>Ga0068856_100002096_pt1 | contig 20678 bp, 25 predicted proteins | sample KBSCornC62_FD_66595 | JGI IMG/M metagenome (GOLD analysis project Ga0068856, IMG submission 66595) | Corn rhizosphere microbial communities from Kellogg Biological Station, Michigan, USA - KBS Corn C6-2 | ecosystem: Host-associated > Plants > Roots > Rhizosphere > Soil ... | reverse complement strand
TCTGATATTCGAAGACTTACGGCCTGAGCTAATCATGTGCCGCGCTTCGGGGTGGCGAAGGCATTTGTGGCGGAAAGGGCAGCACGCAGCGTCAAACCACCTCCCCACGCAATTCGGTTTCGGAGATTTTTGCACCATTTTGTTTGCTGATGATTGTTTGCGACCCAACGTTGGGATATCTACCCTTTGATTAAATGATCCGATAATTCAGAAATTCGTTTTCCATACCAACGCTGGAGAGAACTCTGCCCCTCACTGCTCCTGCGCTGAATTGATGGAAGGGCTTTCAATGCTCCGCGCGGTGTAACCTCTTCCATCGAAGACTGCAGACACGTTGACCTCCGAGCCTTCGTGCAACTGCCGCAGGACGCTGGGTGCAACCGCGTCCACCGAAACGTCGTATTTCTTATTATCGCTTTTGTTGTCGATTGCAATGAGCTTGCGCGATAGGTCGAGATAAGTGATGCGTCCGGCAAAAACGAAGGTCGTGCCGGGCTTTGCCAGCAACGTCACCTCACGCAATTCCCGCTGCGGCCCAAAGCTCATCGAAACCAGAGTGCCGGGAACCAAGTCGGCGGCGGTTGCGTTCGCGTCGCCTTTTTTCATTACAGTGGAAGAAGTCAGCTGCATCTTCACAGGCTGGTTGGAAAGCTCGTCGCGTACGGTCAAAATCTTTCGTCCCGGATCGTAGTCCACAACCTGCCCCCGACCGATGCCGCTGTCGGCGGTGCTCTGAATCCAAATCTTCTTCGCGAAGACTGTGCTGCCGTTCAACATCGTGTCCAGGTAGACCCGCTGGCCTTCGCGAATGCTTTTGTAGGAGATCGGCTTGCCGTCTTGAAAAAAGTCCGTGCGCGTATCGAATGCCACCAACATCTTCTGCTTGCTCCCGAAGGGGACGACAATCATCTTGTTCATGATCTCGTCCAGGCTTTTGACCGTTCCTCCAATCAACGTGACTTTGTTGTTGGGCAACTCGGGAAGGTCTAGCAAAGGGTCGCGGTTCTCGCGTCGCGCTGCCGGACTGGGCGTGGCGCTCGTTGGCGACGCCGTGGTGGCCCGCGGGGCAACCGGCTGAACCTGGGCCTGGTTCTGTGCTACCAACGGCAGGGTGGTAGTAGCGGCAAGGGCTAGAAAAATGAGTTTGTTGTGCATAGTTCGACCGCGATTTGGATGCTTGATCTCCGGCCGGAGATTGCCAGAGTTGCCGCTGAATTCGGCCTCGGCAGGGCAAACGGGAACTGCTGGAATGGCATCCAAGTTGTTCAATTCGGGAGACTAAACCAACATGCGACTGACCTTACCTGCATTTGTAATTAGCGCGGCCCTGGCAGTTTTGCCCGCCGCCCAGGCGAAGGACCTTCGCATCAACATCCCCAAGCGCTCCGACCCGACTCCTATTCAGAAGCTCAACCAGCAAGGCGTAAAGGAGATCCAGAAGCATCACCTGGAAAAAGCGCAACGGATCTTCTACAAGGCGTACCTGCTTGATCCGGATGATCCATTCACGCTAAATAATCTTGGGTACATCTCAGAACTGCAGGGGAAGGTGGAGCGGGCCCAACGCTATTACGAACTTGCCGCCAAGGAAAACAACTCCGAAACCGTGATTGCGGAGGCCACCGAGCGCAAGCTGCAAGGGAAGAAGTTGAGCGAGGTGACCGGGTCGTACTCGAGCCTCGATCTTCGGGTGAATCGCGGCAACGTTCAGGCAATGGCTCTGCTGCAGCAGGGTCGCGCTCAGGAGGCCGAAGACGTTCTTCGCAACACGCTAAAGTTGCAGCCCAACAGTCCCTTCACCTTGAACAATCTCGGCTACACCATGGAGATGCAGGGGAACCTCGAACAGGCGCTGCAGTACTACAACCAGGCGTCGATCACCCATTCGACCGAGCCGATCGTCGTCGCGGTCGATCCGCGCTGGCGAGGCAAGCCGATCAGTGACATTGCTTTCCGCAATGAAGAGGCAGTGCGCCAGAGGCTTCAATCCGAAGGAAGCCAGCAGGCTAAAGCAGCTCGATTAAACTTGGAAGGCGTCTCGGCGCTGAACCACAATCAACAGGACAAAGCAGAACAGTACTTCCGCGAAGCCTACCAGCTCGATCCGCAGAATGCATTCTCTCTGAACAATATGGGTTTTGTTTCGGAGATCCTTGGGGATCAGGAGACCGCGGCCGACTTCTACGATCGGGCTCGCCGCGGTGACCAGGCCGGCACGCCCGTAAGCGCCGCGAGTCGTCACGAGATGGTCGGTGAAGCGGTGGGACAGGTTGCCGCCACTAATACACAGGCGGCAGACGCAGGTCTGCAGGCGATGGCTGAGGCCAAGCGTCGCAAGCATGAGCCCATCGTTCTGCGCCGCCGTGATCACACCCCGGTACCAAAAGGCCAGCCTGAGAGCGCGCCGCAGACCGAAAATCCTAACGTGCCGCGACCACCCCTCGACAATGCGCCTGTCGAAAACAATGTTCCTCGTCCTCCGCAATAGGCGAGCTGAACTGCTCGTTTAACGTTATTGTTCAACCTTCCTCGATGCGAGGCCCGGTGGAAAACTGTTACCTTTGGGTTCGCTCCTAAGGTGTTCCTCTTATTGCTCCTACATGCTTTCCTGTTTACCTTCTGTTCATCAAGATCAATTCAGGTCTTGGGTTAGCGGACGCGTTGGGCCCTCGTCCGGTCGCTCAAAGCCAATAATTCTTGCGGAGTGGTCAATGAGGAAGAACCTCGTTCTGGCAGTGCTTTGTCTTGCAGTTGCGTTCTCATTCTCGATCTTCACCAAGCCCGTGCAAGCCGAATCCACCATTTCCTGCCCCTCAGGTACTTACGACATGCTGGATTGGATGACCCTCGATTCCAACATGCGCGGTAACTACCACATGGCGGGCAGCGCGAACCCGCTTTACACGAACATGGGCTCTGGCAAGTTCTACTGGACCAAGGGCGCTAAGGGCACTCCTTGGGACATTCAGCTCTACGACAGCAAGTACATTTACCTGTGGATCACCGAACTCAACTGGAACGATCCGCACACCTTCAAGAAATTTGCCAACAACACTAATATGCCGCTGGTTCCGCGTTGCGCCAAAGCGGGATTCCCGGGATCGGTGATCAAAGTTCCCAATACCTCCTATCAGACATATTCGGATTGCTCGCATTACATCACGCAAAATTTGAAACAGGGAATCAATCAGGTATGGGGGCCGTATTATCTCAGCCTGGGCGGACAATTACCCAGTAATCTTAAGATTCTGGTTGCAAGTTATCGGTACAACTGTGACATCAACTATGTGAGCTGCAATGACAAGGAAGAGTATTACCTGTCCCAGAAATACGGGCTGGTGCAGTGGGTGCACTATTCGCTCAAGAATGGCGCTTTTCAGATGCAGCAGAAGACGGTGTTCAACCAGCTTGCTTCAGGCGGAACCACCCCGCATTTCCCCTGCTTCTGAGATCGAGAAAGCCCTCCCCCGAAGCCAGCCGCAAGGCTGGCTTTTTACATTCCATCCGTGCCGGTCTTTGCCGGGACCGCGCGCTGTGAAGCATCGGTGATGTAAACCACTTCTGCCGACTCCGGGTTGGCAACAGTAGCGGGAGGGATGCCTCCATCACCGAGCGTCGAGCGCATCAGTACCCTGGTGCTGCGTTTTACCAGCTTGTCCCGCATAGGAAACCAGCGGGGAAGCTTTCGCAGCCGCGACATGGAACGCATGGCATCGATCCCTTGCCGCAGTTCGAAAGTCCGCAAATATTCGCGAATGATCTCCGGCATACTCATGCGCAGCGCGGCAGAAACATTCTGCAGCGCCATTTCCACCTGGCGATCTCGGTTCCCGAGCAGATCCGCAAGATGTTCGCCAAGCGCCTTGATGTCTCCGCAAGGGAAGAAGTCGATTGCAATGCCTTCTTCTTCGGCCAGCCGTCGAAAGTCTGGAATGTCCGAAGCAACCATAGGCACGCCGTAGGTGCAGGCGAGGTGCGCGATTCCGCTCGATCCGGCGGACGAGGTATACGGGAGGACTGCAATGCTCGACCGCTGCAAAAGTTCAGCGATATCCTCTTCCGCGACATAACCGATGAAACTGATTTCTTTTTTGTGTGCGTAGCGTTGCTGCAGAGCACGGAGATATCCGGGTGTTTTTGGATGATCGGTTCCCGCGATGACCAAGCGCGCCTCAGGGCAACGCTCTACGACGTCATCAAACGCCTCCAGCAGCGGCTCCAGACGCTTGTAAGTGCCCCATTTGCCGAATGCGAGGATTCGCTGTTCGGGATTCCCGCGCTTCGAAAAGTCTGGATATTCCGGCCGAGAAGAAAATATGCCATGACGACGAACGTAGACTGCTCCGCGTCCGTATTTCTCTTTGAGCACGTTTCGATAGGCCGGCAACATCACCGATACAGAATTCGCGAAAAGAACCATTTGTGTCGCAATGAACCCTCCGACCTTGTAGGCCAAGGGAAAGCGGACACCAGCATCCTTCAGATCCACCGTTTCCATCAGTTGATGCAGAGTGACGTGAGTGTACGAGCCGGTCAAGCGCGCGAAGAAGGGAATTGCGATTCCGAGAAACGCGGGCAGTGCTTTACCGCCGAAGCTGGCGAAACCGAGGTTAAACCACACCACGTCCGGTTTTTCGCGCCGGATCGCTTTTAGCACGCGCCAGGGATTGCTCAGGCTGTTGAATTTCCAGCAGCGGACTACCGAGAAGCCGTCCAGTTCCGGCTGCATCGGCGCGTACTCATCCGCCAGGATCGTGAGATCGACTCCCCGCAACTGCCGCAATTCGGACGCAATATGGAACCCGTATTCGTTCAGTGCGTCCCGGCTAGGCGGAAATGCTGTGACCAGACAAATCTTCATTGCTGCTGACTCGATCCTGAACCGAAGAGCGCGTAACGGGAAAGCTTGCCAAGTAAGCTGAAATATTGGAACGCAACTTTTACGCTGGCTTTGCTTTCGCCAGAATGACGATTGCCAAACCGAAATGGGACCTCAACTGCCTTCTTGATACGTCCTTTGACCAGAATTTCGAGCAGGATTTTGAACCCCTCCGGCTGTAGCTCGAGACTGTCGATGCATTCACGACGCACCACAAAAAATCCCGAGAGCGGATCCTTAACTTTTACATTTCGCTGCAGCGGCGCCGTCGCCAGCGTGCTGCACCGCGAGACGAAAAGGCGAAATTTGTTCCAATCACTAACGCCATTTCCGTTGACGTAGCGGCTGGCAATGGCAATATCCGCACCGTTCAGGATGGGCTGAATCAGCGAAGGCAGTACCTCGGGTGGATGCTGCAAGTCCGCATCGATCACGCCCAGCAGGTCCGCGCCGGTGTGTTCCCAACCATGAATCACGGCGCCCGCTAATCCTTTCTGACCCTTGCGCACGAACACCCGCACGCGAGGATCATGAGCGGCGTACTCACTGGCGACGCGTGCTGTGCCGTCGGTGCTATCGTCATCCACGATGATGATCTCGTGTTCAATTGGCAATGGCTCCAGTGCCGCGTTGATACGATCGAGCAACACGGGAATGTTGCCGGCCTCGTTGAGAGTAGGAATGACAAGCCCAAATTTGCGAATCGACAAGTCCGTCATTGGGGAACCCTGATCTAGAATGCTAGGTTTGGATGTGTCTGAGTAGAAACGTGTTGTGCGCGTTTCGGCTGCGTGCAATTGATTTGCGGAGTTCCTGTAGATATGCCTAAGGTGAGCTGAATTACGCGGCGACTGTCGACTGCACCGTCGAGTCGAGTTCTTTCTGCAATGCGCAATTTCGGAAACAATCCACAATCGCCTGGTGAACTTCCTCGACATCGCCGGGCCGAATTAATTGCAGGTTTGCCATCTTGCGCAACTCTAAGTACGAGCTACGGTATTTGCGCATGAAATCCAAGGGATATTCAGGTTTGCGCGCGCGCGCAACTTCCGGGTCGGCGTCCAGCACGTACGAGAGATCAGGTTTGGGTGCTACTCGAAGCAAGAGGCGCGCAAAGGCGCGAGCCCACCAGGATTGCATCGGCAAGGCGGCGAGCTGGTCGTAGATGTAGCGATCGAAAATCACCACTCCGCTGTTTTCGGCTTTGGCCCGGGTCACGATCCTCCGAAGATTCACGACATCGAAAAAGTGAAGCACCGAGCGCCCTAGGAGCAGGGGAGCGTTCTGCGTGTTCTTGTCGCGGCGATCCGCTGGCTTGTCCGGCGTACCAACATTGCCATCACTCTGCAGGACGCGGCGACTGAAGCCCGCACGTAGACGAGGAAACATCACGACATTGTCCCAGAACGCCAGGTCCCTTACAGGGACGCCGTGCGCTGCCAGATACTCGCGCAGCTTTTGAATTTGTGTGCTCTTGCCTGCGCCATCAATACCGGAAAAAGAGACGATGAGTGGGTTCAACGGTCAGCCTCGAAAAAGTAGTCGAGAAAAAGTGTTTCAGTGTCCTGGGCTATTGGGAACATGGCTGGGGCTTGCTGCTGATAACCCTGCAACCGTTCCGATCGCAATTCCAGCTCCTGCCAGCACGCCCAACTTGATCAGCAGGGAGCGCACGCGTCTCTGCTTCGGGGGTGCAATGGCTACTCCAGCCGGCTTCGATGCTGCTCCGCCGCTGGTTTGAATCTGCGGCGCAACCGCCGTCCCATTTGGTTCCTGCTTTTGCTGAGCAGGCTGCGTCGATTCCGGAGCATTGTTTTCCGGCTCAGTTGTGGTGCGGCCCGGATTCTCCGGCAGTTCTACCGGCGGCTGATGGCTAGCAGGAGTCTGCTCCTGCGGTGCTGTTTGCGCGGGCTCCTGATTTTGAGCACCCGATTGTGTCTGCGTGGTGGGCTGGGCCGGCGCTGCCTGAGTTTGAGGCGCATCGGTGGTCTGCTGTGCGCACACCAGCGGCGTTGTCGTGAAACTTACAATCAGTACAAGAGGGCCTGCCATGGCTCGCGCCAGAGTTCGGTTCATGAAAGCTCCTTCAGCGCGCAATTTAAGCTGCGACGGGCAGCTGGGCCGGACTCTCCGCCGGAACTTCTTCCGGAGCGGTCTCTGGCGCAACTTCGAACTGTGGCGCGTCGACCGAGAATCCTGGGAATTTCTGCATCAGCTGATTCACACGTGTGAGTTCGAGCATGGTGGCAATCTCGGGAGAGACGCCGGACAGCTGCAAGCTGCCATCCTGCCGCGCTACCTCTTCCATGCACGTTAACAAACCGTCGATTCCGGAAAGGTCAATGTCCTTCACTCGAGAAAGATCCAGCACGACAAAAGAGGAGTGAGCTGAAAGTTTGCTCTTTAACTCGCGCCCAAGCTTGCGGGCATTTCTGGCGTCCAAAGCTTCAGGCATCTTCACTACAACTGCGGAGGACATATCGGTCATTCCTTCCCTGTTTCGGGTTTCTGATTCAGCGGCGCGGATTTCATCTTCTTTAGAGATGCGGTTTATGAACCGCAGGTTTACATTCCATGAACTACTCAGTCTCCAGCCTGTGCCTCACTGCGCAAAAATGACGTGAGGCCGCCAAATGCTGCCATCGGCTTTGTGTTTCGTCCGATCAGGCGTGCGTCGGACACGCTTACCTCGACGTTTCTGTCGAGGTTGAAAATCTTTTCGTTCCCTACGATCGAATTCTTCACGTCGAGCGCCATGCCGACGTAAGTCCCCCGCATCACGAACGAGTTGTCGATCATCGTCCCGCAATCGACGTGGCAGTCGCGCTCGATAGAACTGATTCCCGCGATCTTGCAGCCGGATGCGATCTTCGATCCTGCGCCGACGAAAGCGGGACCTTGGATCAAGGCAGTTGCGTCAATCTCCGCTCCTTCGCCGCACCACAAACCAGGACGCGTCTCCGCACCCACGGGGTGTAGCTGGCATTGGCCGTGCAAGCCGTCCTGCATTAATTGATGAAGGTCCTCGCGATTGCGCAGGCGGTTGACATAGCCCTGGTAGTGAAATCGTTTCTGCTGGGGAATCAAATGGCTGAGCGCACGGCGAACCAGGTCATCTGTATTACGCAACAACGCCGCGTTTACGACCGCGATATCAAGCGATGTTTCGCCGCAATACACATGAGTCAGGGGACTCTCAGTTTCGTGGTGAAAATCGACCAGCTCGCGGTAGTTCACATCGGCATAGGTGCCCACGCGGACCAGCAAGATCGTTTCAACTCCCGCGTTGACGTAGTCCGAGATGGCTTGTTCCCAAGCATCGATAAAACTTCCGGATCGCGCAGAACGCGACGGAAGGACGTGGTCCGACACATTGCGTCCCGATAAAACCTTTGCGGGCAGCGTGCCGAGATCCCGTAATCTCGCGAGCGTGCGATCGAGAAGATTCGCGCCAAGAACATCCACCTTGGCAAACGACCGGCTGGTTTCGGGGGTATTTCTGCCGACCAACGAAAAGGCGCGACGGGGCGACTCTTCCGCACTAACGGTCAATATGGCCGCAATTTGCACTTTCGAAATCTCCCCGTCAACTTTCTTTGCTCGCAGTCAGGCCCTGGCGGATGCTCGATAAAACACCAGAACTAGGCAGCAGTTGCTGTGAATTCCGAGTCCACAAACGCTTCACGAACCGGAAGCGAAATGGCGCCATTTTCCCAACGGGTCGAAGACTTGCTTCGATTGCGTTGGGTGGCCTTGACTTCGTCTTCTTCGCGCGCTTTGCCGAGGAGTTCGCGAATGCGAAGTTTCGCTTTGTGCAGCTGTGACTTCGAGTTTCCTACGGAGCAGTCGAGCAGTTCAGCGATTTCCTGGTGCTCGTAGCCCTCGACTTCATGCAGAAGAAAAATGGTGCGATACCCGTCGGGCAATTCCTTGATAGCGCGGGCAAGCGCGATGCGGTCCACAGATCCGGTCAAACGATCGTCGCGGCTTCCGTATTCGCGGCGCACCTGCTTCGCATCCTGGTTATATGGTTCGTCCAGCGAAATCTGGCGCAATGACTTTTTGCGGAAGTGCATGAGCACGGTGTTCACCGCGATGCGATACAGCCATGTCGAAAGGGCGGAGTCGCCGCGGAATGTCGCGAGCTTGCGGAATACTTGCAGGAATGCATCCTGCGTCAAATCCTCCGCCTCGGCGGTGTTGTTGGTCATGCGCAGGCAGACCGAATAGATTCTGGCTTTGTGGTTATGAAAAAGAGTTGCGAACGCGTCCGCGTCACCTTGCTGAGCGCGTTTTACCAGGTCAAGATCAGAATCAAATCGAACGGCGGTGTCGGTGGTCACTGGGGTTCTCCTTTCAAAATGCCCGTCTGTTGCGCTGTTCCGCTGGGTTTGCGTTTTCTCGATCACAGTACCGAGAGTATGTTTTGTCAGCGGGAATGACCATCCGGTGAGGTCTGTATGCGATGGGTGATGTTGCTGTACCGCATTGATCTGGAACGACCTGCGTCCTACAGGTGCGAAAAAGCCCAATAATCACGCTATTCCCAGCTCAACGGCGCCACAATGCCGTTCAATGCGCATCAGAGTAGCTCAGGGATTTCCTGATGCCCTAGTGAGTATGGCGGCGCGAAACAAATCTGTTGCGCCGGGGTTTAAATAATGCCGCCATCCGTGCTCGATACGTTCTTGCGCGATGCGCGGGGCCTAGATCAGTGGTGTGCTCTCGTGTGTGCCCCAAAAATGCCGCCTTCAACATCTCTCGATACAGAAATTCCTTAGAAAAAGTACAGCGTCGGCAGGATTGTTGATGCGCGCCGGGTGGAATATCTTCGCTTCATAAGAAAGTTGCCCTCAACTGACCCACCTCTCGAGCAGGGGCCGGTTAAATAAGTGAAACCGGCACCTGCTTCTCGCCTCACTCAGCTACTTTCGATTTCTCGCCAATGTACGCGAACCAGAGTTTTCATCCTGTCATCCAAGGGGTCGATTTTCTTTCCGGGAGGAACACTGTGGAAATCAATTCGTTGCGCGAACTCTACGTTGAACAGCTCCGCGATCTGTATGACGCGGAAAACCAGCTCATTAAGGCTCTGCCGAAAATGGCAAAAGAGGCGAGTTCTGACGAACTGCGCCAGGGAATCGAAGAACACTTAGAGCAGACCCGCGGCCACGCCGAGCGGCTCGAGCAAATCTTTGAGCAATTAGGCGAGAAGGCCAAAGGCAAGAAGTGCAAGGCTATGCAAGGCCTGCTGGATGAGGGCAAAGAAGTCCTTGAAGAAGACATGGAAGAGGACACGAAGGACGCCGCGATTATCGCTGCCGCCCAACGTGTGGAGCATTATGAAATATCCGGTTACGGGACCGCGCGCACCTATGCGAATTTGCTGGGTGAAAATGAAGCTGCCGGACTCCTTGAAGAAACCCTGAATGAAGAGAAAGAAACGGACCAGAAGCTGACCCAGCTCGCCGAAGAAATCAACGTCGAGGCGGCTGAGGGCTCGGGCGAAGAGGAAGGTGAGGAAGAAGAGTCGCGTCCATCGCGCGCTCGCAGCTCTTCACCTGGATCGCGCACCCGCAGACGCGTGGCCTGACACCTGGTAAATACATGCGGCAGCCTCCACGGAGGCTGCCGTTTTTCTTTGCGCCGCAATCTTACTCGATGCCGGCCTGCACCACGTGGACGATATTGTTACGGACTGCGTACAGCACCAGGTCGCTGACTGAGTGCAGCTGCAGCTTGCGCATAATGTTGGAGCGATGCGTTTCTGCAGTCTTTACGCTGAGTCCAAGCGCAACCGCCACTTCCTTGGTACTCTTGCCTTCGGCCAACAACTGCACGATTTCGCGCTCGCGCGGCGTCAGGCGATTGCGCCCGGGTGTAATTGCGGCTCCCGGAGTCCCGCCTTTCAGGTAGCCTTCCAGCACCATCGCGGCTACCTTCGAGGTGAAATACGTCTTGTCGTGACGCAGCGCTTCCACTGCGGCCACAAGGTCGCGGGCAGCATCCGATTTCAACAGGAAGCCGCGCGCGCCGGCATTCAGAACCTCGCGCACCACCTGGTCGGAATCGTGCAGCGTCAATATCAGGACGCGCGCATTCGGGGTCGTTTTCAGAATCTGACGCGTGGCTTCCAAGCCATTCAAGCTCGGCATTCCGATATCGAGAATGAGAATGTCAGGTTTGAGTTGAATAGCCTTTTCAACCGCCTCGCGGCCATCGCCAGCCTCGCCGCAGACTTGCCAATCCGGCTGCGCCTGTAGCAGTGCAACCAATCCCTTACGTACTACTTCATGGTCGTCAGCTACCATGATTCGCAACACGCCCATACACACCTCCCACGGAATCTACCTGGATGCAGAGAATCTCGACGGAAAACAACGGAGTTGCACAACCGTTGCCAAACTGAAACCTCGTATGCTCAACAGCAAAGACCTACGGGCGAGGCACGGAGAGTGTAATTCTTGCGCAATCTGATGTCACGCAAGCCCCGTTCTTTCCGCCCGTCAGCAGCGCTTGACTTGAACCAGGTCCGGAGCCACGACAGTGTGCTCCGCGGCCGCCGAGCTGGCTTCTTCGACCGAAAGCAGTTTCAATCCCTTTGCCGGTTCGAGTACGAGCGTGTAACTCGATGCACAGCGGCCACACAGCCAAAAATGAACGGTTTCCCGCTGCGGCTTCTCGTCAAAAGGCGCGGAGTTCTCATCGCTGGCCGCCAACGAAATTGAAACGACCTCAAACTGGAACAAACGTCCTTCTGAAAACGAATGCAACGGCCGATTGCAATTATCGTTCACGCATCGAGCCAGCATCTCAGAACTCCGACCCGCCGACCTTACATGGAAAAACCTAGCATTCCAATACAGTGTGCACTGTATTTCGCGCGGATTCTTCGCCGATCGCGGGATTTGCGAATTTGCCTGTTTAGATGCCGGACAGTTTGCATAAGAATCCGGCCGCTTCCATGGAACCTGAGGAAAAAAGCAGGCTTGGTTGCGACATCTGAATGATTGCGGCATGAGGTCTTCTGTATGGCAAAGAACACAATTTTCCCTACGGCGGCTCCTTTCCTCCCGAAACAACGGACGCTTCCGAATCTCCAGCACGCCTCCCGGTCCTGCAAAGGATGCGATCTCTACCTACGCGCCACCCAGACTGTCTTCGGCGAAGGCACAAACAAGGCCAAGGTGATGCTCGTGGGCGAGCAGCCGGGCGACAAGGAAGATCTCGATGGCAGGCCATTTGTCGGTCCGGCAGGGAGAATTCTCGATGACGCGCTCTCCGCCGCCGGAATCGCTCGATCAGAGGTGTACGTGACCAACGCCGTAAAACATTTCAGTTGGACTCCCGACGAGCGCGGGAAACGCAGGATCCATAAGAAGCCGCGTTACTCAGAGATTCAGGCCTGCAGGCCGTGGCTGGATGCAGAGATCGAAGCAGTGCGTCCCGAGGTCATCATTTGCATGGGAGCCACAGCCGCTCAGGCGCTTCTCGGCAAAGACTTCAGCGTCTTGCGCCAGCGCGGCACGTTTGTCCAATCCAGCCTCGCGTCGTTTGTGATGGCCACTGTGCACCCCTCGTCGATTCTGCGGGCCCGGGAAGATCGTCACGAGCAGATGCAAGCGTTTATTCGTGATCTGACCGTGGCTGCCAAGCAGATTCACAGGCTCCGCAGAGCTGCGTGATGTCCTAGTTCGCTTACAGTCTCTCCCGGATAGCCGTACGCCCTTCATCGGATGGAGGTCGCAGATGATAGGCGGTAGCCTGACTATTCGAGGACAACATGCCCTTGCCCGATGAGCAAGAAAAAGACCCGAAAGGCACCCCCGGAGAAGAACCCAAACCACCACGCCCGCCGGGGAACAACGACCCTCAACCTGATATGCCCGACGAGAACGATGATCTTGGCAATCTTCTCAAACCGGTAATCGCGTAACGTGTCGCGTTAAGACGCAAGTACGAGGCGAATCCCATGGCAAGCTTCAAACGGACTTTGGCGCGCCGCCTTATTTTCGGCGGAGCGATTGTAGGCGGCGGAACTGCCGCTCTCGCCGCCGGCACGATGGCAGGCATGGCATTGGGTTACTGGGCCATCAAGCAGACTCGCCGCTTTGATCTCCGCGGGCGCACCGTGCTAATCACCGGCGGATCTCGTGGACTCGGTCTTGCACTCGCGCGAGTGTTTCTGCGGCGCGGGGCCAAGGTGGCTCTCCTGGCGCGGGAAGTTGAAACATTGGAGCGTGCGCGCCAGTTGCTGGCTGGAAAAGGAACTGTGTTTGTCCGCCCCTGCGATGTGCGCGATCCCAAACAAGTGCAGCAAGCTGTGGCCGACGTGCGTCAGGAACTCGGGGACATCGATGTGGTGGTGAATAACGCCGGGACGCTCACGGTTGGGCCGATGGACTCAATGACCAGTGAGGATTATCAGGAAGCTCTGAATATCTATTTCTGGGGGCCATTCCACATAACGCAAGCCGTCCTGCCATCCATGCGCCAACGCAAAACTGGACGCATAGTGAATATTTCTTCGATCGGCGGAAAAATTTCCGTTCCGCATTTGCTGCCATATTCCACCGGTAAATTCGCTCTTTCCGGATGGTCGGAAGGCCTTCGTCAGGAACTCACCAAAGACGGCGTATACGTCACAACCGTGTATCCCGGACTGATGCGCACCGGCAGCCCACGGAATGCCGACTTCAAAGGAAAACATCACGACGAGTACACATGGTTCACTTTGAGCGATGCGATGCCGGGGCTTTCGATAAGCGCCGACCGCGCGGCCAGACAGATCGTTACGGCTTGCGAACACGGCCGCACCGAACTGATCGTTTCTTTCCCGGCGAAAATCGCCATCAAGGCGCACGCTCTTTTCCCAAGCATGAGTTCTTTGGCTTTGCGCCTCACCAACCAACTTCTGCCCGACGCGGACGGCGTTGCTGAGAAGAGTGCAAAGAAAGGCTCGCAAAGCGAGACTGCGGCGACGCGTTCGTTTCTTACGACGTTAGACAAACAAGCTGCCAGGAAAAACAACCAGGTTCCAAATCCTACTGCGGTGACGACATGACCATCACTACGAATTTAGCTCCCAAGAATGGCGAGAGAGAATTCTCGCGACGACCCGCAACTTCAACCCAGGAAGCGATCCTGACCCTAGCCGCCGGCAGCGCCCTTGCCGGACTCGGAATTTGGCGGCGTGGCTGGTTTGGCGCCACTCTCGGCGCCACAGGTGGATATCTGCTGTATTGCGGTGTCCGCGATTTTCAGCGCCCGTACCAAGGCCGTGTGCGCATTAGCTACACGATCGCCAAGGATCGCCAGGAAGTATACGACTTCGCCTCCAACCCGCAGAATTGGCCGAAATTCATGCACGCGATCCAGGTCAAGAACCGAGGAAACGGGAAGTTCGCATTTTCTATTGGCCAGCCGGCGGGAATCGACTTCGAATCGAATGTGGAAATCACCGATCAGCAGGCGGGCGAGCACATCGCTTGGGCATCCGCCGAGCAAATGCTCGAGCACCGTGGGGTGATTCATTTCAAACAGGCGCCCGGCAATCGCGGCACCGAGATTTCAGTCGCGCTGGAGTACAAAGCCCCAGCGGGGCCAATTGCCCGCGGTCTGGCATCCCTGGTTGGGTGGGGCCCCGAACAAGTTGTGCGTGAAAGCTTGCGTCACCTGAAGCAGTTAATGGAAGCGGGCGAGATCCCCACGACCAAGGGGCAGCCTTCCGGCGCGCGCGGTATTCGCGGCACCGCAAAGCGAATCATGTTCCGCGAAGGCCCAAGCGAACAAGCGGTGGAACAGACTCGCATGGCCGGCGACTAGAAACATTAGACCAAGTTTCGGAGGATTTTGTGAAAGCACTTTGTTGGCAGGGAAAAACCAGCGTCAGCGTTGAGCGAGTGAATGATCCAAGCATTCTGAATCCGCGCGATGCGATCCTACGCATTACTCGCACCGCGATTTGTGGTTCAGACCTTCACCTTTACGACGGATATATCCCGACCATGGAACCCGGCGATGTGCTGGGTCATGAGTTCATGGGTGAAGTCATTGAGACGGGCGCGGAAGTGAAGAAGATCAAAAAAGGCGACCGCGTGGTTGTGCCTTTCACGATCTCGTGCGGTCAGTGCTATTACTGCAAAAACCAGATGTGGTCGGCGTGCGACAACACCAACCCCAACGCCTGGATCATGGAAAAGATGTATGGCTACTCCGGCTCCGCTCTTTACGGCTACAGCCACATGATGGGCGGGTACGCTGGAGGCCAGGCGCAATACGTCCGTGTGCCTTTTGCCGACATCGGCTGCTTGCAGGTCCCTGAAGGCATCGACGACGAGAAGGTGCTTTTCCTCTCCGACATTTTTCCCACGGGATACATGGCCGCGGAAAACTGCGACCTGAAGGGCGGGGAAGTGGTCGCTATCTGGGGATGCGGGCCTGTGGGCCAGTTCACCATCCGCAGCGCATTCATGTTGGGAGCAGAACGGGTCATCGCGATCGACCGGTATCCTGAGCGGCTGAAAATGGCCCGGGCAGCAGGCGCCGAGATTATCAATTATCAAGAAGTTGACAACCTGCTCGACGAATTGAAGTGGGTGACCGGTGGTCGTGGGCCCGATGCATGTATCGACGCCGTCGGAATGGAAGCGCACGGGGTGGGCATAGCTGCTGCCTACGACTATTCAAAACAACGAATGAAGGTCGCCTTCGATCGTCCCATCGTGCTTCGCCAAATGATGCAGGCGTGCCGCAAAGGTGGCGTGATTTCAATCCCCGGCGTATATGGTGGTTTTCTCGACAAAATTCCTTTCGGCGCTGCCTTCGGCAAAGGCCTGATCTTCAAGATGGGCCAGACCCATATGCACAAGTACATGCAGCCCCTTCTCCAGCGGGTCCAAAATGGCGAAATCGATCCAAGCTTCGTCATTACGCACAGGCTCACGCTTGATGAGGCCCCGGACGCCTACAAGACTTTCCGGGATAAACAGGATGAGTGCATCAAGGTTGTTCTGGATCCGTGGAGGGAAGCCGCCTGAAAAGTGATCATCGAATCATTGGGGGTTGGGGGTTCAATGATTGGACCACCTTTGGGGCTAGGCTTGTTTTCAACCGATTGAATGATCCGATGGCTAGATTCACCAATTCCCCGAACTTCGGCCAGCGCCGTTAACTCATTGGCATCAGAGGCCAATTTTGAATCCGGAGACCCTGAATTTGCGTCTGTTATAATGAGCTAGTCAAAGGAGAAATTCATGGCCACAACCACGCCCGAGATTCAGCCCCAGGAAGCAACGAAAAAGACCCCACTGACGTTGACTCCGAAGGCGGTTGCTAAAGTTAAAGAAATCATGGGCCAGCAGACGCCTGTGCCCGCCGGGTTGCGCGTGGGAGTCGTCGGTGGAGGCTGCTCCGGCTTTTCCTACTCGATGTCGTTCGAGAATAACGCCGGGCTGATGGACAAAACCTTCGATTTCGACGGCCTGAAGGTATACGTGGACGCGACGTCCCTGACCTACCTTACCGGATGCACCGTCGACTACCTCGAGACGCTCGAGGGCGCTGGCTTTAAGTTCGAAAATCCGCAGGTAAAGAGCACTTGCGGCTGCGGTTCTTCTTTCAGCGTTTAACCAGCCGGATTCAGCTTTCAAGGCCCCTTTTCAGGGGCCTTTTGCTTTTGCGGTTACTTTCGGAATGGGCATCTGCTCTGAGCGGGAGTACGGAATCGACCGTATGGAACGCTAGTAGCCGAGAAGTTAATCTCTTGTTCATGCGCCACAAAGACCAGGTCAAGACGCTCGAGAAGCCGGCGCAAATGCCCGGCTCCGAATCAAAGGACGAGCGCCAAAACCCAGAAGAGAATTCTCCAGCCCGTCTCCGCATCAAGGTAGGTCCGCCGGAAGTTTCCTGGAGCCATGCGAAATGGCTTGCGCTCGCTGATCAGGCGCTTCTGGAGTAGGAAATTACTGTTGCTGGTTCTGAGGAGCAGGGGACTGACCCGGATTGTTTCCCAATCCAGAGTTGTTCCCGAATCCTGAATTGCCTGACGCTGGATTGTTCCCGTTCTGCTGCTGTTGGTCAGGGGTGTTGTTGATCATCAGCGGCGGCTGGTTCGGAGTCATGAGCAGTCCGCCCCGATCGGTCGTGGGATCGTAAATGAATTGCCACTGGTTGTAGTGGTTCTTCTTGTTGAACTCACGAATTGTCTTGTCCTTGTTCATGCTGGCGACGCCGACAATTCCTCCGCCGCCAAAAACCTGAGGCGCGCCATTCGGCCCCGCGCGTTGAGACAGCGGTTGCGGGGGTGGTGGCGTTCCGCCCTGTCCGGGGTTGCCGCTGACTGGCTGATCGGCCTGCGTGACGTCGCTCGGAGCCTCCACTGGCGCGTTAGTCGCCATGATCGCGCTCGGACCAGGTGCAGTTGAAACTTGGGAATTATCGTTCACCGCTCCCGGAGAACCAGGATCGGAGTTATTCATTTGCGCCACGGGAACACCCGGAGTCGCACCAAACGACATTTGCACATCGCCCAGCCGCAGCAGCTTGAAATCCCGTTCTTGCCCCGTTTTCGGATCGCGATTCAACGGATCTTTGTAGCGCCTGCGCAAGAAACGCTGGTTGTTGGTGTTTTCCAGGTCTTCGATGCGAGTGGGATAACGTCCAAAAGCCTTGAAGTATTTCCGAATCGCGCGCGAATACTGCACTCCGCGATGGATCATCTCTTCCTCGCGGTCGCGCTTGATCTGAAAATCGATCTTCTGGATGGTGGTGAAAACACCAATCGACAACAATGCAACGATCAGCAGCAGCGCCAGTAGAACGTAGCCGGATTCAGAGCGGATTTTGTAATTTGGTAATCGGGTAATTTGGTAATTTGTTTTTGCCGCACAGGCGGCGGGAGAACAAGTCGGATTAAACAAGAATAGCGGCACGTCAAATTACCCAATTACAAAATTACCCAATTACCAAATCTTTCTACCCTTGCGTCAGCGGAATACTCTGCCGGTTGTTGCTGAGCACGTCGAGAATGTCCACGGAGTTGGCGGAAATTTTCATCACCTTGTAGCGCCGATCTACGATGTCGCCTTCTTTGGCGATGAATACATCCTCATTGTGTGCCAGGAAGATGCGCTTCGTTCCGCCGGCGGGAGTGGCGAAACCATAAAACTTCAACTCGATTGGAGGAGGTGGCGGCGCCACGTACGCTGCAGGAGTCGTGGGCTGAGGCTGCGGGGTGACCGGCACGACCGGCCGCGGCGGCGGTTCCACAAAAACTCTGAAAATGTTCCTACCCGTCCCCTCGTACTTCGTGTCTTCGCTGGACTTCAACACATCGAAACGCAAGCTCGGATCGAGGGTCTGCGTAGGGTCCTTCTTGCTGGTTGCATTGCGATTTCCCGCGCTGTTGCGCTGGCGTGGCGCTACATTCACAGCCACATTCGTGGGCGCGGGCACGTTGGTAGAGGCAGAACTCGAGCCGAACCATCCGGAAAGTTCATAGGCCACGGCCAGGACGCCGATTGTGCCTAACACGGCTGCCGCAATGACCTTGTTCTTGTTTTCTGCGCCTAGCTTCACGAATTCCTCAAATACGTTTCGAACTTGATGTGCAGTCTTACGGTACCGCTTTGTTCCCCTCCCAGGTCCAAACCATCGATCATGAAGAACAACTGGCTGCGCTCCAGGGAATTGATGAACTTTGCCAACGGCATGTAATCGCCGGACACATCCGCATCAATCTCGACAAGTTGCAGGCTGGGGATGTCCGCATCTTTTTGAGCGTACCTTTCGCTTGCGACCTTAACACCGCTCTGCGCCGCAATGCTGTCGAGACTGGTAGAAATTGCCGAATAGCTCGTCGGAAAGCGGTCATGGTAAAACGCATTAATGTCCCGCTTGGCTTGTGGGATCTTCTTGTCCAGCCCCCGCCAAGGCGCCGACTCGCGCGCCTTCAAATTCAGCCACGCCTGCCGCAGTTCCTGTTGACGCAAGCTCTCGCGCCCAGCGATGGGCGTCATCAGCATGGCGACAGCGGTGACGTCCAGTACCAGCAAGACGGCTAGCACGATGTAGAGCTTGTTGCGGGTTTGCTTCAGTTCCGTCATCAGTGCATGCCTCCGCTGGCCTGGTTCGGCTGGTCCCATGGAGTGTACGCGGCTTCGATTTCGAACTGGACCCGATCGCTCGTCGGAGATTGTTCCTGTTGAAGTTCTCGATTGATCCTGGTCTGTTTGAAATGCTTTGAATTTTCCATCTTGCGCACCAGATCAAGCGCCTGGACCTGCGAATCGCCGCCAACCACCAACTTAATTTGCACGTTATTGTCTGCCGATGCCGGATGAATCGAAATCACATGTAGATGCGCAGGCATCACCTTTTCCAGATCTTCGAAAACGCGTGTCCACGAAAATGACTTGCGCTCGAACAGCTGATTCAAGAACTGCGATTGATCCCTTAAATCGCGGTTCTGCGGTTGGTTCAGCACGGCTTCGGCCTCCCCTTTTTCGCGGTCGTAAGCCGCAATCTGCGACTGCAACTTGCCCAGTTCCTGACGGTCGTGGGCGGCCCGCACATAGCCGGTTGCAGCCATGAAGATCAGCAGCGCCGTAGCCAACGCGAGCAGCGCCAGTCCTGTGCCCCAATAGGTCCAGAACTGCCGCGAATCTTCATACGGTCGCGTCGCGAGATTGATATCGATTCGCATCAGTTCGTGCTCAACAGGGCGCCGACAACGCCTGCCATCCTCCACTTCGGAATTGATCCGCCACCCAAGCCCAGTTGTGATGCTTGCACTAGTTCCTTCACCTCAGCGCCCGTCTGCGATTGCAGAGCGGATGCCACCGAGGTGATGTCCGAGATGCCCGAAACAAATATCTGCTCGATGTTGGTGTTGTACGTGTCCTGAAAGAACACCACCGAGGGATACACGTCTTCCGCCAACTGCTCTCCGCTGATAGTTACCCCGCGGGTATTCTCCAGCGTTCGAAACAACAACAGTTGTTGCTGTTCAAGGAGCGCGATGCTGGTAGTACGAGCATCCACCTTGACCAGCAGCGTCCCGCGATCTGCCGGCGCACCGCGGACTGCGGCCAGCATCGACGGCAGCACCACGCCGGGGTTGAATCCCGCCTCGCGGATGACTGCTTCGTATTCTTGGATGACGCTGTTCAGAGCCACAGCCGCGACCACGCGAACCGTGCCATTTGAGGTCTGCGCCTGATAAGAGACCTTGGCCTTGTCTACATCGAATGGCAGCGACTTGCGCAGGCGGAAACGCACTACTCCCTCGGCTTCCTCGCGATTCTGCGGCAAAGTCTCGAAATCGAGCAGGGCAACGCGCACTGCCGCATCCGGGAGCACCGCCGTTACCTCTCGCGAACGCGATCCCACATTCCCCAGCACCTCTCGCAAGGCGCTGACCACCGCGTCTGGCTGGCGCAAGTTGCCTTCCGTCAGGTCAGGAACCACGCACCCCGGGGCCAATTCGCTGGTGGAGCACAACTCCAGCACTTGACGCGAGTCGGCGGCGCGAGCCGCGATCACGCGGTCGGCTGCGATCTCGCAGGCCAGCTTTGGCCTGCCGGATTGGTACTTGGAACTCATGATCGCCTGTGATGTCTATTTAATCAAAATAAAGTTGCCAGTAGCCAGTTGCTAGTTGTCAGCCTGAGTACACCACCAGCCGCGAGACTGACCACTGACACCTGACCACTGGCAACTTGGGCTATCTCATAGTCTCGATAAACGTGACCTTGTTGATTTCCTTCAGCGTGGTCAGCCCCAGCCGCACCTTGTCGAG
>Ga0068856_100002090_pt1 | contig 20712 bp, 17 predicted proteins | sample KBSCornC62_FD_66595 | JGI IMG/M metagenome (GOLD analysis project Ga0068856, IMG submission 66595) | Corn rhizosphere microbial communities from Kellogg Biological Station, Michigan, USA - KBS Corn C6-2 | ecosystem: Host-associated > Plants > Roots > Rhizosphere > Soil ... | reverse complement strand
AAGGACGCAACGACGACGACCACGTCGCGCCAGTAGAAGGAGACCAATGCCGAGGAGACTTCCGAGCCACCGGAGCCTTTCGGAGAAAGGCGAAGCGCACTTACGCATCGCGGGGAGTCCCCCACGATGCGAGTGCGTCCCGCCGATGGCGGGAACGGCTCGCTACCGCGAGCCGAACAGCTGTTTTTCTTCCCTACAAGTCCGAATCTCCGGTCGCTGACATGGCGATTTTCCACCTGTCCATCCGCCCGATCAGGCGGGCCAAAGGCCACAGTGCGGTCGCGCAGATCGCCTACGACACGCGCAGCAAGTTGACGAACGAGCGCACCGGCGAGAAGCACGATTGGTCGAAACACAAAGCGGATGTCATCGACTGGCAGATCATCGGCCCGGCCATGCATCCGGGCGAACTCGCCGCGCGCGCGGAGCAGGCCGAGAAGCGGTGGGATGCGCGTGTCGGTCGCGCGATGGACGTGGCGGTGCCGCACGAGCTGAGCACCAAGGCGCAGTGGGACCTGGTGCGCGGATTCGGCCTGCAATTGCGCGACACCTACGGGGTGGCGCTCTGTGTGAGCCTTCATCGAGCGAATGCGAAAGGCGACGATCGCAACATCCACGGGCACCTTTTCATGACGACCCGCGCCCTGGACGCAGACGGCAATTTTTCAAAAGCGAAAATCCGCAATCTCGATGACCGCAAGCTCGGCCCCGCAGAGATCGAGCGCATCCGCGAGATGTGGGAGGTGCGCTGCAATCGCGCGCTGCGAAAAGCCGGGGTGTCGGAAACCGTGAACCGCCACTCGCTCAAAATCCAGGGCGTTGATCGCCCTGCAACCAAACACCTTGGCGCGAAAGCCACCGCCATGACTCGCAATGGCTGCCACATGCGCAAAGCCGAGATCAACGCACTCATTTCCTCCGACTCCCGCCGCCTGGCGGAAATCAACGCCCAACTCAAGCGCCTCGAAAATCATGATCGAAAGACCCGTCGATACGTTCAACGCACGCAATCCGTCGCCGCCTCCGAGAAGTCCGAGCTGGCAGCAACACACAAGCCGCGTCGATCCCAATCCGAATGCGCGGCCGACGGGATGGCTGTGTCTGGAAAAGCGGGCTCTGCCCATTACCGAAATCGACCTGCTGGAAATCGTCCCCGGACGCGGACTGCTCGTTCGCACGCGGGACGAGAGCTGGCTCATCTCCTTGCCGGCGGAGCTTCAATCGGGCGAATTGCTCAAGGCCATCACTTCCGGGGAGGTCAACTGCTTGTCGGGCTCCTGCGAACTCTACGAGTCGTCATCCGAATCCTCGAAATCGAGCAGCAGCGACAACAGCAGCGTGCTGGAATTCGAATGAGGATGTGAGCGGCGTAGAAATTGCCGGAATGGGCGTAGAACTGGCGTATAAATTTGAACCACTTCCCGTCGTTTCCATGCGTTTCTTGTCAAGACGCCTCAGAAAAACCAAAAAGCTCGCAGGGCTTGTATTTAAGCGGCTCTGCGAGCTTTAAAGAGTGGTGGCTGGGGAGGGAATCGAACCCCCGACACGAGGATTTTCAGTCCTCTGCTCTGCCAACTGAGCTACCCAGCCGCTGGAAGGATGGATAGAATACGGATTGAGGCGTGGATTGCAAGCGTCTCGCATAGAATTTTACTACAATCATTTGCGGATCGCGAAGATGTAGCGTGGATGGGCTTTCGCCGGGAATCGGCGCGGGGCCATGTCGAGGCGGAGTGGAAAGGGATTCGACAAGGACGCGAATGGCGCGTTAATTCCACGCTGTGAGTTATCGTGTTTTCGCCCGCAAGTACCGTCCCCAGACCTTCGATGAAGTCGTCGGGCAGGAGCACATTACGCGTACGCTGCAGAATGCGATCTCGCAGAGCCGTCTGGCACAGGCGTACTTGTTCGTGGGACCGCGTGGAATCGGCAAGACGTCCACGGCACGCATCCTGGCCAAAGCGCTGAATTGCCAGCAGGGGCCGACGGTGACGCCGTGCGGAGTGTGCGACGCGTGCCGCGAGATCGCGGAGGGCAACAGCCTGGACGTGCTGGAGATCGACGGCGCGAGCAACAACTCGGTGGAGCACGTGCGCGAGCTGCGCGAGAATGCGGCGTACCAGCCGGCGCGCGGGCCGTACAAGATTTACCTCGTGGACGAGGTGCACATGCTGAGCACGGCGGCGTTCAACGCGCTACTCAAGACGCTCGAGGAGCCACCGCCGCACGTGAAGTTCATCTTTGCGACGACAGAGGCGCAGAAGGTGCCCGCGACGATCACGAGTCGATGCCAGAGATTCGATCTGCGCCGCATTCCGGCGGAGCTCATTGCGCGGCATCTCCAACATATCGCGACGAATGAGAACGTCGTCCTCGATGACGAGGCGGCGGCGACGATCGCAAAGGGTGCGGATGGCGGTCTGCGCGACGCGGAGTCGATGCTGGACCAGCTCGTGGCATTCTGCGGCGAGCGCATCACGGCTGAGGACGTGCTGTCTGTTTTCGGCTTCACGGGACGTGAGACCGTCGAGGCATTGTGCGGAACCATTTTTGCACAGGATGCCTCGGGCGCCCTCGCCATTGTTGCGACGCAGGCTGCCGCGGGGAAGGATCTCTCGCGCCTGATGGCGGACCTCATCGCATTCCTTCGCGACCAGCTCGTGCGCTCGGTGCAGGGGAAGCAAGCAGAGGTGGCGATCTCGCGTGATCGCCTGCTCGCGTTGCTGGATCATTTTGCGGAGGCGGAGAGCCGCCTGCGCTGGGCGACGGACAAGCGCCTGTATTTCGATGTGGCCGTGATCAAGGCGGTGCACCTGCTCGGCGAAGCCAGCCTGGGAGACGTGATCGACACGCTAGTGGCGATCGGAGGTGGGGAGCCGCTTCCAGAGCGCCCGGCTCCACGACCAGTTCCGCCTCGGGCATCAGCCCCGGCCACGACTACCACACCCGCTCCGGCAGCCCCGGCGCGAGCGGAGTCGACTCCTGCTCCGGTGACGAATTCCCATGCGGAGGCGAGTGTTGCTCCGGCGCGATCTGAAGCGGTCGCTCTCGAGTCGACTCCGGCCCCGGAACCCAAGCCTGAAGCCATCGCGATTGAGCCGGCTGACCTCGATTTGCTTTCCCGGGCAGCCGCAGCACTCAAGGACACGCGAGTAGAAGAGGCGCCCGTCGCAGTTCTTCCCGTCCCTGCGGCCCCTGTTCCGGCTCAGCAGGTTCCCACTGCCGCTACGCCTTCTTCATCGGGCGACATTTGGCCCGAGATCGCAGCCATGCTCAAGGCCGAGTCGCCAATTCGGTTTGCCTGGCTGGAGCTTGGCGTGAGTGCGGGAGCGGCTGATGGACGCATGCGAGTGCGATTCCCGCTGAGCGAGCAGGAGCAGACGGAATCATTTTTCTGGGACGACGTCCGCAAGCGCACCGAGGCTGTGCTCTCGGAGCGGCTTGGCGGGAAGACGGAGCTCGTATGCGAGTTCACCGCGGAGCTTAATGCTCCGGAACCCGAGCCCGAGCCGGTGGATGAACCGGTCGCGGCGGCCGCTGCTCCTATGGCTCCCGCCGTGCCAGAGCGAGATCCGCTCGAGGATTTCAAAAACGACCCGCTCATCCAGCGGGCACTTCAAATTTTCAAAGCAGAAATCGAAGCAACATGAACATCGCAAAAATGCTCAAGCAGGCCCAGCAGATGCAGGCCAAACTCGCCGAAACCCAAGCCGAACTCGCTGAAAAGACGATCGAGGCCAGTGTGGGCGGCGGCAAGGTGAAGGTGGTGGCCAATGGAGCCGGCGACGTGCTTTCCATCAAGATCGATCCCCAGGTCGTGGATCCCGAGGACGTCGAGATGCTCGAAGATCTCGTGCTCACCGCCGTGAAGCAGGCGATCGACGATGCCAAGAAAATGGCTGGCAGCGAGATGGGCAAGCTCACGGCCGGGCTGAATATCCCAGGCCTGCCATTCTAGTTTGTTTTAATCGATGGAGCGCTCCGCCCTCGCGGAGCGCTCCACTTTCCCGCGAGCTAGACGTGGGCTACGATGGCGCGTGGGGAGCGGCTGTCTGATTCGAAAATTCCTTTTGGTGCATTAGCTGCGGATATGCGTTGCAGTTAATCTATGGAACCAGCCGGCTCTCCACAGGCGGGCAGGCTGCGGCCTCCCTACCGCAGGAAACGAACCCGGCTAATGCCGGATGGTCCCGACGCGAGCTTTTCTTGGGTGGTAGGGCGAGTCGCGCCGTCGACCGCCGTAGATTCCAATTTTCACGGCGCGTGGAGCCCTGCCTGCGGGGCATGACTTGATGAAAGAATAGTCGGCGCTTTCATCGAAAACGCCCTACCGAACGGGACGACGCGCTGACGCGCGGATCGTGATTGCGGCCGATGAGGGGCGTCAGCCCGGATTTTTCACATCCAGTGAAAATCCGCCCACAGGGCCGACTCTGTCGGGGCAGGCCATTCGCCCGCCGGGCGAATGTCGTCTGGGTGGGTAGGGCGTTTTCGCCGAAAGCGCCGTAGCTTCTTATTTTCACCCCGTTGAAGCCTCTCGTGCTGGGCATGAGAATCTGTCGAAGAGCTATCGAGTAGCCCACCACAGCTCTTGCTCCGAGCCTGCTTGATTTGCCAGATGTAACTGGCTAACATTCATTCAGAAGCGAATGGGCGCCCCGCATGCGGGATTCCCGGATTTCGCAATGTGTTCGCATAGAGAATGTCTGCGCTTCACGTTCCATCCCCCGGGCGCTGTGATTCCGTGCGCAATCCGCATCAGGATGAGAAGCACGCCATCAAGGCGGGCTTGGGCGTCGCTGCGGCAGTCCTCGGGACATTCCTGTTTTGTGAGATTGTTTTCCATCGTGCGGCGGCTTTCTGGTCGGGTGCGGGATGGCAGACGCTGCTGGTCGAGGCCTTTGTCTCCTTATCGGTAGGGGCATGGTATGGCGCGGCGGAAATCCGCAAGCACCGCGAGCTGGCCGGGCGGCAGGAGGACGAATTGGTTCTCAAGATGCAGGCCGAGGCAGTAGGAGAGGTCTTTTTCGTCACCAATATCGAGACGGGGCGTGTGCAATGGACGGGCGACACGATAGGGCTTTTCGGCTGCAAGACGGAAGAGATGGATCCCACGATCGATAAATGGATCGCACGCAGCCATCCCGAGCGGGCGGAGGAGGTGAAGGGTCTCCTGGCGCGCCTCGAGCGTGAGTTTACGGGAGATAGCCTGCATTTTACCTCGTTCGGATGCGTGAGGGGACGGGACAATCGCTACATCTGGCTGCTCGTGCGGGCACAGCGGGTACGCACGGCCGAGGGAATCCTGGATTACGGAGGCATGATCGACGTCACCGTCCTCTACGAAAGGATCCAGCGCCTCCAGGAGATAGCGGACGCCTCCGGCACCTATATCTTCGAGACCGATGCCGAGGAGCGGTACACGTATGTCTCGCCGAAGGTGCGGGATGTGCTTGGCTACAAGCCGGAGCAAATGCTCGGCAGGCCGTGGAGCGAATTTCTCGTGCCGGAGGATGTTGCGGGGGGCCACGCAGATGCAGCCGGAAGAACGACCTCGGATTATCGGCTCAAGCATTTCGTCCACCGCAAACTGCGAGCGGATGGCGGCACAATCTGGGTCGAATCGACCATGCTCCCCGTACTGGGGGTCGATGGCAGGCGATTGGGCTTTCGGGGATCGACCCGCGATATCACGGCCCGGAGGACGGCGGAGTTGGAGCTTCAGCATAGCCGGGAGGTACTCGAGCACGCATTAAAGGCGTCACGATCCATACCCGGCGAAAGCGACCTCCGCACCGGTGAGCTGACATTGCCTCCGGAATGGGGCGAAATGTTTCACTTTCCGCCAGAGAAGATTCCCACCCGCTACGAGGAACTCTTCGATCTGCTTCACCCGGACGATCATGCGAGATTTCAGGAATGCCTCGATGCCTCAGAGGACGATCGGCAGATCGAGGTGCGCCACCTTACCGGGCGCGGTGACTACATTTGGGTGCAGATAAGTCGGCGGCACGTATGCGACGGCTCGGGGCGCAAACTACGGATGGTTCACACAATGACCGACATTTCCGAGCGGAAGGAGATGGAGCTCAACCTGATCGCGGCGAAGGAAGCCGCCGAGCGGGCGAATCGGGTGAAAGAGCAATTCCTGGGAGTGATGAGCCACGAACTACGCACTCCGCTGAATAGCGTGATCGGCTTTGCCGATCTGATGGCCCGCGGTGAGTTGAGCGAAGAGCAACGGGATTACCTCGGAATCATTCGATCCAGCGGTGACGCACTGCTGGGGATGCTCGGCGACATTCTGGAATATGCGCGCATGGGGTCGGAGAAATTCCAGCTCGACGTCGCGCCGTTCGATCCGCGGAAAATGTTCGAAGAGATTCGCGTGCTGTCCGAGAGCGCGACTGCGGAAAAAGGGATTTCGCTTTCCCTGCAAGTCGATGAGAACGTGCCCGAGAGGGTGCGGGGCGATGCCGGACGCGTGCGCCAGATTCTCCTCAACCTGGTGGGCAATGCCGTGAAGTTCACGTCGGAGGGAGGAATCACTATCCGAGTCGCGCCCCAGGACGGGGGAGAAAATGGCCGACACAGGCTGCGCATCGAAGTCCAGGATACGGGAATCGGGATCCCACCCGAACGGATTGATGATCTGTTTCAGCCATTCACCCAGGTGGATGCATCGCACTCCCGTTCCTATGGGGGGACGGGCCTAGGCCTCGCGATCTCGAGGCGACTCGCCCGGCTCATGGACGGAGATGTTGGGATCGTCGCATCGACGGACTCTGGGAGCACCTTCTTCTTCGAAGCCGAAATGGATTCTGCCGAGACAGGGGAGGTAATCGGCGAGTCCAGCGCGGAGACGCCACGCTTCTCATCGCTGCGGGTGCTCGTTGCCGAGGACAATCGAGTAAACAGACTCCTCCTGGTCCGGATGCTTCAGCAATACGGAATCGATGCGGACGAAGCCGCCAATGGACGGGAGTGCCTCGACAAGTATGCGCGCTCGCCGTACGACGTGATCCTGATGGACGTGCAGATGCCGGAGATGGATGGCGTCGAGGCGACCCGGCGCATTCGGGAAATGGAAGCAATAGGGGGGACCCGGCATGTGCACATCATCGCCATTACCGCCAATGCAATGGCGGGAGATCGCGAGTATTTCCTCGCGGCCGGGATGGATGGTTACCTGAGCAAGCCTTTCAAGAGGGAGGCGCTGGAGGGAGCTCTGGGGCAGAGTGGGACCTCCCCCGATTCCAAAGATCAATCTGACCGGCGGGAAGAGACGAAGCGGCCGCCGGAGCCGATTGCCTAAAGGGGCGGGAGGCAGGCGCGAAACTGGATGGCGAGGCCGCGAGCGGAGACTGGCTCTGAAGAGCCTGCCTCGGCGAGCGGCGCAGCCAGACGGCGAAAATTGCTCGCGCATGGCCCAGCCGATTTATTCAGCGTTTCCCTAGTGCTTGCCTGCGCGGCGCAAGACGTAATCGAAAGCGACCGCGCTTCCACTAGTGCTCAGGATCTCATCGACAAAGATACGATGCTTCGTCTGGCGAATCGTGCCTTGGAGCGTGTAGGAGGAACTAGAGAAGTTGAAGGTTGCAAAGAAGGTAATCACATGGGCCGAGATATGTGCAGTACCCGAGCCGACGAACTCCGTGCCATTCGTGAAGAGCGTGTAGTGAAAAGAGCGCTTGTTGAACTGATACTTCTCGGACCAGCCAATGGTGGAACCGCCACCAGTTAGCGTGGACGTGAGTCTGAGAGTGCCGATTTCTCGAATCTTGGATGTGGAGAAGAATCCCGCGTCGTTCCGCTGTAAGCCACTCCACTGGCATTTGCGGTCACGCTACCTGGGCAGGAACCCCCAAAAGCGGAAATCTTGGACGGCTGTGTGGCCGCATGCAGGAGAGGTGCGACAAATCCGAGGACCACAATGGAAATAGCGACGACGGAGATTGGCGGTTTCATACGATAACGACGCTGACTGGCCATTTCGAAACTTTCAATCGGGGCGGTGGAAGAATGTGCTATCAGAGAGTCCGCTGATGGTCCGCAAGTGGGCTGTGGAAAATTTGCCCATGGATCTGGTTAAACCGGAGGCTTCTCACCCCGAGTCCAACTATCGACGTATTGCGCTGCCCGAGCGGAAGAGTCCAATTCCTGCGACGCCAGCGAGGATGATCCCGGGAAGCACGATGGGGGCGGGATTGTTCCAATGGCTCTGCAAGCCGCCGATGAGTGCGCCGAGGAAATACGCAATCCAGCTCATGGCCGGCAGCCACGGGTCGGGCCGGGATCCTGATGAAGAAGGCGCTGCCATTCCAACGAAGCGCGTGACAGCTGCCGTGAGCGTGCCTGTGACGAAGACGGTCGCCACTCCTGGAATATTGAGGTGCTGCACCGCGGCGCTCTGCATTCCCATCGCCACGGAGGCGCATAGTACGAGAGCCGTCATATGCACATCGCCTGAGAAGCCAATGGTCGCAGCCGCTGCGAGGCACAACGCTCCGGCTGCAAGAAGAGCGAAATTCACCCGCCGCGACCATTCACGGCCCGGCTCCTGCGTGAGCCACGCTCCGACGACTGCGCCGATAATGAATCCCAGCAACGCCAGCGCGGAAGGCAGTGCTCCCGCAATGCCGGTCCGAGCCAGAGCCAGCGCGAGGACCACGGAGTTGCCGGTCATATTCGCCGGAAAAGCCCCGGCGTGAAGAAACGCAATCGCATCCACACAGCCGGCTGCCACGCTAAGCAGGACCAGAGACGACGCACGCATGGATGATTGGGGCGAGGGGGTGATGATTTCGAGACTCGAAGGTTTCCCCGCCGGAATGCAACCTCAAAGCAATATGAGCGGGCGGCCTCGGTAGAGATCCGCCTTTTGCGCCATTCGCCGGAGAAGCAGATGTCCTCTGCAACAGCTCCTTACCCTTATTCGTGGGAGGTATGGTGGTCCGAATGATCCGAGTGCGAGAAGACGCGAAACAGCTCAAAGGATGAAGGAACGGACACGTGGCGCGAATGCGCCTCCGCGGCCAGCACGAAAAACTCGGCCGCGCGCTCCATGTCGTCTTCCAGCTCATAGAGAGCTCCCAGAAGCAGGAAGCTCTGGAGGTCGCTGGTGAGTGCCGTAAGCGCGTGGAGGGCGGCTTTGGCCTCGGCGCGGCGACGATTGGCCAGGCAATACTTCGCATATCCGCGATAGAGGGCGAGCGATAGGTCCTCGTGGCTCGCAATCTTTTTGCCAACGAAACGATTGTGTCGGTCAATGGAATGGCTGACCGTGTAACGGAGATGGGTCGGGCGTACGGGCTTGGTCAAAAAATCCGTGATTCCCTCGCCGAGCGCCGTAATGGCAGTGCGGTGGTCGGCGCTGCTGCACGCCAGCACGATCGGTCCATTGTAGCCGCCAGCGCGCAGAGAGTGGGCGGCTTGCAGTCCGTCCATTCGAGGCATGTGCAGGTCGAGGACGATGCATTCCGGCGCGATCTCTTCATAGCGCTCGAGAGCTTCGTTGCCGTCGGAGGCCAACTCGACCTCGAAACCGGCGGAGCGCAGGGCCATCGAAAATCCGTCACGGATGAGAGATTCATCATCGACGACAAAGATGGGACGCGCAGCCAGCGTGGACATGAGGAATATATCGCGATCGGGGGGAAGGCGACGACGGGAACATTGCCCGCTCTCCACGAAAAATTCAAATTGAAAGCTCCACCCTTAGGTAAAAACCGGGGAAACCTGACGCAAAATTTGACGCTCGGTAAGCCGTGAAACCAGGCGCCTCCAGCTCTCGTGTCCCTTGAGAATCTCGATCTCCACGCGCAGATAATAGAGGGGAACGGCGGCATCGAGGATGCGTGGAATGCGGACCGCGTCCTTTTCCGTCGTGAGGATGGCGTCGAGGTCACGGCGGGCACAGCGCGCAATGAACGACTCGATCTCCTTAGTGGTGTATCGATGGTGGTCGGTATAGGTTTTCGATACCTCGATCTTTGCACCGAGATTGCGCAATGCGCCCTCGAAGCTGTCCGGAGCCGCGATGCCGCACAATGATCCGACGCGCAGTCCCCGCAGGAACTCCAGAGGCTTTACTTCGCCCGTCATGAGATTGCGGAGGTGGCGCCCGTGGTGCGTGGTCTCGATGATCTCGGCCGTGCGGTTATGTTCCCGGATCCGGGCTACGAGTTCGGAATTATCCGCGCCGGTGCATTTCGTGAGGAGGATATGTGTGGCGCGACGCAGGTTTTCCGGCGGCTCACGCAGAGTGCCGCGGGGGAGCATATGCTCATTTCCAAACGGTGCCTGCCGGTCAATAAGGGCGATCTCGATGCGGTGGTCCAGCCGCACATACTGGTAGCCATCGTCGAGCAGAAGGACATTTGATCCGAAATTCTCGATCGCATACAGGCCGCTCTTCACGCGGTCTCTATCCACGAGTACGACCACGCCGCGCAGGTTATTTGCGAGCATGAATGGCTCGTCGCCTGCCGTGCGTGAGTCGAGGAGCAGCGACTGGCCGTCGCTCACGATACGCGGAGTAAAGATGGCCTTTCGAAAGAGAATCTTATCCAGGATGCGACGCGCGAGCGGCTTCGGCACACTCTTGTATCCGCGTGAAAGGATGGCGACCTTGCGGCCGCCTGCAGTGAGTTCCCGAGCGAGCAGCTCGACGACCGGCGTCTTGCCCGTGCCACCCACGGTGATATTCCCCACGCTTACGACGGGGCATCCGAGCGAATGCTCGCGGTAAAGCCGCTTCCGATAAAGGGCGAGACGTGTCTGGACGAGGCCTCGATAAACATGCGAGAGGCCGCGGAGGACCCAGCGAAGCGCATCGGCACGATGGCCATATCGACGTTCCAGTATGACGTCGATTGCGAATGTTTCGATGCCTTCCAGCCAGCGTCGCACGGGGATTATTATTCTCCAGCGGCTGTCACCCCGCAATTATTCGCTACGGTTGTGACGACCTTGGCTCCAGGCTGTGCATGAGCGGCGAGCATCGCCGCCGCCACGACGTCCGCATCTCCCTGGGTAATGCAAGCCATCGTGGAGCCCGAGCCACTCAGCCAGCCTCCGATTGCGCCGGCTTTCACGCCAGCGGCAAGCACGGCATCAAGGCCGGGAACCAGAGTCGCGCGATAGGGCTGATGCAGATAGTCGTCGAAACAGCCGGGCAGGCTTTCATATTGGCGGGCGGCAAATGCGGCGGCTATGGCAGCGGCATTTGCGGCACTGCGCACGGCATCTGCGAAGGGAATTTCTTTTGGCAGCACCCGCCGGGCGTCGGCGGTGCGCACTTCGTAGTCGGGAATGAGGAGGACGAATTTCAGCGATTCGTCCACATCGAAGCGCTGATAGCTCCCATCCGGCCTTGCGACGGTGAACCCACCGAATGCCGCGGGGGCCGCATTGTCGGGATGTCCCTCCAGCTTTGCGCAGAGACGGTAGAGTGCTTGCGAATTGAGCGGAGCATCGGCCAGGAGATTGAGTCCATGCAGGAGGCCGAGGCGAACGGTCACGCTGCTGCCAAGACCTCGCGAACGCGGCACATCACCCTGGATTTCCCAGGAGAAGGCAAAGGGCTCGACCCCGCTGGCCGAGAAGAAAGTGGCTGCGGCTTCATCGGCCATCGCATCGGGGGAGGGAGACTCTGTACGCATCACTGTGACGGTATTGGAGAGGCAGAGGGCTACGCCGAGGGCGTCGAAGCCGGGTCCCAGATTGGCCGATGTGGCAGGGACCTGCACGCGAGCTGTCGAAATCATCCGAATGTTGTAACCGCCCCGAGGCAATTTCTCCACGTGCGATTTCGTCAATATGGGCGGCATCGCCGGCCTGTACCCCGATAATCAGGTGGGGGGTACTTCCGACGCGCGCGCGTCCCCGCCGCGCCGAAGCTTTTTCAGGCTGAGGTCGTGAGCATTTTCATGAAAAATACCGCCAGCGATTTCCTCATCAGACGCCTCGCGGAGTGGGGTGTTCGACGGATCTACGGTTATCCCGGCGACGGCATCAACGGTCTTCTCGGAGCCCTGAATCGGCAAAAAGAGATTATGCGGTTCATTCAGGTGCGGCATGAAGAGATGGCGGCCTTCATGGCATGCGCGCATGCGAAATTCACTGGAGACCCCGGCGTCTGTATGGCCACATCGGGACCGGGCGCGATTCATCTGCTCAATGGCCTGTACGATGCGAAGCTCGACCATCAACCGGTGGTGGCCGTTATCGGCCAGCAGGCGCGAGCTGCGATGGGCGGGCACTACCAGCAGGAGGTCGATCTGCTCTCGCTCTTCAAGGATGTCGCCCAGGAGTACGTCCACATGGTCTCGTGTCCCTCGCAGGTCCGGCATCTCGTGGACCGCGCCGTGCGCATCGCCCGTGCCGAGCGGACCGTCACGTGCATCATTTTTCCGAACGACGTGCAGGAACTCGACCCGGTGGAGGTGCCGGCACATGCGCACGGTACGATCCACTCCGGCGTGGGATTCTCGGACCCTCGGGTCGTTCCCAAGGATGTCGATCTGCACCGCGCGGCGCAGGTGCTCAATGCTGGAAAGCGCGTGGCAATTCTTGCCGGCGCCGGCGCTCTGCGAGCCGGAGACGAACTCGTCGAAATCGCCGATATTCTCGGGGCCGGCGTGGCCAAGGCTCTCCTTGGGAAGGCGGCCCTGCCGGACGAGCTGCCATTCGTGACGGGCTCGATCGGTCTTCTCGGCACGAAGCCGAGTTGGGAAATGATGAGCGAGTGCGACACCCTCCTGATGGTCGGCTCCAGTTTTCCATACGCGGAGTTTCTGCCGAAGGAGGGGCAGGCTCGGGGCGTGCAGATCGATATCGATGGGCGCATGCTCAGCCTTCGCTACCCGATGGAGGTGAATCTCACGGGCGATTCCTCAGAGACCCTGCGGGCGCTCATCCCACTCCTCCTGCGGAAGAATGATCGCTCCTGGCGGCAGAAGCTGGAGAAATCGATCGCCGAGTGGTGGAAGGTGCTCGAGGCCCTGGCCCATAACTCCGCGGACCCGATCAACCCAGAGCTCGTGTTTTGGGAACTCTCGCCGCGCCTGCCGGACAACTGCATCATCAGCTCCGATTCGGGGTCGGCTGCAAGCTGGTTCGCTCGTGACCTGAAAATTCGCAAGGGGATGATGGCATCACTCTCGGGCACGCTCGCCACGATGTGCCCGGGCGTGCCTTACGCGATCGCCGCGAAATTTGCGTTTCCCGAGCGTCCGGTCATCGCGCTGGTTGGCGACGGAGCCATGCAGATGCTGGGAATCAACGAGCTTATTACCATTTCGAAATACTGGCAGGAGTGGAGCAATCCGAGCCTGATCGTGCTTGTCCTGAACAACCGCGATCTCAACATGGTGACGTGGGAGCAGCGCGTGCTTTCCGGAAATCCGAAATTCGAGTGTTCGCAGGACATTCCCGATTTTCCATATGCACGTTACGCCGAAATGCTCGGGCTCATGGGCATCCGCATGGAGAGACCGGAGGACGTCGCTCCTGCATGGGAACAAGCCCTTGCCGCCAATCGTCCCGTGGTGATCGAGGCTCTCACCGATCCAAACGTGGCCGCGCTGCCACCTCATATCACACTCAAACAGGCAAAGGCGTTCGCTTCGGCGTTATGGGAAGGGGATCCAGAGCGGATGGGGGTGGTTCGCCAGACAATCAAGAGCGCGGCGGAAGGCCTGCTGCCGCACAAATCCTGAGCCTTATATGGAAGACGCTGAGCAACAATCCAGACTTCGGGAATTGAGTCGCGCGACCGGTGCGACATTGGCCCGCTTCGCATCCGCATTCTTTCTGCTTTCGGGTATCTTTGCCTTCCTGTCGGCGCTTCAGGTTATATTCAGCGGGCAGGGGCAGCATGGTGCCGTTCACACGGCTTTCCCGGTGACGTTCTACGCCGCATGGATTTGCGCAGTGCTCGGGGCCGTGAGTACCATCGTCACGCTTTTTGTGTTCGGTTTCCGCGCGCGCTGGTTTTGGCGAATCCTCCTCGCAGCCGCAGTGCTTTGGGCGACGTTGCCGCCGCTCGGCACGGCCATTGGCATTCTTTCGCTCATTCTTCTTCTCGGCGCGCGGCGCGCGTTTCCTCTCGATCCCCGCGACGCCCAAGCGGCCTGAGGAACGAGGTGGCCGGCGCCGATTCGGCCTTCGGCAGACTTATTGCCGGGTTCATCGTCTTCGCTGATGATATTCCTCTTCGCTCGCCGCTCGCGGACCAATGGCACTTCCGTTATTCGCCTAAGGCGGCGATGGGGAGTCTTTGGTTGCAGCCGAACATGAATAACGCGAACGGCTGACCAGAATGCTGGCAGCTTGGCTTTGGCGGCCCTAAGGAGATATCTGTGATTCCCAATCAGAAGCGCCTCTCCCAAAGCCGCCGATTCGACAAAAGCCCCAGAATATGAAATCTCTCCCGCAATCCATCTGGTCAGCAGCATCTCGCATGAGGCCATGGTGTCGAGGTGTTGCCTTGCGGTCCGCCTCGAATCGAAGCATGGAAAAGCTCCGTCGAGCCCTATGGCTCCTACCACTCATCCTTTGTTTTCCAAAGATGGTTGCTGCGGCGGACTACCCGATCTTCGTTCCCGGATCGACGATTTTGTTCATCGGCGATTCCATCACCGATGGTGGCCGTGCCCGTACCGGTAATGATTACAACCACATCATGGGGCAGAGTTACCCTTTCCTCATTGCTGCCGAACTCGGCTGCCGACTCGCTGAACGGAACCTGACGTTTATCAATCGAGGAATTAGCGGAAATACGGTGCTCGACCTGAAGTCTCGCTGGCAGACCGATGTGCTCAATCTCAAGCCTGATGTGTTGAGCATTCTCATCGGAGTCAATGACACCTTCTTCAGCAAGGGAGAGACCTTCGAGCAATACGAGCCGACCTACGATGCATTGATTGCGCAGACATTGGCGACCCTGCCAAATATCCGCATTATTCTTGGTGAGCCTTTTCTCCTCCCAGTTGGAGCATTCAAGGGAAACTACGCTGCAAAGCTTGCAGAGCTGAAGAAGCGTCAGGAGGTCGTCGAGCGCCTCGCGGCCAAATATCACTTGCCGGTCGTGCGCTACCAGCCGGCTTTCGATGCGGCTTGCAAGCGGGCTCCCGCCGATCATTGGTGCTGGGATGGTGTCCATCCTCACTATGCCGGGCACGCCCTCATGGCGGATGAATGGCTAAAGACCATTGCCGCGCCTCAGAAGCCATGAAAAGACCTTCTCCCATTCCCCTCGATGAATAGGGACGCCGACATTGGCCTCAGCGTCATGTACGGGATGGGAGGAGAGTATATTGGCTTCGACAAAAAGGAGTGATTCCTATTTGACCGGCGTCTGGATTCCCGCTTTATTTGCCTGCCTGCTTCGGTGAGGTGGCTGAGTGGTCGAAAGCAGAGCTTTGCTAAAGCTCCGTAGTCCAAAAGGCTACCGAGGGTTCGAATCCCTCCCTCACCGCCATTCCGCAACGCGGGATATCATCTCGCTGTGGGGAGGGGATGACTGAACGTCCGCTCACGGCGGACAATTCGTTCAAGCGATAGCCTCTTGGCAGGTCTGCCATTCCGGCAGACAAAACGCAGTTCGACTGGCTCCTCGCATCAGCACGAATCCTTCCTGCGAAGCATAGCGCGAGTCACAATGTCGCTCGTAAATTTGGGGCAGATCGAGAATCCCGAATAGGAAAGTTGACCGTTTTGGTTCGATGCTATACGGACGGATTATTATTCGGTTCGATTCAAACGGATTGCATTCATGCCAGCGACACGCCTGATCATCATTCGCCATGGGGAGACGGAATGGAATGTGGAGGGGCGGTTGATGGGACAGCTCGATAGCCGTCTCACTCCGGCGGGGGTGGCGCAGGCCGGACGGCTCGCGGGCCGGCTCGGAGGCGTCAATGTTCACGCGCTTTACAGCAGTGATCTCGGCCGGGCGGAGACCACCGCCCAGACTATTGTCGGGGAATCGGGATCACTCGTCTCCGACGATCGTTTGCGTGAGCGTCATATGGGCATCTTCCAAGGCCTCACCGTTGCGGAAATGCGGAGTCTGCATCCGCAGGCGCGGGCGGAGTACGAGACTCGAGGAGGTGTGGCGGCGGCTCCGGAAGGAGAGAGTGTGATGCAGCACCTCAGTCGTACCGTCGATTTTCTGCACGATGCCGTTGCGCGGCATGGAGGAGGAACTGTCGCCGTCGTGACCCATGGCGGCATGTTGCGGACCCTCCTGCAGTACGTGCTGGGTATTCCCTATACGGCGACTCTTCGATTTCGCCGGCCGAATGCCGCTTTGAACGTCTTCACGTACCAGAGCGGCAGGTGGGAACTCGACACATGGGGGGACGTCGCGCATCTCGATGGGCTGAGCGCGCTCGATCACCCGAACGTGTAAGTCTAGGATTTCGACTTTCCCGTCACTTCGAGATAGGTGCGGTTCGTCACATGATGAGTGCCTGGCTGGATGCTCTCCACGCGCATCGTGCGCAGCATCCAGACGCCATCGATCTTTTGTGCATCGATCACTTCGAATCGTTTGACGAGCCGGCCCTGGGAGTCGTAGCCCTCGATGCGCAGCACGGCGCCGCTTTCCTTGTCGATCCAGAGCAGTGCCACCCCATACTGAGATTGCCCCATCGGTGCCTGGACCTGGATCTTCCATGAGGGTCGAGTGCGGATGACATCCGATCCCAGAAGCTTCGCATGCGGCCAGTAAAGGAGCCGTAGAGCGAGATCCTCATAGGTAATGGGCGTGCCCCGCACTTTCTGATCGTACCGGGCGGCTTTCACTTCCGCCGTATGGCCTCCGACGCGCTCTTTGAGATCCGAGCTGTCCTTTCCGAGCTGGAGAATGATGTCCTGATCGGGATTGTTGAAGTCATAGGTCACGACTCCTTTGTCGAGCGTGATCGTGAATGGCGTCTTCTCGTCATCCTCGGTGCGCAGGCGGGCATCGAGCTTCGCATGCTCGCCCATGGGGTTGTTGCGCGCGGCGCGCAGGATGTCGTCTGCTGTCGGCGTTTGAGCGCGCAGTGCGCCCGATGCGAGGCAGAGCGCGGAGAAGATGCTCAGGGCTTGAGTGAAGGAGCGATTCATTGGACAGTCGCCGCAATACTCCGCCCGACTGCCAAATGGATCAACGTCTCTTTTTTCTGGTGAATGCGCATTGGTCGCCGGCCTCGGACCTGCCGATGGCAATTCTTTCGAGTTGGGCCTTCTGGTGGCCGTTCGCTGTGCTTGCGGCAGTGCTCCTGCTCGCCTTCGGCGGTTTCAACGCTCGGGCGGCAGTGATTTGCGCCGGAGTTTCCGTGGGTCTTACTAACGGGCTGCTCATCACTCCGCTCAAGCACATGGTTGACCGACCGAGGCCGAACCAGGTGCTCGACGGCGTGCGCATCGTCGATCTCCAGAAGGCGCATCCGAGGTTTCTCGCCGTGGTGAAGCCGGTAAAGGTGACGTGGTCGCAGCCGCAGACAGGGAAGGTGCACGGGATCTCGTTTCCCTCCGGACATGCGGCGAACAATTTCGCTCTGGCCGTCGTCTTTATCGCGTTCTATCGCCGGTGGGGCTGGCTCTATATCCCATTCGCCGTGCTCGTATCCTATTCACGAATTTATATCGGGGCGCATTATCCGTCCGATGTCATTCTCGCCGCGATTTTCGGAGCGGCCGGCTCGTGCCTGGTGCTAGCGGGGTGCGAGGCACTGTGGCGGAAATTTGCACCGAAGCTCGCGCCCGGGCTCTACGCATCGCATCCCAGCCTGTTCCCCGCATGAGGTATCTTCCGATCCTGTTTCTTCTGGGTGTCACGCTGGTGCGTTTTTGGCTGAGCCTGGCTCTGCCCATCGCGCCATCTGAGGCCTACGTTTGGCTTTGCGCTCATCACTTGGATTGGGGGTTTTTCGACGGACCCGCCGGGACGGCCGCCCTCGTGCACGGGACGGCCGCATTGTTTGGCAGCGGAGCTGCAGGGCTTCGGATCGCATTTCCGTTATTCGCTGCCGTCGCGACGATAGCCGTCTATCTGCTCGGGGCCGGGCTATTTGGGAGGCCCGCTGGTTTGTGGGCTGCTGTCGCTCTTAACGTCCTGCCGGCTTTCAATCTGGCATCGATCGAGGCCGGTCCGTTGCTTCCTGCACTCACCTTCTCGTTGCTCGCTGCGGCGGCATTTTTCCGCGCTCTGGACGGAGGGGGCTTGGCGCGGTGGCTCGCCGGGGGCCTTGCGAATGCCATCGCGGGACAGTTTCAGGTGGCGGCGGTCTGTCTCATTGCGGGACCCCTCATCGCATGCGTCTGCCTTCGCCGGCATCGGAGGGAATGGGCACGCCCTGGTCTATACCTCGCATTGATCATTTCGCTTGGCGGCCTCGCGCCGATTCTGGTGTGGAATCAGACCCACGGCTGGCCCGCTCTGGCGCTGGGCACTCTGAGTACTGCCATGACGCCCCGTTGGCCTGAGATTCCAGGCGCCATGTGGGGAGCCATCCTGGCAGTTTCGATCCCGATCGCCATCGCGTGGCTCGCTGGGTCGGTCGTGCTCCTTCGGACCTCACATGCGCACCTGCGCCCACGGCTTTTATTCGCCATGGCGGCGCCGGTCCTCCTCTGCTGGATGTATGCAATCCTTCATGGGCAGGCAGAGCCGACGCTTCTGCTCATCGCAATGGCGCTCACTGCGGGTGGAATCGCCCATGCGTTTCTCGGGACGGGCCTTCTTCGCCGACTGGGTACCGTGGCTCTGGTCCTCGCGGCATCCTCCTCGGCATTTCGGGCTTTTTCGACAGATCCGACGTGGAGGGATGCTTCGGCGGTTCTCGGCGAGGTACTCGCGAAGGCGCAGCCCGGGCATCCTCAGCCGCTGTTTCTCATCGCACCGGACCCGGACGCCACGTCCGCGCTGGCGTATTACCTGGCTGGCGGTCGCACAGAGGTATTCCTGCGCGAGTCGCAGGACGCTTCGAATCAATTTTCCCTCTGGCCGAGATACGACGATTTCATCGAGAGCGGCCAACCCGCGCAGGTCGATTACCAACTCGAGGGCAATACGACGAATCCATATCTAGGCCGCAGCGCGCTATACGTCACCCCTGAGGAGCCGGACGATCTGCCGCAGACGATTACCGCTGCCTTTGAAAAGCATCGCCTCTTTGGCACGCTGACGCTTCCCGGCGGTCGCGTACTCCGCCTGTATCTATGCGAAAGCTATCAGACGATGCCACTCTGATGCGGCGTGCCTCCTATCGCCGATTGATTCAAATGAAGTGCCTGCGAATTGTCGTTGGTCTTTGCCGTCGAGCCTGTCTGTAATAGAGCCCTTCATGCCTTACCTGTCCGTCGTAATTCCATTGTTCAACGAGGAGGATAACGTTCCGATCCTCCAGGCCGAGATCGAGCGCGCGCTCGAAGGCCGTGATTACGAGCTGATCCTGGTCGATGACGCCTCGACGGACTCCACGGTGAGCCGCGTGAAAATTACGGACAAAGTACGGCTCCTGCGATTCGTGAAGAACGAGGGCCAGAGTGCGGCCATGCTGGCAGGCATCGCTGCTGCGCAAGGCGACTGCATCGTCATGCTCGACGGTGACCTTCAAAACGATCCCGCCGACATTCCCCGGCTGGTCGAGGCACTCGAAGGCGGGGCCGATCTCGTTTGCGGTTATCGTGCTCGCCGGGCGGATTCTCTCACGAAAAAGATCACCAGCCGTATTGCGAATTTCGTGCGCAGCCGGTTCGTCGGCGACGGAGTGCGCGATACGGGATGCACGCTCAAGGCTATGCGCCGTGAATGCGCCTCGACGCTCGTGCCATTCAAGGGCGTCCATCGATTCATCCCAGCCCTCGTGAAGAACGCAGGCTACAAGCTCACCGAGATCCCTGTGAACCATCGCCCTCGCCAATATGGCGTGAGCAAATACGGGCTCGGCAATCGCGCCCTCCGGGCGACGACGGACATGTTTGGAGTCCGCTGGCTCCAATCGCGTCGCGTCGGCTACAAACTCCGGCAGGATTGACGGAACTTTCTTCGCCTCGTTTGTAAGCGGGAGAGTAAAGCCGCACGGAGGAACCGCATGGCTCCTCCGCGACGGCAAGCGAAACGTGATTACTGATGCATTTCCGCGGCGGCGCCACCGCCGGCGGCGAGCAGCACAATGGCCTGACTCAACGTAATCGGACCACTGCTGGAGACCAGGAATCCATCATCGGTCTGCCGATTCGTGTAGACGATGGGCGAGAGATGGCGGCTGATCGTCTCGGTCGGCGGCAGCTTCTGGACATCCACGAAGTTGCCGATGCTCGGTGTCATTGCCGCGGCGAAGATGGCGATCGGTCGCACCGTATTGTAGACACGCTCGAAGAGAGCCTTCGAATCAAGATAGCCGAAAGCCTGATTCGTCTTCCGGTACTCGGACAAGGCCGGCTTGAACGAGTCGCTTTGATCGAGCGTTGCGCTGCCCGGCTTGGCCGCAAGGGCGCGATCGAGTTCTGGCCCGGTGAGCGACGCGATGAGGAAGTGATCGGTGATCGCCACCTCCGGGCTGATGAGCGGGATTTTGGTCGGCGGGAAGGAGTATACGCGGGTGCCCTGGCGATCGGTGACAGTTGCCTGCGTTCCCGCGAGATTGAGGACGGATTGAGCGAGCGTCTGCACTCGTGCGCGATCCTTCACATCGAGGGTAACGAGTACGTTCG
>Ga0068856_100002088_pt1 | contig 20730 bp, 15 predicted proteins | sample KBSCornC62_FD_66595 | JGI IMG/M metagenome (GOLD analysis project Ga0068856, IMG submission 66595) | Corn rhizosphere microbial communities from Kellogg Biological Station, Michigan, USA - KBS Corn C6-2 | ecosystem: Host-associated > Plants > Roots > Rhizosphere > Soil ... | reverse complement strand
GTTCATGACAAGTGCCAGTGCCAGGGTCGTGCCCACGATGCCCAGGACGATCGCCAAGCCGCCCAGCTCTCCGCGCCACGTGAAATCCTCTCCCGGCCGCAGCCAGAAGTTCATCATCCGCGTATACCTCGGCATTACGACATAAGTAAGGACTGCAATATCGAGGCTGAGCAGGACCAGGAACGCCGCCGGCATGGGCAGCAGGTGAAACAACGGGACCAGCAGGCTGCGCATGATCATGATCACCGGAAACAGCGCGGAGAGAATCAGCAGTGCCTGCCGCCAGCGGGCCGGCGGGGTGGAGTTCGCCGAGATGTCGAACCATCCCTCGAATCCGCTGCCGATCCGGCGAAGCGAGACCTGGTGAACGTAAGGGCTGACCTCCCGCATCATGGTTCTCCGGATCGGAGATCGCAGCCAGGTATCGAGATGCGGGCGGCTGTCGAAGCGGACGACCACGATGAACTCCGGCTTGTCCGCACCCAGAGTGTCGAACGACTCCGTCCCGAGAAAGCCGTCGAACTTCCGGACTTCCTCGAGAATCCGACTCCGCCACGCCTGGAATTCCGACTGCTTGTCCGAGCGAATCCGGTACGCGAAAACCGATGAGGCCGAGCCCGCCTGCTGCCGGCCATGTGCGAAGAAAAACTCCTTCGCCGGCTCGGCGAGGTCGCCTGCGATTTGCTCCAGCAGCTCCTGCCGGCGAGGACAGGCCAGCCAGCCGCGCAGATTCGCGCCGCTGTTGAATCGATAGAGCACGACATACGCATTCTGCACCCCGGGGATCGGCGGAAAAATCTCGGAGCCGAGGTAGCCTTCCTGCTTGCGCGACAGGAGCATGAGCTCGCGCATCGCGCTCTCGATTTGCGGCTCACGCCCGGGTAGCGCACGCCTCCACACAATTCCGGTGACTCCGCCCGAATCGAAGGACTCCATGCCGGCCACTCAAGACCCCGCGCGCAAGAAATGGAAGCCGGAACGGGAAGGGGTCGAATGACTTTCGAGACGACTGCTGCTTCCCCGCTCGGCGGGCTCTGGTAAGATTCCCTCCATGCCCAATCTCTTTCGATCGCCCGACGGCAGAATCTGGAAACCTGGCGAAGTGCTCCGGCTGACGCTGACGGACGGATCGCACGGCGATGGCATCTGGGCTGGCTCGGCCACGGAGGAGCGGCTCGATTGGTGGTTGGCGAAGCCAGGAAATCAGCTCGGGCAGACGGACGAGGTCACCGCCATCGCGGTGAAGGCCGAGGACACCGGTGAGATGATCTGGGGTGACGCTCCGGCGGGAGCGCGGCTGTTCTTCGTGATCGAGGGAGTGGAGCCGGGCAAGACCTACCGGCTCGCGAAGATGGTGACCACCGCCACCACTCCCGCCCAGGCGACATACTTTCGCCATGGGAGGTTCGCATTGTTCGGGATATTCGAACCGGGCGGACGCCTGCGAAGAATGGAAGCGTCCGATCCGATCGGCGTCTCACCACGGGCGCAGCCGGAGCTGTTTTGAGGGATGACGCGCAGCCGGAAACAAATCTTCTGCGCGCCGTTCAAATCTGATTATCTAATTGGCGCGCCGGGGGATACCCGCCGCGCGCGCAGATTTCGTTCAACCCCCACCTGAGGATTAGCCATGTCCGACGAATCGAAATGCCCGTTCCATCACTCCGCTGCTGCCGCTGCCGGCGGTGCCCAGACCAATCAGGACTGGTGGCCGAACCGCCTGAAAGTCGAACTGCTCAGCCAGCATTCATCGAAGTCCGACCCGATGGGCGGCGACTTCGATTACGCAAAGGAATTCCAGAGCCTCGACTACGCCGGCGTCAAAGCCGATCTCGCGAAGCTCATGACCGATTCCCAGGATTGGTGGCCGGCGGACTTCGGGCACTACGGTCCGCTCTTCATTCGTATGGCCTGGCACAGCGCGGGCACTTATCGCACGGGCGATGGTCGCGGCGGAGGCGGCCGGGGCCAGCAGCGTTTCGCTCCGCTCAATAGCTGGCCGGACAACGTGAGCCTCGACAAGGCGCGCCGTCTCCTCTGGCCGATCAAGCAGAAGTACGGCCGCAAGATTTCTTGGGCGGATCTCATGATCCTCGCGGGCAACGTCGCGCTCGAGACCATGGGCTTCAAGACGTTCGGTTTCGGCGGCGGACGCGCGGACACATGGGAGCCGGATCAGGATGTCTATTGGGGCGCCGAGAAGACCTGGCTCGGCGGCGACGTGCGGTATGCCCATGGCGACGAGGGCGTCACGAAGGACGGCCCGGCCGTGCTCGTGACCGACGACACCGCAGACGGGGACATCCACACCCGCCAGCTCGAGAACCCGCTCGCCGCCGTGCAGATGGGGCTCATCTACGTGAACCCCGAGGGGCCGGACGGCAACCCCGACCCGCTCAAGGCCGCCTACGACATCCGCGAGACATTTGCCCGCATGGCGATGAACGACGAGGAAACCGTCGCGCTCATTGCCGGCGGCCACACTTTCGGCAAGACGCACGGTGCCGGGCCGGCGGACAATGTCGGTCCGGACGTGGAGGCGGCCCCCATCGAGGACCAGGCCTTCGGCTGGAAAAACAAATTCGGCACGGGAAAGGGGCGGGACGCTATCACCAGTGGTCTGGAAGTCACCTGGTCGCAGACGCCCGCGCAGTGGAGCAATCACTTCTTCGAGAACCTGTTCAAATACGAATGGGAGCTCACGAAGAGCCCTGCCGGCGCGCAGCAGTGGGTCGCCAAGAATGCCGTGCCCTGCATTCCCGATCCAGCGGAGCCGGGGAACTCGGCGAAGATGCGTCTGCCGACCATGCTCACGACCGATCTCTCGCTCCGCTTCGACCCGGCCTACGAGAAAATCTCGCGCCGATTTTACGAGCATCCGGATCAATTCGCCGAGGCCTTTGCCCGCGCATGGTTCAAGCTCACGCATCGCGACATGGGGCCACGATCCCGCTATCTCGGCCCGGAAGTCCCCGCCGAGGAGCTCATCTGGCAGGACCCGATTCCTGCGGTGAATCACCCGCTCATCGACGGGAGCGACATTGCCGCCCTCAAGGCGAAGGTTCTCGCCTCCGGCCTCACGATCTCGCAGGTCATCTCCACCGCGTGGGCTTCTGCCTCTACATTCCGCGGCTCCGATAAACGCGGCGGCGCAAATGGCGCCCGCATCCGCCTGGCTCCGCAGAAGGACTGGCAGGTCAATCAGCCCGCGGAACTCGCCTCCGTTCTCGCAAAGCTCGAGGCCATCCAGAGCGAGTTCAACAGCACGGCTGCAGGCGGGAAGAAGGTTTCGCTCGCCGATCTCATCGTGCTGGCCGGATGCGCCGGCATCGAGCAGGCCGCTAAAAATGCCGGGCACGAGATCGAGGTCCCGTTCACGCCCGGTCGCATGGACGCCTCGCAGGAGCAGACCGATGTCGAATCCTTCGCCGTGCTCGAGCCCATCGCCGACGGTTTCCGCAACTACCTCAAAGGCAAATACACGGTGCCTGCCGAGGCGCTCCTCATCGACAAGGCACAGCTCCTCACCCTCACCGCACCGGAGATGACCGTCCTCATCGGCGGCCTGCGCGTGCTCGGCGCGAACGCCGGCGGCGAGAGCCACGGCGTCTTCACCAAGCGGCCGGGATCCCTCACGAACGACTTCTTCGTGAACCTCCTCGATATGGCCACGGAGTGGAAGCAGGTCTCACCCTGCGGCAACGCCTTCGCCGGCTTCGACCGCAAAACCGGCGCGCCGCGCTGGACCGCCACCCGCGTGGATCTCGTCTTCGGCTCAAACTCCATTCTGCGCAGCCTCGCGGAGGTCTATGCCTGTGCAGACAGCGGGAAGAAGTTCATCGAGGACTTCGTCGCCGCGTGGACCAAGGTGATGGATCTCGATCGCTTCGATCTCGCGTAAGCGCTCGAAGCAGCCGAGGAATATTATTTTTTCTCGGATTTGCGATTCTGGAACCGGGCGAGCGCAGATCGGGTCGCCATGTCGGCGCGGCGCTGTGCGGCGAATTGATCGGCGCGAGTGGCGGATGCCGACTTCGAGTCGGCCTTTTTGATCTTCTTCGGGCGGTGAGGCATGCCGACAATCTCGCACGCTGGTCGCCCCCGGGCGAGCAGGCATTGATTCGAAAAGGAATACTGCTCCGACTTTACCGCCGGCGATGACCGGAAATTTCCGCCTGATCCAGATCGAGCGCTTCCATGATTTTCAGCGCAGCGTAGGCATCATTGGCTGCATAGGTGAGCTGGGTCGGGCTGAGTTTGGCCGCGGCCCAATTGCTCGTGGTCGTGCGCTTGGATTTCGGGAAGTTTTGTTTGAGGATGGCACCCATCGCGCCGCGGACGCCGATCTGGCCGCGATACCCCCGCCTGTGAAAGATGTGGTCGAGATCGAGGACGTTCTCGAGGCGGACGCCAAGTCGGCTACGAATTTGCCCATGGTCGTTCTTCAGGCCGAAGCCGACTTTCAGCACACGGTCGGATGCGATGAGGGTGGCCGCCGTCTTGCGGCAGTCGTCGCGATGGAGTTGGAAGATGAAGGCGCGGTCCTTAAGCGCGAACTGAACGACATGCGGTCCAGTGCTTTTCTCTCCCGCAGCGAAAGTGGGACGGGCCTCGGTATCGAATCCAGCGACCCCTGCGGCGAGAATTTTGGCGGCGGCGGCTTCGCATTCCGCTTTCGTCTTCGGAACATGAATGCGATCGAGGGAAAGGCCTTCGAACCGAGGAAGTAACGAGGTCTGCTCCTTCGTCGGCGCGACCACACGACCGGTGCTTATCCTCTTCGGTTGCGGCGCTTGTTCGGGTTTTTGCCCGAGAAGGCCCGCCACGGAACGGGAAATCCTGGAGAGCAGGGACGGGCGTGGGTGTGGCTTGGGACCGGGCATCTGGATGACTCGTTTCGCGGAATTTCCTTCAAAAGGAGAGGCAAAAGTCTTCGCCTTCGGCGAGCCCCGACAAGGTCGGTCCTTTTGGCGGATTTTTCACGGGATACGAAAAATCCAGACTAGCTCCAGCGCAGAGGTTCGAAGACAACGCCGAGTTCCTGCTCGAGCTCGGTGATATCGCGCCGCTCTTCCGGTTCGATGAGGCAAATCGAGACGCCCTTCCGTCCGGCGCGCCCCGTGCGACCGGCGCGATGGGTGTAGTATTGCTGCTTCTCGGGCATCTGTCGGTGGATCACGAAGGCCAATCCCTCCACATCGATTCCCCGCGCGGCCACATCCGTCGCAATGAGGAACTGGGTACGCTCCTTCTTGAAAGCTCGCATCACCTTGTCGCGATCCTTCTGGCTGAGATCGCCCTGCAACACTCCGACCGTAATCCCGCGCTTCTCCAGCTCGGTGCCGAGTTTGATCGCTCCGGCCCGCGTACGGCAGAAAATCATCCCGCGTTCGTCTTCCTGCGACAGCAGAAAATTCGCAATCCAGTCATCCTTATCCTCGCGCGGGCAGATCACAAAGCGGTGCGCGATATTGCGATTCACCGTCTTCGTCTTCTCGACCTTGATCACCTTCGGATCCGCCTTCATCGAGTCCGTGATGAGACGCTGGATCTTCTCCGGGAACGTCGCCGAAAACAGCCACGTGCTGCGGCGCGACGGGGCCGTCATTTTGACGATCTCCACGACCTCCTTGCGGAATCCCATGCTCAGCATTTCGTCCGCCTCATCCAGCACGAGGTGCCGCACGGAGTCGAGGCGCAGTGCGCCGAGCTCCAGCAGGTCGAAGAGCCGCCCAGGTGTGGCCACCACAATGTGCGTGGGACGCCTCAACCGCGCCACCTGCTCGTCGATCTTGTCGCCGCCGCCCGCGACCTCGATGAAGATCTTCTCCGCGCAAAACTTCGTGTATTTGAACAGAGCCTTGCCGATCTGCTTGGCAAGCTCCCGAGTGGGCGCGAGCACCAGCGCCTGAATTTTGGGATTCGCGGGATCGATCTTCGTGAGCAGCGGCAGGCCAAACGCTGCTGTCTTGCCCGTCCCGGTCTGAGCCTGCGCCACCAGATCCCCGCCTTCCTTGATGAGATACGGAATGGCATTGGCCTGAATCGGAGTCGGAGTGGAAATCCCGAGCTCGTCGAGACCGCGCACCAGATCCTCCGGCACGCCAAGTTTGGAAAATTGAGACATTGTTAAAACTGCCGAGCGACCCCGGCGCGATTCCATCTTGCACTCCCCCGAGCCCAGCGACGAGCCGCAAATCGAGGAAGACTATAGTCCATTGTGTCCGGGACCACGCATCTTCCGAGAGGGATAGGACCTATATGGCTCGCTATGCCAGCTCTCTGCCTACACCACGCATCCCGCTCTGAGCAGCGGCAATCGCCTCCAGCCGCAGAGTCCCAGAAGAAGTGCACCCACCAGCCAGGTAGTAATATCCGGCTCCGGCACGACCGTGATTTCGCCTGGTACGGAGGAAAACGGGACATTGATATTTTCCGCAGACTCGAAGTGCAGCGATGTCCATCCATTCGTGAAGTCCACCGACGTCGTGTCCCCCGGCGCGCCGCGCACGCCGAAGGTGAGAGAGAACAGCACCGTGCCGTCCGCCAGAGTGTTTCCCAGACTGCTGTTGCTGCTCCAGTCGAAGGTGAGCATGCCCTCGGGAATGCGGGAGAACGTTCCCTCATTCAGCTCCGGGATGCCAAAGTCGCCCGCGCTCACATAGTCGGCTACGTGCGAGTCCCATTGGATTGTGCCCATCCCCTGCGTGATTTCCCAGAAGCCTTCCGTGCGAAACCGGATCGTCACATCGCCATTGGACTGCCCCGAGACAACCTCTCCCTTCAGGGTGAGCGTCTGTGCCCGACCCAGCGGCGCTGCAAGCAGCGAGAGGCCGCAAAACACGAGCACAAGCCAACACGCACCGAGATGAGCAGGGAACCGCTTTTTCACGGGAGAGGCTTTTGCAAATCCCATGTCAAAAGCCCAGCGCGAAGATTCGCAGGGCTTCATATAGGTCCTATAGGACTTATAGGACCTATCTGTCTCGGCCATGCTCCACTGTAAAGCTACCGCCTACGCCTTGGCGTAAACTTCACTTCCCGCTTCGACGAACTCCTTGCTCTTCTCAGCCATGCCTTCGGCAAGGGCGGCGTCGGCCGTGAGGCCTTTCTCCTCGGCGTACTTGCGCACGTCCTCGGTGATCTTCATCGAGCAGAAATGCGGGCCGCACATCGAGCAGAAATGGGCTGTCTTCGCGCCTTCGGCCGGAAGCGTCTCGTCGTGGAATTCACGGGCGCGCTCGGGGTCGAGGCCGAGGTTGAACTGATCCTCCCAGCGGAACTCGAATCGCGCCTTGCTGAGCGCGTTGTCCCGGTACTGTGCGCCAGGATGGCCCTTGGCCAGGTCGGCGGCGTGGGCGGCGAGCTTGTAGGTGATCACGCCTTCCTTCACGTCCTGCTTGTTGGGCAGGCCGAGGTGCTCCTTGGGCGTGACATAGCAGAGCATGGCGCAGCCGTACCAGCCGATCATCGCGGCGCCGATGCCACTTGTGATGTGGTCGTAGCCAGGGGCGATATCGGTCGTGAGCGGCCCGAGAGTGTAGAACGGAGCTTCGCCGCACCATTCGAGTTGCTTGGCCATGTTCTCCTCGATCATGTGCATCGGCACGTGGCCGGGGCCTTCATTCATCACCTGCACGCCTTTTGCCCATGCGCGGCGGGTGAGCTCGCCCTGGACCTCCAGCTCGCCAAATTGGGCGCGATCGTTCGCGTCGGCAATCGAGCCGGGACGCAGACCGTCGCCGATCGAGAAGCTCACGTCGTACGCGGCCATGATGTCGCAGATGTCGTCCCAGTGCGTGTAGAGGAAGTTCTCCTTGTGATGCGAGAGACACCACTTCGCCATGATGCTGCCACCGCGGGAGACGATACCCGTCATGCGGCTCGCCGTGAGCGGGACGAAGCGCAGGAGGACGCCTGCGTGAATGGTGAAGTAATCGACGCCCTGCTCGGCCTGCTCGATGAGCGTGTCGCGGAAGAGTTCCCACGTGAGATCCTCGGCCTTGCCGTTCACCTTCTCGAGCGCCTGGTAAATGGGCACTGTGCCAATGGGGACGGGCGAGTTGCGGAGGATCCACTCGCGCGTGGCATGAATATTCCGGCCCGTGGAGAGATCCATCACGGTGTCGGCACCCCATTTCGTGGCCCAGCGCATCTTCTCGACTTCCTCCTCGATGCTCGACGCGACGGCGCTATTGCCGATGTTCGCATTGATCTTCACGAGGAAGTTGCGACCGATGACCATCGGCTCCAGCTCCGGATGATTGATGTTCGAGGGAATGATCGCACGGCCGGCAGCCACCTCGTCGCGGACGAATTCCGGCGTGATCTGGTTCGGGATGCGCTGCGGGAATCGGCGGAAAATGCCGGGCGTATAGGCGTTGTCGGGCTGCTGGGAGGAGCCGGCGTGCTGCTTGTTCAGGTCGTTGCGAAGGATGTCCTGCGACATCTCGGCAATGCGGGCGCGACCCATGTTCTCGCGGATAGCGATGAACTCCATCTCCGGAGTAATGATCCCCTGGCGCGCGTACCAGAGCTGGGTGACCGGATGGCCGGCGCTGGCGCGAAGCGGGCGGCGCTTTGCATTCTCGGGAGCACGGAGGGGCGAGAGACCGCCGCGGCGCTCGCTCGCCTGCTGGGCATGGCTCACGCTCAGGTAACCGTTATCCTCGGGCTGCACGGCGCGTCCGTCATATTCCTCGACATCGGCGCGGGAGCGGATCCATTCCTCGCGCAAGGCGGGGAGACCTTTTTCGACATCGCCCTCGAAGGCGGAGTCTCCCCACGGGCCGCTCGTGTCGTACACGCGCACGGGCTCGTTTGGCGCGAGCTCGCCGCTCATGGAGCGGGTGGGAGAGAGCGAGATTTCGCGGAAGGGGACGCGCACGCCGGCCTGGGTGCCCTCCACATAGACGCGGGTGGAGTTGGGCAGCTGGTCGCTGCTGTGAGGTTCAAGGGCATCCTTGGGCGCAATCATGTGGTATTCTCGGTTAGGTCGGTTTCCAGGTCTTTCGGAGGCCGGTTGGAGAGAGATCGCACGAGCGCGAAATCGCGGCTCTGGACCGGGGCGAAAAACTCAAAACTGTGGAATCGGAGCGCATCGTTCTCCCTGTGTCGGCATTATCCGTGTCAGGTTCAAAGGGTCTTCCGGACCTCGTTTTACAGATCCGAAACTCTCAGCCGTCGTCGGCTCCCCCGTTTTCCTGAAAAATAGACTTCGCAAATCCCGCGTCAATCGTGGAGTTATTGGGTCCAGCCAGTCTGTCTTATCGCCAAGCCATTGCACATCCTGCCAAAAAACGCCCGGGTCCTCGTGATCTGTCACAAGCAATTGGGGGACATGACCTTGCTCGAGCCGACGCTGGCGAAGCTGGCTATGGCCAGCGGCCGCCCAGTCGAGTTGCTCACACGCAGCGGCCACGCCCCGCTCATCTCGTTGATGGAAGGGGTGAAAATGACCTCCCGACCCTGGCTGCAGTGGTACGACGCCGTATTTTGCTTCGACGATCTCGATAAATCGGCAGTGCACTCCATGTTCACCTTTGCGCGGCGGAAGGACCTCCTGCTGCGCTCGCCGCTCGAGATCACGAAGTGGAACCGCCTCGCGTTCCGCGACATCCTCGCCCCGGGTCTTGGGGATCGTTATCTGGCTCGATACAATTGGGACAACACGATCGTCGAGGCGCGCGAAGGCTGGCGCCCGCCAGTGCTGCGCCGTCCAGACGACGCCTGGCGACCGGCCGACTTTCGCGAGAGCGACTACGTCCTCCTCAACTCGACAGCGGGCTGGAAGAGCAAGCGGTGGAAGTCGAGCTCCTGGATCGAGGTGGCGACGGCTCTACTCGATGCCGGCGTTCCCCGCATCGTCGTGACGAGCGGCGGACAGGACTGGCAGCGCGAGCATTCGCAAAAAATCGCCAGCGCCCTCGGCGACCGGGCGATTTTCCTCGGTGGGCAGACGAAGCTCGAGGAGTTCCTCTGGCTTGTCTCGCGGTCGCGCATGGTGATCGGCGTGGATGGTGCGGCCTCGCATCTGGCCGCGGCATTCGGCATCAGGAATCTTACGCTCTTCTTCCGGACGAATCCTTATAACTGGCACTTCCCCACCGATCGATCCATCGCGCTCGTCGCCCAGGCCTGCGATGAAGAAGACGAGGAAAATCCGGAATACTTCATCGATGCTGACGATGCCACCGCCGCTGCACTCGACATGTGGCGCAGCGAGAATGCGTCGGTCTGACGGCTTCCGCGTCGGCTATTTCTCGTCGCCGCGCCGGCGATTGGCCGCATAGCGCATCTGGAGCATCTCGACCACGAGAGCGAAGCCCATCGGCAGGTAGATATAGGCTTTGTCCACATGCTTGTGCATGCCCTCCAGGCAGAGCGTCACGCCGATGGTCACGAGGAAGGCAAGGGCCAGAATCTTTAGCGCAGGATGGCGCAGGATGAATTCTCCGATCGGCCCGGCATAGAAAAGCAGGCCGACAAAGGAAACGATCACGGCCAGGGCGATCACGATAAGATTCGGTGTGAGCCCGACGGCGGTGATCACGGAGTCCACGGAGAAGACGATGTCGAGCATCACGATCTGAACGATGGCGGATAGCACGGCATCCTTCGCCGCGACTTCCACTCCCTCGTCCTTGAGCTCCACGACATGGTGGATTTCCTTCACCGCCTTCCAGATGAGGAACAGGCCGCCGGCGAGCAGCACGATGTCCTTGACCGAGAGTTGGAGCAGGACGGGATCCGTGAGGTGCACGAGCTTGAACGCAAACGCCACGAAGACGAGGCGGAAAAGCATGGCGATCGCCAGGCCGATGAGCCGGACCATGCGGCGCTGCTGCTCGGGAAGCCGCGCAACGACGAGCGAGATCACGAGAATATTGTCGATCCCGAGCACGAGCTCGAGGCCGATCAAAAGGGCGAGCGTGGCCAGCGAGTGGGCGGTGAAGACATCGGAAAACATGCGCGGTCAGGATGTCGCTTTTACAAAGGCTTGAAAAGCCCGGTGCTTGGTCTCGCGGGAATGCGGAGTATCATGTGCATATGGAAGGGGCCTGCGATTTCACCGGGGGCAAATTATCCGCCGATATCGATCGCATTCTCGATCTCTTTGCACATCGCGATGTGACGCTCGGCGAGATCGTCCAGATCATGCACCAGCGGGCCTATTGCTTTCTCCTGTTTCTGGTGGCGCTGCCATTCTGCACGCCCGTGCCTTTGCCGGGATTGTCCACGCCCTTTGGAGTAGTCATTGCATTCGTCGGTCTGCGCATCGCGTGCGGGCTTTCGCCCTGGCTTCCGAAGCGGTTGATGCGTGTCCGTTTGCCGGCGAAGTGGCTGCCGCGCATGCTTCGAGCGGCCGAGCGTCCCATACGATGGCTCGAGCGTATGCTGAAGCCATCATGGCTTTCGCTCACAGAGCCCGGCATCTTCCGCCGCATCCATGGCGTGATGATTTGTATTTCCGGGTTATTGCTATTGCTTCCACTGCCCGTGCCGTTCTCCAACTTTTTCCCGGCGGTTTCCGTGGTTTTTCTGGCGTGTGCGCTATTGGAATCCGATGGGCGATTCTCCATCGCCGGCGCGATCTTCTTCTGCGCAGCGATCGGCTACTTTGCGCTGATATGCTTTGGAGGAGCAGCTCTCGCCTCGGCGATCAACGACTGGTGGCAGTCCCACTTTGGGTGAGGTGCCGCCTAGGCTGGGCCCGCGCCGGTGACCGCGCCGGATTCCTCGAGCATATCGAGGGCATAACGGGCAGCGCCGAGCAGAGCCGCCTGGTCATTGAGGATGACCTTCACCGGCATGCTCTCCATGAGCGGCTCGAGCCGGCCCTTGGCATTGAACCCCTCGCGGAAGGCGGGCGCCTTCAGCTTCCAGAGCAGCTTCGCGGGCACTCCGCCGCCGAGATATACTCCTCCAGTGGCCATCGCCTTGAGGGCAAAGTTGGCCGCTTCCATCGCGAGGGCATGGGCGAAGATCTCGACCGTCTGCATGCACATCGGGCAGGTGCCGGCCTCCGCATACTTCGTGATCACCTTGGCGATGTCATCGGTCTTCATCTCCTCGGCCACGTCGGCCTGCTGCTCACCATGGCCGGAATCGCGCAGGAAGGCATAGATGTTCGTAAGGCCCTGGCCGGAGATCACGCGCTCCGCACTCACGTGGCCGAAGCGCGCCTGTAGGTAATGAAGCAGTTCGACCTCGATCTCGGATCGCGGGGCGAAGTCGCAATGGCCGCCCTCGCAAGCCCATACGCGGTATTTATGTCCGTCCCAATACAGGCCCGCCTCACCCAATCCGGTGCCCGGCGAGACCACGCACCGGTTGCCCGAGGCGGTCTTCACCCCGTCCTGGAGCGTCTCGAAGTCCTCAGGCGCGAGCTCGGTGATGCCGTAGGCATTCGCCGCAAGGTCATTGAGCAGATGCACACTCGTGATGCCCAAATCGGTGCGCAGCGTGAGCGCATCGACTTCCCACTTGAGGTTGGTCGGCTGCGCGCGATTGTTGCGGACCGGGCCCGGGATGCCGAAGCAGGCCGAGTGAATCTTTTCATCGCCCTTGCCGAGAAACCGGAGCGCGATGGCATTCAGGCTGTCGAACTCCGCGCTCACATAGCGCTTGTTGCGCAGGAGCTGGAGGGTGCCGGACTTCTCGTCCATCTGGAAGATGGCGAGATTCGTCTTCGTGCCGCCTACGTCTCCGGCGAGCAGCAGTTTGGGCTCAGCGGGCATGGTGCGGGATTCTATTTGGGCTGGTCGAGGGGATAGTGGTGCCAGCGATGTCCGTCGCGCACGACCAGATCATCCGAGGCCTTCGGACCCCACGTGCCGGCTGCATAGTTCGGGAAGTCCCGTGCAGGGAGCGCCTGCCAGACATCCAGGATGGGGTTCACGATGCGCCACGAGGCATCGACTGAATCGTAGCGATGGAACAGCGTCGTCTCACCGATCATGCAATCGTAGAGCAGCGTTTCATAGCCGGTCGCTGCGCTCGATTCGCCGAATTCCTTGTAATTGAAGTTCAGCGGGATGTTGGAAATCTTGATTTTCGGCCCCGGCCGCTTGGCATGGATATCCAATGTGATGCCCTCTTCCGGCTGGATGTGCATGACCAGCCGGTTTGGTGGAATCTCGCTCTCCATCTCCTTGCCAAATAGCAGGAGCGGCGCCCGCCGGAAGCCGATGACGACCTCCGTGGTATGCGCGGCCAGGCGCTTGCCGGACCGGATGTAGAACGGGACTTCCGCCCAGCGCCAGTTCTCGACCTTGAGCTTCATCGCCACGAAGGTCTCGGTATTCGACTGGGGATTGACGTCCGGCTCGGTCCGATAGCCGGGCACGTTCTTCCCGTCGATCAGGCCCGCGCCGTACTGCCCGCGCACGGTATTCTCGATGACCTGCTCCGGCTCCATCGGGCGGATCGCTTCGAGCACCTTCACCTTTTCATTGCGCACCGAGTCGCCCTCGATCGAGCTCGGGGGTTCCATCGCCACGAGGGAGAGGACGGAAAGGATGTGGTTTTGCACCATGTCACGCATGGCGCCGGAATGGTCGTAATAGCCGCCGCGAAGCTCGACACCGAGCTGCTCGGCCACCGTGATCTGGACGTACTCGATATACCGGCGATTCCAGATCGGCTCGAAGACCGAGTTCCCGAACCGGAAGACCATGATGTTCTGCACGGTCTCTTTTCCGAGGTAGTGATCGATCCGGTAGATTTGCTTTTCGTTGAGCGACTTCGTGAGCTCTGCGTTGAGCTGGCGGGCGCTGGTCAGATCATGACCGAACGGCTTCTCCACGATCACCCGTCGCCAGGCGTCATCCGTCTCGGCGGTGAGGCCGACCGCGCCGAGTTGATCGACGACTTTGGAGAAGAACGAGGGCGCGACGGCGAGGTAGAAGAGAATGTTGCCGGGCAGCTTGTGCGTCTTCTGGACGTCCGCGATCTTGCCGGCCAGGTGCTTGAAGGTCTCGGGATTGTTGAAATCGCCCGCGATGTAATACGAGCGCTTCACGAAGTCATCCCACTCGTCCTTGTCCACGCTGTGCGTGGCAAACTGGTGAATGTCCTCGGTGATCTTGTCCCGATACATCTCGTCGTTCCCATCGCTCACGGCGACACCGATAATGGCGAAGTCCTGAGGGAGGAGCTTCAGACATTTGAGATTGTAGAGCGCGGGGAGGAGCTTTCGCTTCGTGAGATCGCCGGAGGCCCCGAAGATGACGATTGTGCAGGGGTCGCCAGGCCGATCATGGCCGGTGAGAGGTTGGGTGGCGGACATGGCAGCGCTTTTATGACACTGGAAAAGGTAGGAAGAACAGCTTATTCCGGCCACGACGGGAAGATGATCGGACTCGACCCCAGTCCCTTGGGTGATACGATTTACTGTCACATCCGTGAGTGACGCGAGAGGACAAGCTGGTGGAGCACCGATCGGGATTTCCGATGGAGACTTTCTGGAGTCGCTGATGAGCGTCTTGCCTGGAGTGGTTTACCAGGCGCGGTTTTCGGCGGAGGGTGCTGCCACGATCGAATACATGAGCGACGCTGCTCGCTGGATGCTGGAGATCGACCCGGCATCCGCGGTGGAGGACGTTACCGCATTCCGCTCGCTCATTCACCCCGACGACCTGGAGCTGTTTCATCGCAGCCTGGAGCAGCAGCGCACGAGTTCCGGCAGATGGCATCTCGAGTATCGGCTCGTGCTGCCCAGTGGACGAGTCAGCTGGGTATCCAGTCGCGCCTACGTTCAGGCTACTCCCGACGGCGGCACCTTATGGCGTGGCTTCCTTACGGACATCACAGCGCAGAAGATCGCGGAGCACGAACTGAATGCCGAGCGCGGCCGCCTCGAGCTCGCCACACAGGCGGGACGGGTAGGCACCTGGGATTACGACACGAGGACAGGCGAGATCCGCTGGAACGACGTCATGTACGAAATTCATGGCGTGAAGCCGGGGGCATATAAGCCCGACGGGGAGAGCAATGCCCAGTTCCTCGCACCCGAGGACCGTGCACGAGTCTGGGAGGAGTTCCACAGAGCAGTCGACTCCGGAGCCAACAGCTACTCGATCGACGTGACAGTCATTCGCCCCGACGGAGAGCGGCGTCTCACCCGCTCCCAGGCGATGATTCTGCGCGATCACACGGGCGCGGCGATTCGCGTAGTGGGAGTCGAGATGGATATCACCGAGGAGAAGCGCGCGGAGCTTGCCATGGCGAAGGCCAGGGATGCCGCCGAGGCTGCCGACCGGGCCAAGAGCGAATTCCTGGCTACGATGAGCCACGAGATCCGCACACCAATGAATGGCATCCTCGGCTACACCGCCCTGCTGAGGTCGAGCCCAGTGAGCGCGGAGCAGGCGGAATATCTCGAGACGGTGGAAGCCAGCGGCAAGCGTCTCCTCGAGCTCATCAACGACGTGCTCGATGTCTCGAAGATCGAAGCCGGGGGAATGGAAATGGACTTCGCACCATTCCCGATCCGGGACTGCATACGGGATGTTTTCGAGATCTTGCGGTCCGTCGCCGCCCAAAAGAATATCGAGTACTTGTGTGAGGTGAACCCCGGGTTGCCGGTCGGCATCGTGAGTGATCGGGGCCGGCTGACGCAAATCCTCACCAATGTACTCGGCAATGCCGTGAAATTTACGGAGGCAGGGCGAGTGACGCTGGCGGTGAGCGCATACCAGGAATCGGCGGACGTCTGGCTGTGGAGTTTCCGGATCACCGATACCGGCCCCGGCATGTCCGCCGAGGCTCGCGCGCAGATTTTCCGTCCATTTTACCAAGCCGACAGCTCGCTCCGGCGGAAGCACGGCGGCAGCGGCCTGGGGCTGGCGATCTCATCGCGGCTGGCAGGGATGCTCAATGGCTCGCTCGAGGTGAATAGCGAGGTAGGCCAGGGCAGCGAGTTCATACTCCAGCTCCGCGCTACGGCGCTCGAGAGTGTGGAGAGCGCCGAGGCGCCTGCCCGCCCGGTTCCAGTTCCTCTTATGGGACTCCGCGTGCTCGTCGTCGAGGACAACGAGATCAACCGCCGCCTGTGCGGAATGCAGCTCCGACGACTCGGGTGCCAGGCGAGGTTCGCGAACGACGGGGTCTCGGCGGTACGGATCTTCTCCATGGAGGCATTCGACATGGTGCTCATGGATATGCAGCTTCCGGAAATGGACGGCTGCGAGGCCACGATGGAGATTCGGCGGTTGGAATCGGATCGCGGCGCAGAGCGCACGCCGATCATCGCGATGACGGCGAATGCGCGCACGGAGGATCGCGATCGCTGTCTCGCTGCGGGTATGGACGATTACTTGAGCAAGCCGTTGAGTCAGGAGGCTCTGGCAGCGGCACTCAAACGGTGGTCGGGATCGTCCGGCTCGAGATGAACTCCTGCAGCCGCTCGCGCATGTCGGCCACCTCGAGAATGTAGGCAGGATCGGAAATGCGATTCGAGGATTCCCCCGGGTCGCTCGCCAGGTCGAAGAGGACGTCCGGGCCCTTGTCGCCGAACGTGAGATACTTGAGGTTCCCGCGCTTGAGCATGAATTCGTCCACGTCGTATTGCGAGAAGGTCTCGTTCTTCCACTTTGCGCGGCGATCTCGCAGAAGCGGCGCAAGGCTCCGCCCGTCGAGATCGTCGGGAGTCGGCAGGTCGGCGAGTTCGCACAGCGTGGGAAACAGATCCACCGTATTGACATTTTCGCGCCTCCGCCCAGGTGACCAGAGCTGGGGTGCGCGGATGAAAAACGGGACGCGTGCACTTCCTTCGAAGAATTTCCGTTTCTCCCAAAGGGCGTGCTCGCCGAGCATTTCGCCATGGTCTGCGAGCAACACGACGATCCAGTCATCGAGGTTCTGGCCGTGGAATTCCAGGCCGTCGATCACGCGGCGGAATTCGCGATCCGTCTGCTCGACGAGCGCATAGTAGGCCGCAGTCGCATTACGAATGTCCTTCGCGCTCACCCTCTCGCTGCATGGGAGGGCTCCGCGCCCGAGCGCCGGATGCCAGGGAGCTTCCTCATGCAGTCGGGGGCGTACCCGATCCTGGTAATGGGCGAATAGCTCGGGATCGGCCAGAAGCGGAAAATGCGGCATCTGGAGGCTGACCATCAGCAGGAGCGGCGGGACCTCCGGTGTGCGCCGATACATGCCCTCGAAATGCATGCGCAGGAAATCGAGAGTCCCATCTACCGTGAGTCGGTCGTGAAGCGAGAGCGGGGATGTGCCGGGGCCGGCGATCTCCAGCTCCTCCGCGCCGCGCCACTTCAGGCGGCCGATCTGTTCACGTCCTGCCGCATCCGGCGTCTCGGGCCACCGTACGGCACATTCCGAGCCGATGCGCTGCAGCCAGCCCTGCATCTGGTCGGGCCCCCGATGATGCAGTTTGCCGCAGGCGACGGTGAGATAGCCAGCCTCGGCAAACGTCCGCGCGAACGTCCGGGAGCCGGGCGGGATGTCCTCGCCGAATCGCTCGCATCCAGTGTGGAGCGGGTATTTTCCCATGGCGACGCATTGGCGGCCCGGCACGCAGACGGGCGACGGGGTATAGGCATTGTCGAAGACCACGGCGCCACGCGCGAGCCGGTCCATTGCCGGCGTGCGGCAGATGGGATTTCCCGTGAATCCTGGCACGTCGAACCGCAGCTCGTCCGCCATGAGAATGAGGATATTGCGCGGCATGGGAAGGAAGCGATCAGCCGAGCCTCAGGTCATGCGTGAGCGCGCCGTCGAAAATCGGCCGGCACGGCTGTTCGCGGCGTGGCAGTACCGAGTCGTCCACTTTGCGGAATGATGTGGCATTGAAGTCCATGCGGTATGCGGCCAGAGGCTCTCCAGTGGACTTCTCTTCGATGATGAAGTCGAGCGGGAGATGGATCGGCAGCCCTGGGTGGAGGCAGGGGTACAGGCAGCTCCGGCGGTAGCGGAGACCGGCGAGCCAGGTATCCTGAGAGACCGGGGCGAGGGAAAGCCTGCGCCCATGCACATAGAGGTCATGACTGTTGGCAAACGCGTCGTTCGCGAGGATCTCGAGACGGTGCATCGACGTATCCACGAAGCGGCTGGTCGTTCCTCCATCCACGGGCGTCTCGCATAGCAGCGGCCAGCTCTCGTGCGCTCTGCGGACTTCGAGCTTCGCCTCGCCATCATGGTGGGAAAGCACCGCCGGGAAGCGCCAGTTCCAAATTTCCCGGAAGACATCCATGGGAAGCGGGCAGCCCGCCTCGCGGAGTTGTGCGGCCAGGCTCTCGAGATCGGCGAGCAGGCAGGTCGGCAGGAAGTAGCGATCGTGCAATACTCCATGGAGCGGCTTGAGCGATGCAATGGTCGGCTGCTTGATCGCGAGCGCTGCGATGCATCGCCATAGCAGCGCGACAGCCGACATCCACTCGGCAGTCGGAAGCGACTCGATGGCCCGGAATTCAATGAGGCCCAGACATCCGCCCGGCCAGCCGGGGTTCCAGAATTTGTCGAAGCTCGTCTCCGAGCGATGGGCATTGCCGGTCACGTCCGTATGGAGGTGGCGTAGCGTTTCGTTGATGATCACGCGGTGATCGCCCTGCTCGAGCGACTCCAGCAAGTGATAGGCCATCTCGAGATCGAAGAGTTCCTTGGCCGATTCATCCGGGCGGGGAGCCTGCGACGAGGCGCCCACGTAGCACCCGGTAAAAAGATAAGCGAGCGACGGGTGCTGCTGGAAATGCCGGATGATCGAAGCCAGCCAGCCCGGTCGCGTGAAAAATGGATTCTCCTCGAGTGAGGGACCGCCCCAGAGCAGATGATTGCCGCCGCCCGTGCCGCCGGGATAGTCGCCAAACGGCTGCTTCCACGAACGCAACCCAATGCGCTCGGCGGCTTCCGTCACCGCATGGATCCAGAGATCATATTCCTGCCAATCCATGCAGGGAGGCAGATTGATCTCGAGTACGCCGGGATCCGCCGCCACACCGAGGGTGGTCCACATCCTGGCGGCATCCTCGGGGACATAGCCTTGCAGCTCGTACAATCCGACTCCTGCCGCGACGAGCGATTCGCCGATCATATGCAGAAGGTCGGAAAATGCCGGCTGCAGGAGTGGCGGGAAAAAGATGCAAAGCCGTCCGTCCTTCAGCTCGGCGACGAGTGCGCGTCGAGGGATTTCCGGAGCGAGGAGATGCAGGGGAAGGCGCAGACCGGCCGGACCCTCCGCGCTGCTGAGCGTGCGCTCCGCTTCCGTGAGATCCCATGCAGATGTGGACCATGCCGTTTCATCATGGTCGAGGGGCAGCGCCCACGCCGTCACCGATTCCGATGCCGGGTCAGCGAATGGAATCCACTTTGCGGCAAGGCCGATCCGCGGGACGAGAGCGTCACGAAACGCCGCACACATGGACTCATCCGTGGGCTTCTCCGATGCATGCGCATCGAACAGCGGCTTGCCATCCTTGCGCGCGATCATTCGCAGGGCCCAGCGCGGGTTCACCTCTCCGGGATACTGCTTCCCGGGGCTGAAAAATACTGCGCCACCGGACATGCGCGTCTTGAGCATCTCCTCTGCCATGCGGCGTGCATACGACAGCTTCGTCGGCCCGACAGCCGAGTACGACCATTCGGAGCCCTCCGGTTGCACGGGCACGTACGTAGGCTCTCCCCCCAGCGTGAGGCGGATGCCTTCCGTTGCGAAAATTGCGTCTGCCCAGGCCGCGGCCGCATATGCTTCTTTCGATTGGGTGCTGCTCATCGAGGTATGATTTCCAGGGATGCGGTCATTTGGCTCTCTATCGTCTTGTGACCGTAGTACCAGCCACGAATGGGGGTGATGTCGTCTGGCGTGAGGCCGACTGCGGCCACGATGCGATGGTGGTCGCAAAGCACTCCATTGGTGGGGTCGAGTCCGATCCAGCCGCCCCCGGGTACGTACGCCTCGACCCATGCATGGAGCGCGCTTTCGGCGCGCAGGTCTTCTTTTGGAATATCAGGAGGCTCCCACAGGAAGCCGCTTGCCAGTCTGGCTGCGATTCCGTGCTCACGGAGTATCGCGACCATGAGGACGGCAAAATCACGACATGCGCCCCGTCCGGCGGCGAGTGTTTCTGCCGGCTTCCGTGCGGCTCCTTCTTCCCGGCGTTCGTAGCCCAAGTTGTCGAAGATCCATTGATTGAGAGCGACGAGGGCTTCGACCGTGGGCTGGGGTGACGAGGGTCTCGAGAGCTCCGCCGGAAGAGTGAGGGACTCGCCGGGGCGCTGGAGATAGGGTGCCAACACGGCGACTTCGCTCGGCAGGTACTCGAACGGCATCTCCAGCGCATGGGGCTCGACCAGAAACTGGAAGGGGTTCTTCTCCACGAGCTCGAGATCGATGCTCAGCTGAAAATTCAACCGGCTGCACTTCTCCGGGAAAAAGCAGCTCGCGATCTCATTGTCGAAGATGTCATGCCGATATTGGACGCTCGCCATTTCATCTGTCGAAAACGAAGCCTGCTCCACCCGCACGTACCGGCTGTTTCGCGGGAAGAGCCGCACAATGTGAGGCGAAAAGCTGGCCGGCTCCTCATAGTCATAAGCGGCCGCGTAACGAATGCCGATCTTCATCCCCTGATCCTCCTCATGTTCACCCTGATCTTCATGTCCTGCCCGCCGGCCCCCTTGAACGTTCCCCGTACCGGGGCGGCATCCCGGCTATCGCGGCCGAAGGATACCGCGACATGTTGCTGCGCGCACCATTGATTATTCGTGGGATCCAGG
>Ga0068856_100002083_pt1 | contig 20756 bp, 11 predicted proteins | sample KBSCornC62_FD_66595 | JGI IMG/M metagenome (GOLD analysis project Ga0068856, IMG submission 66595) | Corn rhizosphere microbial communities from Kellogg Biological Station, Michigan, USA - KBS Corn C6-2 | ecosystem: Host-associated > Plants > Roots > Rhizosphere > Soil ... | reverse complement strand
CGCGGCTTGTTGAACGGCGTGTCGTTGATGGCGGCGGGCGTGCGCATCCAGCACGCCGATCTTTCGCCATACAAGCCCGCGCTGGATCAGTTGCGCCAGGTGCTGGACAACGCCGCGGAAGGCCATCCCATCCCGCTGTCGTGGCAAAGTCTGCTTGGTTCGGACGTCACGCAGCAGCCGCAGAATGTCACCTTCGTGCTTACCCATCCGGTGCTGGAAGAAGGTTCGCTGCAGCCGGGACTGGCCGCGACGCAGACCCTGGAGGGCATCGCCAGGAACCTGCCGGATGTGAAAGCCGGCCGCGTGCGCGTCGACTACACCGGCTCGGTGGCGCTGGCCGATGTGCAATTCGGCGCGCTTACCAAGGGCATCGTCGCCAGCACGCTGGTCAGCCTGTTCCTGCTGGCGCTGTGGCTGTACCTGGCGATGCATTCGTTCCGCCGCATCATTCCGATCCTGCTCACGCTGCTGGTCGGCTTCGCGCTCACCACCGGCTTTGCCGCGCTGGCGGTAGGCACCTTGAACGTGATCTCGGTGGCGTTCGCGGTGCTGTTCGTCGGCCTGGCGGTGGATTTCGGCATCCAGTTCGCCGTGCGTCTGCGCGAACAGCGCATGCTGCACGATGACATCGACGTCGCGCTGGCGGCGGGCGCGCGCGTATCCGGCAGCCAGATCGCGGTGGCCGCGGCAGCAACCGCGTGCGGCTTTCTTGCGTTCTCGCCGACCAGCTTCATCGGCGTGGCCGAGCTGGGCACCATCGCCGGCGTGGGCATGGGCATTGCGCTGGTCTGCACGCTCACCTTGCTGCCGGCCCTGCTGAGCCTGATGAAGCCGGCGCGCCAGAGCAAGGAACTGTCGCTGCCGTTTGGCCCGAAACTCGATTCCCTGCTGCATTGCCATTACAAGCCGGTATTGATCGTATTCGCCCTGCTCGGCATCGCCGGCTTCGCGGTCGGCGTGCGCATGCCGTTCGACGCCAATCCGCTCAACACGCAGGATCCCAATTCCGAACCGATGCGCACGCTGCGCAGTCTGGCCGATAACCCGGTCACCAATCCGTTCAACATCAACATCATGGTGCCCAACCTGGACACCGCGCGCACCCTCACGGACAAGCTGGGGAAACTGCCGGAAGTCTCCCGTGCGATTTCCGGCGCGACCTTCGTGCCGGCCGATCAGCAAGCGTCGCTCGACCAGCTCAACCAGGCGCAAGTGCTGATGCTGCCATCGCTGGACGTCGATCCGTCCGGCCCGCCGGTCACGCCGCAAGCGTTGCGCGCGGCGATCAACGACACGCTGGATGCGATCAACGACGCCAAGCCGGAGATGACGCCCGATTCGCCGCTGCATGGCATCGAGGCCTCGCTGCAGAAACTGGCGAAGGCGCCGGACGACCGCCTGATGATGATGAACGAAGCGGTGAGCCGCTTCCTGCCCACGCAGCTGGACAAACTGCGCGATGCATTGAACGCAAAGGGCATCACGCTCGAATCGCTGCCCGACTCGATCAAGCGTGATTGGGTCAGCCCCAATGGCCAGGTGCGCATCCAGGTGTCGCCTACCGTCAACGAACAGGACACCTCCGGCCTGCGCAAATTCGTGGAAGCGGTGCAACGCGTCGCGCCCGATGCCGGCGGTCCGGCCGTCACCACCATCGCATCGGCCGACACCATCATGCGGGCGTTCAAGCAGGCGGCGACGCTGGCCATCATCGCCATCGCAGTGGTGCTGCTGTTGGTGATCCGCCGATTGAAAGACGCCGGCATCGTGCTGCTCACGCTGGCGATGTCCGCGCTGATCACAGCGTTGCTCGCACGCGCGCTGGGCATGGCGATCAATTACGCCAACATCATCGCGCTGCCACTGCTGCTGGGCGTGGGCGTGTCATTCAACGTGTACTTCGTGATGAACTGGCGCGCGGGCATGCGGCGTTTCGTGAGCTCCGCTTCGGCGCGCGCGGTCTTGTTCTCCGCGCTCACCACCGGCACGGCGTTCGGTTCGCTGGCGCTGTCGCACGATCTTGGCATGGCCAGCATGGGACGCATGTTGCTGGTGAGCCTGGTGGCGGTATTGCTGGCCACGTTCATTTTCTTGCCGGCGCTGTTGTATGCGATCAAGCCGCCGGTGCAGGTGAGCGGTACGGGGCACTGAGCTCCTTCGCGCAATCTGCATGGCCGTCACTCCGGCGAACGCCGGAATGACGGCCTGTTACTTATAGCAATCCGTCGGAAAGTAGATCAAAACGGCACATTGAACGCCACACCCACCGTGCGCGGCGTCGACATCTGCACCAGCATCGGGCCTCCCACCGTGGCGAGGAAATTCACCGCTTCATCGTTCAACGTGCCGATCGGCACCTGGCGGTTGAGCGCGTTGCGTACGTAGAAATCGATATTCGTACCACCACGCAGATTCACGCCCAGATTGAAGTCGAGAAACATGAAACCGGGCAGCTTGAAATTCGGATCGCTGACGTCGCCATCGAAGCCGGCGTTGCGGTGGCTGGATGCACGCACCACGGCACCGATGTAGGCATCCGTGCCGGCCAGCATGAATTTGTATTTGCCGCTTGCCGTTCCCGCCCATCGCGCCGAATATGGCAACGGCGCATTGGGCTGGATACCTAGCTGCGGCGCACCGTTGTTGGTGAACGCATCGGTGTACGCGCCGGAAGCACCCAGTTCCCACGGACCGTTCGAATAGCTTCCCTGCATCTCCACGCCCTTGATGCGCGCATCGCCCGCGTTCTGGATGATCGCGTTGCCTAGCGTGAAGGTGTAGAGCTGCATGTGATGCCATTCGATGTCGTAGCCATCGATGCCGACGCTCAAGTGGCGGTCGAGATAGCTGCCCTTGTAGCCAAGCTCGTAGCTTTCCAGATTGTCCGAACCGAAGGTGTTGGTGGCATTGGGATTGGGCCCCAGCAGCGTGCTCTGCAGCGGCGCCTGCAACCCGCCGGGACGATACCCGGTGGAAGCGCGCGCGTAATAGCTGTCTCGATCGGTTGGCCGCCAGGTCAATGTGATCATCTTGGTGATGTCCTGGCTTTTCATGTGTTCGCGAAAACCGCCGGGACTGCCCGCGAACGGACCTTGCTCCATGTTGGCCAGTCGCTGCGTGTTGCCGCTTGCACGCGCACCGACGGTCAGATCCAGCGTCGGCTTGATATGCCAGGTGAGATCGCCGTAACCGGCGTATTCCTCGAAACGCGCATTCACGACTTGTTGGATCAGCGCGGTGCTGCCGGGTGGCGGCAGGTTGTCGCCTTGCAGCGCGTATTGCTCCCACACGTTTTCGCGGTTGAGCCACAGGCCGAACAACCAGTCGAATGTTTCGTTCTTGCGCGAGGTAAAGCGAATTTCCTGCGAAGACTTGTGCACGGTGTATTGCGAATCGACATACAGCGAACTCATCGGCTGCGTAAGGCCGAACTCGGGACCCAGCAGATTCAGCAGACCCAGGAACGTATCCGGATAATCCTGCACGCTGTGATTGACGAACTTCTGATAGGAACTGATCCAGTCCAGCGTGGCCCAATCGAAATCGTAGCCGGCGTGGAACGAATACAGCTGCAGCGTCTGCGTAAACGGTTCGCGGTGATTGAGCGCGCGGTTATAGGGTCCGCCGGAAATCGGCTGCCCTTGCAGATCGAAATCGCCCATCGACAAACCGTTTGCCATGATCTTCTGCGCCATGGCGGTGACGTTCAACGTAAGCTTGTCGATCGGATCCACTTCCAGTTGCACGCGCGCACCTTTGGTATGCGTGCGATCGGCGCCACCGGCCGGTGTTTCGCCAATCGCTTGATACACGCCTGTGGTGTGCTGATCGACGGCCGATACGCGCACTGCCGCCTTGTCCTTCACCAGCGGTAGATTGATCGACGCATGTTCGGCATAGCTCATGCCGCCGCGGTTGGTATTGGAGATGTCGCCACCCACGTTGCCGGAAACGCCGCCAAGATCGGGTTTCACCGTTACGTATTTCACCAACCCGCCCATCGACCCCGCACCGTACAGCGTGCCTTGCGGGCCATACAGAAACTCGATGTGATCCAGGTCGAGCAAGGCAGGATCAAACAGAAACGTAGCCGATGCGGCGTACACGGTGCTGCCGCCCACCGGTACATCGTCGATGTACAGCGACACGGTAGGGCTGGTCTGGTTGCCGGTGGAAACGCCACGCATCACCAACTCGCCCTGCCCCGCGCCGCCTGCGCTCGCGAAGAACACGCCAGGTTGATACGACACGTAGTCGTTGAGGTTTTTTGCACCCAGTTGCTGCAAGGTCGCGGCCTGCACGGCATCGACGTGCATCGGCACTTCGCGCTCCGGCTCGCGGCGTCGGTTTGCCGTCACCATCACTTCGCCCAGGGTTACGGCTTGCTGGCCGCTCGAAGGTGGTGCGTCAGCGCTGCTCGATGATGCAGGCACTGAATTGTTCTGCGCCATCGCAACCGGCGCAGCCAGCACTATCAGCAGCAGATGAATCGCGCGCGGCAAACGGCGCAACGCAAAAGGACGGCGAACGGCAACACGACGAATATTCATGGCAGTACGTCCGGGGCAAACGTTATGCGTTCATGCCCGGATGCGCCAAAGTAATCCGAGCCCCTTATTGACGGCTGCAGTCTACGCCTAGCTTAGTGATCCATCACAGCTGCTGTGGCCAGCGCCCTAGGCTCACGCGATCACGCTCTTCCAGATCACGCGCAGTTGAAAGCTCCACGAAACCTGCGTCACGAAGAAGTGCACGTGCTGCATCGCCTTGCTGCCATCCGTGCTCGAACAACAGCCACCCGCCGGGCATCAAGTGAAGACCGGCATCACGAATGATGCGGCGAATGTCATCAAGTCCGTCAGCACCTGAAGCAAGGGCACTCATGGGTTCAAACCGCAAATCGCCTTGCTGCAGATGCGGGTCGTTGCTTTCGATATACGGTGGATTGGAAACGATCACATCAAAGCGCTTGTCGCCAAGCGGCGCAAACCAGTCGCCACAAACGAAGCTAATGTTGCCGATGTGATGGCGCCGTGCATTGTGTTGCGCCACGACGAGTGCATCGTTGCTTGCATCTGTTGCCATCACCTGTGCGGCAGGACGCTCACGCGCGATCGCCAAGGCAATGGGGCCAGAACCTGTGCCCAGGTCGAGCACGCGAGATGCTTGATCGATCGGCAAGCGCTCCAAGGCCAGCTCCACCAGTAGTTCGGTTTCCGGACGTGGAATGAGTGTGGCGGGCGTGACTTCCAGATCGAGCGACCAGAAACCGCGACAACCCGTGATATAGGCGATGGGCTCTCCCGCTTCGCGCTGCTCGATCAACAAGGCATAGGCCGAAGCATGATCGGGCGAGAGCGTGTCGTCCGCGTGGGCAATCAACCAACTGCGCGGTTTGTCCAGGACGTAAGAGAGCAATACTTCTGCATCAATGCGCTCGCCGAGTCGATGCGTGGCGTGGGCGAGTGCCTGTCGTACGTTTTGCGAAGGTTTTTGCTGCATGGATGCCGTTCGTCTACGAGGTCATCATTCTCAACATACCTTCATTCCGGCGGTCACCGGACAGTGAGGCGACCTGGAACTTCATCGGATTCTCAAGCCACCCGACGCCGCTTCGCCGACGCGACAGCAGCCGTATGCGGGTCGAGCAGATCATTAGGCAGATGTTTGAACACATCCGCCAGCTGTTTCAGAAAACCGCTCATCGCCGAACTCTTGCGCCACACCATCGCGATGCGCCGGCTCGGCGGATGGCCGCTGAATTCCACCAATTGCAGATTCGGTGCCGGCGCCACCGGCGGCTTCACCGCGAGCGTGGGCAGCAAGGTGATACCCACGTTGGCAGCCACCATCTGGCGCAAGGTTTCCAGGCTCGTGGCGCGGAAGCCGCTTTTTTCGCCGGCGCCGGCCATGTGGCACACCTCCAGCGCCTGGTCGCGCAGGCAGTGGCCGTCTTCGAGCAGCAGCAGGCTTTGATCCGACAGATCGTTGAGTTTCAGCGATTGACGCTTTGCCAACGGATGCGATTGCGGCACGGCCAGCAGGAAAGGTTCTTCGAACAAGAGTTCCGCGTGCAAATTGTCGTCGTGGATAGGCAGCGCGAGAATGCCGACGTCGAGTTTTCCCTCGCGCAGGCGATGCAGCACGACTTCGGTTTTTTCCTCCACCAGCAGCAGTTCCAGGCGCGGGAAACGCTCGCGCACAACGGGAATCACGTGCGGCAGCAAATACGGCCCGAGCGTCGGGAAGATACCGAGCCGCACCGTGCCCGATTCCGGATCGATCGTACGGCGGGCAATGCTCTTGATCTGTTCGATTTCGTTCAACACTTCGCGCGCGCGATTGGCGATGTCGCGGCCGACCTCGGTCAACAGCACTTTGCGTGGGGTTCGCTCCACCAGCGCTACGCCCAATTCCTCTTCCAGCTTCTTGATCTGCGTGGAAAGCGTGGGTTGGCTGACGAAGCAAGCCTCCGCCGCACGCCCGAAATGCCGGTGTTCGGCCAGTGAGACGAGATAGTGCAGGTCTCGCAGGTTCATGGCTTATCCCTAGGAAGGTGCGCGCAAATAATAGACCATAACTATGGTTTTTGAAATAACAATCAAATTTTGTGATAAGGCCAATCCAGCGTCTCCAAGAAAAAACCCCGGCGATGCGCCGGGGTTCCTTGTAACGTCGCGCTGGAACTCACGATTACTGCTTGTAATCCGCCAGCACGGATACGTTGGCGAAAGCGGTCTGCCCTGCCGATAGACGGAGGTAATACACGGCGGGCCTGCGGCGTGGCGATGACCACGGCTTCGTTATTGCCCGGCCTGGTCGATTTGTAGTTCGCGTCGCTGCCGTCGGCAGCAGGTGCACTGCCCACCTTCACGTACAGCGACACATCGCCGGTGCGGCCGATGGTGCGGATATTCAGCACCGTGGCGCCGGCAGGCACATCGATCGCGTAGAGGGCGCTCGTTCCGGGATTGCCGCTCTGGGCGGACAAGATCACGCCTTTCGCCAATGGCGTGGCGGTCTCGTCCCCACCGCCATCATCGTTACCCAACGCACGATTGACCGCGGCATGTGCGTCGACGATACCCGCACCGATCGGTTTGTGGCACCGCGTTGATCTGCGCCTTGACCTGTTCGGTCACGTCGAGCGGAGCCTTGATGTCGCGAACGATCTGCCTGCGATATCCGGCTGGACATGCGCGACGGCCGGATCGGCAGCAATCTGCTGCATCAGGTTGTTCGCTTCGTTTTGGGAAAGCTTGCGCGATGTGCGCACCAGATCGGAGCCGACAGCAAGTATGCGCTGATAGGACACTGACAGCGGTGAGATCGCCGCCCCATTGGGCGACACCGTTGCACGGTTGAGGCCCGCGCACCCTAACGCAGCTCTCACATTCTGCAATACCGCGCTGCGCTCCGCGCTGTTATCCCGATACGTGACGCATCGGCAGACCATCGGCGGCATGGGCTAGCGGAATCGCCAGCACGAAGGCGGTAGCCAGCGCGCTGGTGGGAAGGGAAAGGAGTGACTTCATGCATGTTCCTTGAAGTGAGGGGTACGGCGCGTTTCCAGGCTCCGAACTACATGGCGGACGACACAAACGTCCGGTTTTCGCCATGACGGGCGCGGCATGGCCTCAGGAAAAAGCGCCCCTTCCGTCATGGAAAAGGGCGCAATCTCGTTACCAGCCGAAGCTGACGCCCACGGTGCCGCTGGATTCGCCACCACCGGCGATCGAGCCGCCGATCAACACCGCGCCATTACCCGGAATCCGGCGGGCAAAACCGACTGCCAACGCGCCTTGACCGCCATACGTACCGGCCGCCGCGCTAACGCGGTTGTCCGTACCCGGTGCAGCTGCGATGGCACCCGCCATGCCGGCCATGGCCGAACCCATCGCACCAACACGATTCAAGCGCGTGTTGACCGCGTGGAACTGGTTGTTCACCGAATCGCGGAACGCATTGAAGTTGTCGTTGGTGACCAGGTTGGCGGTCTTCTGGTCGGTGTACGCGTTCGCAGAGTTGAGCGTTTGCGCGTCGCCCGCGTCAGCGTAGTTCTGCGCCGCCGTGATCGCGTTCTGAGTGAACGCCGTGACCTGACCTACCGTGGCGGCGTCGGTGGCTGCGACACCATCGGCTACCTGTGTAATGCGGCGTTGCTGGTTGGCATTGCCTACCGAGACAGTGCTGTCCTGATCCGCCACGGAGCCCGCGCCTATTGCCACGGCGTTCGAAGCCGTCACGCTGCTGCCCTGTCCGATCGCGGTGCCGGATGCGCCCGTCACGCTGCTGTCGGCGCCGACGGCTACCGCGTTATCGGCGCTGGCGGCCACACTCGTGTTGTTGCCCAGCGACGTGCTGTTGCCGGCGTGGACGGTGGAACCCGAGCCGACGGCAACATCGGTCTTGTCTTGCGCATGGCTGCCGCCGCCGATCGCCAGGCCGTCGCCAGTCCCGAGCGCAGGACCGCCGGTGCCGCCGGAGCCGGCGTTGGCTTCCAGATTGCCCACGCGCGAATCCAACGAACCCAGCGCGACGTTCACGGCGCCAAAGGCGTCACCCACATTGCCGTAGTTGATGCCCATGATGTTGAACTGCGGGGTGCTCACCAAGCCACTGGCGCCGACAACCGCGCCGCCGCCGATGGCATCGGCCAGCGACTTGTATTGCGCGACGTTCACCGCATCACCATCGTTCAGACCGGCGGCGACGTTGGCGAGCGTGGTACCGCCCTGCGCGGGATTGCCAAACGTTACCGACCGTTGGTTCTTGCCTTCGTCGTAGGTGACCGCAGTAGCGATATTGCCGCTGCCGTCCACCAGACCCACCTGCTTCAACTGCGCCACGTTCACCGCGTCGGTATCGGCCGTGCCCGCCGCGACGTTGGTGATCTGGCGTTCGCTGCCGGCACGGCCGACCGATACCGCGTTATCGCGATCGGCGATGCTGCCGTTGCCCAAGGCAACGCTGTTGAAGCCTGTGCTCACGCTGTAGGCGCCCAATGCGACGCTGGCGTTGCCGGCTGCCAGGGCATTGAAGCCGAGCGCGACGCTCTGCACACCCTTTGCGGTGCTTGCCGAACCCAGCGCGACAGCGCCATCGCTGAGCGCTTTCGCGCTCGCGCCGCTGGCCACTGCCTGCTTGCCGCTGGCATTGGCATCGTCGGTACCGTCGTTCTTGCCGTCCGCCTTGAAGTAGCGATGGGTGCTGCCATCGCCCACGGCAGCGTTGAGCTGATCGACATTCACCGCATCGGTGCCTTCCGTGCCGGCCGCGACATTGGTGATCTGGCGATCAATGGCCTTGTACACCGTGCCATCCAAGCCCTGCCAGTCATGCGCTGCGCCCACCGACACCGAGTTCGCACGGTCGGCCAGGGAACCTTGGCCCAGTGCCACGCTGTTTTCAGCGATGGCCCAGGCGTTGGCACCCAGCGCAACCGCGTTGTCGGCCATGCCGTAGCTGTTGTAGCCGAGTGACGTGGCCGTGCTGCCGGTAGCCCAGCTTTCCATGCCGATCGCGGTGCTGTTGACGGCGGCACGCGTATTACTGCCGGCCGCCACGCCACCTTCGGCTGCGAGGCTGCTCATGCCCAGCGCAGTACCGAACTCGCCAGCCTTAGCACCGTTGCCCAGTGCGCTACCCTTATCCTGAGCGAAGCTACCGGCACCCACCGCTACCGACCAGGTGCCGCCGGCAACCGCTGCAAGGCCAACCGCGACACTGAACGGTTGTGCTGTCTGCGCAAGTCCACCAATGGCCACCGAACCACGACCCTGGCCGTTGCTGTTGGCGCCCAGGCTTACACCAAGGTTGCCTGCGGAAACGCTGTTGTGGCCGATGGCGACAGCATTGCTGCCCAGTGCGCTTGCGTTGGCACCGAATGCGCTGCTTTGCGCGCCCAGCGCACTGCTGCCATACCCTGTCGCGGTGCTTTGCTCGCCGGAAGCTTCGGTGTTCATGCCGAGCGCGGTCGAGCGGTTGCCCGTGGCCAGCGATTCGGCGCCCAATGCCACGGAACCTACATCGGTCGCTTGCGCATTGAAGCCCGCGGCGGTGCTGAATGCGCCCGTCGCGCCAGCAGATCGGCCAACCGCGACACCGTTGATACCACTCGCCACGCTGTCGGCACCAAGCGCCATCGCGCCGGCCGCCGTAGCGCGACTGTTTTTGCCGACAGCCACCGAGCGAGCTGCGCCGGCATAGCTGGAGCTGCCTGCAGCAACAGAATAGTCGCCTTCGGCAATCGCATCGTCGAACAAGCCCACGCTTTCATCGCCACGCGCCTTGAAGTACTTGGTAGCGGTGTTGGCATTGCTCGCCACTTCATCCAGCTGCGACTTGTTCACCGCGTCGGTGGCTTCCGTGCCAGCGGCCACGTTGGTGATCTGGCGCGTGATAGGGCCATGTTCCACACCATAGCCATCCGTCCAGGTCGAGGCGGCGCCCACTGAAACGCTGTTGGCGCGATCGGCATAGGAACCGGACCCCAGCGCCACCGCATTATTTGCACCGTAAGCGACTTCGCTGCTTTCGCCGATGGCCGTACCGTTGTTCGCAAAGCTGAAGGTGTTAGCGCCGACGACGGTGCTGTTCGATGCCCCCTGGGCAACGTAGCTGCCTGCGCCGACGGCCGTGGCGCGATAGGCACCGGTACGCGCGTTGGAGCCGACCGCTGTGGCTTCTTCGACTACATCAAAACTGCCCGCTCCCGCCCCGAGCGCGGTCGAGTTATCGCCTTGTGCCCATGCGCCACTGCCCGCGGCAAGCGTATTGGTACCCGTAGCCAGAGCCGAACTGCCCAAGGCAGTCGAATAGAAGCCCGTAGCCTCGCTGGCCCAGCCCAGGGCAACGCCGCCCAGCACGGAAGCATTGGCGCTTTCACCGATGGCAACGCTGCGCACACCGGTAGCCTGGCTGTTCAGGCCCAGAGCGATCGATGCCCAGCGATTGGACACGCTGTTCGAACCGATAGCGATGGCGTTGTAGTAGGAAGCGGATGCCTTGTCGCCGATCGCCAGCGTTTGCTCCTCATTGGCTACTGCGCCGGCACCGATAGCGGTGGCATGCGAACCGAGAGCCTGGCTGGAACTGCCGACCGCGATCGCGTAGTCGCCGTCGGCGATTGCGTCATCGAACAAACCCTCACCGTTGTTGCCATTGGCCTTGAAATACTTGGTGGCAGTGTTGGCATTGCTCGCCACTTCATCCAGCTGCGACTTGTTCACCGCATCCGTCGCCTGCGTACCGGCCGCCACATTGGTGATCTGGCGCTCGGCGCCGACGCCGCCGATCGAGACGACGTTATCGCGATCGGCCACCGAGCCCGCACCCAACGCCACCGAATTGGCCCCGGATGCACCCGAACGCGCACCGATGGCCACGTTACCCGTCGCCCCCGCATAGGCATACGTTCCCAACGCGATGCTGTCGTCGCCATCCGTCAGGGCGACGGTGCCGATGGCGATGGAGTTGCGTCCATAGGATTGTGCGCCGGCATCGATGGGGCAAATTTCATCCGGTGCACAAGCAACGAAACTGCCCAATGCGATCGAGCCATCACCCATCGCGCGAGCCTGCGCGCCGATGGCGGTCGAAAGCTCGCCCACTGCACCGGCATAACCACCCACAGCCAACGCGCCGCGGTTGCTGGCAAAGCTCTGAGCACCCACTGCCGTCGATACGTCGCCGTCGCCTCCGTCTGTACGCCGAGCGCGGTGGCATAGTCGCCGGATGCTGCCGCCGAGCTGCCGAAGGCGCTGCTCACGATGCCGCTGGCGTTGCTGTTGATACCGAACGCCGAGGATTGGACAGCACTCGCGTAGCTGCCTGCACCGAAGGCGCTGGCCTGCGCCCCGGTCGCCGCGCTGCCATAGCCGCTTGCTGTGCCCTGCTCGCCTGAGGCCTCGCTGTTCATGCCGATCGAAGTGGAACGATTGCCGGTTGCCAGCGATTCGGCACCTAGCGCCAACGCACCTACATCTGCCGCCTGGGCGTTGGAACCCAACGCCGCGGAGAAGGCACCGCTCGCGTTCGCAGACGAACCCACGGCGACACCATTGGCGCCGTTGACGCGGCTATTCGCACCCAGCGCCACCGAACCCTGGGCCCGAGCCTGGCTATCCACACCTACGGCGACCGATCGATTACCGGCCGCGTAGCTGGAACTACCCACTGCAACGGCATAGTCGCCGTCGGCAATCGCGTCGTCGAACAGACCTATGCCGTCATTGCCGTTGGCCTTGAAGTATTTGCTGGCCCGCTCGCCGGCGCTGGCCACTTCATCCAGTTGTGATTTGTTTACCGCATCGGTACCTTCCGTACCGGCGGCCACGTTGGTGATCTGGCGTTCGCTGCCGGCCGAACCGACCGACACCGTGTTGGCTCGATAGGCTACCGAGAACGCACCCAACGCCACCGAGTTGTCGGCCATCGCAGCACTGAATGCGCCGATCGCTACGGAAGCTTCGCCGAAGCTGATCGACTTGGCGCCGCCGGCATAACTGCCATCGCCCAGGCTGCTGGCTTGGGCGCCAACCGCTGTCGAACCTACGCCAGAAGCCAAGGCATCGGCGCCGATCGCCGTTGCGGCATCATCGGCATCCGCCACCGCATGCGCACCGACCGCCGTGTTACCGAAGCCAAAACTTTGCGCGCCCTGGCCTACTGCGACACTCGAATCGCCTGTCGCGATGCTGCCCTGGCCATAAGCGCTGGCGCCGATGCCGGCCGCCACGCTTTCCGCACCGGTTGCAGTGGTGGCGTTCGCCAAAGCCCAGCTGGTGCCGCCAACCGCAACGCTGTTGTCACCTTCCGCAAGACTGTCTTTACCTGCGGCAAGCGCAGCATCACCGGTAGCAGTGGCGTTATTGCCAACCGCGACCGCGCTGTTACCGGCGGCGGCGGCACGATAACCGAACGCCGAAGCGGCCTCGGCGGTCGCTGCACTGCCCGCGCCGGCTGCCGTGGCATGTGCGCCATCAAGCACTGCGTCGTCGAACAGGCCCTCATCGCCGTTGGCCTTGAAGTACTTGCTGGTGCGTTCACCTGCTTCAGCAACCACATCCAACTGCGATTTGTTCACCGCATCGGTGCCATTGACACCTGGTGCCACGTTGACGATGCGGCGTTCCGCGCCGGCGCGGCCAACCGATACGACATTGTCTTCCGTGGCAATGGAGTTCTGACCAATCGCAACGCTGCTGTTACCCGAAGCGCGGCTGTTCGAACCCATCGCAACGCTATTGCCGCCCGAAGCGCGACTGTTCAACCCCATCGCAACACCGCCAGCACCGGCGGCAGTGGCGTCACGGCCGATGGCGACGCTCTCGGCGCCACTCGCGGTTGTCTTGTAACCCAGTGCAACGGCGTAGTTGCCAGACGATATCGCTTCGGGACCCACTGCGGTGCTGTACTCACCCGAAGCCGCCGCCAGCGCACCGCAGGCGAAAGCGCTGTCAACCGCGGAAGGACGTTCGCTCTCCGCAAAGGAACCCGAACAAACATCGGCCAGCGCCGCCTTGGGCGCCAGGGCCATGCCGATCAGCAGGGCCAGCGAAAGCTTCGCCAGTGCAATCCCGGACCGTGCGCCCTTGCCCGCGCCACCGGACGCGCTCTTGCAGCTCGCCAGTTCCGATGCGACCACGATCGCGCCGAGCGATGCGTTCCAGACTTTGCTGTGGATTTTGTTCATGACTTGTTGCCTCCTCCGTGCAAGTGAAGACGCAGGCCGCATGCGCGTCGTGCATGCGCTACCAAGGCAACGAATGAATGTTGCGCCCCTCGGCCCTGCTGTCCGTGTGATCCGTGTCTGCCCTGCCCGGGCGAAATGGATGGGTATTGCAGCGGGAGCATCCGGATCGCGATGAGGGGTGTCACTCACGCAATCGCACGAAAAATCACCAAACTCACCAAGCTCACAGCACGATCGACATGTCGTTGTTGCGATGCACGACGCGCGCGGTTGTTGTCGCGCCTCGCATTGCACGACAAGACCATGCATCACGCATCGTCATGCCGCGACCTGGATAAGTCGTTTCATCAGACGTGGTGAGGGATCGCCTGACACATCTTTTGGTGGTTACTGCGGGAACCACGGTGTTCGCCTTACATCGAAACGCCGAGACGAAGATGCAGCGCGTTGCCGTCTTGGTGATACGTGACATCTCGCGGGCCGAATGCATCACGGCATCGCGATAGGCATTTGCATGGCAGTACTGGAACGCGTTCCTGCCCGCGTGTGCGCCTTCAGGCGACGGATGTTTCGCCGTCGCAGGCCAAGCGATAACCCATGCCCCTGACCGTAAGCAACGGCAATCGCTCGCCGGCCTGCGCAAGCGCTTTCTTGCGCAAGCGATGGATCATCATTTCCAGCCGATGCGGGTCGAAACCCTGCACGCCACGGTGCAAGGCCTGCAGCAGTGTGTCGCGCGACACCGGCTGACCCTGTTCCGCCATCAACATCGTCAACACGTCGCGCTCGGCGGCCGTCAATGCGATCGCCCTGCCAAGCGGCGAAACCAATTGCCAACCGCCGTCCGCCAGTTGCCACGGTGGCATGTTTGTCTCGTCCGTTGCAGCCGGCAGTGAAGTGCGCACGCGCAAGCGGCGCGAAAGGCTGCACAGCGTGGCCGCCAGCATGTCGATATCGGCAGGCTTGTCCAGGCACACATCCGCGCCGGCATGCAGTATCTGCGCGTGATGGTGCCGGCTATGCCCGTCCGTCAACATGACGATGCCCACGTTCGAGATGGCGCGCAGATGCTTCGTCACCGCGAGCCCGCTTTCGTCGGGCAGATGCATGTCGAGCAGCACGATGTCGAACGGCTGCGCAAGCATGGCGCGATACAGCTCCGCCGCGGTACCGGCGTCGTACGTGTCGAAGCCATGTTTGCGCAAGGCCGGCAACAGTACATGCCTCCGAAGCAGCACATCGCTTTCCACCACGAGGATGCGCAAAGGCAAAGTCGCGGCGTAGGCGGATGGCTGTCGGTGATCTTGCATCGACATGCGTGGCTCATGAACTTGGGTTGAGTCCAGCTTAGGCGGGCCACAGCGCAAATTTGATCGGACCATGTCTTTTGGCACTGTGGTAAACCGCTTACGGAACCTAGCGTGATTCCTTTTTAATCCCGTAGGAGGCTCCCGTGCACCGTCTCGCCCGTTCATTCGTATTGACTGCGCTTGCTGCATGTTGCAGCGCTGCATTCGCTGCAACACCGGCCGATCAGGTGCCGCACGGCAAACTGCCGCGTTGGGCGCAACCGCAGTCCTATCAATTGGCCTTCAAGGTCGATCCCGCGCAGAAGGATTACACCGGCACAACCGTCATCAAGGTCGACCTGAAGCAAGCGGCCGATCATCTGTGGATCAACGGCCACGACTTGAACGTGAGCAAGGTGACGATTACCGATGCAAAGGGCGCACAACACGATGGCAAATACGTTGTCGTTGCCCTGCAGGAAGGCGTGGCACGTGTCGATTTCGGCAGCGTGCTGCAACCCCAAGCGCTGACGATCGCGTTTGAATTCAGTGCGCCGCTCAACCAGCAGCTGCAAGGTCTGTACAAGGTGAGCCACGCCGGTACGCCGTATGCGATGACGCAGATGGAACCCATCAGCGCGCGCTTCGCCTTCCCCGGTTTCGACGAACCCGATTTCAAGACGCCGTACGATATTGCGTTGACCATTCCGTCGGATCTCGTCGCAGTGGCCAACACCAAGCAGATCAACGAAACCGCCGCCGGCGACAAGTGGAAGACGCTGAGCTTCGCCCGCACGCAGCCGTTGCCGACCTACCTGGTGGCGTTCGCGGTGGGCCCATGGGACATCGTCAACGGCCCGGACATTGCGCCGAGCGCATACCGCAGCGACGTACTCAAACTTCGCGGCATCGCGGCGCACGGCGAAGGCCATCGCCTGCAACACGTGCTGAGCGAAACGCCCAGCATCATCCACACGCTGGAGAACTACTACGGCTTCGGCTACCCGTTCGGCAAGCTCGATCTGCTCGCCGCGCCGGATTTCTCCGCCGGTGCAATGGAAAATCCCGGTCTGGTCACCTTCCGCGACTGGCTGCTGCTGCTCGATCCGGATTCCCCGGCCAAGTACGTGCGCGGCTCGTTCAACGTCACCGCGCATGAGCTGGCGCATCAATGGACCGGCGACACCGTGACGCTTGCATGGTGGGACGACCTGTGGCTCAACGAAGCCTTCGCCACCTGGATGCAGCAGAAAGTCACCATGAAGGTGCATCCGGAATATCGCGCGGATCTCGACCGCATCAACGCCGCCGAAAACGCGATGGAAAACGACAGCCTGGTCAGCGCGCGCAAGATTCGCCAGCCGATCACCGGCAACGGCGATATCGAAACCGCGTTCGACAGCATCACCTATCGCAAGGGCGCCTCGGTGTTGGGCATGTTCGAAGGCTACGTCGGCGAAGACACCTTCCAAAAGGGCATGCGCGCGTACATCCAGCAGCACAAGTTCGGCAACGCCACCGCGGATGACCTGATAGACGCCATCGCCACCGCGGCGAATCAAGGCGAAGCGTTCAAGCACGCCTTCGACAGCTTCCTCAACCAGGCCGGCGTGCCGTACGTGCAGACCAAGCTGGAGCAGAAGAACGGAAAAACCGTGCTGCATCTGAGCCAGAGCCGCTACTTGCCGACCGGCAGTACCGGCGATGCGGCGCACGTGTGGGGCATTCCGGTATGCGTGCGCTATGGCACGGCCGAGGGCAGCAAGGTGAGCTGCGAGATGCTCGACAAATCTTCCGGCAGCATGACGCTGGAAGGCGCCAGCACGCCCACCTGGATCATGCCCAACGCCAATGCGCACGGCTATTACCGCTTCAGCCTGGCCAAGTCGGAGTGGAATACCCTCACCCGCCACGTCGCCTCGCTGGCCGATACGGAACAGCTTGCCTACGCAGACGGTATCGATGCCGGTTTCCGTCACGGCGATCTGAACGCCGCCGACGTGCTCGCCGCGCTCAAGCCCTTGGCCGGTGCAAGCACGCGTGAGGTGGTGATCGCCCCGCTGGAAACGATCAGTTGGATCTACGACCACGAAGCGGCCACCGATGCGCAGCGCGCGACCATCGTGAAGTGGGTGAAAGACGCTTACCTGCCGCGCATGACGCAACTGGGCTACCACCGCAAAGCGGGCGAGCCCGATGGCGATTCCCTGCTGCGCGCAGCGCTGGCGCATGCGCTGGCGCTGGACTTCAAGCTGCCGGAAGTACGCGCGGAATTGCTCAAGCAAGGCGATGCCGCACTGGCGAAGAAAGCGGACGGACGCCTGGACCTGGCGGCAGCCGATGCCGATCTGCTCGGTGACGCGCTGGCCGTTGCCGTGCAAGAGCATGGCAAGCCCGCGCTCGATGCGTTGATCGCCGAACTGCCGCAAACCACCGATCCGGCCTTGCGCAATTCGATGCTGGCCGGCCTTGCCGCGGCCAATACGCCGGAGCTGGCCAACCAGGCCCGCGATTTCGCGCTCAGCAAGCAAGTGAAGGTCGGCGAGATGGCGGCCATCCTGCGCGGTAGCCACGACACGCAAGCGGCACGCGACGCGCTGTGGCAGTGGTTCACCGGCCACTACGACCAGGTGCTGGAACGCACCGGCAGTTTCGCCGGCGGAGCACTACCAAGGCTGGTGGGCGGCGGGAGCTGCTCCACGGCCGAAGCCGATCGTCTGCAGGCGTACTTCAAGCCGCGTCTGAAGGACATCACCGGCGCGGATCGCGGCTTGGCACAAACGCGCGAGCAGACCTTGCTGTGCGCGGCGCTGAAGGCGAAGCAGGATCCTGCGGTGCTTCTGCGTTGAGTAATACGTAAGTACTTGTCGCCCGGCGTTTGCCGGGCGACAAAGCACGATGCCAGCCATAGCAGCTTTATAGCTGCAACCAATCATCTTCATAAGAATAATCAATTTCAGTATCGTCCTAGCGAACGCTACGCTCGAACGATCGACCGTCAGGTCCCCTCTTGCATTGCCCTCTCAAGCCCAACGCCACGAGGTGATGTCATGAGCAAGCTCAAAGGCTCCAAGACGGAGCAGAACCTGAAAGACGCGTTCGCCGGCGAATCGCAAGCCAACCGCCGGTATCTGTACTTCGCATCGAAAGCCGATGTGGAAGGCTACAACGACGTATCCGCGGTATTCCGTTCCACCGCCGAAGGCGAAACCGGCCACGCGCACGGCCATCTGGAATACCTGGAACAGTGCGGCGATCCCGCCACCGGCAGGCCCTTCGGCCCCACCAAGCTGAATCTGGAAAGCGCCATCGCCGGCGAAACCCACGAATACACCAACATGTATCCGGGCATGGCCAAGACCGCGCGCGACGAAGGCTTCGAGGAAGTCGCCGATTGGTTCGAAACGCTGGCGAAGGCGGAGCGGTCGCATGCGAATCGGTTCCAGAAGGCGCTGAACGAGCTTTGATGCAACCATCGCTCGCGCTTCCCCACCTTTGATCAATGACGGGGGAGAGAGCTGGGGTGAGAGGTGAATCTTGCGAAATTGCCGCGTACTCACCTAGGCCGTCGTTCCCGCGAAAGCGGGAATGACGGCGCGCAGGTCATTTGCTGCTACTACGCGAGATTATCTCCTCACCCAACCCTCTTTCCGGAAGGGAGAGGGCTTATCACCGCGGAGGCAAACGCATGGCAGAACCCACCGGCACCATTCGCGAGGGCAGCCTCGAAGCGCCCACCCGCCATCCGCTGGGCTGGTTGAAGCCCGAGTTCTGGGACCATCAGGCGCTCGATCAGGAAATGGAGCGCGTCTTCAATATCTGCCATGGCTGCCGCCGCTGCGTCAGCCTTTGCCATGCTTTTCCTACGCTGTTCGACCTGATCGACAACTCCGCGTCGATGGAAATCGACGGCGTTGCGAAAAGCGATTACGCCAAGGTGGTTGAGCAATGCTATCTGTGCGATCTGTGCTACCTCACGAAATGCCCGTATGTACCGCCACATCCGTGGAACGTGGATTTTCCGCACGTCATGCTGCGCGCCAAGGCGGTGGCGTTTCGCGAACACGGCGCGCCGCTTTCCGCGCGCGTTCTTTCCAACACACGCGCCGTCGGCACGCTCGCTTCCATTCCGGTGGTGGTGCAGAGCATCAACGCGGCGAACAAAAATCCAACCGCGCGCAAGCTGTTGGAAAAAACCATGGGCGTGGATGCGCAAGCGCGCGTACCGACCTATTACACCCCCACGGCGCGCAAGCGTCTGCGCAAACTGGATGGTGAAGGCGAAGCCAAATCAGCGGGGCGCACGCGCGGCAAAGTCGCCATTTTCGCCACGTGCTATTGCGACCACTCCGAACCTGGCGTGGTGGAAGACCTGGCTGCCGTGCTCATGCACAACGCCATTCCCGTACGCCTGGTGGAACAGGAAAGCTGTTGCGGCATGCCGAAGTTCGAGCTGGGCGATCTCGACACCGTGCGTAAGTACAAAGAACACAATATTCCCGTGCTCGCCAAAATGGCGCGCGACGGCTGGGATTTCATCGCGGCCATTCCGTCCTGCGTATTGATGTTCAAGCAGGAGCTGCCGCTGATGTTTCCGGAGGACGAGAACGTTGCGCTGGTGCGCGATCGCTTCTTCGATCCGTTCGAATACCTGTCCGAACGCCACAAAGCCGGCTTGCTTGCGGTCGACTTCAAGCAATCGCTCGGCAAGATTGCATGGCAGGTACCCTGCCATCAGCGTGTGCAGAAGATCGGCCCGAAAACCAGTGACATTCTGCAACTCGTGCCAAACACGGAGGTCACCGTGATCGAGCGCTGTTCCGGCCACGATGGCACCTATGGCGTAAAGCACAAGACCTACGCACTGTCGCGCAAGCTCGCCAAGCCAGTGGAAAATCGCGTTGCGCAAGCCGAGGCCGCGCATTTCACCAGCGACTGCCCAATGGCCGGCAGCCACATCGCGCACGGCCTGAACGACAGACCCGCCGCGGAACATCCACTGAGCCTGCTGCGCAAGGCCTACGGTATCTGATCATGAACAAATTGCAGCGCAACGACCTGCTTTCACTCGAAGCCTACGCGGCGGAACGTGCCGATTTCCGCGCACGCGTGATGGCGCACAAGAAGCATCGCAGCGTGCAACTGGGCGCACATCTCACGCTGGCGTTCGAGGATCGCCTTACGATCCAGTACCAGATCCAGGAGATGCTGCGCATCGAGCGCATCTTCGAGGCGAACGGCATCAGCGAGGAACTGGATGCCTACAACCCGCTCATCCCCGATGGAAAGAATTTGAAAGCGACGCTGTTCATCGAATATGCCGATGCGGAACAGCGCAAGCGCGAATTGGCGCGATTGGCCGGGCTCGAGCATGGCATCACGCTGGCGGTCGACGGGCATCCGTCCGTTGCGGCGATTGCCGACGAAGACATGGACCGCAGCACGGAGGAAAAAACCGCCGCGGTGCATTTCCTGCGCTTCGAACTGAGCAATGGCATGGTCGAGGCTTGGAAAAGTGGCGCTGCGGTGAAGTTGGCTTCGGCGCACCCTTTGATGTGCGAAGAAGTCATGTTGTCGGAACCGCTGCGCAAGGCACTTGCCGAAGACTTCAGTTGGGTTACCCCGGACTCGATCCGGGGGTAATCCAACGTATCGGCTGCCGATGACGTTCGTCAATAATGCAATATCGAATGCAAGGGAGTTTCCTGCGGCCAAAGCGCCCGCCCCTGCAATGCCAACAACTCGATCACCACGGATGCGCCCACCAATTC
>Ga0068856_100002079_pt1 | contig 20770 bp, 14 predicted proteins | sample KBSCornC62_FD_66595 | JGI IMG/M metagenome (GOLD analysis project Ga0068856, IMG submission 66595) | Corn rhizosphere microbial communities from Kellogg Biological Station, Michigan, USA - KBS Corn C6-2 | ecosystem: Host-associated > Plants > Roots > Rhizosphere > Soil ... | reverse complement strand
GTGCAATCGATTATCCGCGAGCTGCGCGGCGAGAAAATCGATATCATCGAATATTCCGAAGACCCTGTTCAGTACGTAACGAAGGCGCTGAGCCCGGCGAAAATTTCACGCGTCACGATACTGGATAACGCCGAGAAGCACATGGAAGTGGTCGTCGACGATCTGCAGCTCTCGCTTGCTATTGGGAAGCGCGGGCAAAACGTTCGTTTGGCAGCCAAGCTAGTCGGCTGGAAGATCGACATCAAGAGCGAAGAAGAAAAACGCCGTGAACTCGAATCGCGCATGGGCGATATGGTCATCTCGGGAGCCCCGGTTTCCGTGCTGATCGATCACGGCCTGGCGGAAAACATTGTGGAAAAGATGGTCGGCGCCGGCATCGGCACGGTCGAGCGCCTTGGCTCCATGACGCCGGAAGAGCTCGAAGCCATCCCGGGCATTGATGAAGAAATTGTGGGGCAGATTCAGGCAAGCGTCGTTGCGTTCTATGGACAATACGATGAGCAGGCCGCGGCGGAGGGGACCGAAACTCCCGGCGCCGGAGTCGCCTCGCTCGAATCGGAGAGCGGCGATCCATTCGAAAACATCGAAACGGGCGTGCTGGAACATGATTTGGCGACGCATCAAACGGCGTTGCTCGAAGAAACTGAAGACGGAGAAACGCTGGATCTGGGGCGCGTGGAAGGATTGTCGGGCGCCCCTTCGACGCTCCGTTCGGCCGCACCTCAAGAAACTGAGGAAGCGGTAGCATCTGATACCATGGGAAAAATCGACTGATCCACCACAAATGGCGGCGCTGTAAGGAGTTAGCTAGCAGTCTCTTCTATGAAGAAAATCAGGATCAATGAGCTGGCGCGGGAGCTTGAAGTAAAACCGGGCGTCATTCTCGACATGCTGCCTGACTTGGGCGTGCAGGAGAAGAAGACGCACTCCAGCTCGATCGACGAAGACGTCGCACTGGAACTCCGGCGGCGCTTGCTGGGCGAAGGGTCGGTTCGGACAGAGGAAGAACGCCAAATCCAAACCGCGCCGACAGGCATACGTGAGAGCCGCCCTGAATCAGAGCCCCCGGGTCCGGCAGCAGCGCCGCCGCCCGAGATCCCCGAGGCTCCTGCCGCTGTCGCGGCTCCGCCGGCACAGGTTGTCGAAACTCCAGAAGCTCCGCCCGCGCCTCTAACTTCAGCTACGCCGGAAACACCGGCCACGCTCGCCGCCACGGCTGAGGCGGACCGTCCCGCACCTATATTTAAGCCTCTCCGGCCGCCTTTGACCAGCGGTGGTGCGATCCATCCGCCCTTAGCACCGCCCACCGGCCAACCGACCGCCCATGGCCCTGTTAATCGAAACATTTCGATACCGGCCCGACCTCTTCCGCCCAGTCCGCGCCCCGGCGCGTCTGCTCCGGCCGGCCCGCGGCAATCCCTTTCCTCGCAGCCTGTGCGGCCCGCCAGCATTTTAGAACGTTCCACGCGACCGGCGCCCGGAACGGCCACTCCGCCGCCCGCGGCATCTTCTTCTCCGCAGCAACCGTATCCTCGTCCCACGCAAGTGCCGCCTACTCACGTGGTAGCGCCTGGCCCTGTCGCGGGCGCCACTCCCGCATCATCAAGCGTGCCTGGCGCACCGATACCTCCGCGAGCTGCGCCCGCTCGTCCGGCAACTCCGGCGCTGACTCCTGGCGCTCCCATCGCGCCGCGTCCGCCGGGCGCACGTCCGCTTGTTGGACAGCCGCAGGTTCGCCCGGTAGTTCCACCTCGCCCCGATCTGGTCCAGCGGTTGAAACAGCAACAAGCCCGGCCTACGCCCGCCACCCCGGCGATGCCGCGGCCGGGCGCTCCGGCGCGTCCGTCGTCTCCCGCTCCCGGGCAGCCGCTCTATCGTGGTCCCATTCGCCCCGGACAACCGCTTATGCGCGGCCCCGGGCAGCCTCTCGGGCCCGCCCAACCGGGTATGCGGCGGCCTGGTGGTCTGCGCTCCATGCATCCCACCAGCCTACGTCCGGAAACCGCTGCTCCTCCACCAGCCGAGCAACAACGCCGCCATCAGGCCAAACCCGGAGCCCGGCAAACCGGCCGCCGCCGCGAAGCGGAAGAAGGAAATCTTCGCGAGCGTGTTACGAAGCGCCCGGCCATGCTCGAACCGCCGCCTATCGACCGGGAAATCACCGTTGCCGAAGGCGTTACAGTCAAGGAACTGTCCGAAAAACTCGGCGTCAAGGCCAATCTGGTCATTAAGAAGCTCGTCGAAAAGAAGATATTCGCGACCATCAACCAAACTCTCGACGTCAAGCTTGCCGAGGAGCTGGCGCGCGAATTCGGCGCTTCCACCAATCAAGTCAGCTACGAGCAGGAAAGCACTCAGGAAGTCGAGCTCACCGAAGACACCAAAGAGTTCGTCCGGCGCGCCCCGGTGGTGACCATCATGGGACACGTCGATCACGGCAAGACCTCGCTGCTCGATGCGATTCGCGAAACCAACGTTGCCGGCCGCGAAGCGGGCGGCATCACGCAACACATCGGCGCCTATTACATCGAGCGCAACGGCCGCAAAATCGTTTTCATCGACACGCCCGGGCACCAAGCCTTTACCCGGATGCGCGCGCGGGGCGCCAAAGTAACGGATATTGTGGTGCTGGTCGTATCCGCCGATGACGGCGTAATGCCTCAGACCATCGAGGCGATAGACCACGCCAAGGCCGCCGGCGTGCCAATCATCGTCGCAATCAACAAGATCGATAAGCCGGATGCGCAGCCCGATCGAGTGAAGCAGCAGCTTTCCGATCGCGGCTTGCTCGCCGAAGACTGGGGCGGCGATGTCGTCATGGTTCCCGTTTCGGCCAAAGCCAAACAGAATCTCGATTTACTACTCGAAATGATTCTGCTGGTTGCGGACCTGCAGGATTTGAAGGCCAATGCGAACCGGCCGGCGGTCGGCACAATTCTCGAAGCCAAATTGGACAAAGGCCGGGGGCCCGTGGCCACTATGCTGGTACGCAATGGCACGCTGCGGACCGGCGATTTCTTTATCTGCGGCGCGCTCTTCAATAAAGTGCGCGCCATGTTCGACGATCGCGGCAATCCGGTGAAGGAAGCCGAGCCGTCGATGCCGGTCGAAGTAATTGGCCTCGAAAGCCTGCCCGAAGTCGGCGACAACTTCCAGGTTGTCTCAGATACTTCAAAGGCGAAGCAGATTGTCATCTATCGAGAGTCGAAGGCGCGGGACGCCGCCATGGCGAGAGGCGCGCGTGTTGCCACGCTCGATTCGCTCGCCCGGCAGTTCAAGGAAGGCGATCTCAAGGATCTCAATCTCATCATCAAAGCGGACGTCGGCGGCACGGCGGAAGTTCTTTCTGATACGCTGCAGCAGCTTTCCAACGAAAAGGTGCGGGTGCGGGTGCTGCGCGCAGGGGTCGGCGCCATCACTGAAGATGACGTGCTGCTGGCCTCTGCCTCGGAAGCGATCATCGTCGGATTCAACGTACGGCCGGAGCGCAACGCGCAGGCTACCGCCGAGCAGCAGAAGGTCGATATTCGCCTTCACAGCATTATCTACGAATTGATCGACGAGATCACGCATGCCATGACCGGACTCCTGGAGCCCGTCTACAAGGAAACCATTCAAGGCCACGCCGAAGTACGCGAGACCTTCCGGATCAGCAAGGTGGGCACGGTGGCTGGTTGCTATGTGGCCGACGGACTGATCCGCCGCGACAGCCAGGTGCGCGTCAAGCGCGGCGATGAGGTGATCCATACCGGCAAGATCGAAGCCCTCAAGCGCTTTAAGAATGACGCCACCGAAGTCAAGAATGGCATCGAATGCGGAATCTCGCTGGCCAATTTCAACGCTGTGCAAGTAGGCGATGTAATCGAGGCGTTCACTATGCAGCGTGTCGCCGCCGAGATGCCGCAGCCCGTCGCTCAATAGCCGCATGACAGCGCCAGCGATTGGCGTCTTGACCTTGCATATACAAGTCGAAGAATCGCATTCGCTCAAAGAAAAGCGCCATGTCGTGAAGAGCCTGAAGGACCGCCTGCGCGCCCGCTTCAATGTTTCGGTCGCTGAAATCGACGGGCTCGACTCCTGGCAGCACTCGATAGTAGCCGCGGTCACCGTCTCGAGTGATCGCGTGCGCGCGACTCAAATTCTAAGCGCGGTAGAAGCGCATGCGGCCGACGTCCTGGGCGGCGCGCTTACCGGCAGCAATGTCGAGTGGTTGTAATTCCGGAGTTTCGCCCGCCTCAGGATCGTGTGGAGAATACTTATTCAGTTCCGTTATCAACGGTTGCGCCGCCGCCGAAGGTTGATGTTGGGCTAGCTGCTTGGGTTTGGAGATCGCTACTCTGCAACACCGACGGGGACTTTACCCGCGGGAAGGTCTCGAGCTACAGGTGCTACAGCGCTGTTGCCGGCCAGATAAGCCCGCAAGTCGGCGTCGCTATGCCGCGCAAAGAACAATCGCAAATTCTCGTCCGGATTTCTTTCATCCATGTATGCCCGCAATAGCCGCTCGATTGCCGCGGGCACTTCGGTTGCCGCGCAACGATACCCCAGTGGTCGCGCAATGGATTGAAATGCACCTACCGCTCCGCCCACGCAAAAGTAATAGGCGTCAACAAATGTTCCGTCGACCTTTACTTTCTTGCCCTCAATACCTATATCCGAAATCCAATGCTGCCCGCAGCTATTCGGACAACCGGTAACATGCAATTTCAGATGCTGCTCGAAGCCGGGCAGACGATCTTCTAAATCCTCTACCAGCCAGCGGGCAAAATTCTTCGTTTCCGTGATCGCTAGACGGCAGAACTCCGTGCCCGTGCAGGTGATTGCACCGCGCCGGAACGCCGAGGCCGCTACCGGCAGACCCGCCTCCGTAAGCTCACGCGCCAACGTATCAGCATGCCGTTCCGGAACGTTGACAATAATCAGGCCTTGCGACGTCGTCGTACGAAGCTCGCCGCTCGCAAATGCATCGGACAACTCCGCTGCCCGCAGCAGCTGGTCTGGCGTGATACGGCCGCGCAACACCGAAGACCCAATGTAAACATATCCAGGTTGTTTCTGGGCGTGAATGCCCACATGGTCGCGGAATACGTCAGCTGGGGGATCTTCCGGCTCGGCTGGATCCAGAGAGAACCCAATCAGGCGCTCCAGTTCCGCTTGAAAACTCTCATCCGTCCAGCCGTGACGCTTGAACAGATACTTCAGCCGGGCGCGTTCGCGATGCTCGCGTAACCCATCCGCGTCCCGGAAAATCCGAGTGACGCCCGTAACCACAGCCGGCACTTGGTTCCATTGCACAAACGCATTCAGTCGTCTTGCGAAAAAAGGCTCGGAGGAAAGCCCGCCGCCCACCCGCAGCGAAAACCCGATCTCTTCTTCGCCTCGCCGGATGCGCTTGATCGCCGTCAATCCCACGTCGTTAATTTCCGGATAGCAACACCAGGACCGGCATCCTGTGATGCAGATTTTATACTTGCGTGGCAGATTGTAAAACTCCGGGTTGCCAACCAGCATGTTAGTTGTGCGAATCGCCAGCGAGGATGCGTCGCAAATTTCGTCAGCATCCACACCGGAGAGAGGGCAGCCGGTGATGTTTCGCGTGTCGTCGCCACACGCAGCCATTGTTGTCAGCCCGCAACGCCACAACCTCTCGAAAATATCCGGCAAACTTTCGATCGTGATCCAGTGCAGTTGGATATTGTGCCGTACGGTGATATCCGCGACGCCGCGCGCGTACTGCTTCGCCAATTCGGCGATCGTACGCACTTGATGGGAGTACAATAACCCGCTAGGAACGCGAATGCGCAGCATGAAATACGGAACCGCGTTCCCTTCGCCGCCTTTGCCGCCTAGCACACCCAGCCCGTCGCCTTGCGGATAAATTCCCCACCAGCGCAAATAGTTGCTGCGCCATTCCGGACTGACCGAATCGTAGCCCGTCCGGGCAAACTGGCGGATCTCCTCAAGGCATTCCCAAGGATTCTTTTCGCGTTTGAGACGCTCCGCGCGTTGCGCTTTGGTTTCTTTGATTTCTGCCGCCATCCAGGAAGGAAACTGCCTTTTCTAGATAGGCATTGTTCACATTGTATCATCTTGGCGCCAAAATGGCCGAATTCCGCAGCCACCTTCTACACTGGAAGATAGGGACGCAAAAGATGGATCAGCATCGAGCCGAGCGGGTTTCCGAGGCCCTTCGCGAGGAACTCGGAGAAATGATTTCGTACGAGCTGTTCGATCCGCGGATCGGCGAGGCTGTTGTCACTGAAGTCCTGATCTCGCCTGACAAAAAGCACGCGCAAGTGCGCCTCCACATGGACAAGGACCTCGCTGCTCAAAAGCAAACACTACAGGCGCTGGAAGGCGCACGCCATTTCCTGAAACGGCAAATCGCGCTGCGCCTGAATCTGTATCGTGTGCCGGAATTGCACTTTGAAGCCGACGTCGAACGGGCTGATACAACCCGGATGTCCGATCTGCTAAAGCGCATTCGCCGCGGCCGGCCGCGGGATCAGGCGCACCCGCAGGCTTAATGCGGGACCTCGCCGCCGCAGTTTTTTTACTTTTAGCAATCGATCCTCTATTTGGCGGCCAGCGCTTGCTGCGCCTGGAGCGTTCCGCGCCAGCTATGGGCGCGACCTTCAGCCTCGAAATGTACGGCCGCAACACAGCCGCCATGCAGGCCGCTGCGGAAAAAGCGCTCGCGGAAGCCGCTCGCGTCGACCGGATGCTTTCCAACTATCAGCCCGATAGCGAACTCAGCAAGGTGAACGAGAATGCCGCAGAGGCGCCAGTGAAGATCTCCCAAGAGCTGTATGACCTGCTCACCGCATGCGTAGCCTATAGCCGTGCGAGTGGAGGCGCGTTTGATATCACCGTGGCGCCGCTCATGAAAGTATGGGGCTTCTACAAAGACTCCGGACACCTGCCCCTGCACCCGGAAGTGGCTGCCGCGTTGGGGCATGTCGGATATAGGAATGTGCGGCTCGATCCGACCGCCCGCACGGTTTACTTCGCGCAGCCGGGGGTCGGGCTCGATCCCGGCGGCATAGGGAAAGGATATGCGGTAGATAAGATGGTCGGCATCTTGAAAGAAAACGGAATTACCTGCGCTTTGATTTCGGGCGGCGGCAGCAGCATTTACGGCCTGGGAGCGCCGCCCGATGAGCCGCGCGGATGGCGCGTGAGTATCCGCGATCCGAAGGACGAACAAAAGACTGCGGCGGAAGTTTATCTGCACGACAGCTCTCTCTCTACTTCCGGCAACTACGAAAAGTTTTTTTGGGCTGAGGGGAAGCTTTATAGTCACATCATGGATCCACGCACGGGCTTTCCGGCCACAGGCATGCTCTCGGTCTCCGTCCTGTCTCCCAAAACTCTCGACAGCGAAGTCTGGGCAAAGCCGTACTACATTCTTGGCCGCACATGGACCCGTGAACACAAGCCGCGCGATTTCGAAGTCCTGCTATGCGAGGACAAACCGGGGGCCGCATGCGCGTGGGTCCGCTGAGCGGCCGTTTTCTCGACGCCTGCCGGCGCCGCAACACCGATGTCCGTCCGGTTTGGTTTATGCGGCAGGCGGGGCGTTATCTGAAGCCTTACCGAGATATCCGCGCCAAGCACGGTATTCTCGAAATCTGCAAAAATCCCGAGTTGGCTGCCGCTGTGACCTTGCAGCCGGTCGAAATTCTGGATGTCGATGCGGCCATTATTTTCGCGGACTTGTTGCTACCGGTCGAGCCAATGGGACTCAAACTGGAATTCGTCGCGGGCGAGGGACCCGCCATTCAGAATCCGATCGGCGCTCCCGAGGATATTGACGCACTCTCAACCAGCCGCACCGACGATCTCGGCTACGTAGCCGAATCCATCCAACTCGTGACGCGCTCCTTGGGTGGACGTATTCCTGTAGTCGGTTTTGTCGGTGCTCCCTTCACGCTGGCCAGTTACATGATCGAGGGTGGCCCCTCACGCACCTTCCTCAAAACCAAGAATCTGATGTTCGGCGGCGAGACCACGTGGCGGCGGCTCATGGGCAAGCTCGTCGATGTGCTCGGCGATTTCGCCAGCCTCCAAATCGGAGCCGGCGCGAGCGCTATCCAGGTTTTCGATAGCTGGGTTGGAGCCCTATCGCCCGGCGACTACGTGCGTTATGTCCAGCCCTATTCCCGCGCGCTGATCGAGCGCATCCGCGCAACTGGCGCGCCGGTGATCCACTTCGGTACCGGTGCGGCGGGATTCTTTCGCGAGTTGCATGCCGCCGGCGGCGACGTCCTCGGTGTGGATTGGCGCGTCAATATCGATCAAGTCTGGATGGATATCGGCTATCGCGCCGCCATTCAGGGAAATTTGGATCCCGTAGCGCTGTTCGCTTCGCTTCCGGAGCTTCGCGCCAGAATCACCGATCTCTTGCGCCGTACTGGCGCGCGGCCCGGCCACATCGTCAATCTGGGACACGGCATTCTGCCTGAAACACCGGTAGAAAGCGTAAAGGCTGTTGTTCAGATCGTGCGCGAATTCCAGCGCTAGAAAATGGATCCCGTTCTCATAGTCGGCGGCGGCATCTCCGGCCTGTCCACGGCTTATTATCTTTCCCAAGCCGGTATCTCCTCGATCCTCTTCGAGAAAACAACCCGTCTTGGCGGGCTGATTCAAACGGATGTCATCCAGGGCTGCCGGCTCGAGGCGGGTCCCGACAGCTATCTGGCCGCGAAACCGGCGATCAAAGAACTGGCGCGCGATCTTCCCGCCCTCGAATCCCAAATCATAAGCTCCAACGACACATCGCGCCGTGTGTTCGTCGCATGTGATGGCCGCCTTCTGCCGCTTCCGTCCGGCATGGTCATGATGGCCCCCGGCAAATGGCCCCCGATCCTGCGTTCGGATCTCTTGAGCGCACACGCAAAGGCGCATCTCCTCCGGGAAATTTTCCGCAAACCGCGCAAGCGAACAGAGGACATTTCGGTCGGCGAGTTGGTCGAAGACCATTTCGGTTCTGAGGTACTGGAGCTCATCGCCGCGCCGCTACTCAGCGGCGTGTATGGCGGCCAGACCACCGCTCTCAGCGCAGCCAGCGTTCTTCCACGCTTCCTTGCTTATGAGGAAAAATATGGCAGCCTTATCCGAGGCGCGCGCCACGAATTGCGGCAAAAGAAGAAGCGGGAAGCGCTGTTCCAATCCTTCCGCGATGGCATGCAAGTCCTCCCCGACTCGCTCGCCCGTGCCGCTGCAGGCCATCTCAGCGTAGTCCATGCCGAAATCGACGAAGTCAAGCCATTCGGATCGGTCTGGCAAATCCGGGCCGGCGAACAGACACTTTCCTCACCCAATCTCGTCCTGGCTTCTCCGGCGCACGTGTGTTCGCGGCTGCTCCAAAACTCGGCTGCGCCCCTTGCCGAAGAGTTGTCCGCTATTCCATATTCATCGGCCATTCTTGTGACGCTCGTGTATGACCGCGCGGCGCTCGGCCACCCGCTCAATGGCTTCGGCTTTCTGGTCCCCGAGCATGAGCGCAAAGTCCTCGCCGCTGCTACCTGGATCAACGTCAAATTTCCGATCCGGATTCCGCCGCATTTGGCAGCCCTGCGCGGCTTTATCGTCGGCGCGGACTCCGCCAAGCTGCATGCGGCCTCCGATGCCGAGATCATCGAACTGGTTCGCCACGATTTCTCCCGCTGGATGGGTATCGACACCGGACCGCTCTTCTCGACCATTCACCGCTGGCCGAATTCCATGCCACAGTACGTTGTGGGGCATTGCGCACGCTGCGCCAGAATCGAATGTCTTCTCGACGGGTATCCCGGGCTGTTTCTCGCCGGCAACGCCTACTATGGCGTGGGCATCCCCGACTGTATCCGCAGCGCGGAAGAGATCTCGAAACAGGTTATCGCGCGCTGCGTCTAACTGACGAGATTAGAGGTACTTAACCGACATGGAGGAGGAAAGATGAGGATATTCGCAGGAGCCCTGTTAACGGCACTACTTGCTATTCCGGCGTTCGCGCAGAAAGACGCCGACGCGCGTCTTCAGGCCGCGACCGAAGACTTGAACCAGATGATGAATGCTTCCGATAAGGGCATTCCGCAGGATCTGCTGAATAAGGCGACCTGCGTTGTCGTCATTCCCAACCTCAAAGCCGGCGGATTTATCGTAGGCGGCAAGTATGGGAAGGGCTTTTTCTCGTGCCGTAAGTCCAGCGGTGTGGGCTGGAGCGCACCCGGTGCTCTCCGCATCACCGGCGGTAATTTTGGCCTTCTCATTGGCGGCAAAGAAACCGACGTCATCATGCTCGTGATGAACAGAGACGGCATGCAACACCTGCTGAGTAGCAAATTCGAACTTGGCGGCGAGGCGGCGGCAGCGGCCGGGCCGGTTGGCCGTGACTCTTCCGCTATGACGGATGCCGCCATGCATGCGCAGATTCTGTCCTACTCGCGCTCCCGCGGCGTTTTCGGCGGTCTGGACCTGGGTGGCGCGGCAGTAACGGAGGACGACGACGCTAACGCCGAGCTATACGGCCGGAAAATCAGCAACAAGGAAATCTTCAATTCAAATATGGCGGTGCCCGCTGCCGCGCAGCCTTTCGTCCATACACTCGACCGGCTCTCTTCGCGCAAGTAACGCCTCCTTTGGCGCAGGCTCGCGAGCGACAATAGGGCTTGCGACCATCAGAACCAATTCGCGTAGCTCTGATTTTCGGGGGGCGATCCGGCGAACACGAGATTTCGCTTCGCTCCGCCGAATCCATTAAACGCGCACTCGACTCCGCCAGATACACCCTGGCGGAGTTTTTCATTGACAAAGCGGGGAAATGGCATCCAGCCCCGATCATCCCGGAGCCCGGCTCGAACCCGGGCATTGACGTTGCGTTCCCCATCCTGCATGGCACATTCGGTGAAGATGGCACGGTGCAGGGTTTGTTGGAACTCGCCGGCCTACCATACGTCGGCTCCGATGTGCTCTCTTCCGCCGCCGCTATGGACAAAGCAGTCACCAAAAGGCTCTGTTTGCAGGCCGGACTTCCGGTTGTGCCGCACGTTGTCCTGTCGCGCGGCGCCCGCATCACGCAGGTGCCGTTTGGCTTTCCAATGTTTGTGAAGCCCGCGAACTTGGGTTCGTCCGTAGGCATCCGAAAAGTGAAGAACAACCAGGAACTCGCCACGGCAATCGAGCACGCCGGACAATACGACCGCAAAATTTTGATCGAGAAGGGCGTCAATGGCCGCGAATTTGAGTGCGGCGTACTGGCTGCGTCGGAAACCAGGGCATCGGTTCCCTGCGAAATCATTCCGTCACAGGACTTCTATACGTACGAAGACAAATATCTTCTCGATAAGGCGCGCATCGAACTTCCTGCGCGTCTCGACGAACGGCAAACATCCGAAATCCAGCGCCTCGCGGTTGCCTGCTTCGACGCTCTTGGCTGCGAGGGCCTGGCGCGCGTTGATTTCCTGATGGAAGCGGCTACCGGGCAGATCTACATCAACGAAATAAACACGATCCCGGGCTTTACTTCTATCAGCATGTACCCGAAAATGTTTGAGTACTCCGGCATCCCGTACGCCGATCTTCTTGGCATTTTGATCGAATCCGCTCTGCGCCGCGCTGAGACCCGCGGCCAAACGCAGTATTCGCGATGAAGGTTTGTTCCCTTTTAGTAATGGCGTGTGCGCTGGCTGCGCAAACGCCTCTCGACGTCCGTCCTCCGGCCGATCCGGCAGGCCTTGAGCCATCGCTAAAGCGGTTCATCGACGTCCTTTCTGCCGTCCAGGCGAACGCCGCGAGCGCGCCTTCCGTCGACAAGATGGTCTACGAAGGCGCCATTCCATCCATGCTGCGGCAGCTCGATCCGCATACGCAGTTTTTCGATCCAGGGCAATTCCAGCAACTGAAACAAATGCAGGATTCCGAGCAGAAAGGCTTCGGTAGCGTCGTCTCCGTGCTTCCCGGCCAAGTCATTTTCCTGCAAACGCTCCCCGGGACGCCGTCGAACAAAGCCGGCATCCAAGCCGGCGACGAGCTCGTCGCGATCAACAACATCGCCATCCAATCGCTCCAGCCCGAGCAGATTATCCAATTGCTCACTGAAGCCAGGCAGCATAAAATTACCACCTTCGTGCGGCGCCAGGGCGCTTCCCACGTTCTGCAATTCACGCTAACTCCGGAACTGGTGGACAATCCCAGCGTGGACCGCGCGTTTCTTCTAAAGCCCGGTGTTGGCTACATTCGCGTCACCAGTTGGGATATGCAGACTTCGAAACTATTGCACGATGCTATAGAAAAACTCGGCGCCGACAACCTGCAGGCTCTGGTGCTCGATTTGCGCAATAATCCCGGCGGCGTGGTAAAAACAGCCCTGGAAGCGGCCTCTATGTTTCTAAGTCCCGGCCAAAGGATTCTCACGGCAAGAGGTCGTTCCAAACAAAGCGATAGCGCCGACGTGCCGCCTGGCGCGAAGCCGTATCGCTTCCGCCTCGCCGTCCTTGTGAACGAAAAGACTGCCAGTGCGTCGGAAATCTTCGCCGGCGCGTTGCAGGACCACGACCGCGCCACCGTCGTCGGCGAATCGACGTATGGCAAGGGCCTCGTCCAGAGCGTAATGCCTCTCTCCGATGGCGCGGGGCTCGCCATTACTACCGCGTTTTACTACACGCCAAGCGGTCGCACAATCCAGCGGCCTTTGCACAATTCCGCACTATCAAGCACTTTCGCGAGCAACCCGACCACCCCCGCACACACTTACAAGACCGACCAGGGCCGTAAGGTCACCGGCGGCGGAGGCATCGAACCCGATATCGCCGCCAGCCAAGAGGCGCTCACACGCCTCGAAGGTGTGCTCGATGGTAGCGGCGCCATTACCGCCTATGCGACGCAGTATCTATCCAGCCATTCGCCTTTACCGCAATCGTTTGAAATTACACCCGCCATTCTCGACGATTTCAAGGTGTATCTGTCGGCCCATCGGATTCAGCCTAATGTCGGCGAATGGAGCAACACCTTGTTCTGGGTGACCTCCCGGCTTAAAGAGGAAATCGTGACGCAGGCGCGCGGTGTGGATAAAGGCGACGAGGTCCTGGCTCAGCGCGACCCGCAGGTACAGGCCGCGCTGAAAGCTCTAAGCGCCGGCGGCTTGCATTAACCGCGTCTTCCAGGAGCCCGCGATTTCGCGAAATACTTCCCGCAGCGGCCGAGTAATCGTCCAGCCCGGATAGTGGGCTTTCATCTTGCGCAGATCGCTGTAGTAGCAGATATGATCGCCTGCCCGGTTCTGTTCCAGGTATACGTACTTTTGGGGCTTGCCGGTGAATTCTTCCAGCATACGGAACGCTTCGAGTATCGAGCAGGAGTTATCCTTTCCGCCGCCGATGTTATACACTTCTCCGCACCGCGGGGCGTCGCTGAAAGCAACGATGAAATTCGCGACATCTTCCGAATGGATGTTGTCCCGCACCTGCTTGCCCTTGTATCCGAACACTTTGTATTCGCGTTCTTCAATATTGCAGCGAACCAGGTAACTGAGAAAACCATGCAGTTCCACGCCGGAATGATTGGGGCCTGTCAGGCAGCCGCCGCGCAAGCAGCATGTCGGCATTCCGAAATACCGCCCGTATTCCTGCACCATCACGTCGGAGGCCACCTTCGACGCGCCAAAAATGGAATGCTTCGATTGATCGATGGAAAATGTTTCCGGAATGCCGTTGGCAAACTCGGGGTCGTCGTAATCCCAGCGCGTCTCGAGTTCCCGCAGCGCGATCGTGTTCGGCAGATCGCCATATACCTTGTTCGTAGACATATGCACGAACGGCGCTTCCGGGCACGCACGCCGCGCTGCCTCGAGCAGATTGAGCGTTCCTACCGCGTTGGTATCGAAGTCGTCAAACGGGATCGCCGCCGCGCGATCGTGCGAGGGCTGCGCCGCTGTATGCACAATGGTATTCGGCCGCACCTCCGCGACCAGCTGTAAAATCCCGGCGCGATTCCGAATATCAATATCGCAGTGCGAGTAATCCGGAATTTGCCCGCGTAGCCGGGCAAGCGACCAGCGCGTATCTCCTTCCGGACCGAAAAAAACCGACCGCTCATTGTTATCTACGCCGAAGATCTGATAGCCATGCTTTGACAGATGCAGGCAGACTTCCGAACCGATTAGTCCGCAGGAACCGGTGACCAACGCTCGTTTAGGCACTTTATCTTCACTTTACCTTGACAGGGCCTGCTCATCTCCCATACTCTCAATTTCGAGTAAGATGCGCGCCTTTCTCGCAAGTCTTCTACCTGCCGTGCTGTTAGGCGCGGGTCCGGCTCAGGATTTAAGTGGCGCCCATTATTCACCTCTTGCGGAAATCACTCCGCAAAATATATCGCGCCTATCCCGCGCCTGGACTTATCACACGCACGAGAAAGGCCGCCAATTTGAAACAACTCCGCTGTTGGCAGGCGGTCTTCTCTTTTTCACGAGCCAGAGCTCGCGTGTTATCGCCCTGGAGCCGGAAACCGGCCGTGAGATTTGGGCCTTCGATCCGCATCTCTCCCATCCTGTCGAAAACCGTGGTATTTCGTATTGGGCCGGCGATCGGGAACACGCCCCTCGTCTCTTCCTTTCCACTGGTGACGGCACTTTGCTCGCGATCAATACTAAGACTGGCGAGCTCGAAAAGGACTTCGGCGATAACGGCGTTATTCATTTGCGCGCCGGGATTGCAGATGAGTTCCCGAAAGCGCAATACAAGTTCAGCTCCCCGCCGGCAATCTATAAAAATCTGGTAATCGTAGCGCCGAGTACGCAGGAGAACGGCAGCCGTGGACCTAGCGGTGATCCGCGCGCCTTCGATGTCCGTACCGGCAAACCCGTCTGGCGGTTTCACACGGTTCCTCAACCCAATGAACCAAACAACCAAACCTGGGGGCCCGGCGGCTGGAAGGATCGAGCGGGCCCGAGCCTATGGGGAGAAATAACGGTAGATCCAGTTAACGATCTCGTCTTTTTGCCGGTCGGCAATCCCACTGATAGCTTCTACGGTGCAGATCGAAAAGGCGAAGATCTGTACGCCAATTCCGTCGTGGCGCTTGATGCCTCAACCGGCAAGTTGCGTTGGTACTACCAGCTAGTGCATCACGACATCTTCGATTACGATGTCACTGGCCCACCCGCGCTCATCGAAGTAAAAAAGAGTGGGCGGCGAATCCTCGGCATCGCCGAAATCACCAAAATGGGTTTGTTGTTTATCCTTGACCGGAGAACGGGTCAACCAATATTTGGAGTGGAGGAGCGCCCGGTGCCGGCGAGCGACGTACCCGGAGAACAGGCCTGGCCAACCCAGCCGTTTCCGATCAAGCCTCCTCCTCTTGCCCGCACCAGCATGCAGCGAGACGAGATTACCAAGCGAACGCCGGCTGCAGAGCGCTACTGCCTGGAGCAATACGATCGCTACCAGCACGGTGAACTATATACTCCCTTTGGACTTAAACCAACCTTAGTGTTTCCCGGCGCCATGGGCGGCGGCAACTGGGGTGGTGTATCGTTTGATCCGAAACTCGCCTATATTTTCGTCAATACCTCCAACATGGGCGGTATTGGCCACATGATCCCGGCTCCCGCCGGGTCGCTCGCGCCGTATCGCAATGAAAGCGCCTATGCGCGTTTTCTCGATCAGGACCAATATCCCTGTCAGCAACCGCCCTGGGGAGAACTTAGCGCAGTCAATGCGAATACCGGCGACATAGCCTGGCGAGTCTCGCTCGGCAGCTTTGAAGAACTCTCATCCGAGCCGTATCGACATGGCGGCTCACCCAATGTGGGAGGCTCTCTCGCCACCGCCGGTGGTGTATTGTTTATAGGCGCAACAAACGATTCTTACTTCCGGGCGTTCGAGTCACGCACCGGCAAAGAATTATGGTCCACTAAACTCGAGGCTGTCGCCAATGCGTCTCCTATGACCTTTCAAGGACGAAATGGTCATCAATATGTGGTTATTGCCGCCGGCGGTCCCGCGCATCTGCGAAATGTTGGAAATTCATTGAACAGCGCAGACTCGCTTGTCGCCTTTTCGCTAGAGAGTGGACAATCGGAGGAGAATCCGATCACTCGATCGCAGCCCTTACAGCCAAGCGGGCCGGGCATGGCAATTAGCGGTGATCTTCCGGAAGCCGAAGGCAAGCAAGTGTTAGTAAAAATTTGCAGTCATTGCCACGGCGTTGAAACATTCTCGCGGATGCGAATGACTCCAGCCGAATGGCGCGTTATTGTCACCGATATGCAGCAGCGTGGAGCGACCGGCAGCGAAGCCGAGATCCAAACGGTGCTCACTTACCTTGGGAAATATCTCGCCAAACAGTAACTCACCAGGCAAGCCGCAATGCAAGACGCAAAGCTCGCTGTTCTATACCATCCACGCCGGTATTCAGAATGCCCACTGCCTGCATGAAAGTCCCGGTGCTAATCGAAGTATTTCCCAAAACATGGTGCGGCGTGTTCGCCGAATTGAACATATCCGCGCGCAATGCCAGGGTGAATCGCTCCGTTATGTGAAAATTCCGGTTCACGCCGAGATTGGCGTTCAGGAATCCAGGACCAGAGAGGATGTTGGTTCCACAGGTCCCGAAGCGCCCGGCTGCGGGCGCGGCGAATGTGGACTTGTCATACCACTGCAAGATATCGCCGGTTTGTTGAGGCGTTCCGATACAATCGGCAAACTGGCTCGAAAATGGCGCGTTGAGCGTCGCGGTAGACGCCGTGGCTGTGAACGGATATCCGCTGTGTGCCGTAACGATCGCGCTCAGCTGCCATCCGCCTGCCAGCTTGGAAGCAATTCCATTCTGCGCCCAGCGCTTACCTCTGCCAAATGGCAGGTCGGCCACCACACTCGCCCCGAAGGTATGACGAAGATCGGTCGCTTGTCTTCCCCGATTCAGCCCATAATATTGGGGAATCTGAACCGCTGGAGTGGTCGCATAACCGAGAGCCTTCGCGAAAGTATAGGTGAAATTGAGCAGGTAACCGTGTAAGTCGGCTTGAGCTCGCGTCTGTATAGAGTCGTAGGTATTCGTTCCTAACGTGCCGATGTACTGGGTAGACGCCGTCCGTCCTGTCAATCTGTTGAGGCGTTGGCCTGCCGTTCCCCCGTTAATTGGCGACCAATTGGATTGCAGATTATTTTGCGCATCCACGTCGCGTGAGCCCACGTAGCCGGCCGACGCCAGCAGGCTCTTGACTCGCTGCTCCACCGTGAAGTTCAAGGTTTGAATATAGCCGCGCACGTAGTTTGAGTTATCGTAGGTGCTCACTGCGGTAGAGCTGGGCACCGGAACGGTTCCCGCACTGATATCCGGCAAAACTACATTCGGAATTCCGTTGCGGAATGTTGTGGCATAAGAAAAACTATTCGCCGGCTGTATTACTTGCGCAATAATGTATGGAAAATTCCGGCTCCCAAGGCTAGTAAAGCCCAGGAACAGTATCGGGTTCGCCGCAATGCTATATCCTGCCCTAACAACCGTGGAGTCCGTTGCACGGTAAGCAAATCCGATTCTTGGATTGAAATGTAAACGATCTCGCGTTATTCCACAATCCGCCGGAACCCGGCCGACTCCGCAAATCAACATATTCGCGCTTGCCGGATCATAGTATTCTAGACCAGTGTCATTCCGCCTGGGGAATTGAAAGTAGTCGAATCGCAGTCCGTAGCTCATCGTCAGCTTCGGCGTAATCGCCCATCGGTCGCGCACGTAAGCGCTGTAAGTCTGGTTGCGCGTGGAGTAGCTATCCGGAACTTGATAGATCTTTCCGGAATCTTGCGGGAGTCCCAATAAAAAAGAGGCAAATGCATTAAAGTCGTTCCCGGCCGGCCCGCCGTTTAGCTGCGTGGTGCCTTGAGCAAAATGAAAGCCGCCGGAACTCGTGATGAAGTTATTGCTCGACGTCTGATACTGGGTTTCAAGGGAATCCTGCAGATCGATTTCAAAGCCGGCGCGAATGTTGTGCGTTCCCTTAATCCAGTTGACATTCGCGACAATATTCTTTTCCGGGTCCGCATAATTTTGCGGCTGGAACGTGTTGGCTGGTCCCAAGCTGGTAAACCCATCGATCGCAAGCAGCGGCAATCCACCTTGATCGAGTTGCCGCTGTTTTGAAAGACCTGCCGTCGATAACCCTGGGATCTGCAATAGCGTCCACCCCAGATTCTTGTCCTGATTGGGCTGGTTGCTGTACATATCGATGCGCGAATAACCAAAGTAGGCATCCATGATGAGGTGAGCATTAAAAACATACGTCATGGAAGCCGTTGCGTTATAGACTTTGGCGCCTCCAACGCCGACGGATATGTTCGCCGGGCTCACTGAGGGCCCACCGAGCAGGCCAAAGATCTGCGGGTTGTACCAATCTCCGTTGTTAAAGCCAAACCGCAGAAACCCACTCAGCTTGGCACTTGGATTCCAGTTCAGCTTGGTATCCCATTGATCGCGGCTCGCGCCGCTGTTCCCTTGATTACCGTTGGATAGGAAATTTTGCCCCAGACCAAATGCGCCGGTTCCCACCCGGCTCGGATCGGGCCAAATACCCGTGCCTAGTAGTGCCGAAACTCCCGGATCGATTCGAGACGCCTGAATGATGTTGCCCGCAAAGGGAGTCCGTCCTGTGCCATTTGCATTCCCAGTGAGTGGATCGTAAATTGCCGTCGGGGACGCAGAAAGAACGCCACTTTTCATCGCGGCTGTAGGAACCTGGGCTTGGACAGCGTTGCCCTGAACAATGCGAACTCCTTCATAACTGACGAAGTAAAACAACTTGTCTTTTTTGATCGGCCCGCCTATTGTGCCTCCGAACTGGTTGTTGATGAACGGAAGCTTCGGTAGACTGCGGTTCGCGGCCCATTGGTACGCCTGCAGAGACTTGTCCGAATGATCCTCGAAGAGCGATCCATGGATCGCATTGGTTCCGTTTTTCACCGTCACATTGATATATCCTCCGCCTGAGGATTGATCCGCATCGAACGAATTAGTCGCGACGTTTACGGTTTCGATCGCTTCAAGAGACGGAATATACAGAATCACATCGGACGCGGAATAGTTCCTCGTCCCGGCGCCATCGATGCGCGTATCGTTCGCATTCACGTTGCCGCCGTTCACCGTGAAGGCCAGCGACCGGCTGCCATTGGCGCTAAAAGAATGCGAGGTCTGCGGCGGAGAAACACCAGGGATGGTATTAAAAATCATTTGATAGTTCCGTCCGATGGGCACAGGAACGTTTTGCAGAGTCTTTGCGCCTAATTCCGTATGCACATCAGCACGGTCGGCTTGCAACTCGGCCGTTTGGGCGGAGACGGTAATCGTCTCGTTTACGCTGCCAATATTCAGGGTCACATCAAGCCGGGTTGCCGTTTGAGCCGTAATTGAGACGCCGGTGCGGGCATACGTCTGGAAACCAGGCGCATTGACACTAACGTTGTAAACTCCCGGAGGCAAACCGGACAAAGTGTAAAAGCCGTTTGTGTCAGTCTTCGTGTCTCGCGAAAAGCCTGTTGCAGCGTCCGTCGCGGTGACACTTGCTCGGGCGACTCCCGCTTGCGTCGAGTCAGCCACGTTACCGTCCAGTGTTCCTTGCAGTAATTGCGCTTCAATTCCTACCGGCCACAGCCCGAACGTGAGATACACACCGAGACGAAGCAACCGCATGACTCACCCCCTACCTAAGGCAGGTAAATAATACAAAGGTCTTACCCATCTGTCAAGACAGTATCTTATTGTGAAACTCGTTGTTTGCGGGAGAAGTACCTGCACATCGCGCGGACGGAATTTGCATTAGCGGCGGCATCGGAAGCGATGACTCCATGACCCGAAAGGTTGATCTGCGCGGCTAATTCGGCCGGTGTTTTCCCAGCTTTGATTCCGGCGCTAACCTGCTTCATCATGTCCGCTAAGTAGTCCCGATCCGCACTGAGCGCCCGGGTATCGGAAACTGGCCCGTGTCCCGGCACGACAATTTCAGGTGACCAGCTCGCGATCTCTTCCAGCGCGTGAATCCAACGCTCATAATCCGCATCCGGATCGCCTACATTGTTGCCGAAAGGCCAGGTTACGCATAAGTCTCCGGTGGCGACAATCTTCTGTTTCGGCAAATAAGCTACGCCATCCCCTTTGCTGTGGCTCGGTCCGAGTTGGATAAGTTCCACTCGTTGCGTACCATCGTCGAATACAAGTCTGTCCGAAAAAGTAATCCCCGGAGCTTGCAGGTGAGCGCCTTCCAGACTATGATTGGGGTTGTTCCAATGCGCCCAACTGGCTGCGCCTTTGGTATTAACTTCCGTTGCGCAATCAGCTGTACAGATGATCGTTGCGGCTAGGTCTGCAAAAACGGAATTACCAAAGCTATGATCTCCATGGTAATGCGTGTTGAAGACATAGCGAATCGGCTTATCGGTCGTTTTTCGGATAGCCGGCAAAAGCTCGCGCGCTCCCCAAGGAAAGTTAGCGTCTACCACGAGAACGAAATCTTTAAAGACCACCCAAAGTGCGTTAGCCGGCTCCCTGGCATCACGATCTCCCTGCCATTCATATACACCGGTAGCGAGTTCATGAACCGGATGCTTCGTTTGGGCCGCGAGTGGAACAAAAATGGAGAGAAAAACCGCGCATCGTCGAAGTAGCACGCTTGCCAGTGTACTTGAGATTGCTTTGTATGGTGCGCCCGGACAGATTCGAACTGCCGACCTTCTGGTTCGTAGCCAGACGCTCTATCCAACTGAGCTACGGGCGCAGCAGACCACAGTATAACAATGGG
>Ga0068856_100002078_pt1 | contig 20771 bp, 18 predicted proteins | sample KBSCornC62_FD_66595 | JGI IMG/M metagenome (GOLD analysis project Ga0068856, IMG submission 66595) | Corn rhizosphere microbial communities from Kellogg Biological Station, Michigan, USA - KBS Corn C6-2 | ecosystem: Host-associated > Plants > Roots > Rhizosphere > Soil ... | reverse complement strand
GTTCAATAAGCAATACGGACACTACGCCACCACCCTCGCCGAACTGGTCCACTCCGGATCGTTCACCAAGCGCATGGTGAATACCGAGCGCGGCGACTATACCGTCGGTTTCAAAGGCAAAAAAGACAGCTACATCCTAACCATGACGCCGAGGAACATGGACGCGCAGCACCGTTCTTTCTACGCCGACGAAGACGGCAAAATCCGAGGCGATGACACAAAACCCGCCGACGCGAATTCGACAATAGTGAAATGACCAATCCGGGGTGTTCCACCCTTGTCCCGCGCCTTTCGCGGGACAGGGTGGGAATGTTGACGTTTGGATGTTGACGTTGGGATCTTGATCTTAGGATGTTGACGTTAGGATGTTGACCTTCTTCCTGCCCCCGACACGCCGGCCACCACCACCTCGCACCCAACTTCACGCCACAGAGACTGCGCAAATGGTGCAAAATGGACCCCATGCTTTCCAGCGCTCACAGAAATTGGCTAACGATCCTTGTCTTGGCCGTCTTAGCTACCGCGTCATCTGCGTCAGCGCAAGCCTCCGAGCGCCCTGCCCCCCCAATCCGAGATCCTCATACTGGGGGATACGTTACTGCCAAAGAATTGCCCGACCGCGTACTCCCTCGCCCAAACGGCGATGGCAACTACATCCTGGGCCCGACCCACACTCCTTCCCCCGACATAAATGCTGACAACGCCACTCCAAACGGAACCGTGGTCGAGTTCACCATGAACTCCACTGACAGCAAGATCTACCCCGGCATCGCGCGCGACGCGAACACGTTCGGAACGCCCGACACTGCGAACCCGGCGAAACTGATTGTCACTACCAGCCATCCCGCACCTTACACGCGCAAGGTGGCCGTCTACGTTCCCAAGCAGTACGTCGCAGGCGATCCCGCACCTTTCATCGTCGGCGCGGACGGCCCCGATCCCGTGCTCTTTTCTGCCCTCGATACCCTCATCGCCCAACACAAGCTTCCAGTGATGATCGGCGTTTCGATTGGCAATGGAGGCGGAGATGCGCAAGGGAGTGAGCGCGGCCTGGAGTACGACACGATGTCGGGGGCCTATGCCGAATTTGTCGAAAAGGAAGTTTTGCCCCAGGTCGAGAGCAAGGCTCACGTCAAACTCACGAAAGACCCGAACGCCCGCGCAACTATCGGCTACAGCTCAGGAGGGGCCTGCGCCCTCATCATGGCCTGGTATCATCCCGAACTCTATCATCGCGTGCTCAGCTATTCAGGCACGTTCGTCAATCAGCAGTGGCCCTACAATCCGGAAATTCCGCATGGCGCCTGGGAATTCCACGAACACCTCATCCCGAACAGTCCGCGACAACCGATCCGCCTCTGGATGGAAGTTGGCGATCGCGATCTTCTCAATCCCAACATCATGCGGGATGGCATGCACGACTGGGTTCTCGCCAACGAGAACATGGCCAGGGTACTCGCCGCAAAGCGCTACCATTACCAGTTCGTATTTGCACGCAACGCTTTTCATGTTGATCGCGCGGTGCGGCTGCAAACACTCCCGGAAGCACTCGAATACATTTGGCAGGATTACCGAGCCGCTGCTCCTCAGCATTAAGCCGTGGCTCAAAGATCCGTCGGTCAGCCCGCGAGTGCTACCATTTCAGCAAATTTGAGTTAACGGTTCTCGATGAGCGAGTCACAAAAAGTTGCCGTCATCACGGGTGCGGCTCAAGGTATCGGGCGCCGTACGGCGCAATTGTTTGCAGAGCAGGGATACAGGCTCGCACTCGCAGATTTGCGCTCCCTTGCAGCGACCACGAGTGCTGCCCAGGACCATGGCACAGAGATACTGGAATTCACAGGTGACATTTCGAACGAGCAGGCAGTCACCGAGTTCAGTGCGCTTGTGAAGAAGAAGTGGGGGCGTGTCGACGTTCTGGTCAACAATGCGGGAATCAGTTTCATCTCGCCGGCTGAGAATGTTTCCGCTGCCGACTTCCGCCGCGTCCTCGAAGTCAATTTGCTTGCCCCCTTCCTGCTTGCAAAGTCCTTCGGTTCCGTAATGCTTTCACAAGGAAGCGGCAGCATCGTGAATGTCGCGTCCGTCGCGGGATTGCTGGGCATCGCCGATCGTGTCGCGTATAACGCCTCCAAGCACGGTCTGGTCGGCCTCACTCGTACCCTGGCCGCGGAGTGGGGTGGCCGCGGCGTCCGCGTCAACGCTGTTTGCCCCGGATGGGTCAAAACTGAAATGGACACCGCTGATCAGGCTGGCGGTGGATATTCAGATACCGACATCATCAATCGTGTCCCCATGGCACGATTCGCCTCTCCGGAGGATATTGGCAATGCCATCGCGTTCCTCGCCGACGAACGCCGCAGCGCATACATCAATGGACAGATGCTGTCGGTGGACGGAGGCTGGTCGGCAGACGGGAGTTGGGAAACCTTACGCCTCCGCCATCGATGAACCGGCCCCTTAGCATTTCCGAGTTGACCACACGACCGATTTGCCTCACATTTTAAAAATACTTCGTGCCAAGCACGGCACATCGCGGGCTCCCCATGTGTACTTATACGGCTCTTGTCCCTGCAGAAAATCGAAGGCGTGACACCCACTCTGCATTGCGCGCTCCACGGCATAACCAATCGAGATCGCTCCCACACTGTGGCGAGCGTATTCAGGATCGAATCCGCTGAGATAGGAATAGATTCGGTCGCGCACTCGATATCCGTAAATCGCCGCGATGAGCTTCCCTCCCATGCGAATTCCATAAAACATCAGCATCTTCGTGTCAAGAAAACGTCGCGCGACCTCGCGATGGAAGCTGCGATCCCTCGCACTGCTCAGCGCGCCCTGATAGCCTTCCTCGTGCCACCGTTCCTGGTGCAAACGTTCCAGCGCTTCAGAAAACTCATCGAGCGTACCCGCCGTTGCCTCCTCGAACGTGAAGCTATGCACTGTTTGCAGCTTGCGAGCATAGCCATGAGACCTCTTGAGCAACACGCTCCCGTGCCCAAGATCATGAAGATCAATGGCCACACAAGGGACTTGCTGGCTCACCTCCAGGCGCAACTCGGGCACGCTCACAACGTCCTCGGAAAGTGGCGAGCCGCGGGGAAGCCTTTCAAAACTGCACACGTCCCAGCAGGCAGCGCGATTTCGTATTTCGGCCAGAAGCGCCCGCCAGCATTGCAATCGAAATGCGGGATTGAACAAAACATCGAGATAATCCGAATTCCCCATTCCAAGCAAAAACAGTTTCCGCGCCGGTTCAATCGGCTGGGGTGCCCCATCCTTGTCCCGCGTCCTTTGCGGGACAGGGTAGGGCTTTTGACTTCTGAAAACGTACAGCGGAGCAAACCCAACCAGCCTGCCACCATGCCAAAAGGCGAACGAAAGCAATTCCCCCTCCCCATAATGCTTCCACCAAGGCAACAACCAGTCAGGAGATTGGAACGGCGTTGCGTCTGGTGATGATGTCCATAATGCGCGCCACTCACTTTCGATCTCGTGAAGCCGCTGCGGGTCGGCAACAACTTCGCAATGGAGGTCTTCTCGTACCCGCGAAGATTCCTCACAAATCTGCTCTCTCAGACCGCTTGCGAGAGTTTGCATGCCCCCTCCAAAATTCCACGGTACGCCGCGATGTAGTTTTCGACCATTCGCTCCGGCGAGAATCGTTGCTGCGCCATGCGACGGCATCGTTCCGGATCGAGAAGTTGACACGCTCGGATCGCATCGGCCAGCTCATCCGCATGTTGCACTAAATACCCCGTTTCTCCGTGCCTCACCACTTCGGGCACTGCTCCCCTTCGAAATGCGACCACCGGAGTTCCACACGCCAGCGCTTCTCGCGCCACCAGCGAACTCGTCTCGGGCGCAAGACTCGGCACAATCAGGCAGATTGCTGAGGAAAGCAGCCGCCGCTTGGCCCGCAATCCCACGGGCCCCATGTAGCGCCGTTTACCATCGAGTTCGGGAACAATATGTTCCGCGAAGTAAGCCTGATGTTCTCGAAAGGGAAATACCTTCCCGGCCAGGAGCATCGGCATGTCAGCCTGTCGGCACGCACGCAGCGCGAGATGGAAGCCCTTCTCTGGACAAATTCGCCCTAAAGCTGCCGCAAAATTGCCTTTTCGAATCGATCGCTCGCGCAGCATATCTGCTGACACTCCGTTTTCAATCTCCGGAAGCATCCTCAAATTCTTGGGAAAGTCTTCACGCTGGGAGCGCGAAACGCAGTGAAAGAAAGTATTGGGTCTCCTCACCGCAAGCGCGTTTTGCTTATACCAATGCAGCGGAAGATGCAGCGTCACTAACACCGGTACATCTTGTTCCGGCAGATAGTCCGCGAAGTCCAATCCATGCAAATGAACAATGTCCACGGGATATCGCCGCAACGCGTCCGCCATCGCTCTGCGAATCGCGTCATGCGCCATCACCCAGGCCTCGTTCGAGACGCCTCCGTCGATGGACACGGTGGGAATCAGCGTGCCCGCGATCTTCGATTCGGGTCTGCCGATGACCAGCGATTGGTGCCCGCGCCGCACCAGTCCTTCATCAATTTGCAGCAGAATCTGTTCCGCGCCACCAACCGATTCGCGGCTCACAACGCCCAACCAGAAAGCAACACTGAGAACTGTGAGACTCACACTCTCATGGATGAAAAATTTCCCTCAAAGTTTGCGAAGCCATTTTTCGCCAAGCCATTCCATCGACTCCCCAGTTAAAATTTTCATACCAGAGTTTGCCTTCATGCGGTGGGCGCATGAAATCGTAGTTCGGCGCCACTCGAAACCGTTCCACTTCCGGCGCTGAAAAAGGTTGCAGAGTTCTTCCTTGCGTGGTGAATTTTGTGATCATGCTGATCTTGAGCTCCCGCTCTTCAGCACTCAATCGATAGATGTATTGCTCGTGCGCCTCATCGGGCAGAAACCGGTAGACTTCCATCCCGCCATTCCCCGCGTGATACCCCGTGAACTCGCACAATTGAAACCGCGCCTCAGGCCTGCAGATTCGCTGCGCCATGTGGCACGCGAACGCTACCGTGTCATGGTCGGGATGCCCGCCCTCATAAGCATGCGTCAACACGATCTCCGGCCGCAGGCGCTCCACCAGCGCCTGCAATAACTCGCTAAGTTCTCTCAGATGAAACGAGGCCCGCTGATCCGTAAAATGCAGATTCGTGATGGCATCTTCCCCGATTCCCACGCTGGCCAAAGCGTCAACAGCTTCCTTCCTTCGTATCTCGGCATAAGATTCTCTCGTAGAACATCCCGCCGCCAGGGCGTCTGAAGGATTCAGCGGCGAACCGTCAGTCGCATGAACAACTTTGAAGTTCTTCCTGCGACTGAGCAGCCCCCCCGCCCCGATCGTTTCGTCATCCGGATGAGCCGCGACCAGCACAGTGCGCAGAGTAGTTGAGTGCTGCCCCGGCTCTGGCGAGAGAAAGAAAGCTTCCAGCTGTGCCGTAAGCGAATCCCGGACGAGTGTCATAGCGCGATGAGGCCAAACCTAACGTGCGTCTCGCGCGAAGTCCATCCGGCGCACGCTGTAACTCCCGACGAAACCAATTTTGAGGGCACGACTTCAGTCGTGCCGCTAGGGCCATTAAAGATGCCGCGCCTTAGCGCCTGAGGGCCTACTCTTTGTACCTCTAGGGCTGCTCGTCACTGGCAGGAATAACCGTCAATTGCATCGCCTTGCGCTCACCTTCATCCACGCGCAACGCGCTCCCCTGCCCTTCGTAGCTCTTCAGAAACTCCGGATTGTAATAAGCCTGCCCATCCACGCTCTCCCACGCGAACAGCGTATAGCTGCCCGCGCGAATCCCTCGCACACTGAAGTGTCCCGCCTGATCGCTGACCGTCTGTCGATACCGGCCCACGTTCCCGCGCATCCCAATCTCCGGCACAGCGACGACCACTCCATTCGCGACCGGCTGCCCTTGCGAATCGGCCACCACGCCCTCAATCACAGCCCCGTTTGCGCTGACAACCAGATCCAGAATAACGGTCCCACCATTCACGATCAGGCCCGAATCATTCACATCCCGACCACCCACGAGCGTAGATTTCACAAACCAGTCTTCGTTCGCACCGCTGCTATTCCCCGCCATCTGGACGCGATATGTCCCCGGCGGAACATCCGTCCACACAAACTCCCCATCCGCCGTAACGTGCGCCAAATTCGAGAATTTCTCGCCCGGAACCGCGAGTTCCTCGTCGTCGCGGTCCGCTGGCTCCAGCACCATGTAGAGCTGATTCGGATCAAAACGCCTTCCATTGCTCTCCACGCGCAGACGCCCGCGTATTGAGCCTCCCGGCTGGGGCAAGAGCCGCAGTCCATCGACGTTGCTCGATGAGACTTCCAATGTTTGGCGCGCCATCATCGGCACGGCCCCTCCGTCTACTGTTGCCAAGACCGTGTAGCTGCCCGGCGACACATCGCGAATGACGAAGCTTCCGTCCTTGTGCATCTCGGTCCCGCTGGTTACAAGGCGAGAATCACGCGACTGCAGCATGATGGTCGCCGACGTGCGCGGAGGAAGATTCACCACCTGTCCGCGAATACTCAAACTCGGACTGGGCGTTAGCGAAAAATTCAGGGGAAACTCATCTCCCGGACGCAACTGAATCGGCGTCGCCTGGCTGCGATCCGTAGTCCCCGGATAATACGTGGTCTGATACGAAGTCGCCGGCTTATCCGCAGCGGCTGAGTTCTTCGCTGCACCGCCCGATTCGATGAGGCTGCTGAAATCCGGCGGAGGATTCACCGAAACGTACACATTCCCCGATGCCAGATTCGCGATTCGAAACTCGCCGAGATCATTCGTACGCTCGGATCCAACCTGCTCCCAATGCTGATGGCCAGACGCAAACGTTTGCCGCAGCGCCGTCACCTCCGCCCCGGCCAAGGGATCGCCATCTTCATCTGCGACGCGCCCACGAAGCACGGCCGCAGCTTGCAGCCGGATCTGCAGGTCCTTGAGTTCCTGCCCTGCAGTCAGCGTGAACACCCGCCCCTCCGAGCGCCCGTGGTGCTTGTCGATATCAAGAAATCCCGTACGCTCGGCAAACAGCCGGTATCGACCAGGCTGAATATTGTCGATGCGAAAGCTGCCATGGAGATCGGTCGTCGCAGTGTAATTTCCACCTTCCCTCTGATTCTCTGCAATCAGTTCGACCAAGACCTTGTTCACAGGTTCGCTGCTCGGATCCTTAGTCACGATCCCCTGAATCTCCGCCCGCCCGCTCGATTGCGCAGCGGGATGATCTTGGCCCAAGGTATAAGCGCCCAGCGCGAGCAAGCACACGAAGATAGGCCAGAGTTTCATAGCAGTACGTTGGGGAGTCTTTACGCCATCGGGGATCAGCAATCAGGCGCAAGTCAATTCTATCCGCGCCGTCCCGATCTCAAAAACTAATTCGATTTGGATACGTGATAAACAACCGCGTTGAGACAGCCCCTTGGGCTGTCCGGGTGTGGCATGCGCTCTCGTATTCAGCTGTATTCATTCATGCCTTCGCCTCAGCCCGGTTCAGCTGTCCTTGCGATAAAGCAGATTGCGCATGGCCTCACGCCGGGCGTCGTTGGCTCCCTTGTCCGTCTTCCACCCATCCCCGGACGTCGCGCCGGAATCCCCGGATGCCTCTTCGCTGCACTCCGGACAACGGTTAGCAAACCCGGGCTTCCCAGGTTTCAGTTCGAACTCCTCACCGCAAGCCACGCAAGTTTTAATCGGAAATGCCATTTAAACACCATGATACCGGTCGCAAGTCCAGGCAAAAGAGGAAGGGCGACCAAGTGGAAGAGCGCCCTTCAGGGCCGCGTTAAGCGTCCTATCTTTGGCGGGCTTTAGCCCAGGCTCTAATTCAAAAAATACTGCCGATACAACGTATCCCTCTGGGCCGGACGGAACCCCGCATCTCGGATAATTCTCCGCAACTCTTCTTCCGTCGTGCAATTGTTCACGCCCGCCGCCCGCACTACGTTCTCTTCGAGCATCACCGAGCCCACGTCGTTCCCCCCAAACCGCAATCCCATCTGACACACTTTCAACCCCTGCGTCACCCAACTGGACTGCACGTTAGTAAAATTCGAGAGATACAGGCGCGAAATCGCCAGCACCTTCAAATACTCAACCGCCGTAGCCTCATCCCAGTGCCGCCCGCCCAGTGCGGTATTCGCCGGCTGGAAACTCCACGGGATAAATGCCGTGAACCCGCCTGTCTCTTCCTGCAACTCATACAGCTTCTGGAAATGATTGATGCGATGCTCGTATTTCTCTCCCACGCCAAACATCATGGTTGCCGTCGTGCGCATGCCAATCTGATGGGCCGTGCGGTGCACATTGATCCAATCTTCAGTCAGACACTTCAGCCGCGCAATCTTGTACCGAACTTCATCGTCCAGAATCTCGGCCCCGCCGCCCGGAATCGAATCCAGCCCGGCATCCCGCAGCCGCAGAATCGTATCTCGAATGCTCAATCCGCTGTACTCGGCTATGGCGATAATCTCCGAAGCCGAGTAACAATGAAGATGAATTTTCGGAAACCGCTCCTTGATCCCGCGCAGCATCCTCTCGTGCCAGTCGATCTTCAGGTCCGGATGCAGCCCACCCTGCATCAGCACACCGGTGCCGCCCAGTTCGACCGTCTCGCGGATCTTCTCGTAAATCGTCTCGAACTCGAGAATGTACCCGTCCTTCGCCGCCGGACCTTTTAGCGGTCTGTAAAAAGCGCAAAACGTGCAGTACTCCGTGCAAAAGTTTGTGTAATTAATGTTGCGGTCAATGATGTAGCTGACGACGCCTTCCGGATGCAGCTTCCGCCGCAGCGCATCGGCTTCCATCCCAATCCCAATCAGGTCGTCAGACTCGAACAGCTCCAGCGCCTGCTGTTTGTTTAAGGACATAGAAGATTCCACTCAACCTTCAATTTTATCCAACTCTCACGCCCAGTTCCAACCCCAACACGTCTCTCCAGCAGTTTCGTTATGTCTACCTAGGCGCATTCACCAGCCTGGAAAGTGGAGAAAAAGAAGAAGAGGGTGCCCCACCCTTCCCGCGTTTTTCGCGGGAGGGTGGGGATTTTGACTCTCAGGCGTCAACCAAACTGAATCTACTCCAACTCAAAATCAGCAGACCGAAACTCCGTAGATTTCCCGTTCGAGTCCAAAGCTCTCAACTGGACACGATAAGACCCAGGGCCGAGTTTATCGATCGGCACCTTCAACCCCAACGTCATTACCATGCTTCCAGCCTGAATCGCCATGGCAGTGTCGGTGATCCCCGCATCCACTTTCTTCTCGCCCGTCTTGCGATCCATCACCACATATTCCAGCCCGATTTTCGGCGGAGTAGGATCCAGCAATTCCGGCGCATACACTTCGGAATAAAGCACCACATTGTCGCTCTTCTTGAAGTGATCCGTCGCCGCCGGCACAATCCGCATGCCGCGCACGATCAGCGGTTTCCGGTCTTCCAGCAAATCGCCGTCCAGCCCCGCCGACATCTCTCCCGCTGGATGAACCTCACTACTAAGCGCCAGCGCGCTCATGCTGAGATGTTTGCCGTCGTACGCATCGATGTTCACTGGCACAACCACTTTCCCGAAGCTTTCGTTCCCAGAATTGAACACCACGCGCAGGCTGTACTGTCCCGACGCCAGGTCGAATTGGTTCTCGTAGTGGAAAGGATGCTTTTCGAATTCCTGTAACTCCTTCTTGTCCTCGAAATCCAGATTCGCTGTGTCGCTGAACCGCGCAGCAATCGAGTTGTCGGCGCGATAGGCAATTCCCAGCACATTCACTGCCGCGTGCTGCTTTCCCTTCTCCTTCGAAAACTTGATCGCGCTCGAAGGAATATCCATCGCCAGGTTGACCCGCGCCGTATTCGCTGACGTATAGAAAAATGGAGCTTGCACCGAGGAAGCCGTGTCCGCAGGCATCTCGCTGGTCGCCCGGCTCTCCATCGTTTTCTCGATCGGATTTCCCGCGAGCAGATCCTTGGGCTTCACATTGCAGTAACCACTGCGAGCACGCACCACGGTGCCGCCGCGATCCACTTTCACGCGCAATGTATGGCAGCTTCCTTCCGCCGACTCGTTCGGCTTGTATCCCAGGCTGTAGTACTGCGATTGATCCTTGGCGATCTTTTCCATCCCGCCCAGCAGATCGTTGTTGTTGGCGATCACGAAGCCGCCCGTTCCATCCGCCAGGGCATAGAGCACTTGCTGATTCGTGGACGCACTCTGGGGAAATTGTGGAATGATCTGTCGCGACTGCATGTATGGATTCTGAATCGCAGGATTGCCGGCGTAGCCGCCAGCACCACCGCCGGTCCGCCCACCACCACCGCCGGTCCGGCCACCCCCGCCGCCCGTCGTTGTCCCGCCACGTGCTCCACCTCCGGTCGTCGTCCCGCCATTGCCACCACGCCCTCCACCGCCCGCGGTCCCACCGCCACCAGCCCCGCCACGTCCACCCCCGGCCGGTCCGCCGGTGCCGCCTGTTCCGCCTGCTCCACCACGTCCTCCCCCAGCACCTGCTCCTCCCCCACCTCCGCCACCGGGGCGCTGCGGCGCTTCAGCCGATGGGGCGAATGAGGTCAGCACCAGATGCGGCCGCGTTGGCTTCGGCAATTCTGGCAGGGATGCCGGTATCAGCCGTGCTCTTTGCCATACTGGGCGTCCATGCGCCGCGTCAGCGGCGACCAGTCCGCGCACATCAATGGGGTAGATCGCCACGTTCGCCTTGTTGCATGCATCGATCACTGCCGTGAGTTCTGATTGATGTTCCGCGGTCAGCGGAAAGCCGGTGGTAAGCATCACCAGCGTCTTGCGGCCCGGGACCATCGACAGGCTCTTTGCCATTGAACGCAAGGCCAGCATCACGCTTTGTACGCCGAAATCCGCTTCGGCGCTGCCCAAGTTCGGCATGCCAAGCGCCCCTGGCGGAGGCGCCGCTAACGACGCGATTTCCGCGCCCGCATTCGGAGATACCGTCGACGATTTCACTCTGCTGACCACTTGCTTCAGCCGCTCGGCGTCGGCCGTAAAATTTTGCGCAATTCGCACGCTCCCCCCAAAATCCACCACGGCGATCAGGTGATTGGGGCTGGAGTTCGCATCGATGAACCTCGTCGCCGCCTGCCGCGCTCTTATCTGCTCGCTCGCATCCATCGTAGAGTTATCGAAGAACAGCACAAGATAACGCTTCTGTGCGGTGGTCCCGGACGCGCTTTCGTCCTCCAGTGAGAAGCTTGTGACCGCCTGCTCCTTGTTGTCCTCCCAGACCTTGAAATCCTTGGCCGTGAGGTCGCGAATATAGTTGCCCTTCTTGTCCGTCACGACCGTGTCCACCAGGACGAGGCGCGTTTCCGACTTGATCGTGCCTACGGCGTCGGTCGAGGCTTGCGCCGCCTGCTGCGCCAATGACGGTTGACTGCTGACGCTACTGCACGCTGCCGCCACTGCCAGAATCACGCGGCAAATACTCACTTGGCTGAATCGCATAATCTGCCTCCGCACCGCTCACGGAATTCGTACTGCATCGCTCTCCGCTGAAACCATCTGCGCCTCGGCATCGCGCACTACCAGCCGCACCAGGTAACTTCCCGGTTTCACGTCAAAGTTGGTTCTCAGCGTAATGCCAGAACCCAGATGCTTCTCCAGCGTTTCATCCTTGATCCGCATGGTGATGGTTTTCTCAATTCCTTGAATCAGATTTCCGTTTCCACTGAACAGGGCCGACACGATCGTCAACTCGTTCCGGTTTCTTCCATCCACTTTTTTCAACGTAAGCTTCTTCACATCGATGTGCGCGAGCACAGTGAGCTTTGCATCCGCTTCGCTCGCCTTGAAAAATTGTGTGTGCAGTTGGACCGGAAGATTATGCACCTCATCCTGCGAAAAAAGGGCCTCCTCAATTTCCTGCTTCGCTTCTTGCGCCGGATCGCCGACATGCTTGGGCGCAAAGTAACCGCGCCGCGCTTGCAGGCTGAACTTCCCCGGATGTTTCACGCCCACCTTGATGCTGTGAAAGCTGCCGTCCAGTTTCAGGTTCTGAGGCGAGAACGCCAGCACATACGAATGCTCCGGCGTGTCGCTCGTGCGCCGGAATCCTTGCTCCAGGTCGTTGCTGTTCCGGTAAAAAGTTCCCCCTGTACCTTCCGCCAGAACTTGCAGAACGTCCGCCGAAACAGAAGCTTCCGTCGTCGCGTACTGCTGTTTCATGCCCATGGAAACTGCGCTGGGCGGCGGGGGATGGGAAATGTCCCCGTTCGGATCGAGAACGTACAATCCGCGAGCATCCAGACTGCTGATCACCACCTGCGCTCGCAGCGCGCGATCAATCGCTGACTCGTACTCCGCCTCCATTTGCGGCGTCAGGAAGCCAGGTGAGACCAGCACAAGATTGCGCTGCCCAGGGATCACCGCCATTCGGCGGATAACGTCGTTCACTACGGTGAGCGCGACATGGCTCTCCTGCCTTCCCAGTTCCAGCTTCTGTGCTGCCGTCTGCTCCGCCAGGCTATGTGCAGCCGCCCGCATCCTGTTGTCCCCGTTGAACTCGCAGATCAAGGCATCCTCGGTGGCTAACTCAGTTGCCTGGGGATCATGCTTGTTTTCAATCAAATCTGCCATGTAATACGTGACTTCGAAGCAGTTGCTTACGTTGGTCCGCGTTATGGGCCGCGGCTGTAGTCGCAGCAGCGTGTCATGCAACTTGGTGCGATCATCGGTGAAATCCACTTCGGTCTGCCCCGAAGTTGTAAAGATTGCCGCCCGGTCTGTCGCTCCCAAAGACGCGAGATAACGTTCAGCCGCTTGCCGCGCCTGCGCCAAATCTCCGAAATTCAGGTGCACATCGTCGAACAGGTAGCCGACATACTTCTCCGCCACCTCTGCCCCGGCAGTGACCGGCGCTTGCTCCGCACCGGACGCCTCGTCAGGGACATGCGTCCGCAATTTATGTTCGCCTCCCTGCTCCGCAGAAAAATGGGCGATACTCTGCGGCTTTCGGTTATCGAATATCTCGAAATCGTCCTTCGTGAGATTCCCGACAGCGTGCCCGCTGCCGTCGCGCACGACCACCCTGAGCTGCACCAGATTGACGTTTACCTTGAAGGTCGTGGTTTCCTCACGCGACGCGATCTCCTCAGTTTTGTCCGATTCCGGATGGCTGTTCGGGTTCGCAGTTTGCGGCGACGCAGCCGGCGCAGTTGCGCTCGCTTCCGATTGCGCCCGCACCAGAGCGAGTGGGCTCACCAATGAGAGTGCGGCCAGAGAGACGATGATGCTTGTTCGCAACACTAGACCGCCATTCTTCTGTGCTGAAGCCCGGCTGCTCAGCAAGAATTATTGATCGTGCTCCGCAGCACACACTCGGATTTGGTGCGCAGTTGCCCGTAGGCTATCCCTGCGCGAAGGGACAACATCGTAAGCCTTTTCTCTGGGAAGCGCTAGGCAAACTCGGAAACACTCCTATTGGCGCAACACATCCCATCACTCTCCGACTCTTTTTTCCACAGGCTGAGAGCGCGCCATTGTGACAAATAACCTTTACTCAAAAACCAGAAATGCGCAAAATGGAAGTGTAGCCCCGAAGGACTCCTCGTCCGGGTTGCGCGCGAGGCGCGCAATTGCTGAGCGCGTGGCCGAGACATCGGCCCTACCAAACGAAGGATCGGCGGCGCTGAAGTTGGCTTGCGATCGAAGTTCTTATTTTCGAATACTTTACCTGTAAACCCTTTCGATCGAAGACTTTGCAGCCATTGACCGGCAAGCGCCGATGTAAGTACTTGAAAGTAGATACTTTATGTTGAAGGTACCTTAAAAAAAGTGCGTGATGTACACCGAACTTCGGACCACTTCACATCCAGGCGCAGCGCCAGGCCCAGGCGTTTGACACCGCTGTTCGCCTTACCTAGACTGCAATCGTAACGCGAGGTTCCATCGATGGCGTGGCTGCAAAACAAGTTCGAGAAAAATTTCCTGATTTCGACGGTCGACTATGTCTTTAACTGGGCACGCAAATCGGCCGTGTGGCCCATGACATTCGGCCTCGCCTGCTGCGCGATCGAGATGATCGCCTCCTCCACTGCCCGCTTTGACATTGCCCGCTTCGGCTCCGAGGTCTTCCGCCCCAGCCCGCGCCAGAGCGACTTGATGATCGTAGCCGGCACAGTCACGCTGAAGATGGCACCCGTAGTGAAGCGCATCTACGACCAGATGCCCGACCCCAAGTGGGTGATCTCCATGGGCGCGTGCTCGTCGGTAGGCGGCCCGTTCAACACCTATGCGGTGTTGCAAGGTGTGGACAAGATCGTTCCCGTCGATGTCTACGTAACCGGATGCCCGCCCCGTCCAGAAAACCTTTTCTACGCCCTGCTAAAACTGCAGGACAAAATCGATACCATGACCATCGCGAGAAAGCCCACCGAAGTCCGCCTTGATCCCAACATGGTGGAGAACTTCAAGCGCCAGGTGATGATCGCCCAAACCCTGCAACCAAAATAATTTCGTGTGGGGACAGCCGCCCTCGGCTGTCCAGCCGAGCAAAGCTCGGCAGCATCGAACTACCAAGAGAACCGATGTCGACCGTAGTCAAACTGACCAGCGAATCGAACCTTCCCGGCCCCAATGAAGCCAAAGAATTCCCCTGCGCCGGCAAAGATATCTGCGTCGCCAACGTGAACGGCTCTTACAGCGCCATGGACAACATCTGCCTGCACCGTGGTGGCCCGCTCGGCCAAGGCCTGATCGAGAACGGCAAGCTCGTTTGCCCCTGGCACGCGTGGGCCTGGGATCCCAAGACCGGCGAAGCCGCTCACAACCCGAGCGCAAAAGTTGCTGTCTACCCTCTGAAGATAGAAAACGGCGACGTGCTCGTCGAAATCTGAGGTTGTGATTAAACCCCGGCTGGAACGCTGACCCGTGCCTGCTGTGCTTCTAAGGTGTGAGATAGACTTTGCCGCGCGAGACCTTGTACTGCAAAGTGGCGGCGAGATGATCGATATCAGCCGCAGCGATATTTACGGTCATCGACTCCAGCAACGGAGCCCGGCTGCTCCCCACGGCGTCACGGCGAACCTGGATCAGCAAGGCCTGCACCACATTCGGATCGAACTTCTCCGGAGCTAGCCGGACCAGATCGCTCAGCGCGCTGCCTACCGACAGCGGCGCACGATAAGGACGCGTGCTGGTCATAGCGTCGAATGAATCGGCGACTCCCACAATTCGAACTGGCAGCGGCACTTCTTCCTGCATCAGCTTGTCCGGATATCCAGATCCGTCACTCCGTTCGTGATGCCAGCGCACGGTCTCCGGGATCTTCGGCCAGGGAAATTGCACTGTGCTCACGATCTGGTGACCGACCGTGGTGTGATCGGCCATTTCCCGGAACTCCTCGGGATCGAGTGCGCCCGGTTTCCCGAACAACCGCCGGTCCACCGCAACCTTTCCGATATCGTGAAGGTAGCCGGCACTGCGCAGGGCTGCGACTTCGCCCGCCTCCATGCCCAGAGCGTCGCCGATGGCGGCCGCATAGCGGCCCACTCGCAACGAATGCCCGTGAATATTCACGTGTTTCACATCGATGGCGGTGGCGAACGCTTCCAACGCGTTATCGTAAAATCCGTGCAACGAGGCCATGAGCTTCAGGTTCTCGGACACGCGCTGCGCGATGGTTTGCGTCAATGCATGGTTCTGGACAGCCAGCGCAATGTACGAGCACAACATCTCAAGCGCATCGAGTTCGCTATCTTCGTACAGTGAGTCTCCTGGACGGCGGCCCAGAGCAATGACTCCTGCGAGTCGCCCTGCCGCTCTCAGCGGGGCCAAACACTTGAACAATTCAGGAGCAACGTTGCCATTGGAGCTCAAGAAAACCGAGTATGTGGATGAGTTCAGGACGATGGGGCCGCGCGCCGCCGCCAGCGCGTGCACGTGTTTGGGCAGGAGAGGAATGAAGGCAGGATCCGGCATGAGTGCGAATCCCAGTGCCGACGCGGAGGTCAGCATGTCGGGCTTATCGCTATACAGAAAGAGCACACCTTCGCGTGCGCCTGCCGCTTCCATTACGGCAGACAGCATCATGCGCGAGGTTTCTGAGAACTCCCGTTCCGCCGACAGGGCGGGCCCGAGTTCTGAGAGCGCCTCGACTGTGTGCAACAGCCGACGTAAATTGTTGGTCTGAATCGCCACTCACCAAGTGGGAGCCAGATCGCAGAGCACTTCGAGCGTAACATGCGCCAAACGGGGCGCTTGTTGGTGAGTTTGATGCGGTAGTGACTGAGGAGAAAACAAGGTAACTGTGCTGATTCTCTCCAAGCTATGAAAATTCAACCGCGAAATGCGGTGCTAATTACCGGCGCGCAAGGCTTCCTAGGCCGCGCAGTAAGCGGTATTCTGCAGCACTTGGGATCGCCACTGATTGCCTTGGACTCCACCGCGCCCGACAGTCATTCGGCCCCCGAAACAACTAGCAATGTTGTATGTGACGTTACGAATAAAACCGATTTGGAAACGGTTTTCCACAGTACGCCCATTGGCGGAATCGTTCATCTTGCCGCGATTCTGCCCACCGCCGCGCAGCGTGATCCCATACGCGCCACGCACGTCAACATTGTTGGCAGCATGAACCTGCTCGAGTTGGCGCGGAGGTTTAGAGTGCCTCGGTTTGTATTTGGCAGCTCCTTGAGTATTTATGGCGGTTGTCCTGCAGACCGCGTCGTATCGGAAGCAGACCGCGCCGCACCAGAGGACGTCTACGGAGCAGCGAAACTATGCGTCGAGCAGGTGGGCAGCGCCTTGGCGACTTCCTCTGGCCTCGAGTTCATCAGTTTACGGATTGGCCGGGTCGTAGGGCCGGGAGCGCGCTCCACAACGTCCGCATGGAGGAGCGAGATCTTTGAGCTACTTTCGGCGGAGTCTGGCAATGTCGCGCTTCCCTATACGAGTTCGGAGAGAATCCTGCTCGTACACGTGGAAGACGCGGCAAGAGCACTGGTGACCTTACTTGGTGCGTCTCCCCCACGCCATGCGATTTACAACGCGCCGTGCGAATCGTGGGTGGTGCAGGATCTGAAAAACGAGTTGGAATCGTTGAATCCGAAGCTGCGAGTCACGTCCGGGGATGCATACGCGAACGGCAATCCGCGCCTGCTGGACGCCAGCCGATTTCAGAATGAGTTCAGCTTCGCGACACGATCAATTGCCGAACGGTTGCGAGCAGCGGCAGGAACATAGCAGCTAAAAGTGCTCGCGCAATTCCGCGAAACGGCCGACGATCAACAATCTCTGGTTCGCGGGCGCGGGATTGACTTCTTCATGCTCCAGAATCCATGTATCGCCGTGCGGGATGAACACGGCATGAAGTCCCGCAGCCAGCGCAGGATTGATGTCAGATCTTGGGCTGTTGCCGATCATCCATGTGGTACGCGGGTCGAGATCATGTTTCTTGATGATTTCACGATAGGTCGACGAGTTCTTCTCCGCCACAACTTCGCACGCGGCAAAATGTTGCTTGACCCCGGAACGCTCGATTTTTCCAGTCTGCTCTTGCATCGCGCCTTTTGTCAGGAGGATGAGGCGATTGCGCCCCGATAGATCTTGCAGAGTCGGCGGGACTTCCGGAAGGAATTCGATGGGATGATTCTCAATCGCGTGCGCAAAGCTTCGAACCTGAGCATGCAATTCGGCCGTGACCGGCACCGTACTCAGACGCTCGAAAGTGTCCGCCAGGGCGTGAGCAAAGCTCTGAAGCCCGTAGCCATGCTTCACCACACACTCGCGCTCCACATCATTCAACACTTCCCGCACCTGCTCCGGCGTGAACTCATGATGATTCAGAAAAGAAATGAAACGCGCGATGGCGCGCTCGAAGTAGATGTTGTTCTCCCAGAGCGTGTCATCGGCGTCGATGAGAAGATTCTGTTCGGGCAAGCTTCCAGCTCCTAGCTGCTAGCTTCTAACAAACCTTGTGTGTGGATTTCCCCGCTCCCGAATTCAAGTGACTAGTGGGCAGCAGCCAGTGCTAGAAGCATCATCCGATCCAGTCGACTCGGGCTTCGGGCCCGATCACGCCAGCTTTGTGTCCCATGTCGAGCAGGCGGCGAACGGCTTCGCGGCCGTCTGGGCCGTAGTCGAGGGTGCGCTCATTCACGTACATGCCGACGAACTTGTCGGCCGATGGGGTGTCGAGATCCCGCGCGAACTGCATCGCGTAGGCCAGGGCTTCCTCGCGATGCTCAAGTCCATACTGAATACTTTCCCGCAACGCGGCAGTCACCGCAGACATAAGTGGCGGGCCCAGTTCGCGCCGGATTACGTTGCCTCCCAAGGGCAGGGGCAACCCGGTTACCTTCTGCCACCAGCGGCCCAGGTCCACGATACGGTGCAGTCCTGCTTTGTCATAAGTCAACTGGCCCTCGTGAATGATGAGTCCAGCTTCGTATTTTCCTTCGAGCACTTGCGGGATGATCTGATCGAAAGGGACCACTTCCGTTTCAATTCCGGGGGCGAACAATTGGAGTGCGAGATAGGCGGTCGTCAGCTTGCCGGGAACGGCGATCTTTTTGTTCTTAATCTCAGCGGTAGTGAACGGACGGGGCGAAACCACCATTGGCCCGTAGCCCTCGCCGACGCTGCCTCCGCATGCCATCAGCGCGTACTTGTCCTGAATGTACGGGTAGGCGTGAAACGAGATCGCAGTCAGGTCATACACACCCGCGTGGGCTTTCTGGTTCAGGGTCTCGATGTCGCAAAGAGTGTGCGTGAAGCGCAGGCCGGGCGTGCGCACTTTGTGCGTCGCCAAGCCATAGAACATGAACGCGTCGTCGGAGTCGGGACTGTGCGCGACGGTAATCTCGCGCAGCGGGTTGGACGTGGCGCTATCCTGGACCTTGGAAGTTTCGGAAACTGCTGTCATTGTGACTCCGGGGCCAGAAGGCCCTCAGCGGGTAAGGCCGCTTCTTTGATGTGATTCACGGGCGGCAATGGCCGACGCCGTGCCATTCGCAATTGCATTGATCCGAATCTTACTGATCCCGAACGGTCGATCTCGAACATTTGGGACAGTTGTGGTGGACGGCGGCATCAGCCGTTATACATGTACTTTAGGAGTACGGTGCCAGCGAGTTGCAATAGCAGCCGCCAACATCACCTTGATCACCTCCGCGGCGATGAACCAATACAGCCCGAGATAGGCCGCCTTGGCCAGCGAATGCGTGACGGCAAACAGCCAACTCAACCCGCCGACAAAGAGCAGAATCTCGGCGAGAAATCCGGCAAGCGCCGCGCGCCCAAAGCTCTTTCTTCCGCGCTCAAAAACGAATCCGGTTAGAAAAGCGACAAATGGATATGCCAGAAGAAATCCGCCGGTTGCGCCGAATAGCTGTGCAACCCCGCCCGGACCGGTGGGGTTAAACACGGGTAGGCCAACCATTCCCTCCATGAGGTACAACACCATCGCCGCAAAGCCGCGGCGGCTTCCCAGCAGCAGTCCGACCAACAACACGCCCATATTTTGGACTGTCAACGGAACTGGAGTGAGTGGCAGCAAGGGGATCGTGATCCTGGCGCACAGGGCAACAAACAAGCTTGCGCCTACCACCAGCGCGACTTGCCGCGAAGACTCCAGCCAGCGCTCTTGGGTGTCAGGAAAAGTATGAATTGCTAGTTTTGCCATAGCAGGCTCCCGGCTGTGAGGTTTGACCTATCGTTGGATGGAATCTGCCCGCCGGCCGCTCTCCACATCGCCCGTGCTCCCCTCGTGAGCATGAGCTTTCTGCAGGTGGGACCGCAGATGCAGGAACAACGCGAGGGCCACACACACTACGACCATCGAGCTTACACCCAAGATCAAAAACCACCAGATCATCCGCACAGCCGATTAGGATAACAGAAGCGCGAGCAATGAGCTGTGAGCATCGAGCCCTCAGTCACGGAGCTAACATTACGAGCTGGTTTTTGCCTCGGCTGCGCGCTGGCGCATCGTCTCGACCCGGCTGATCATGAACTCGAGCCGGTTCCTGCCCCACTTCGAATGGGTAACAGCCCTTTCCACCTCGCGGAAAACGTTCGGGTCGTTCAACTTTTTGCGCAGGTCTTGGATGAAGGGATGGATTTTGGCATAGATCAGGAACAGTTCGCCGCTGAAGCCGGGCTGCAGGAAAAGCTCTTCGTTCAATATGCCGGCATTGACGAATGAGGTGACGATGCTCCAGTAGCCGCTCACCTGGCGCAGCCAGGCATTTTGCGGCGTTCCCATCGCCCAGGCAACTTTGATGAAGTCGTCGGCATTTTGTGGGAAGAATTCTCCGGCCCACCAGGCACGGGCCTTTCGCATTTCGGCTTCGCGGCGCAGGTCATAGAGTTCAAGAATCAGGTGAGCATCGGCGGTTGTGGGTTTTCTGGCCATTCGGTTCCTCCCCGTAAGCGATGGGCAATGAGCTGTGAGCGATGAGGATACCAGATTGCTCATGGCTGCAATGCTCATCGCTCATTGCTGAATGCTCAGGAACTGGCGCTGTGTGCACTCGTGGCGGGAGGCTCCGGAGGCGGCGGTGCGGGGCGTTCATAATCGCATTCCTTGTTCGGGCACGCGATCACCGGACCGGCCTTCAGATTCTTTTCCACGAGATATTCACTGCCGCAACTCGGACACTTTTCAGGAATGGGCTTATGCGCTGAGGTGAACTTGCACTTCGGATAATTGCCACATCCGTAAAAGGTGTTACCTTTCCGCGCTCGCTTTTCGACCAACTCTCCGTCTTTGCACTC
>Ga0068856_100002076_pt1 | contig 20774 bp, 21 predicted proteins | sample KBSCornC62_FD_66595 | JGI IMG/M metagenome (GOLD analysis project Ga0068856, IMG submission 66595) | Corn rhizosphere microbial communities from Kellogg Biological Station, Michigan, USA - KBS Corn C6-2 | ecosystem: Host-associated > Plants > Roots > Rhizosphere > Soil ... | reverse complement strand
GTCGACACCTACGAGGACGCGCTCGCCGTTGCGCGTCTGGCCGCGCCGCAGTCGGCGTTCGCGAGCATGATGACGGTCGTCGCCGAACTGCTGGCGGACAAGCGTGATTTAGCAGTGTCCGACCGGTAGCGGGCCCGCAAACGGTTGCTCGGTTGAGCTTGCGCGGTGCTGCGCTCGAGGAGCACCGGTTCGAGTCGCTGCGCATCCTCGGCGTGCCCGGTTCGTACGTAACACGAAAGGTCTACGCGAGACACTGGTGTGGTGCCCAACGTCCTCGTCGCACTTCTGATCGCACTGACGCACGCGCTGGGCTCGCCCGCCGGCCACCAGGTCAAGCGCGGCGCGGACGACGTCAAGGTCGACAGCTCGCGCTACGGGCGGATCCTGGTGGACGGCCATGGCCGCACCCTCTACCTCTTCACGCGCGATCGCGGCCGCAAAAGCCGCTGCTACGGCGATTGCGCCGGCGCCTGGCCACCGCTGTACGCCCACGGGGCGCAGGTCGCGGGGGGGAATCTCGACCAGTCGAAGCTCGGGACCACCACACGTCGGGGCGGCGCCGAGCAGGTCACCTACGCCGGCCACCCGCTGTACTACTACGTCAACGATCGCCGGGCGGGGCAGATCCTCTGTCAGAACGTGGTCGAGTTCGGCGGCACGTGGCTGGTCGTCTCGCCCGCTGGGCGCGCGATCCGCTGAACACGGCCCCGAGCGGCGTGGGCCGTCGCGAGCGCGACCAACGCATGCGTGTAACGCGAGCGGCGGTGGGCGGACCTACGGGCAGCGAATCCGACCTGGAGGCACGACCCCATGACCACCGCCGCTCCCACCGCGACCCCCGCCGAGGCCATGCCGGGCCTGAAGGGCAAGAACGTCCTCGTCACGGGCGGCAGCTCGGGCATCGGTCAGGCGATCGCCGTGCGCTTTGCCCAGTATGGCGCGAACGTCGCGATCAACTACCTGCGTCAGCCCGACGAGGCCGGCGACACCGAGCAGCAGGTCCAGGCCTGCTCGGCCAAAGTCGCGCAGCACGGCGTCCGCGACGTGCTGGTCCGGGGCGACGTCTCCGACGAGGATCAGGCCGTCGCGATGGTCCGGGACGCCGTCGAGGGGCTTGGCGGGCTCGACGTGCTGGTCAACAACGCCGGGATCCAGATCTCGCGCCCCAGTGCCGAGCTCTCCAGCGCCGACTTCGACAAGGTCATCGCGGTCAACCTCCGGGGCTCGTTCTTGTGCGCACGGGAGGCGATCAAGCATTTCCTCGAGGCGGAGAAGCCCGGCTCGATCGTCAACGTCTCGAGCGTCCATCAGCTCATCCCCAAGCCCGACTACCTCGGCTACTCGACGAGCAAGGGCGGGATGCAGAACCTCACGCGCACGCTCGCGCTCGAGTACGCCGCGAAGGGGATCCGCGTCAACAGCATCGGCCCGGGCGCGACGGTGACCCCGATCAACCGGGCTTGGATCGACGATCCGGTCAAACGGGCCGAGGTCGAGGCGCACATTCCGATGCGCCGCGCCGGCACGGCGGACGAAATGGGGGCGGTGGCGTGCTTCCTGTCCTCCGACGATGCCGCCTACATCACGGGGCAGACGATCTTCGTCGACGGGGGCCTGACGTTGTTCCCGAGCTTCGCCACCCCCTGGTCCTCGGAATGACCCTGCCGACGACCGACGTCGGCTGGTGGCCGTCGCCCTTCGGCGCCGACGACCAGCTCGGCATGCTCAACCACGTGGACGAGGGCAAGCGCCTGGAGGCACTACGTCTCGTCCGCGCCGGGCGGATCTATGACCTCGGGCACGTGCTGGACGAGGCGATCCCCACGTTCCCGGGCCGGTTCTTCCGCCAGACCCTCGTGACGACCGCCCACCACGCCAACCACGACGGCGGCCTGGGTGCCAACGACGTCAACTGGGTCACCGAGCAGGTAGCGGCGACGATGCAGCTCGGCACCCACCTAGACGCGCTCAGCCACCTGCAGATCGGCGAACGCGGTTACAACGGTTGGAGCGTCGGCGAGATCGCCGGGATCGCGGGCGTCACGCGGCTGGGCGTCGAGACGGTCCCCCAGATCGTCACGCGCGGCTGGCTCGTCGACGTGTCCGACCGCCGTCCCGGCTGCGGCGACGTGATCGGCGTCGAGGACTTGGACGGGATTGAGCCGTCCGCCGGCGACGCCGTGCTGTTCCACACCGGCTGGAGCGAGCGCTGGAGCGACCCCGACGCTTACGTCGCCGGCGAGCCGGGACCGGGCTGCGCGGTGGCCAATTGGCTCGTCGAGCGCGGGGTAGCCCTGACGGGTTGCGATACATGGAGCTACGGCCCGGTGCCCGCGGAGGACCCCGATCGGCCCTTCGAGGTACCCCAGATCCTCAACGCCCGCCACGGCGTCTTCGTGGTCGAGAACCTTGACACAGCGCAGCTCGCGGCCGACGGCGTGCGCGAGTTCGCCCTGATCCTCACCCATCCCAAGCTCCGCGGCGCCACCGGCGCGTGGACGTCCCCGATCGCCCTCGTCTGACCCAGGAGGCTCGCGATGAGCACCGAGCACTACGACGTCATCATCATCGGAACCGGCGCCGGAGGCGGGACGCTCGCCCATCGCCTGGCCCCGTCCGGCAAGCGCATCCTGCTCCTGGAACGCGGCGGCTACCTGCCTCGGGAACCGGAGAACTGGGATTCCAAGGAGGTTTTCGGCAACGAGCGCTACGTCACGACAGAGCGCTGGTACGACAGGCACGGCGAGGCGTTCCGGCCCCACGCCCAGTACTTCGTCGGCGGCAACACCAAGGTCTACGGCGCGATCCTGTTCCGCTTGCGCGAGCGCGACTTCGGCGAGGTGCGCCACTACGGCGGCGTGTCGCCCGCGTGGCCGCTGGCGTACCAGGACTTCGAGCCCTACTACGCGGAGGCCGAGCAGCTGTACCTCGTCCACGGCGAGGCTGGCGAGGACCCGACCGAGGCCCCGCGTTCGGAACCGTTCCCCTACCCCGCGGTGTCGCACGAGCCGCGCATCCAGGAGCTGCACGACTCCTTCGAGCGCACCGGCCATCACCCGTTCCACCTGCCGGTCGGCGTCGATCTCAACGAGTCCGATCCCGAGCGCGGGCACTGCGTGCGCTGCGATCGCTTCGACGGCTTTCCGTGCCTGACCGACGGCAAGGCCGACGCCCACGTGCGCTGCGTGCGCCCCGCGTTGAAGCATGGGAACGTCACGCTGCGAACCCACGCCAAGGTGGACCGAATCGAGACCGACGCCTCCGGCCGCACCGCGACCGAGATCGTCGTCGACCGCCGGGGCGAGCAGGAGAGCTACAGCGCGGACATCGTGGTCGTCTCCTGCGGAGCCGCGAACTCTGCCGCGCTGCTCCTCCGCTCGGCAAGCGACCAGCATCCCAGCGGGCTCGCGAACTCGTCCGATGTCGTGGGGCGTCACTACATGGCGCACTTGAACTCTGGCGTCGTGGCGGTCTCGCACAAGCCCAATCCGACGAGGTTCCAGAAGACCCTCGGCGTCAACGACTACTACTGGGGTGCGGAGGACTCCGATCTGCCGCTCGGCCACATCCAGATGCTGGGCAAGTCGGACAAGAACATTCTGCGCGCGGGGGCTCCGTGGTTCGCGCCCGGGTTCGCCCTGGACTACATGTCCAAGCACGCGATCGACTTCTGGCTGACCACCGAGGACATTCCGCATCCGGACAACCGGGTGACGGTCGACCGCCAAGGAAACGTCCACTTGTCCAAGACCTACTACAACCTCGAGCCGCACAAGCGGCTGTTGGGCAAGCTCAAGAGCCTGCTCGGCTCGCTGGGCTGCCGCGACGCGACCTTCAACCGCTGGTCGGTGCTCGACCAGCAAATCCCGATCGAGGGCATCGCGCACAACTGCGGCACGGTTCGCTTCGGCACCGACCCGATGGACTCGGCCCTCGACATCAACTGCAAGGCCCACGACCTCGACAATCTCTACGTCGTGGACACGAGCTTCTTCCCGTCGTCGAGCGCGGTGAACCCGGCGCTGACCGCCATGGCCAACGCGCTGCGGGTCGGCGACCACCTGCTCGAGCGGCTGGGCGTCGCGGTGGCTGGCCGCGAGCTCGAAGAGGTGGCGTCGTGAGGGTCTCGCAGCTCGCCTCCACCCTCGGCAAGGGCCTGGTTGCCGGCTTCGCTGGCACGGCCGCGATGACCGTGTCGAGCACGGTCGAGCAGCACGTGCGGGGTCGCGCCGCCAGTTCCGCGCCTGCCGACGCCACCGCGAAGGTCCTCGGCATCGCCGAGTTCACCGACGACGCTGCGAAGGAGCGATTCAGCTTCCTGTCGCACTGGGGCTACGGCACCGGCTGGGGCGTGGTGCGCGCGGCGCTCGGCGCCGTCCTGCCGCCCAAGGCGGCAACGGCCACGCACCTGGCGGCGATCTGGGGGAACGAGCAGGTCATGCTTCCCGCCCTGGACGTCGCGCCGCCGATCACGATGTGGCGCAGCAAGGAGATCGCGATCGACGCCTGGCACCATGTCGTCTACGCGACCGCGACCGGTGCGACCTACGAGCTGCTGAGCACGAACGGCAAAAGTTGAGCAGTGATGGAGGCGGTCGCCGACCTGCTCGTCGCCGGCCCGACCCGCGGCCCCAGGGCGATCGCGGCGCTGGTCGCGCGCGTGGTCGGTGGCGGCGTCTTCGTCGCCTTCGGCGTGGGCAAGTTCACCCAGCACGCCTCCGAGGTGGCCTCGTTCGAGGAGTACGGGCTCCCCGCGCCCGACGCCTTCGTCTACGCGATCGGGGTGGTCGAGATCGTCGGTGGCCTGCTGCTGGTCCTCGGCTTCCTGACCCGGCCGGCCGCGCTCGCGCTCGCCGGCGACATGGTCGCCGCGATCATCGTGTCAGGCCTCGCCCTGGGCGAGGCCGTGAGCCTCACCGTCGCCCCAGCCGAGCTCGCCGTCTGCCTGTACCTCCTGTGGACCGGGCCTGGCATGCTGGCGCTCGACCGGCTGCTCATGACACATCCAGCGTCAGCCACACGCGGTCGCGCAGCAGGATCCCATCGATGACGATTCCGTCCGGGTAGCCGTCGTCCGCCGTGAACGCGTTGCGCTCGACCCCGAACATCCGAAACCCGAGACGTTGGTAGAAGCGCAGGTTGCCGACGTCCGCCGCCGCCGTGCCCACCAGCAACTGATGCACGCCTTCGCCGCGACACCGGTGGATGGCTTCTGCCACGAGCGCTGCACCGATGCCCTGGCGCTGCCGCGACTCGACGACAGCCATGCTCTTGAGCTCGGCCCGATCCGGCGCGTCGGTCCGCACCAGCTGCAGATATCCGACGACGGTGTCGCCGTCCATCGCGGCGAGCACCCGCCCCTGGTCGATCGAGGCGTCGATCCGCTGGCGCGAGTCCTCGGCGAGCTCGAACAGGCGCCGCAGCTCGGCCCGGGAGCCGTCGTGCCAGTCGATGCGCACCTCGCAGTCGATGCGCACCTCGGAGTCGGGCCACGACGCGGGCACGAGCACCACGCGGAAGCCGTCGGGATCCTCGAACGTCAGCCCGTGCGTCGCCCAGTACGGGTTCGCCGGGTCCACCGGCCGGGCGTCCAGCCGCGCGGCGATTTCCTCGACCGCAGCGCGGTCGCCCAAGTAGAGGACGAGCAAGGATTCGGGATGCGGACGCGGGGCGCCGTGGTCACCCCCAGCGGTGAGCTCCAAATGCGCGCGGGTGCCCGGGAGCGCGAGGAACACGCCGTCATACCCGTTGTGATCGCGGAACCCGCCGATCTCGGAGAAGCCGAGGCCGTCGCGGTAGAAGGCGACAACCTCGTCCAGGCGCTCGGTATGACGAGCAACGCGAAGGTGCATGGCTAGATGATCGACGGCTGGGGGATCCGGCGGGGGCGCCCCGCAGACTTCGACCCCCTCGTGGCGCTCTGGCAACGCTCGGTCCGGGCAACGCACGATTTCCTCCCCGAGCGGACATCGTCTCGCTGCGGCCGCTCGTCGAGGAGACGCTGCGCGAGGTGGCAGCGACGACGCTCACTGCGCGCGCGCCATGTCGATGGCGTAGGCGGCGGTGATCAGCCCGATGTGGCTGAACGCCTGCGGGAAGTTCCCGAGCTGCTCGTCGTGCTCGGTGTCGATCTCTTCGGCCAGTAGCCCGAGGTCGTTGGCGTAGCCAACGAGCTGGTCGAACCGCTGCTGCGCACGATCGACCTCGCCGGCCTTTGCCAGCGCCGAGACGAGCCAGAACGAGCAGATCACGAACGTTCCCTCCTCGCCCTCGAGGCCATCAGCGTTCAGCCCCGCCTCGTTGCGGTAGCGCAGGACGAGCCCGCCCTCGGTCAACTCGTCGGCGATGGCGTCGATCGTCGCCTTCATGCGCTCGTCGGTCGCCGGCAGGAACCCGAGGATGGGCATGAGCAGCTGGGCGGCGTCCAGCTCGTCGGAGTCGAAGCTCTGCGCGAACGCGCCGCGCTTTTCGCTCCAGCCCCGCGTGAGCACGGCCTCACGGATGCGGTCGCGCTCGGCCGTCCAGGCCTCCACGCGCGCGTGCTCGCCCAGCGCGGGCGCGAGCTTGATCGCGCGGTCGAGCGCCGTCCAGCACAGGACCTTCGAGGAGAGGTGGTGTCGCGGCTCGCCCCGCATCTCCCACATCCCCGCATCCTTCTCCGTCCAGCGGCGCGCCGCCGTGTCGGCAAGGTCGGCCACGAACTGCTGGATCTCCGGGTGCAGCTCGCCCAAGCGCTCGCGGTAGAGGTCCAGCGCGTTGAGGAGCTCGCCGTAGACGTCGAGCTGCGTCTGTCCCCAGGCGCCGTTGCCGACACGCACCGGGGCCGAGTCGCGCCAGCCACGCAGGTGCGGCAGCGTGCGCTCGGACAGGTCGTGCTCGCCGCCGATCCCGTACATGATCTGCAGCGAGCCCTCGCCCGCCCGGCCGCCGGCCGAGCTGGTCATGAACGAGACGAAGTCCTCGGCCTCGTCCGAGCACGCGCCGATGTAGAGCGCCTCCAGGGTCAGGCTCGCGTCCCGGATCCAGGCGTAGCGGTAGTCCCAGTTGCGCTCCCCGCCCACGGTCTCCGGCAGCGAGCACGTCGGGGCGGCCACGATCGCGCCGGTCGGCCGGTAGGACAGGCCCTTGAGCACGCGCGAGCTCAGCCGCACGAGCTCGCGATGCGGGCCCTCGTAGATGTCGTGCTCGGCCTCCCACGACCGCCAGCCCTCCACGGTGTCCTCGATCCGAGCGGCCACGCGTTCCGGCGGACAGGGCATCGGGGCCGGGCTTTCGACCGCCGCCCAGTGCAGGCCAAAGCCCACCTGCTCGCCCGCGGACACAGCAAAGCGAGCCCGCATGGTCGACTCCGCGACCTCGGTCGGCACGCCGGCGCTGACCGCGATCTGGTTCGGGCCGCCAAACGTCCGCCCGCCATCTTCGACCTGGCGGAACAGCGGCCGCACGAGCCCGTACTCCCCGCGCGGCGCGAGCTCGAGCTCGAGCTCGACGGTGCCCTCCACGCCTTCGACGAGACGCAGCAGCTCGTGCGGCGCGTCGTAGCCGAGGTCGTGGTGGCGCTGGCCCTCGGAGAACGTCATGGCGTCGACCAGCCGGACGGTGCCAGAGGCGGTCGTGAATGTGGTCTCGACGACGAGCGTGGCGGGCAGGTAGCGGCGCGTCATCTCGTAGTCACCGGCGGGCCGGATGGACCAGTGCCCAGCGTCCGGGTCGAGGATCCGCGCGAACACCGAGGGGCTGTCGTAGCGCGGCATGCAGAGCCAGTCGATGGACCCGTCGCGCGAGAGCAGCGCCGCCGAGTTGCAATCGGCGAGCAGGCCGTAGTCGGCTATGGGCTGGAAGTCCATCGCGGGGGCAGGCGCCTCCGCCTGCAGGGATGTCGTGCTCATCTGTTGCTCCTCTCTAGGTTCCGGAGCGGTTGTCCCGTGGAGGGCGCGGCCGTTACAGTCGGTGCGTTGTCCGCCGCAGCGCCTCCGACCCGAGGGTCGGCCCCGGTCCTCGCCGAGACGAAGCTCCAGATTCCCGCGCCACGGGCGGATGCCGTGCCGCGCGAGGCCCTCGTGGGCGTACTCATCGCTGGGGGTGGGACGCGGCTGACGCTGGTCGACGCACCGCCCGGGTCTGGCAAGACGAGCTTGCTCAGCCAGTGGAACGCGGATCCCAGAGAGGAGCGCCCGTTCGCATGGATCTCGCTCGACGGGGGCGACAACGACCCCGTCCGCTTCTGGGACGGCGTCATCGCGGCGCTGCGTACGGTGGTCCCGGATACCGGCGCAGACGCACAGACCGCGCTGCACAGCCCAGGCACAACGGTCGGCGACCACGTCCTGCCGCTGCTCGTCAACGAGCTGGCGGCTCTCGCGAAGCCGCTCGTGCTCGTGCTCGACGATTACCACGTCGTCTCGAATGAGGCGCTGCACGACGGGGTCGCGTTGCTGATCGAGCGGCTGCCGGCAACCGTGCATCTGGTCATTTCCACGCGTTCGGACCCCGCACTCCCGCTTGGGCGCCTGCGCGCCCGTGCCCAGCTAACCGAGATCCGCATCGGCGAGCTGCGCTTCAGCCGGGACGAAGCCGAGCGGTTCCTCAACGACGTACTTGGGCTCGACCTCGAGGCGCGTGACGTGGCGCGGCTGCAGGAGCGGACCGAGGGATGGGTCGCCGGGCTACAGCTCGCTGGCCTCTCGCTGCGGGGCCGCGAGGATCGCGCGGCGTTCATCGAGTCGTTCGCGGGTGACGACCGCCAGATCGTCGACTACCTCGGCTTCGAGGTGCTCGACGACCAAAGCCAGACGGTACGGGACTTCATGCTGCGGACGTCGATTCTCGACCGGCTCTCGGGCCCATTATGCGCGCACGTAGCCGAGATGGACGACGCCGCGCAGCTGCTCGCAGCGCTCGAGCACGCCAACCTGTTCGTGCTCGCGCTGGACTCCAAGCGGGACTGGTACCGGTACCACCAGCTATTCGCCGAGCTGCTCCGTCACGAGCTGGCCCAAACTCATCCAGATCTGATCCCGATCCTGCATCGACGCGCGGCCGAGTGGTATCGCAACGAGGGCGCGATCCACGAGGCGATCGAGCACGCAACCGCGGCCAGCGACTTTGCTTACGCGATCGAGCTCATCACGATGCACTGGTACGAGTTCCTGCAGCGCGGGCGCCTAGAGACGGTGGCGGGCTGGATCGACGGCCTGCCCGCAAGCACGGTGACGAACGAGCCCAACCTATGCCTGACGAAGGCGTGGCTGGGCGTCAACATGGGCCGGCTGGACTTGGTCGACCGGTGGCTCGGTGCCGCCGAGCGGCTGGCCGCCGAGCGGCCGGACGCCGGCCAGCTGCCGCCACTCGAATCGGGGATCGCCAGCCTCCGCGCCATCCACCGCTACATGGGCGGGAACGTCGGCGCCGCAGTCGACGCGGGACGACACGCGCTCGACCTCGAGCGCGGCGGGCCGGCATCACCGTGGCGCCCCGTCGGATGCCCGGTGCTCGGCTTGGCCCTGCACTGGCGCGGCCACGCCGACGACGCGCTCGCAACGCTCTCAGACGCCGCTCGCATCGCCGGCGAGGACGGCAACCACCTCGCCGCGATGCACGCATCTGGCGGAATTGCGGCGATCGTCTACCAGCGCGGCGACCTCGAGGCCGCCGAGCACTACGCCGCACAGGCGACCGCGATTGCTCACGAGCACGGCCTCGGCGAGCATTGGGCGGGTTCGCTGTCCGCCGCGGTATTGGGCCAGGTGCTCGATCGCCGAGGCCACGTGGACGAGGCCGACCGGGCGATCGCACACGCCGTAGAGCTCGCCAACCGCGGCGTGGCCTTGGTCGAGATCGCCTACGGGCTCGTGGCCCTCGCCGAAGTCCGGCACGAGCGGGGAAGGAACGACGAAGCGCAGCTGCTGCGCCAGCGGGCGCGGGCGGCGGTAGGCGGTTGTGCCGATGCCGGCATCCTCGGCGAGCTGATGATGCGCTTGGAGCGCCGCTTGGCTGTAGAGCCGCAGGCAGCGCCGACGTCCGGCACGGGCGAGCCCCTCAGCGACGCGGAGCTTGCCGTCCTGCGCCTCCTACGCAGCGACCTTTCCCAGCGCGAGATCGGCGCCGAGCTGTTCATCTCGCTGAACACCGTCAAGACGCACGCGCGCAATATCTATCGCAAGCTCGCGGTCGCGACGCGGGCCGACGCGGTGAGCCGCGCCCGCGACCTCGAGTTGCTGTAGCCCGCAATCACCCAGGGTGATCTGCCCGCGGGGTGATGACAGCTCACCCCGGGCGCGAGGAGGCTCGCCCCGTGACGAGCCAAGCTCCCTCGCGCCGGCATTACGAGATCGTCGTCGGTGGCCGGCTGAGCGAACGCTACGGCGCGGCCCTCGAGGGCATGACGCTCGAGCCGCGTTCCGGGCAGACCATGCTGCGCGGCGACTTCGCCGACCAGTCCCACCTCTACGGCATGCTCGACCGCCTGCGGGACTTCGGCATCGAGCTGATCAGCGTCAATGCCGTCGACTAGCCCCGTCGCCGAGGCCCTCCATGCGCCCGTCGAGGGGCCTGAGATGCTCACCGCGCTGCGCGCCGGCGACGAGCACGCTTTCCGCCTACTCGTCGAGCGTCACTACCCGATGATGCGCAGGATGGCGCGTGGCTACGTCCAGACCGACGCGGTAGCCGAAGAGGTCGTCCAGGACACATGGCTCGCCGTTGTCACCGGGATCGAGCGGTTCGAAGGCCGCTCGTCGCTGACCACGTGGCTTTGCTCGATCCTCACCAACAAAGCAAAAACGCGCGGAACGCGCGAGCGCCGAACGCTTCCGTTCTCGTGCCTGGGAGACGGCAACACGAACGAGCCCGCGGTGGACGGTGACCGCTTCCAGGGCGACGAGGACACGTGGCCCGGGCACTGGGCCACTCCGCCCCGGCCGTGGCAGAAGCCGGAGCATCGCCTCCTCTCACTCGAGGCGCGCGGGCGCCTGAGGGAGGCGCTCGAAGAGCTGCCGGCACGCCAGCGCCTCGTCGTGACGCTACGCGACGTCGAGGGTCTGCGCTCCGAGGAGGTTTGCGATCTGCTCGACATCAGCGCCGAGAACCAGCGCGTGCTCCTGCACCGGGGTCGCTCGCGGCTGCGCGGGACGCTCGAGGACTATGTCGAGCAGGCGTAACGCCCGGTCCCTGGCGACGACTAGGGGATATGGGACCAGGGGTGACGAACAATCTGACTGCAGACGAGATCACCTGCCGGGAGCTCGTGGAGCTCGTCACGTCCTACCTGGAAGGTGCGCTCGACGAGCCGACCCTCAACCAGGTCGAGGAGCACCTGGTGATGTGCGACTGGTGCGTCACGTACGTCGAGCAGGTGCAGGCGACGGTGGACGCCCTCGCGACACTGCCGCCCGAGCCGGTGCCCGGCCGGCTGCTGGATGCCCTCTCAGCAGCGCTGGGCGAGGCCCGCGATCGTAGGCGTGAATCCCGGTGATCGCCTACAAGTTCCTGCGCGCCGGCGCCGTCGGTCCGTTCAGCGACTTTCGCTGGCCGGTGTCCGCTGACGGCCGGCCCGGTCCATGGGTCGCGGCCGGCGACCCAGCCCTGTGTCGCCGCGGCGTGCATGCCTGCCGCGTACCGGACCTGCCCTGGTGGCTCGCCACTGAGCTGTGGGCGGTCGAGCTCGCCGGTCCGGTCGCCACCTACGCGCACAAAGTCTCGGCGCCTCGCGGCCGCCTCGTTCGCCGCATCGAGCGCTGGAGCCCCGACGTACGGCGCGAGTACGTCCAGACATGCGCGTGGCGCGCGCGCGACAGGGCGCTCGAGGCCCTGGACCGCGCAAGCGGCGGCGCCGCAACCGAGCGCCTCGCCGCTTGCGCCACCCTCGAGGCGGTGCTCGACGTCTCGCGCCCGCTCGCGGACGCCGTTCCGGCGGCGCGGGCGAGCCTGACGATGGCCGCCGACGGTGCGCTGGCCGCACTCAGGGACATGCCGGCGATGGGCGCGTATGTCGCCGCCCACGCCGCCGGTCGGATCGACGGCCGGGAAGGGCTCGCCGCCGAGCGAAGCTGGCAGGGAGATTGGCTCCGCCAACGACTCGAACTGGAGGACGCTCGATGAGCACCGACTACGACGTGATCCTGATCGGCGCTGGGCCCGCTGGCGAGCATTGCGCAGGCGCGCTGGCCGATGGCGGCCTGCGCGTTGCCATCGTCGAACGCGAGCTCGTCGCGGGCGAATGCTCCTACTACGCCTGCATCCCCTCAAAGACCCTGCTGCGGCCCGGCGAGGCGCTCAACGGTGCTTGCCACGCGCCGGGCGCGCGCGAGGCCGTCTCCGGGCCGGTCGACGTCGACCAGGCGCTCGCGTGGCGCGACTTCATCGTTTCCAACTACGACGACTCGGCCCAGGCGCAGTGGCTCGCCGACAACGGGATCGACCTCTACCGGGGCAGCGGCCGTGTCGCCGGGCCGGGCGCCGTCGCCGTCGGCGACGAGCGGCTGACGACCGCGCACATCGTCCTCGCCACCGGCTCCGAACCGGTCATCCCACCCATCCCCGGCCTGCGCGAGCTCGACGGCGTCTGGACCAACCGTGAGGTCACCGGCCTGAAAGCCGCCCCCCGGCGGCTGCTCATCCTCGGCGCCGGACCGGTCGGCACCGAGATGGCACAGGCGATGCGTCGCTTCGGCGCCGCCGTCACGCTCGTGGAGGGAATGGACCACGTCCTCCCGCGCGAGCCCAAGCCGCTCGGTGATGCGCTCGGCGCGGCCTTGGCGGCCGACGGCGTCAAGCTGCACTTCGGCCAGCACGCCTCCGCCGCCCGCCGCGACGACGACTACGTACTCGAGTTCCCCGACGGCACCGAGCTCCGCGGCGACAAGCTGCTCGTGGCCACCGGGCGCCGCCCGCGCGTGCAGGACATCGGCCTGGAGACCCTCGGTATCGAGCCCAACCCGCGCGGCCTCGAGGTCGACGACCGCATGAACGCCGCCGACGGTGTCTGGGCGATCGGCGACGTCACCGGCATCTGGCCGCTCACCTACGTCGGCAAGTACCAGGGCCGGGTGGCCGCCGCCAACATCCTCGGCCGCGAGCGCCGGGCCAACTACGACGCCGTGCCGCGCGTCGTCTTCACCGACCCACAGGCCGCCTCGGTCGGGGCCGCGGAGGGGACGATCACTGCGACTGTGCCGCTCTCGTCGGTCCCCAAGACCGCGACCTACAAGCGCGATTACGAGGACGACCCGGGGTACCTCACCCTCGTCTCCGACGGGGAGCGGCTCACGGGCGCGCACGCCGTCGGCCCCGAGGCGGGCGAATGGATGCAGCAGGCCGTGCTCGCCATCCGCGCGGGCGTCCCGATCGCCGTCATGGAGGACACGATCCAGCCCTTCCCTGCGTTCACCGAGATCTTCCACTTCGCGCTGCACGAGCTGACCCAGAAGGCGAGCGCGCCCGCCGGCGTGGCCTGACGTGAGCGAGGGCCTGCCGTTCGTAGCCGGCGACGTGTTTCCCGACTTCGAGTTGCCCGACCACGGCGACAACCGCCGACGTCTGTCGGACCTCGTCGGCGACGACCCCACCGTGCTGCAGTTCTACCGCGGCTGGTGGTGCCCGAAGGAACAGCGCTTCTTCCGCCGCCTGGTGCGTTTGCAGGACGAGGCGGAGGTCGCCTACGCGCGCTTCGTCTCGGTCAGCGTCGACGCGAGCACGGTGAGCGCCGCGTTCCGAGCTGGGCTGGGAGCGCGATGGACGTTCCTGTGCGACGAGCACCGCGCGGTCGTCGAGCGGCTGGGACTCCGTGAGACCACGGACACGGTCAACGAGCCGTTCGTGCCCGCCGTGTTCGTCCTGAGCCCGGATCTGCGGGTCCACCGCGCCTACAACGGCTACTGGTTCTGGGGTCGGCCGACCGCTGAGGAGCTCGTCGTCGACCTGCGCACGATCACCCGGAAGATCAGGCCCGACTGGGACGCGCCGACGCCATGAGTCGTTGCTGGCTCGCGATCGCCGACGCTGCACCAAAGGACGCAACGGCGATCGCGGAGCTGGAGGACGTTGCGGGTGCGCGCGCCGGCGTCCTCGTCGCGTGGTCCCGGCGCTCGAAGCCGGTTCGCAACGCACTGCGCGCCGACCCGCGCATCGTCGATCCCGCCGGCCCCGCCGGGTGGGCGTCCTTGGTGCTCGTCCCCCCCGGGGTCCGAGTCGCGTTCGACGACCTCGCCGTCCAGCAGGCTCGGCGCGACGTTCTGGCGCACCCACGCGCTGACGCCGTGTCGACGCTATTGCGGGACGCCTCGCACTTCGACGGCGCGATCACGCTTGCGCGAGGGGAGGAGGGGCGGGCACGCCTGCGCGACGATCCCTTCGCGCGTGTGTTCCCGGCGCGCATGCTGCGTCTCGGACCCGGCATCATCGGTGCGCCGCCCGCACCGGTCGGCCCGACGATCGAGCGCTACGGAAGCGCTAATCCGTGGCCGTGGGACCGGTTCGGCTGAACAGGCGGCCGAGCGCCACCGCCAGGATGAGCGCACCGCCGTAGAAGAGCTGCTGAACGAAGCTCGCTGCGCCCAGAAGCTGCAGCCCGGTGACGCCAGTCACGAGGAAGTACACGGCCACGATCGATCCCCACGGGTTGAAGCGCCCGGGCGCGATGCTCGTCGCTCCGAGGAAGGCGGCAGCGAACGCAGGCAGCAGGAAGGTCAGTCCCGACGACGGATCGGCGCCACCGGTCGTTCCCGTGTAGACGACACCCGCGACCGCGCTCAGCGTGCCGGAAGCAACGAAGGCGCCCCAGCGAACCCGCCCGACGCGCACGCCGCTTAGTCGCGCCACGCTGCGACCGCGCCCCACGAACAGGAGGCGCCGGCCGGTCGGCGTGAAATCCAGCACGTACCAGACCGCCGCGCACAGGGCGAGCCCGTAGAAGAAGGCCAATGGGAGGCCGAGCAGCTTCCACGTGATCACCGGGTCGACGAGCGAAGGTGAGACGCCGCCGATCGTCTGCGAGCCGCTGATCCACAGCACGACACCCGAGATGACCGTGCCCGTGCCCAGCGTGGTCACGAGCGAGTCAGCGTGGAGGAGCACCACGAGCCCACCGTTGACGAACCCGACGACCGCGCCGAGCGCGACGGCGACAAGGATCGCCAACCCGATGGGCCACCCGTGCCGCACGTTGAGCACGGCGATCGCCATCGAGGACAGCGTCAGTACCGACGCGACCGACAGATCGTATTCGCCGGCGGTCAGAGGGAACAGCAGCGCCATCGTCAAGATGACGAGGACGGCCTGCGACCCGAGGATGTTCTGGGCGTTGGCCGAGGTCAGAAACGTGTCGGGCTCGATCACGCCGAACAGGACGATCACCGCCAGCCACGCCGCCGGCAGCGCAAGCCGCTGCGCCAGGATCACGAGCCCGGGTCCCGCGCCGGCCGCGCCGCCGCCTGACAGCGCTCGGCGATCCGCGCCTCGGTGACGTCATCGCCGGCAAGCTCGCTCGCCACCCGGCCGGCGCCGAAGACGAGCACGCGATCGCAGAGCCGACTGAGCTCCTCGTGGTCGCCGCTGGCACACACGATCGCCACCCCCTCGCCGGACAGCGTCCGGAGTGCAGCGGCAATGCGCATGCGCGCGCCCACGTCGACCCCACGCGTCGGCTCGTCGAGCAGGAGCAGACGCGGCCCGGCGCCGATCCACTTGGCCAGCAGCGCCTGCTGCTGGTTGCCGCCGCTGAGCGCGCCGAGCAGCACGTCGGGGTCGGGCGGTCGCACCGCCTGGCGGGTCAAGAGGGCGCCGGCGTCGCGGCGCATGCGCCGCCGCTCGAGACGATGCCGGGGGGCGTACCGTGCGAGCACGGGGAGCGTCACGTTCGCCCCCACCGAAAGCGAAGGCACACCGCCGTCGTGGAGGCGGTCTCCGGGCAACAGGGCGATCCCAGCGCGCAGCGCCCGGACGGGCGTCATCCCCCGGAGGTCGTGCGTCCGGCCGAACTCCAGCCGGCCGGTTCGGCACCGGCCTGCCCCGTAAAGGAGGTACGGCACCTCCTCGAAACCAGAGCCGGCAAGCCCGGTCAGGCCCACGATCTCGCGCTCGCGGACGGCGAACGACACATCGTGCGCGGTCGCTCCCGACAGGCCGGCGACCGTGGCGGCCGCGCGACCCTCCGGCAGTGCCGGGGCAGCGTCGAGCGCCGCGAGCGCGCCGCCGACGATCAGGTTCACGAGGCCGTCGACATCCGCCCCGGCTGCTTCGACGGTGCCGGCGTTGCGCCCGTCGCGTAGCACCGTGACCCGGTGGGCGACGGCCAGCGCCGCGTGCAGGTCGTGCGTTACGAAGAGCACGCCCGCGCCCGCGGCCGCGACCTCCCCGACGAGCGCGAGGAGACCGTCGCGCTCGTGCCGAGGCAGGTAGGCAGCCGGCTCATCGAGCACGAGCAGGCCGCGGCCGCCGTTGCCGGAGCGTGCCGTCAGACCCTCCACGGCCCGGGCGATGGCGAGCTGCGCGCGTTGCACGGGTCGCAGGTCGGCGACTCTGACCGCTGGATCAACCGCGATCCCAAAACGGTCGACGATTGCTTGCGCCCGACGCCGCTCGGCTGGCCAAGAGATGAACCAGCGCCTGGATGTGGCCAGGTCTGTCAGCCGCAGGTTCTCGGCCACGCTCAACGATGGGATCAGACCGAGGTCCTGGTGCACGAAGCTCATGCCGAGCTCGGCCGCCCGCGCGGGCTGCAGCGGAAGCGCGACCGCTTGCCCGTCGACCTCGAGCGCGCCACCGGAGTCCGGGGCGTGGTAGCCCGCGAGCACCTTCACCAATGTGGATTTGCCCGATCCGTTGGGCCCGAGGAGACCGTGGACCTCGCCCGGCAGCACGGTGATGCCGGCGCCGTCGAGCGCGCGTACGCCCGCGAACCGCTTCGAGATGCCGCGAGCGGAGACGACGGGCGGCGTGGCGCGCCTTCCCCCGCCTAGCCGCCGACGCCCCACAGCCGCTCGTATCCGGCCACATAGGCGTCGCCGTACCCGCGGTCGACCACAGGTGGCGTCCCCGCCTCGACGACGTTGCCGCGGTCGAACACCCGCAGGGGCGTGTGCTCGCTGGGGACCGCGGGTACCCCCGCGACGGTCCGGAACGCCTGATCCATCGCCGCCCACCCAACCCACGCGAGGTCCTCGCCGGCGTCCATCCGTACGACGTCGCCGTCCTGGAGCAGCTTGAGCACAAAGGGCGTGCCGTTGAAGGTGGACACCCCCACGCGGCTCGCGGCCCCCTGCGCCTTAATCGCCGGGACGGCGTACTGCGACATGCTGTCGTAGGTGGGGATCACGTAGTCGATCCCGGGGTCGCGGACGAGCGCCGACTGGACCTCGCCACGCAACTCGGTGGCCCATTGCGGGATCGGGACATCGACAAAACGCAAGTCGCAGTCGGGACAGAGCCGGTGGAACTCGTCCATGAGCCCGCGGGTGAGCGAGACCGTCGAGCGGGCGTCGTTGGAGGTGACGACGAGCACGTCGGCCTTCGCGCGGGAATCGACGATCACCCAGTCCGCCTCCAGCCTGCCCGCCTGCTCGAACGGCCCTGGCACGCAAGCGGTGCCGTATGCGTGGCCAGCGTCGTCGGTCTGGCACGGCTCGCCCTCGCCGGTCGTGCGCACCACCACGACGGGGATCCCCGCCATCTTGGCCTGAGCGATCTGGGGCGCCAGAAGCCTCGGGTCTTGCGCGAGGAGCGTGATCGCGTCCGCGCGCTCGGCGATCGCCGTGCGGATTCCTTGCGCCCACTGCTCGGGCCTGCCCTGGTTCGGATAAACGACCAGCCGCGCGCCCACCCTTGCCGCAGCCTGCCGCATGCCGCCCTCGACCGCCGCGATGAACGGCACCTCGCTCGTGATCGGGATCTCGAAGATCGTCTTGCCACGAAGACGCGCCGCCGCGTCGAACGCCGCACCGGGTGCCACGAACTCCGGAACCCTGCGGGCGCGGCTGATCTGTGCCATGGCCGCGGCGGCATGCGCAACGTTCGCGTTGTCGGTGGAGCGTCCGGTGTGGCTGCCGCCGTCCGTCCCACAGGCCGGTATCACCACCGCGAGAGCCGCGGCCAGGACGGCGGCCAGGTACGGGCGCACATGCCCATCAGATCAGATCGCGGGCTGGCCGTGCAGGGGATTGCGATCCGCAGGTGCGACGACGCCGCGAGCGGCACCGCGACCGCAATGACCCCGGACGAGCCGCGCCGACCGAGGCGAGCGCCTCGCGCGCGACGAGGGCCAGGACCGTGGCAACGGGGCACGGTCGACCGGCGTCGCAAACGCGTACTTCCACGGCGTAACGCTCGCGGGCGGCAGAGAACTCACCCTGCATGCCGGAAATCCACTTCACCGACCTGCTCATCGTCGTCGTGGTGGCGTTCGTCGCTCCGCTCGTGCTTGGCTTCTTCCCCCGTCTGCGTCTGCCCGCCATCGTCCTCGAGATCGTGCTCGGCATCGTCATCGGCCCCTCCGGCCTTGGCTGGGTGCAGGTGGATCTCCCGATCCAGATCCTCGCGCTGATCGGCCTGGCCTTTCTGCTCTTCCTGGCCGGTCTGGAGATTGACGTCGAGCGTCTGCGGGGCCGGGTCTTGCGCCTAACGGCGCTCGCCTTCGTCATCTCGTTTGCGATCGGGATCGTCGTCGGGTTGGTGTTGCACGCGGGCGGCTTCATCAAGTCGCCGCTCTTCATCGCGATCGTCCTCGTCTCCACGTCGCTCGGCGTGATCGTGCCGGTGCTCAAGGACTCGGGGAACATCTCGTCGGACTTCGGACAACTGGTGATCGCCGCCGCCTCGATCGCCGACTTCGGGGCGATCATCCTGCTCTCGCTGTTCTTCTCGGGCAAAGGCTCGACCGACATCGCCGGCAAGCTCATCCTGCTCGCCATCTTCGGCGCCCTGGTCGTGGTCATCGGCGTCGTCATCGCCGGCCTGGAGCGCTTCCGCGGCATCTCCGGCGTGCTGCAGCGGCTTCAGGACACCACCGCCCAGATCCGCGTGCGCGGCGCGTTCGTCCTGCTCATCGGGTTCGTCGCGCTGGCTGAGAACGTCGGCCTTGAGGTCATTCTCGGCGCCTTCGCCGCGGGTGCTCTGCTCTCCCTCATCGACCGCGACCGCCAGATGACCCACCCGGAGTTCCGGGTCAAGCTCGAGGCCGCCGGCTTCGGGATCTTCATCCCCGTCTTCTTCGTCACCACCGGCCTGCGCTTCAACCTCGACGCCCTGTTCGCCAGCGCCGGAACGATCGCCCACATCCCGCTGTTCCTGCTCGCGCTGCTGCTCGTGCGCGGTCTGCCGGCACTGGTCTACGGCCGGCTGCTCGGGCGGCAGAAGGCCATCGTCGCGGGCATCTTGCAGGCGACGTCGCTGCCGTTCATCGTCGCGGCGGCGCAGATCGGCATGGACATCGGCGTCGTGAGCGAAGCCAACGGAGCGGCGCTGATAGCGGCCGGCCTGCTCTCCGTCATCATCTTCCCCGCTCTCGGACTCACCCTGCTGCGCCGCGGAGAGCGTGGACCGCAGGCGACGGAGCGAACGCGCGCCATGCCTACCCCGGCGATGCCGGTCATGACCGCCGAGCAGATGCGCTGACGCAGCCGTCGGGCCAGATCGCGCTCAGCCGGCGACATCCACGCCGGGCAGCGGCGGGGACTCAACCTGGATCACCAGAACGGCGCGGGTGTATCGCAGCCACGCATATCGCACTACAGCCCGGGAGGGGTGCCATCTCCGTGGTCCGGAACCCCCCGTCTTCATTCTTGTCTCCAACCTTTGGCCGTCTCGAGCGCTACACAGTTACGAGCCCATGCGCGTTCTGCGCCCGACCCACGACAGGAGAAACCAATGATCCGGCGTGCCAGCGTGGCCGTGGTGGCATCGATCGCGGCGATCGGCATCGCCGGCACGGCGGTGGCCGCCAGCGGTCATGCCGCGCGCACGTACAAGGCGTCGCTGACCGCAGTCAATCCCGCCGCGAGCACCGCCGGAGTCGCGGGGGTCGTGGGCCGCGCGCAGCTGGTTGACGGACGCAACAACAAGGTCAGCCTGCACATGCGCAACCTCGTCCCCAACACCATGTATCTCTGGCACGTCCACGTCGGCAGCTGCGCAGCCACGGGCGCTCCCGTCGCGGGCTGGACCTACCGCACGCAAGACGCCGCCGGCGACGGAACGCTGACCACAAACGCGGCCGGCAACGGCAACACCAAGGGCAAGTCGGCGACCTTCAACGCCGATCCGGCGCAGAGCTACTCCGTCAACGTGCACGTTGCTTCGCCCACGAACGGCTTGGCCGCCGGCACGATCGTCGCCTGCGGCGATCTCAAGGCCAAGAAGGCGAACGGCAAGACAAACCCGACGCACGGCGGCGGCAAGAACAAGCCCAAGCACGCCCACCCACCGCAGGCCCAGGGACCGAAGCAGTAGAGGCACCCGGGGCGACGGATCGCGCCGGCAGCTTCCCGACGTGCTCGCACGCGCGGCCGGCTGACGAGTAGCCGCGTCCGCCTACGCGTGCTCCGCCGTGCGGAGCTCGGCGAGGTAGCGGTGCACCTGTTGCACCGTCACCGCTCCCTCGCCGACGGCGGAGGCGACGCGTTTGACCGAGCCATGGCGAACGTCGCCCGCGGCGAACACTCCGGGAACGCTTGTCTCATGGGCGAGCGGTCCGCGGGGCGCGTTGAGGGAGGGGGGCCGGGCAGGGTCCGCATCCGGGAGATCCGGCCCGGTGAGCACGTAGCCGCGCTCGTCGCGCGCCACGC
>Ga0068856_100002073_pt1 | contig 20788 bp, 18 predicted proteins | sample KBSCornC62_FD_66595 | JGI IMG/M metagenome (GOLD analysis project Ga0068856, IMG submission 66595) | Corn rhizosphere microbial communities from Kellogg Biological Station, Michigan, USA - KBS Corn C6-2 | ecosystem: Host-associated > Plants > Roots > Rhizosphere > Soil ... | reverse complement strand
GGGTCCGGCGAATTCTTCGGTTTCGCCTCCATGCTTGAGCAGACTCCGCATCAGACGAATGCGACTGCCCTCGAAGAATCCGTCTGCCTCGAAATTTCCCGTGATGACATTCAGACATTGATGATTCGTAAGCCGGATGCGGGAATGGATCTGCTCACCACACTCGCTCACCAGTACCATGCTTCTCATCAACTAGTGCGGTTGCGCTCTACACGCAATCCAAACGAGATCATCGAGCAGGAAGAGACCTTCGGTGAGGGCGTCGCGGACTCAGTTGCCAGGTTCGGCGGATCCTGGACCTTCATCATCACGTTCGCCGCCGTTCTCATCGTCTACACCACGGCCAACGTTCTCCTTGATCACAAAGCCTGGGATCCTTACCCGTTCATCCTCCTCAACCTCTTCCTCTCCATGCTCGCTGCCATCCAGGCTCCCGTCATCATGATGAGCCAGAATCGGCAGGACACGAAGGATCGCGTGCGCAGCGAACTGGACTTCGAAGTCAACCGCCGTGCCGAACTGGAGATCCAGGGACTCTCGCGCAAAATGCATCTGCTCGATGAGAGAATCGATGACCTCTCCGATCTTCTGCGTGGAAAGGCCGTCCCAACCGAAGCCGGAGCCGATTAGCAATTCATGTAAGCCGCGCCCATCCATCTCGCCTGCCTGCGGTCGCTGTTATCCCGGGATTAAGGAGCAATTTCGACTAAGCCTTCCCCCATCCCGTCAGAAACATCAAACCTGCCGCCAGCAGCGTCAGATCGATGATCAGCACAAACACCCGCTCCGGCAAGCGGTCCACCACGCGCTTCCCCGCGAACGATCCCGCCACCATGATCGGCCCCAATGCTAGCCCGCTCAACACTGCATGGAGTGGCAGCACCGCCGACTGGCGATACGCAATCAGCTTCGCGACGTGCATCACCACCGTGCATAGTGCCTCGGTACCGATGTAGCCGCCCTTGACCAGCCCATACGCAAGGAAGAACGGCGCCATCAGTGGCCCCACACTCCCCAGCAGTGCTGACAAAAAGCTCGATGCGGCTCCGATCAGCGCAAAGCCTTTCAGCGATGTTCTGAATGCCTTCCTCTTCGGCAAATGCCGAATCACAACAATCAGAATCAAAAAGGCTCCGAGCACCCTCGTCAGCGCTCTCAACGGTGCATGCGCAAACAGCACGCCGCCCAGCAGCGCCATCGGCACTCCGCCCAGCGCGAACCATCCCACCACGAGCCAGTGCAGTTCACGCCGGTTGAACCAGACCCGGCTCCCATTCCCGATAAGTTGTGCGACGGTAAGTATCGGTACGGCTTCGCGCACCCCAAACACAAACGCCAGCATCGGCAGCAGCACCGCCGCGCCGCCAAAGCCCGTAACCGCAGCCAGCAGCGCCGCAATGAACGCGACCAGTGCCAATAGTGCTAAGCGAAGTGCCTCAGGCATGACTCGGAACCAGGTGCCGAATCAGTGTACGAATATCTGCGATCCAAAACAGATAAAAATCCGTCGCGGGCTATCTACGCCCGCCCCGCAAACTCCCGCGTTTCGGTGTAGACCTTGACTGTCTCGCCCTCTTCCACGAAGAACGGCACCTTGATCTCCAGCCCCGTTTCGAGCCTTGCGTGCTTCGTCACCGCGCCGCTGGCCGTGTTCCCGCGCGCACCCGGTTCGGTATACGCCACCTTCAGTTCAACCTTCTCCGGCAATTGAATTCCGATGGGATTCCCGTTGAACTTGTCGATCTTGATGATCAGCCCCTCGGTCAGGAATTCGAGCGCGTCTCCCAGCTTCTCCGGCGTCAGCTCGATCTGATCGAAGCTCTCCTGGTCCATAAAGTGTGAAGCATCTCCATCCGAATAAAGGTAAGAAGCCTCAACCGTTTCCAGGTCGGGCTCCTTGAACTTCTCGCCCGCCTTGAAGGTTTTATCAAACACCGCTCGCGTCAGCAGATTCCGCATCTTCAGGCGAACCAGCGTCTGCCCGCCCCGCGCCGTAGGCGTCGAGACTTCCACATCCAGGCAATAGTAAGGAGTGTTTTCAAGCTCGAAATACATCTTTCGCTTCACATCAATCGCATCAATCAGCGCAGCCATATAGGGTCCTTGTTTTCAAATCAATTTCGATTTTATCGGTTTCAATAGCTCGCAGCAGACACTGGATATGATCCAGCTACAAAAGCTAAAGGCTAAAAGCTATTAGCTGCTTTCACGCACTCGCCGGTGCCCGCAATTCCGCCACCGCCGATGTCAGATCCGTCGCCAGCGCTTTCTGCACATCGCTTCCCAGCTTGGCGCCGTTCTGCGTCAGGTAGAAAACGTCGATTGCCGTCTCGCCTTCCGTATCGATCAGCGCCACTTCAATGTTGCACTTGTGCTGGCTCAGGGTCAGGGCGATCTGTCGCAGAAGCCCCGGCCCGTCCTGCGCGACAACCTGCAGCAGCGTCGAGTGACTGGACGACTCCGAGTCGAACTGCAATCTCGTCCCCACCTCTACCTTCACGCTGCTACTGCCGCTAGCGTGCCGTCGCGACTCCAGCAACTGCTCCACCGGAATCTTTTGCGCCACCACATCGTGCAGATAGCTCAGAAACCGATCTTTCTCGCTCGGATTCAGCTCGATCGTCCTGAACACGTCGGTGAACTGGAAGCTGTCCACCACCACTCCCGCATCGTTCGAGAACGCGCCGGCCTTCACAATGTTCATCCCCCACGCAGCCAGAGCTCCCGCAACATCGGCAAACAGCCGTGTCCGATCGCGAACAATCACAGTCAAATCGAAAAGTTGGCGATGGGGTCTGAGGTCAAGCTGGACGGGATCCTTGCCGAGGTTGAGGGAGAGTTGGAAATGATTGCGGATGTGCTCGGGAAGTCGTGTCTGAAGATATCGTTGCGGAAGCCCTTCCAGAAATTGCCGAAGCGCATCGTACTGCCCCGACGGCACCATCGATCGAATTCGATTCAACAGCGTGGGATCGATCGCCGAGTGATATCGAACCTCATCCACGCTGCGGTCCATGAAGTTCGCGGTCGCCATATACAGCTGCCACAGATTCTCGGCCTTCCACGGCGTCAGAGCCTCAGGATTCACGGCCTTGATGTCCGCATACGTCATCAGCGTCAGCATCTTCAGAATCGCGGGGCTCCCAACCTTCTCCGCGAACCCTCTGATGTTGTCCGCATCGAAGATGTCTCTCCTCAGTGCGTTCGACATATCCAGGTGCAGACGGATCAGCTTCAGCACCTGGTCGCGCTCTTCTGAATCAAAATCCAGCCGCGCCAGAAAGCTGTCGGCCAGTTCCACGCTCTGCCCGGTATGTTCTCCGTTGCGACGTCCTTTGCCGGTGTCGTGCAAGAGCAGCGAAAGCAGGAAGAGATCCATCCTGTCGATTTCTGGCAGCAACTGCCCGAGCCGATGCTCGTAGTCGTGCGCCGGCTGTCGAAGGCCATGCACATTGTCGATCGTCAGAAACGTGTGCTCATCCACCGTGTACCGGTGATAGCTATCGCGAATCACCAGCGCATCGATCAGGTGAAACTCTGGAATCAGCATCTCCAGCACGCCCAGCGCGTGCATCGTGCGCAGTGTGTGGGCGGCATGGGGCCCTAGCAGCACCTCGCGCAATGCATTCCACAAGTACGGCCCTTCCGGGATGTGAATCGCCAGTGCCGGCAGCGCATCGGTAATTCGATCCTCGGCGGCTTGCGAAAGCGCATACCCATGCGTCGCCATCAGCGAAAAAACCCTCAGGATTGCCGCTGTGTCACTGAACTGCGCACCCGCCACGATATCGATCCGGCCCTGATCGAGAATGAAGTCCGTCCCGGCAATCGGAGTCCGCCTCCTCCTGAACTGCCGGTAGAAGCTCACCGGTGCCGGCAGATGCTCCATCAGCAACGCGGCTCTCCGGTAGATCACCCGCGCATGGCGGTAGTACGTCCGCATCCAGTAGGCCGGATCGGCCGTCCCTCGCGTCTCCAGCCCAATCGAGTTCGCCGCCGCTTCATCCTGCGATTGCCAGTCGAGCGTGTTGTCATCCCGTCCGTGTCTGAAGTGCAGAAAACATCGCGCCGCGGCCAGAAAATCGAACGCCGCCTCCGCATCGCCCCGGGCGCTCTGGAAGACCCCTCCGCGCTGCCGGGGCCACTCCTTCGTCTCCTTTAGATGAAACAGAAGCGCGAACCACACCGCCAGGTGATAGTCCCGCAGTCCGCCCGGACACTCCTTCAGGTTCGGCTCCAGATGGAAGATCGTGTTCCCGTACTTCGCGTGCCGGCCCCGGGCAATCTCGCCCAGCTTTTGCGTAATCGTGTTCCATTCGCTCAGCACCAGCCCCGGAAAAACCGTCTGATGCAATTGCTGATAAAGAGAGAACTGTCCTGCCAGAAACCGCCTGTCGAGCGTGGCCAGTGTGAACTCGAGATTGTCGGGGTCAAACCGCCCCGCCTCTTTCACCGTCCTCGAACTGGGGCTCGCCCGCAGGCCAATATCCCACATCCCTTGAATGATCGTCCGGACCGCCTCTTTGGTCTGCTCCTCGGTCTTCTCATCTGCGAACGCAAACAGCACATCGATGTCCGAGTAGGGGAACAGATCCTTGCGTCCGTAGCCACCCAGCGCCAGCAGCGCCACGTTCTGCGCTGGCTGCCCCGCAAACACCCGGCGCCACATTTCAATGAGGATACGATCCACCACCGCTGACCTCCGGCGGATCGCAGCGGTCCCGTCACCGGTCCGCTCGCATGTCTGGCGGACAAGCGCCATCTCCCGGAGATACTGATCCCGTAGATCGTCAACCGCTAGAGCGACTGGATTCATGAGTGGTTTTTGTGAAGGCTAGCCGTGCTTAATGGTGTCTTAACAGAATAAGCGATTTTCTAGCGGCAAGGGGCTGGACATGTTCATTCTCCATCAAAGTAGGGCAAAGTAGGCGAAAATCCTGAATAAGTCCTTTACCTATCGAAGTGAGCAGCAGGACCCAGGGAGGCTGTTTCTTGCCCCGTCAGACGGAGAGATCCTCATAAACTTCCCAGGGCTTTAATGCTTGTTCGAACGTCTCCATGTCGACCCTTGCACCGCGGAACCGAACTCCTTCCAACTTGAGACGTGCTCGCTGTTCTTGCGCGGCTGATCCTCGAAGCTTTATCTCGCCGCCTGCGCCCAGCACCCGATGCCACGGCAGCTGATCAGGCGGCTCAGTTCTCAGTAGCCTGGCCACGGCTCGATGGAAACGTGGATAGCCGGCAGCGCTGGCCACTCGACCGTAGGTGCTCACCTTGCCCGCCGGAATCGAGAAAATGATCCGGCGAAACGCAATGTCGCGAGGTTCATCGGGGCGCATTGCCGCATGAAGCATGCTTCGCTTGGCCTTCTGCATCGAAAACTGATCTGCGGCAAAGCGGTTCTTCCCAGGGTTTCGCATTGATTTCCCAAAGCAGTCGTCCGGCAATATCCAACAGTAAATCCCGTCAGATCCCAGCGAACCACGCGTAATCGCCCTGGAACTTCATGGAGTCCGTCGCCGTGATCCGCGTGATGTACTTCACGCTCTTGTAGCCAAGCTGCCGCGGAACCCTCAACCGCAGAGGCCCGCCGAATCCCACAGGCAACTCGCCATCATTCATTCCCAGCGTCAGAAAGGTCTGCGGATGATGTGCGTCCGCCATGTCAATGCTGTCCGACCACTCCGGCTGAATCGAAAAATACTTCAGATAGCGCGCCTGGGGCAGCACCCCCGCTTCCCGCAGTACTCCGGAAAGCGGCGTCCCGATCCACTCCGCCACATACGACCAGCCCTCTTCACACACCACTTCGGTGATCTGGCTGTGCGTCGGCAGGCTGCGCAGATCCGCAAGCGACAGCGACATCGGATGCGCCACCATCCCATCAATCGTCAACCGCCAATCGCCGAATCCTCCTGCCTGCAGCTTCTTGAATTGATCGCTCGGAGGTGCGACCTCGTTCGCAAACGGATTCTTTGAAATCATGTTGCGCGGAAATTCACGTGCCATCGCATCCCGCGTCAGAAGCCGATGTGCCGCATACGTCAGCGTCTCTCCCGCCCCGTACACTCCGCGGCAATCTGGAGGAATCAGCCCATGCTTGCCCGCGATGCGATTCGCTGCTGCAAAGCCCGCGACCCCAGCGGCGGCCAGCCCTGAAGTGATCAGCGCCCGTCGAGACATCGGTTTCATACAAGCTCCTTTGTCGCTGCCGTCTGCTCTGCGGATACCGTCCGCCCCGTGGTCATCCCCCGCATCCGGTTCCAGAACCCCGATACCGCAATCATCGCCACATGCACCGCGAAAAACAGCACCAGCGCCCACGTCACGAAGAAGTGAAGCGTCCGCGCCGTCTGCCGCCCACCCAGCAGATTTACGCCCAGTGGAAACGCGGCATTAAACGATGGAGAAAGCGCCAGCCCCGTCCAGATCACCAGCGGAAACAATACGAAAATGACAACCAGGTAGGCCGTTCGCTGCAGCACGTTGTAGCTATCGGATTCATCCAGTCCCGGCGGCCTGCGCCTCAAATACTGAACCATCCGTCGCCAATGCGCGCCCAGCGTTCGCTCTCCTCGTTCGGGAACAATATTCTTTCGGAAATGCCCATTCAACAGACTCGCGATCCCGTACACAAGACCCGTCAGCACCAGCACCCACGCCGACTCAAAATGCAGATATCGGCTCCATCCGTTCTGGTCCGGCATCACGTATCCATATCCTGTCGGCACGGTGTTTCGCGAGGATGGAATTGGAATCGTGAACAGTGGCTTCATGTTCACATTGCCCGTCTCGCCCCAGTAAAAACGAGGATGCGATATGACGATCTCCAGCCCCGTCACCAGCAACGCAACAAAGCTGATCACAGTCAGCCAATGGGTCACCCGGACCAGTACGGAATGGCGTGGATTTTCCATTTTTGTCACTTCATTTTTTACTTCAGGATCAGGGGAAACCTTTGCCGGAGAGTAGCACAGCCCGTACACAATGGAGAAGATGCAATCTTCGTCAAGCCGCTAAATAGCTTGCGATATAAATCGCCCGAGTGACGGCGACTTCGAACCACGGCATCGGATGCTTGCCGTGCGCCGGATGCGAATTTGCTCTGCCAGCTAGATGCATCGTTGCACGACCGGAATCGGTCCGAGTGGCGTACCCACATCGCGAGCGATCAATATATGTAGCGCACAATGCAAGCATCACAATCGAAACTGCAAAAGCCAGGCCCATTCGTTTCATCTGTTGAGCCAAATGCATGATCTCTCCAATGCGGAGGTTGTGGACACTGCGCCCCTACCTCAAGTCCGATTCGATTGATCTCAGTAGAAGCGACCTCGGACACCAGCGCCGTCACAGTTCGTAACGAACTGTAAAGATTTCGAACCCGCCAGTGACAATTCTTTACGTCTTCAGCACCGGCGGCTCCGCTCGTCGAAAAAGCCTCCGAATGGTGCTCGACAGCCAGCCGCTCCTTCCGTCATGCTTGTCTGATCGTGAATTCGACAGGAGAAAAAGCGCATGTGCGATGACTTCATTCACCAGGGCCTCACGCACGATCCCACCGTATCCCGCCGATCCTTTGTTGTAAGTTCCGCCGCCACGGTGGCGCTCAGCTCTACCGCCCTGGCAGCACAGGCCAATGTAGTCGAGAAAGACGTAAACGTGCCCATGGCATCGGGAGTCTCGGATTCCGCTCTGTTCTATCCCGAAGGGAAGGGTCCCTGGCCCGCTGTCCTGGTCTGGACCGACATCCTCGGCCTCCGTCCCGTATTCCGCGAGATGGGCCGCAGGCTGGCCGCCGAGGGTTACGTGGTCCTGGTTCCCAATCCCTTCTATCGCAACCAGAAAGCTCCTGTAGTCGACGGCTCGTTCGACTTCTCCAAGCCGGAAGACCGCGCCAAAGTCATGCCCATGGCCGCCGCGCTCACCGCAGATGCCAACATCAGCGACGCCAAAGCCTACACCACCTTCCTCGATCAGCAGAAGCAGACCGACAAGCATAAGAAAATGGGCGTCCAGGGATATTGCATGGGAGGACCGCTGACCTTCCGCACCGCTGCAACGATCTCAAACCGCATCGGTGCTGCAGCCACCTTTCACGGCGGAGGACTCGTCACCGACAAACCTGACAGCCCTCATCTCCTGATTCCGCAGATGAAGGCCGAAGTGCTCTGCTGTGTCGCCGCCAACGACGATCAGCGCGATCCCGCTGCAAAAGACAAACTCAAGGAAGCCTTCGCCAAAGCTCACTTGAAAGCCACCGTCGAAGTCTTCGATGGCTGCAATCATGGTTGGACGGTACGCGGCAGCCAGGTCTATAACGAAGCCGGCGCCGAACGCGCCTGGTCGGAAAGAGCCGCCCTCTACAAACGAAACCTGAGCTAAGCGCTCCCCGAGGAGCTTTGCAACATGGTCACGACTTCAATCGTGCTGAGAGCGCCCCCTAAAAGGTACGGCCTCAGCACCTGTGGGATGCAGTTTCCGAGTTGACGGTAATTGGCTCGGAACTGGAATCTAGAAGCTACCTCTTGAGAATCGAACGTCCGGCTTGACCATGGTTCGAGAACAAACCCGGATCTTCGGTATCTACCGGCGGAGTCTTCTCCCAGGCAGGTGCGCCGGGGTGAAGATGAGAATCCAGTTTCGGGTTGGGCGGGGGCTAGTGTACAAAAGAACAATTCGGAGTGGAATCGTTCCCAGAAATTCCCCGGCAACACTGTGACGCTCCGCCGATCTTCCCCGGCCCCAGAGTCTTTCAAAAACTAGTGAATCAATGGAGGAGTCCAGATGCGGCACGCGCGTATGGCATTTGTCCTGCTGGTTTGTGTTGTCAGTTGCTGTGTTTCGATGTGGGGGCAAGCTACGACATCTCTTCGCGGTCATGTGACAGATTCAAGCGGAGCCGCGATCGCGGGAGCGCGTTGCGAGCTTACCTTGATGGCGACGGGAGCGACGAGACTGGGAAAGACGAACGAGGCGGGCGAGTACCAATTTGCGCAGCTTCCTCCGGGAGAGTATTCGCTCAAGGTGAGCGAGCAGGGGTTTTCGACCACCGAGAAGCGCGGGATGAACCTGCTGGTGGGTCAGCCTGCGACTGAAGATGTGGCTTTGTCGGTTGCGAACGTGACGCAGGATGTGAAGGTGGAAGTGGATGTGCAGCCGATGCTGAATACCACGGACGCCACTCTGGGCAATGCTTTCTCGCAGGAGCACATCGAGTCTCTGCCGATTGAGGGAAGGAACGTGCCGGACCTTCTGAGCCTGCAACCGGGAGTTACATTTCTTGGCCGGACGGACTCGAACAACGGGACCAATTCGGTGGGCAACAGCTCTGGCGACTCACGCAGTGGTGCGGTGAATGGCGGTCACAGCGACCAATCGAATATCACGCTGGATGGGGTCGACGTGAATGACATTAACAATGGCTTCGCGTTTACGAGCGTGCTTCGGGTAACGCAGGATTCGATTTCAGAGTTTCGAGTTACAACGAGCAATCCGGATGCCGCTGAGGGGCGGTCGTCTGGAGCACAGGTCGGGCTGGTGACGAGGAGCGGGACGAACCATATTCACGGATCGGCATACGAGTACAACCGCAGCAGCCTGTTTGAGGCGAATTCGTTCTTCAACAAGCAGCAACAACTTGATGCCGGAGAGGCGAACCGGCCCCCGAAGCTGATTCGCAATGTGTTTGGAGTGGCGGTCGGGGGCCCGATTCTGCGGGACCGCGTTTTCTACTTCCTGAATTACGAGGGACGGCGGGATGCTGAGGGCGAGAGCGTCTATGCGGGTACGGTGCCGACGCCCAGCCTTCGCGGCGGGAACATTCAGTATCTGAACGCATCGGGCACGGTGACGACCTTGACGCCTGCTCAGATTCAGGGGATGGATCCCCAGGGGATCGGTGTGAATCAGAACGTGCTGGCGATTTTCGCGAAGTATCCGCAGCCGAACGATGCGAGCCAGGGCGACTCGCTGAACACGCAGGGATTCCGGTTTCCGTACAATCTGCATCGCACGTACAACACCTACATCGGGCGCGGGGACTGGAACATTACGGGAAAGCAAAGCATTTTCTGGCGCGGCAATCTGCAGAACGACGATGAACCGACGACCCCGGCATTTCCGGGAGAGCCGCCGTCGACGCGAGTGCTGACCAACAACAAGGGGTTTGCGGTGGGATACACGGCGGTGATTACGCCGAACCTTGTGAATGCGGTGCGGTATGGGTTTACGCGCCAGGGCGTGGAGAATGCGGGGCTTTCGACGCAGCCAGAAGTCAGCTTTAACGGGATTGCGGCGCCGGAGGCGTTCACGCGCAGTTCAGCAGTGGTTATTCCTCTTCACAACGTGGTGGACGATCTTTCATGGCAAAAGCATAGTCACAGCTTTCAGTTTGGAGCGAACCTTCGCTTTATTGACGATCAGCGAACGAGCAATGCCAATTCGTTTCCCGATGGCCAGATGAACGCGGGGTGGCTTTCGAATGGATCGACGGTTGCGGGCAATGGGGGCCCATTTGATCCGGCGGCGTACGGGTATCCGGCAGTGGCGAAGAGTTTCAAGAACCGGTACAACTCGGCGCTGCTGAGCGACGTGGGAATCATCACGGAAGGCGACGCGGTTTACAACTACACCAAACAGGGCACGGCGCTGGCGCTGGGAACGCCCTTGAAGCGTGATTATCGCTGGAACGAGTATGAGTTCTATGCGCAGGACTCATGGAAGGCGCTGAAGAGCCTGACGGTAACGTACGGGGTCCGCTACTCACTGCTGCAGCCGCCGGTAGAGACGAGCGGAACACAGGTGGGCGCGTGCAGACTAAGTGGCGGCTCCTGCTCGCCGTACGCATTGACAGACTACTTTCAGGGGAGCGCGGCGCAGGCGGCGGCAGGCGGAGCCGCGAATGCGGTGGGCGAAATTGGCTTCGACCTCAGCGGACGATCGAATGGGAAGCCCGATTTCTGGAACATGGAGAAGAAAGACATCGGGCCGAGAATCGCATTTGCGTACTCGCCGAACGCCAGGGGCGGGTTGCTGAACAAGGTGCTGGGTGATGGTAAGAGCAGCATCCGCGCCGGGTACTCGCTGGTGTTCGATCATTTTGGAGCTGCAACGGTAAACACGTTCGATACGACCGGGTCATTTGGGCTGTCTTCGCAGATTTCGAATGTGCCAGGATCAGTGGACGTGGGCACGGCGCCACGCTTCACGGACCTGACTACGATTCCGTCGCAGGTCATTCCCGCCGCACCTCCGGGAGGGTTCCCGGCAGTTCCCGACACATCATTGTTTGCGATCAGTTGGGGGCTTGATTCGAAGATCAAGACTCCGTATTCGCATCTGCTGGACTTCTCGATTGCACGGCAACTGCACAATGGGTCGTCGCTCGAGATTGCATATGTGGGACGGCTGGCTCATCGACTGCTTGCGCAGGAAGATGTGGCAATGCCGATCAATTTGCGCGCGGGCGGATCGTCTTATTTCGCCGAAGCGGCCCAGATGTCTAAGCTGGCGCGGGCCGGTACGGATGTTGGCGCAGTGCAGCCTAATGCATATTGGGAACAGCTTTTTGGCGCGCTGGATAATGTGGATCTTGGATACGGCGCGGGACCGGCATCTGCGACGCAGAACGTCTATCAGGTTTTCCAGCAGAACCTGTACAACGAGACGTACGCATTGTTTTCGCTGGACTTGCCGGAATCACAAACCGGAGCGGGGATCAATCCGAATGGAGCGTATCCGTCGTATCGCTTCTACCACGACCAGTACTCTGCGCTCTATGCGTGGCGGTCGATTGCGTATTCGCAGTACCACGCACTCCAGGTTGTGTACAGGCAACAGATTGGCGCGGGTATGTTCGCCGATCTGAACTACACCTATTCCAAGTCGACGGATATCGCGTCGCAGTCGGAACGTTTGAGCACGTCGGGCTCGAACAATAACGCGCAGATCATCAATACATGGGCGCCCAATCAACTCTACGGCGTGTCAGACTACGACGCGACGCACCAGATGAACGCGAACTATGTGTGGGATCTACCGGTGGGTCGTCGGCGGCACTTCCTGGGAACCGCGAACCGAATCGTCGATGCCGTGCTTGGAGGATGGCAAACGACCGGCATCGTCCGCTGGACGAGCGGGCTTCCATTCGCGGTGAATGAAGGCGGCAACTGGCCAACCAACTGGGACATTGAAGGATGGGCAACGCAGGTGGCCAAGATTCCATCACGCGCGGCGAAACGCGGGCACCTTGCGCAGCGCTTTGCCGATCCGCAAGCGGTGTTCGCAGCGTTCGATTACACACTGCCGGGAGATTCCGGTACGAGGAACCCGCTGCGCGGCGATGGCTACTATGACTGGGATGCGGGGCTGAACAAGTCGTTCGCGATTACGGAGCATACGCGCCTACAAGTTCGTTGGGAGACGTTTAATGTGACCAACAGCGTGCGCTTCGATTCTCACTCCATTAACTCGACGCTGGACAACGCGACGAACTTCGGCAATGCAACTGTTCTGCTGACGGATCAGCGCAAGGCTCAACTTGCGGCGCGGTTTGAGTTCTAACGGGACGACTCGATTCGGGAACTTGGTATCTGACATCGCCTGGGCTTGCAGCCGGACACTCTGATGCTGACTGTCTTTGGGTAGCAGGTGGTTGGTGGGCCACTCGTCAATAACCAAAAATGGTGCACTTTCCCCATTAATGTGCCGACTGCGGACACAAAAAATCGGTGTAGCATGTTGCACATGTCCCGACAGGTGCGCTTCTGTGTGGCATTCGTGCTTGCCATCATTGTTTGCAGTCAAGCCGCAGAGGCGCAATCACCCCAGAAGTTCGCTTTGGATCGATTCGAGAACGCAACATGCCGGGGAAAGGGGACGGCTTCAGAATCATCCCCGGTGCCGGCGTGCGCGGCTCTGAAGATACCCCCCTTGCATCGATCAATCTGATGATTCGCTCGAACAACATCAATGCGAACGCAGCACCGACCAGAGGCATTTGATCAGAGGATCAGAGGCCCAGAGGCCTCCATCTAAATCCTGGAAGCCTGGATTCAGCTTAGAAATGGTCGGCAAAGCAATCCGCCACGCTGATTTCTCCGCACAAACAGAAGCCGCTCCCGAAGGAGCGGCCTGACTTGTTTCAGCGCTGAATGAAGGGCTACAGCGCCGTCTCTCCCCGCTCATCATTCCGGATGCGGATGGCATCCTCAACCCGACTCACAAAAATCTTGCCATCGCCAATCCGTCCGGTCCGCGCAGCCGAACCGATCGCGGCAATCGCCTTTTCCTTCATCTCATCGAGCACCACCATCTCGATCTTCACCTTTGGCAAGAGATCCACCGTATACTCGCGCCCTCGGTAAAACTCCGTGTGCCCCTTCTGGCGACCGTGACCACGAGCCTCCAGAATCGTCATACCTTCAATTCCCGCCTCAAGCAGCGCATCCTTAACTGCATCGAGCTTCGATGGTTGAATAATTGCTTCAATCTTCAGCATGCTTCATTGCCTCGTTTGGTAGCCTATCAGCCCGGACAGTCCGCTTGCTCGCCTGCCCATCGCTTCTTTTCATCAGGAATTCAGGTCGTAACCTTCTTCACCGTGCTGCGACAGATCCAGCCCTTGCGACTCTTCGTCGGCAGAAACGCGCAGCCCAATGGTCTTGTCGACCAGGAACAGCAGCACCAACGTTCCTATAGCCGACAACACCCACGCAATCGCGACACCCGCAGCCTGATTCACCAGTTGCCCCCAGTGCCCATCCACCGCGCCTGTATTCACATCCGCACCAAATATCGGATTGATCAGCTTCGTCGCAAACAAGCCCGTCAGAAGCGCTCCCAGTGTTCCGCCCGCTCCATGTACGCCAAACGCGTCGAGCGAATCGTCATACCGGAACCACGACTTTACCTTGAACACCATGAACGAGCAGAAAAACCCCGCAATCAGCCCGATCAGCAGTGCTGGGAACGGCTGCACAAATCCCGATGCCGGCGTAATCGCCACCAGCCCCGCCACTGCCCCTGAGATCGCGCCCAGCGCCGTCGGTTTGCCATTATGAAACCACTCAAACACAGTCCAGCCCAGCGCCGCCGATGCCGCCGCAAAATGCGTATTAACAAATGCGCTCGTCGCCAGCGGGCCTGAACCCAGTGCGCTTCCTGCATTGAACCCGAACCATCCCACCCACAACAAACAAGCTCCGATAAAACTCAGCACCATCGAGTGCGGCGGCATCGCTGTGTGCGGATACCCGATCCGCTTGCCCAGGTACAAAGCCGTCACCAGCGCCGAAACCCCCGACGTCACATGCACCACCGTCCCGCCCGCAAAATCCAGGCTCGGCATGTGGTTGCCCGTCGCATTCAGAAACCCGCCAACGCCCCACACCATGTGCGCCATCGGGCTGTACACAATCAGAGACCATAGCGACAGAAACACTGCCATGCCGCTGAACTTCATGCGCTCCGCAAAAGCCCCCGTAATCAGCGCCGGCGTGATGATCGCAAACATCAGCTGGTAGACCATGAACGTCTGCTCGGGAATCGTGGCCGCATAATCCGTATTCGGCGCGAGCCCAACGCCTTTCAGAAACACATGCTCGAGCCCGCCAATAAAGCTCGTTCCATGCGCGAATGCCAGCGAATATCCCACCACCGCCCACAGAATCGTCACCAACCCCATCATGGCGAAACTCTGCATCATCGTGCCCAGAATGTTCTTCCGCCGCACCAACCCGCCATAGAACAGCGCCAGGCCCGGCCCCGTCATCAGCAGAACCAGTGCCGACGACACCAGCATCCACGCGTTGTCCGCATTCATTTGCGCCGCATGAACCGAGTCCTGCAGTGCCTTGATGTCGGCTTGAGTTGCTGGAGATGATTGTGCAAGCGAGAGAGAAGGGATCAGCAGGAACAACCCGGCGCTCACAGACCGGAAACGAATACTGAACATGTCCACCCCGAAAAAGTTAAGCCACTGTCCACTTTTGCGTAAAGGGGCAGGACTAATCCGCCCGGAGCTGCTACGCAATCTGTACCGTGAACCAACGAAGAATATCCCACCAGCGTCGCAGAACCTATAAAGATGGCATAAGGAAACTCATTTCATCCTTATGTATTCTGCAAAACTCGTCCCTAATCCTCGTGGGTAATCTTAGATCGGGTCGCAAGCAGGAATCCGGCTCAAACCATCCGCTCACCTCTCGAAACATCCATCAACACGCGGAAAGGGTAAAATAGCTTTCATGGCGGACATCCAGGAACGCGATCGCTATCTTTTTGGAGCGCTCGACAGCAGCGCAAAGAATCGCGCCAAGCTGCAGGAAGTCAACTACGGCTTCGAGCAGCCTGAGGGTGTCTTCCTCACCACCCTCGACTTCGCCGTCAACTGGGTACGCAAAAGCTCCGTCTGGCCCGTCACTTTCGGGCTTGCCTGCTGCGCCATCGAGATGATGTCTATGGGCGCCTCCCGCTTCGACATCGCCCGCTTCGGCGCCGAAGTCTTCCGCCCCTCGCCGCGCCAATCCGACCTCATGATCATTGCCGGCCGCGTTGCGCAGAAAATGGCCCCCGTCATCCGGCGCCTCTACGACCAGATGCCCGAGCCCAAATGGGTTATCTCCATGGGCGCTTGCGCAACTTCAGGCGGTGTTTTTCAAAATTACGCCATCGTCCAGGGCGTCAATCAGGTGATCCCGGTCGACGTTTATGTCCCCGGCTGTCCCCCGCGGCCCGAGCAGCTGCTCTACGCCATCACCCTTCTGCAGGAAAAAATTCAGCGGGAGCCCCGCAGCCTGCTCAAGACCCTCAACGTGGAATAAACACCTGCCCTCTCTCGATCCCACCGTTATCTTGCAATTGACTTACCGCTGGATGTAAGGGGATACCAGTTGGTAAACCCCTCAGAAAGTGGTCTGTAGCCGTTACTTCCTATGTTACGTTTATTGGTGGTGTGCTCGGATTCAGCGATCAGATCATCTGTTAGAGCCATTCACTATCAACCGGAAAATGGTCCGCAAACGGAGCCGTTTCCAACCTGATTTACAGTTTTCGATTGCGGAGGAGAAACGCATGCACTCGCGAGTTTCAAAATTTGCCCGCCTGGCGTTGGCACTGGCATGTACAGGCCTTGTTCCCATTGCCTTGAACGCCCAGGATACTGCGAAGCCGGCCGCGCCCGCCTCAACGGGCCCTTCAGCAGATGCCCCCTCAAGATGGGACATCTTCGCCGGATATAGTTATCTGGCGCCCAAGGGAGAACTGGTCAAGGGAACTATTCAGGATTCGGCCAAGTCCGTCTCATGCTGCGTTGACCTCAGCATCGCGCGCTACTTCAATAAGTTCTTCGGCGTTCAGGCGGAAGGTGATTTTCATAAGAACGGCGGAAATCACAGCGCCGTCGTGCATAACCAGTTCTCCGGAATCTCCGGCGGTCTGATCGCACGCTATCCCACCGAGGACATCACTCCCTTCGTTCATGCCCTGGTCGGCGGCGAGAACGTATCCAGCACTTACTATCCCGACAGCAAGTGGGGCGTTGTGCTCACCGTCGGCGGCGGCATCGATTACGACACGCCGTTCCTCGATCATCGCCTCGCCATCCGCGTCTTCCAGGCCGACTTTCAGTACACGCACGAAAACTTCTATCCGGTCGCGCGCGGCAACTTCAACATGGCGCGCCTCAGCACCGGCGTCGTTCTGAAGCTCGGAACCATCGCGCCGCCTCCGACAGCCACCATTGCCTGCGCTGCGCAGCCGAACTCAGTCTTCCCGGGTGAGCCCGTCACCGTTACTGCCACCGCCGGACAACTCCTCCCCAAGGACCATGTCGTCTACAGCTGGTCCGGACAGGGCGTAACTGGAACCGACACCACCGCGAAGGTCGATACCACCAACCTCGCGCCCGGCAGCTACACCGTCAATTGCGGAGTCAAGGAAGGCAAGCCCGGCAAAGAAGGCCTCAAGCCTTGGGAGAGCGCCAGCAGCACCGCAACCTTCACCGTCAAGGAATACGAGCCGCCGACAATCAGCTGCTCCGCCAACCCCACCGACCTCAAGCCGGGTGATTCGGCCACCATCACCTCGCAGGGTATAAGCCCGCAGAACCGTCCGCTCACCTACACCTATCAGGCATCGGCCGGGACCATCAGCGGTAGCGGAACCACCGCAACTTACTCCTCGGCAGGCGCCCAGTCCGGCCCCGTTCAAGTTACTTGCAACGTAGCCGACGACAAGGGTCACAACGCCACCGCCAACACCAGCCTCAACATCCAGCCGCCGCCACCGCCGCCGGGACCGTCGCCTGAGCAGATCCGCCTCGAAGCTCGTCTGGCTCTGCACAGCGTCTTCTTCCCGACCGCACTGCCGACGGAGAAACATCCGGAAGGCGGATTGCTCGACAGCCAGGAGACAACGCTGCAAACTCTCGCAACGGACTTCAAGGCTTACCTCCAGATCAAGCCCGATGCCCACATCACCCTCACCGGCCACGCCGATCCGCGCGGTTCCGAGGAGTTCAACCAGAAGCTCACTGAGCGCCGTGTCAACCGCGTGAAACAGTACCTCGTAGAACAGGGCGTTCCCGACAGCGCAGTCGCAGTCAATGCTGTGGGCAAGAGCCAGGTACTCTCCAAGGATGAGGTCAAGAGTCTCGTTGACCAGAACACCGAGCTGACGGACAAGGAAAAGAAGAACACCCTCCGTCGCCTCAACGTGATTTACCTCGCACAGAACCGCCGCGTCGACGTCACCCTGACCGCCACTGGTCAGCAGTCGGTGCAGCTCTATCCGTTCAACGCCAAGGATGCTGCAACTCTTCTCTCCGTCTCCAAGCCTGCAACCGGCGGCAAGAAGGCGGCTACGAAGGCAGCCCCGAAGAAGAAGTAAACCATAATCGGAGCAGGCCCAATGCCTGCTCCGCAAACAATCAACGAGGCTGACCCACAAGGTCAGCCTCTTCTGTTTTTCGATATGTAACTTCCCGTTTGTCCACCACTCGCCAAGCAAGGCGTGTTGAGCGCGAACGATCGCAATAAATGCTAGTCAGGACTCTCATCCTGTCCGCCGATCTTTCGGAGAGCGATCAAAAATACAGTGACAGCGCACACAAGCGCGGTCGCTGGGGACAGGATAAGCCCCCATTGAGTCATCTCGCCTCTCAGGACTGTGAAGCAAAGGGCCGCTGCACCAAAAAATCCTGCTAAGGCGGCGACAAATGCGAGGGCGCCGGAAATCAACACTGTGATGAATGTCTCGCCTACAGTGGCTTTCATATGCGTAGCCATTTTAGCCCTGTAAGGAGCCTGCGAGCGTGTCACCGTCAACCCTTCTTTTACCGATTGGTTAAGAAGGATCGGCCACAAACCAGCCACAGCTCATACCTTGCTTGTACTGAGGTTCGACGGTCTCAGGTCGATAGAATGGGTTAATTGCCGCCGTGCACGAACAGGTTGATGCCGTCTTTGCGCGGCAAACTCACCGCCCTTGGGGTTCACTGATTCCAGATGAGAGGTGGCTTTGCGACATATCAAGAGAATATTCCTTAGCCTGGCGCTCACATGTGTATTGGGATTGGCCGGCTTCATACTCTTTCTTCTGGGGTATGACAATAGCCCGCTCCATTCCGCAGAACGATGGGCAGCGTACCTGCTCATATGGCCAGTTTTTCTGATTCAGTATTTAGGGGGTTCGAACCCTGTGTACTATCCGGCAAGGTGGGAGCCGGTAAAAACGGTTGGCTGGTTCGGTCTGTGGGCGTATTTCTACTTATTGGTAGTTTTCTGGCAAGGAAGGTCTCGCAAGCGGTGAGAGCCAACGCGGTGGATGTGGCGGTGTCGCGTCCAATGATATTAGGGGTTCGCTGCCGCCCCATACGTACTTAACCGACCGGTAAAATAAGGATCGGCCACTACCCACCCGAAGTCCACAGGCGGGCCACGAGCCTCTTTGTCCAACTGACGGCAGGGTAGGCGCGAGTCTGCTATATTGCGCGTGAGTAAACTCCGTGAGCACAGGCCGTCTTTTGGTCACATTGAGTCTGGCGGGTTCTGCACTTGCTTGGTGGCCTGTGGCCATGAAGCCAAGTCTCTATCTGACTGGTGGCCTTCCGTTGGTGATTGTGGCGCTGTTGACCGCCTTCTCCACCATATTGTCGTGCGGACATTGGCCGCGCTTCATGGTTTCGTCTGGGGTCGGCACCTTCGTGGGCCTATGGACTGGTTGGGCGATCTGGCAGCCTACCCACAGTATTGCCACGTCATACGTGCTACTCGGGATCAGCGTGGCAACATTGGCAGCATTGCTTGTGTCGCTCACGGTTGGTCTCGCCGTTCGCAAGGTGTCCTTACCTAATGAAGGATGGCGTGTTCCATTCTGGATTTCATTGGCGTGCTGCTTGGCGACGGGGCCAATAGCTCTTGCGCTGACGCCCTCACTCATTGCTCGAAGGGTTTCCCGGAATGAGCGGGTTGCCGCTGAGCGATTTCAGTCACTGAAAAGTGCCGTAGAGCAAACCAAAGCCGAAACCGGCAATCCAAGGAGTCTCTGCGACGGCTCGGTTTTGAAGAGTCATTATTCCGGGCCGCCTTTCAGTAGAGACGATTGGGACCTTATGAATGGAAATTACGTGATCGAGGACGGCTACTTCTTCGGAATTTGGTGCCAGGATGAGAATGGCGGATACACGATTGATGCGCGACCCGAAACAGCAATTGATGACGGCATGCGAGAATTCTGCACGGACGAGTCGGGCAGGGTAGGTTGTAGCCTGAAAAGCCGGACTTGGCCTCGAAAGATATGCGTCGCCTGCGCACAGTAGGCTTAATCGATCTGACGATTGTTGGACTATTCTTGCGCTTCGGGTGATTAACCGTCTACTCTTCCCTTTGACGAATCTTCGCCGTGAAATCCCCTCGCCCGGTCAGAAGATTTTTCGCCTGTCAACATCTCACCCGCATTCAATCTCGCCTAAGTTCCTGATTTCACTTCGAAAATTCCCTCCGCCCGTTTTGCATGTTATTCCCATGCTTTGGCGCACAATTGATCCGTAACTGAATCTCAGTCTCAATCACACCTGAAATAGCCAATCAACACGCCAACTCACTCGAGCAAGCCGTGGGGCCAGGCTAACTCGGCACTCTGTCGCCGGGCTGTTCTAACGTGCGCGTCAGCGCACGCTAACTCGCTAGCACCGCTAACTCCGCCAACCACGAACCACAACCTAATCTCTGGTCCCTGACCCCTGGTCCCTGACCCCTGATCCCTGATCCCTCGTAATGGAGAATTCATGTCCACACAATGCACTCACACGCTCGCCACCGGCGAGCCATGCAACGCACCCGCAATCAATAAATGCTTTTCCTGCCGCCATCACGATCCGAGCCACCCGCACAAAACCGCGCAGCCGCGCCGGCGCGAGAGCGAGCCGCTCGAGCTTCCGCCCCTTGTCGACAAGTGCGGGATCCTGTCCGCAGTCGTCGAAGTGGTCAGAGCCGTCAGCGAGCGCCGCATGAAGCGCAGCGAAGGCGGAACTCTCCTCTTCGGCCTCCAGCTCGCCGGCAGCCTCATGAATCAAATCGACGAGGAAGGCGCCTACCCCGGTGACTTCGCCGAGCCGATCGAACCCGCATCTGAAGCAGCCCTGCCGTCACAATCGACACAGCCGTCACAATCGACGCAGCGAACCGGCCCGTCCGCATCAATCCAGAAGAGCCCCGGAATCCCAGGAATCGACTTCTACCGGCCCACTCCCCAAGACGACGCAGAATTCCTTGCCATCTTCGAGACC
>Ga0068856_100002063_pt1 | contig 20822 bp, 22 predicted proteins | sample KBSCornC62_FD_66595 | JGI IMG/M metagenome (GOLD analysis project Ga0068856, IMG submission 66595) | Corn rhizosphere microbial communities from Kellogg Biological Station, Michigan, USA - KBS Corn C6-2 | ecosystem: Host-associated > Plants > Roots > Rhizosphere > Soil ... | reverse complement strand
CTGCGATACCATCCTGCTGGGACGTAAGCTGCCCGGAACAGGATTTGTTAATTACTGGGAAAACGTGGCCAAAAACGAGCCTAATAACCCCTGGCATCCTTTCGCGGAGTTGATGGCAAGTCATCGCAAGATTGCCTTTAGCCATACTGAAACCAGTATCCCAGGCAGCAACATCGAAGTGGAAAACGGCGATCTGGCTACTGTTGTACAATCGCTCAAAAACCAGCCCGGCAAGGATATGATCGTCTATGGCGGCGTCAATTTTGTCAGCTCTCTCGTCAGCTTAAACCTTATTGATGAATATTACCTCGTTGTTAACCCGGTAGCCATAGGCAGCGGACTTTCAATTTTCAAGGAGAAAAAATTACTGGAACTGGAAAGCTCGATGGCGTTCAAACACGGGAAAGTGGTAAATAAATATCTGCCCTTATAAATGACGTCAGAGGTCGGATATCAGACATCAGATTTCTGCCCTCTGACCTCAAATTACCCGTGCTTTTCCAGCTCAGCTTCCATTAGTTGCTGAACTTTTAATGCTTCAGCGCGGGCAGCTTCGGCGAAATCCTCTCCGTTAGATGCATATATAATTGCTCTGGAACTGTTTACAATAAGTCCGCAGTCTCTGGTCATCCCATACCGGCAAACATCTTCCAGGCTCCCCCCTTGCGCACCAATACCGGGAACGAGGAGAAAATTGTCAGGAGCGTATTTGCGGATATTGGTAAACTCGGTGCTCTTGGTGGCACCTACTACAAACATCAGGCGATCGGCACCGGCCCAGGTGTTTGCCTTTTGAATTACAGTTTCGTAAAGTGTACCCTCGCCAGTATTTAGATATTGAAAATCCTTGCTGCCTATAGATGACGTTAGGGCCAGCAGGATAACCCATTTCCCCTCAAAAGCCAGGAAGGGTGTTACACTGTCGTTGCCCATATAGGGCGCTACGGTTATAGCATCAAAGTCCATTCCGGCAGCATCCTTATCGAAAAATGTTTTGGCATACATGCCTGATGTATTGCCGATATCACCACGCTTGGCGTCAATAATACCCAAACAATCTTTGGGTAGATATTCGCTGGTTTTGATCAGGCTTTGCCAACCCATTATACCGTGGCGTTCGTAGAAAGCAGCGTTGGGTTTATAGGCAATGCAAAGATCGCGGGTAGCGTCGATGATGCGCTTATTAAACTCAAAGATGGGATCTTCGTAATTCTCTTTCAGGAAGGTTGGAATCTTCTCAATATCAGTGTCTAGTCCTACACACAAAAATGATTTTTTAAGCTTGATCTGCTCGATTAATTGCTGGCGCGAAAGCATTTGCGGAATTTATTTTTCGGCAGCAAAACTAAAAAATAACCCAGGTGTTACCAACTAAAGATATTTTTTCAAATTTTTTGAAATCTGAATATAAATAAGTAAAATTGCAACGTTATCCTTTAAATATTTCTTGCACTAAAGAAACAAACTAAAATCCACAATACTCATTAAGTTTTGGATGTTGCATAGGCAAGTTGCAAGGTAATTTCTCATAAAAGTATTATTCCTTTTGAACTATTATTTATTCCATGTTTGATACGACTGAATTGAACGACAAGCTCGTTTCAGAGTTGCGCGAGATTGCAAAAAGCTTAGGTATTGCCGAAGCCGATGAACTCAGGAAAGCACAACTTATCGAAAATATAATGCAGCAGCAGCAATTGATTGATGCGGCCCGCGCACAACAGGCGGCTGTCAACAGTAACTATGCTGAAACCAAATCAGCTGGCGCACAGGAAGGTGGCGAAAAACAGCGCAAACGTACCCGCACTACGGTAAAAGCGGCCTCAAGCAGACCGCCAAAGGTTGAGGTACCCCTTGATGATGCCACTTTATTCGATGAACCGGACGACGAAACTTCATCGGCTGAGGAAAATGACGACGAGATTCCATTTACCCCGGTAGCAGAACAAGAACCGGCGCAGGAAGACATCGCTGTTAAAGCTGATGAGCCAGTTGCCGAAGCCAGGCCGCAACGCACTGAGCGCCGTTTCCCCAATGGACAGCCTCAGCAAAAGCAGACTGAACCGGCAATCAATCTTGATTTTGATAATGTGATCGTTAACGAGGGTGTGTTGGAAATTATGCCTGACGGTTACGGTTTCCTTCGCTCATCCGACTATAACTATCTGACTTCTCCGGACGATATTTATGTATCGCAATCGCAAATAAAATTATTCGGATTAAAAACTGGTGACACTGTTCGTGGCAGCATCCGCCCGCCAAAAGAAGGTGAAAAATACTTCCCATTAGTGCGTGTTGAAGCTATCAATGGCCGTGGCCCTGCCGAAGTTCGTGATCGTGTACCATTTGATCACCTGACGCCGCTTTTCCCATCTGAGAGATTGGAGCTGTTTACTGATATGGGCAACTATTCGACCCGTATCATGGACCTGTTCTCGCCTATCGGTAAAGGTCAGCGCGGATTGATCGTTGCTCAGCCAAAAACCGGTAAAACCATGTTGCTGAAGGATGTGGCCAATGCAATAGCCAAGAACCACCCTGAAGTATATTTGATCATCCTGCTGATCGACGAACGTCCTGAAGAGGTTACGGATATGGCTCGCAGCGTACGTGCTGAAGTAGTTTCATCTACTTTTGACGAACCGGCTGAGCGTCACGTTAAAATTGCCAACATCGTTCTTGAAAAAGCAAAACGCATGGTTGAGTGCGGTCACGATGTAGTGATCCTTCTTGACTCTATTACCCGTTTAGCTCGTGCTTACAATACTGTTGCTCCTGCTTCAGGTAAGATATTATCAGGTGGTGTGGATGCAAACGCATTACACAAACCAAAACGCTTCTTCGGTGCTGCGCGTAACATCGAGGATGGCGGTTCGCTGACCATCATTGCTACAGCGTTGACTGAAACAGGTTCTAAGATGGATGAGGTGATCTTTGAAGAGTTTAAGGGTACCGGTAACATGGAGCTTCAGCTCGACCGTAAACTGTCGAACAAGCGTATTTTCCCGGCTATCGATATTACCGCATCAAGTACCCGCCGCGACGATTTACTGCTAGATCGCGAAACATTACAACGCGTTTGGATTTTGCGCAATCACCTTGCCGATATGAATTCGCAGGAAGCGATGGAATTTTTGCAGGCGCAGATACGCGGCACAAAAACCAACGAGGAATTCCTTATCTCCATGAATTCTTAATACCTTTGGCAACCTATAGATCATGGTTCATAGTTCATAGTAAATTTTTTCATGAACTACGACCTATGAACCGTGAACTAAAGAGGTTGTGCCTTTGGCTAAATGATGAAAAAACGTATTAAGAAACACGTCCCTAACGCCATCACCTGTGCAAATCTGTTTAGTGGTTGTGTAGGTATCGTATTCGCTTTCCAGGAAAACCTGACCTTTGCAGCCTACGCCTTGTTCCTGGCAGCTATTTTCGATTTCTTTGACGGCTTCGCTTCCCGTGTCCTGCAATCATTTTCGGGTATTGGGAAAGATCTTGATTCTCTGGCTGATATGGTAAGCTTTGGCTTTCTTCCATCGGCTATACTTTATGAGTTGTTTCTTGAGGCGACGCAAAGGGCGAACGTGAGCCCGTATATCAGTTTTGCAGCATTTCTCATTTCGGTTTTCTCTGCTTTGAGGCTGGCAAAATTCAATAACGACACCCGCCAGGCTGAAAGTTTTATCGGTTTACCAACACCTGCAAATGCTATCCTGATCGCATCATTGCCGATGATTCTTAACCATCATAAAAGCTTTGATCCCTTTATCTTAAACCCCTGGGGGCTGAGTGTATTTACAGTGGTGATGTGCGCACTGTTGGTAGCCGAAATACCGATGATGTCGCTCAAGTTCAAGAACGCCGATCTGCATAAGAACATTTATCGTTATTTGCTGCTGCTATTCGCGGCTATATTGATACTTTTTTTTAAATTTACTGCCGTTCCGGTGATCATATTCATATACATCACCCTATCGATAATTCAATACAAATTCTCTAATGACAAAGTTCCAAGCCGAAATTGACGTAATGCCAAAAAAGGAAATTCTTGACCCGCAAGGCAAAGCAGTTACGGGCAGTATGAAAAACCTGGGCCTCACCGAAATACACAACGTTCGCATCGGAAAACATGTTTCCCTCGAAATAGAAGCGGACAATGAAGAAGCGGCGCACGCAAAGGTGGAACAAGCGTGCAAAAGCCTGCTGGCTAACCTCATTATGGAAAGCTATAGCTTTAAAATAGAGAAAATTTAAAGTTCAGCCTCTTTCTCTGCTTTAACGCGGGTAAGCTCGCCGATATTGGTGCGGATGATTTCGTTTGCCTGCGCAAATTTGCCGGCTATAGCAGCTGGATCATTGCCTCCCGCCTTGCAAAGCGTTTCTATTTCCTGAAGTAATTCCTGCGAAATAAGCATTCCAAAAAAGCCCATTGAAGGCTTTAATTTGTGCGCCGAAGCTGCAGCTGCAGGCCAATCGGATGTATTAATAGCAGCACCAATGCTGTCGAGCATTTCGGGCGCCTGCTGCAAAAGCATGTCTATAGATTCGATAACGAACTCATTACTGCCGTCCGCAATTTCGTATAAAAAAGTAAGATCAAGATCCTGGGTCACTGACAATAGGAGTTTATAAGCGATTCAAAATTATAATTTTTTTACGTGTAAGTTGCTTTTAAGTTCCGTTTTTAACTCAAAAATATGCTTACCAAGTAACGGGTGCACAAAATCCGGCGCTATTTCTGCCAGTGGAGCCAGCGTGAACATACGGTTATGCAACTGGGGATGCGGCACTACAAGGTTTGGCTCGTCGATAATATCGCTTCCATAAAACAGAATGTCGATATCAATAATACGCGAACCCCACTTTACTTCCCGCCTTCGCCCCATCATAAGTTCAATATTCAATATTTTTTTGAGGATCGTATCGGCGGGGAGTTCAGTTTTAATACAGACAACCTGGTTTAAATAATCAGGTTCATCAGTTTTGCCCCACGATTGCGTTTCATACAAGGATGAGGCTACGGATACCGGCGCGACCTCCTCTTCTATCAGATTAATTGCTTGTCGCAAATAGCCCTGCCTATCGCCCAAATTACTGCCTAGCAGTAAATAAACATCAATCATTGTTGTAACAAATATTATAGATTTGGCTCTTAATATTATACGTTAGCGAATTGCTAATTTTGCATAGATATAAAGTTTAACATAGTTAATGAAACAATTCTTCAAATTTGTTTTCGCCTCGATGGTTGGTTTCTTTCTTACAAGCCTTATCATTGGCGGGATAGTGGTGCTCCTTATTATTGGACTGATAGCGGCGGCAGGCAGCGAAAAACAAGTTGAGGTAGACCCCAATTCAATAATTCATATCAATTTTACGAACTCCATTCCGGAACGTACCCCTCGCAAAAGTCCACTCGATTTATTGGGTTTGGAAGAAAACAAGACTATTGGGTTGAATGACATACTGGCCAATATCAAAAGGGCCAAAAACGACTCAAACATAAAAGGCATTTTCCTGGACGAAAGCTACATGCTATCGGGCCAGGCGACCACCGAAGAGATACGTAATGCATTGATTGACTTCAAAAAATCAGGCAAATTTGTAATAGCCTATTCCGAAATTTATACCCAGGGCTTCTATTACTTAGCTTCGGTTGCGGACAAGGTTTACATTAACCCTAAAGGGATTTTTGAATTTAAAGGCTTTAGTTCGCAGATATCCTTTTTTAAGGGGGCACTGGACAAATTAGGAATAGAAGCCCAGGTGATCAAGGTTGGTACCTACAAAAGTGCTGTTGAGCCTTTTATATTGACCAAAATGAGCGACGCCAATCGCATGCAGGTTAACTCATACATGGGCTCGTTGTATGATCACTTTTTGACCGGAATAAGCCAGGCCCGCCATATAAGCAAAGATTCACTTTTCGATATTGCCAATAATTTAAAAATCCAGTTTCCAGAGGATGCGCTGAAGTATAAATTGGTAGACGGCTTGAAATATCGCGACGAAGTGCTGGACGAGCTAAAGAATCGCACGGATGTTGGCGAAAAATCCGATCTGCATGATGTAGAGCTTGCTGACTACACCGGAAGCAGCAATAAGCCTGAAAAGAAAGAATCAAAGAACCATATCGCTATTATTTATGCTTCTGGTGAAATAACCGGCGGCGATGGTGACGACAATACTATCGGTTCCGACAAGATATCTGAAGCGCTCCGCAAAGCCAGGCTGGATGATAAAGTTAAAGCTGTTGTTCTGCGCGTTAACTCGCCGGGAGGTAGTTCACTGGCGTCGGATGTGATCTGGCGGGAAGTTTACCTGACCAAAAAAGTAAAACCGATCATCGTTTCAATGGGCGATTTAGCAGCGTCAGGAGGGTATTATATCTCTTGTGCTGCGGATTCGATCATTGCCGAACCCAATACCATAACAGGTTCTATCGGCATCTTCGCCATCATTCCTAACTTCCAGAAATTACTCAATGACAAGCTGGGTATTACCTTCGATGGTGCAAAAACGGGTAAATATGCCGACCTGGGAGACGTTACACGACCGCTCTCACCCGAAGAAAGAGCCATTCTGCAAAACAGCGTCAACCGCGGATACGACGAGTTCACCAAAGCTGTAGCCGACGGCCGCCATAAAACACAAGCTTACATCAACAGCATCGGACAAGGTCGCGTATGGACCGGCGAACAGGCCATCAAAATTGGCCTGGTTGACCGTTTGGGAAATATTAATGACGCCATCAAATCAGCTGCTAAGAAAGCCAGCGTCAAAAATTACGAGATTGACGCTTATCCTGAGCAAAAAGGTTTATTCAGCAAAATGGGTAACAATTTGAGCGAGGAGATGCACACCAGGGCAGTAAAATCTGAGCTCGGCGAAAATTATGTGTACTACGAGCAATTGAAGAATATTACCAAAATGTTGCGTACCCCGCAGATGCGCATGCCGTACGATGTGGTGATTCATTAAGATCATCGTTCACATATCATAGTTCATAGTTGATCGTATTTAGTTCGACAATCAACCGCTATTTTGAACTTGAGCAGAATTTGCCGCGAACAATGAACCGTGAACTACAAACTATTCGTACTTTTGGGCTCGATCCATGGAAAATAAACCGATAGCCCGCACGCTCCGCCTTTTATCCCAGTTAATGGAACTGCATGACGAGAATCCGTTCAAGATCAAGTCATTGGCCAATGCTGCGTTTAAGGTGGACAAGCTTCCCTTCCCCATTGCTAAGAAAAGCCTGGCGGAGATGGAGAAGATTGACGGCATCGGAAAAAGTACTGCTACCAAAATCGTCGAGCTAATTGAAACGGGCCACATCACCGAGATGCAAAACCTGCTGGACAAAACACCGGAAGGCATTGTCGAGATGCTGGGCATCAAGGGTATCGGCCCGAAGAAAATCGTGACGATATGGAAGGAGCTGGGCATCGAAACCGTTGGCGAGCTTTATTATGCTTGTAACGAGAACCGCCTGATTGAAGCTAAAGGCTTCGGGCTTAAAACCCAGGAGGAAATTGCCAGGATCATCGAATTTAAAATGGCCAGCAATGGCAAGTTCCTGTATGCCCGCATTGAATCGGAAGCCAATGAGCTTTTCCACAAGTTTAAGAAGCTGCTGCCAGATGCCTTATTAAGCTTTACCGGAGAATACCGGCGTTGTGCAGAAATCATAACAGAACTTTCGTTCTTAGTTGGAACAACAAACGTAGCAACTGCAATTGATACTTTGGTCAAAGCGGAATTATTAAAGGATACCGCAACCACTGATCTTGGTTTAACAGGCGAAACTGAGAATGGATTACTGGTTAAAATTTCAGTTGCACCCGCAAGTTCATTTTACAGTGAACTTTTCAAACAAACGGGAACCAGCGAGTTTATCAAGGCCATTTCTCCAAAAATCGAAAATCATATTGCTGACGCAGAAAGCGAAGATCAGATATTTGAAAGAGCCGGCCTCGAATTCATACTACCTGAACTCCGTGAGGATGATACTTTTATCGGGAAAGCGGCGGCTCAGGCTTTGCCAACACTAATCACTTATGCTGACCTCAAAGGCACCTTGCATAACCACAGTACCTGGAGCGACGGCGTGCACACGCTGGAGGAAATGGCGCTTTACTGCCGTGATGGGCTCAAATTGGAGTACCTGGGCATTTGCGATCACAGCAGAAGCGCGTTTTATGCTAAAGGACTTGAAATAGAGCGCGTTTTGCAGCAGCACGAAGAGATAGATCATCTGAATAAAAAGTTGGTTGGCTTTCATATTTTTAAAGGAATAGAGTCGGACATTCTGGGCGACGGCTCACTTGATTACCCCGAAGAGATATTGCAACGCTTCGATTTCATTGTGGCCTCGGTTCACTCCAACTTAAAAATGGATAGGGAAAAAGCTACGACGCGTGTTATTAAAGCCGTCGAAAATCCGTATACTACTATATTGGGGCACCCAACCGGCAGGCTATTGCTGAGTAGAAAAGGTTACGAATTGGATTTCGAAAAAGTAATTGACGCCTGCTCGGCCAATGGCGTAGTTATCGAAGTTAACGCTAACCCACTTCGGCTCGACCTCGACTGGCGCTGGCATCAATATGCCCTTAACAAAGGCGTAAAATTGTCAATCAACCCTGACGCACACCGCAAAGAGGGCTTTTTGGATATGCACTATGGCGTTTTGGCTGCCCGGAAAGGCGGTTTATATAAGGAAATGTGCCTCAATGCCCTTTCCCTGGAAGAAATCAAAAAAGTTTTCGAATTAAAGAAAAACAAAACATTAAACCATTCGACCGTTCAACAAGGATAAATCCGAAATTGAAAATTCGAAATCCGAAATAAAAACATGCTGGTAGAAAAGGTACGCGCCATAAAAAAATCACAAAAAACACCGGTAATACTGGTTATCGGCGACCTGATGATAGACCATTATGTATGGGGCGATGCAACCCGACTATCTCCCGAGGCTCCAGTACCTATCGTCAACGTCAAAACCGAATCCACTACCCTGGGCGGAGCAGCCAACGTGGCCCAAAACCTTGTGGCACTCGGCGCCAAAGTAACGTTGGGAGGTGTAATCGGCGCTGATTCTTTTGGGGTGAGGGTAAAAGAGATCATGGCGCATGAGGGTATTTCTACAGAAGCGATTATTGAGGATAAGCAGCGTCCGACAACGGTTAAAACCCGCGTGCTTGCCGGGAGTCACCAATTAGTACGGGTTGACAGAGAAATAACAGATCCCATCCGAAGCGAACTGGAGGATGAACTGATCAATAAACTGGATCATTATATTAATGAGGCCGATATCGTGCTTTTTTCCGATTATGGTAAAGGTTTATTTTCGCCCGCGTTTACGCACCGCTTACTCAAACTGGCCAAAAGCAAATACAAAAGAGTGATCGTTGATCCTAAGGGGCTCGATTATTCGAAATACAAAGGCGCATTTATTATAAAGCCGAATCGCAAAGAGCTTGCCGAGGCGGCAAAAACTGCTTCGATTAAAACGATCGAAGACCTGCAGCAGGCGTCCAAAGTTATTTTTAAACAAACGGCAGTTGAATATCTCGTTGTTACTCTTTCGGAAGAAGGCATGGTGATTGTAGATGAGCTGAGCTATAAGCTGTTACCGGTAAAAGCTACAGCTGTTTTTGATGTAACCGGCGCCGGCGACACCGTATTGGCAACAATGGCCTATTTTATAGCTTCAGATTTTAGCATAGAAGAAGCTTGCGAGCTGGCAAATCATGCTGCTGCTATCGTCATCAGGCAAGTAGGCAGTGCCACAACAACTATAGAAGAAATTATACAGGATATAGAGAACAGAGATTAGAGATTGGAGACCAGGCGGAAAAGAAATTGACAGTTCACTATTGACTACTCACCATTCACTAATTCAATAAATCAATAAATAAAACATGGTTATTGGAGAATTAAAAGATCATCAGAATTTGATACAGAAGGTTATCGATACACTTTCAAGTGATATTGAGACAGCCTGTAAAATGATGGTCTCGACCTTAAAGAACGGAAACAAGGTATTATTGGCCGGTAACGGGGGCAGTGCTGCTGATGCACAACATATTGCGGCCGAGTTAAGCGGCCGGTTCGTGAAAGAGCGTAAGGCTTTGCCGGGTATTGCTTTAACAGTTGATACTTCGGCACTTACTTCAATCGCCAATGACTACGGTTATGAGCATGTTTTCTCGCGCCAGGTAGAGGCGTTCGCTCAGCAAGGCGATTTATTTATCGGCATATCCACCAGCGGTAATAGCCAGGGCATTCTGAATGCGCTGGAAACCGCAGGTAAAATAGGCTGCAAAACATTAGGTCTTTCGGGCCGAAACGGCGGGAAGATGAATGGTCTTTGCGACCTGAATATTATTGTACCATCAGATGTGACCGCCCGCATCCAGGAAATGCATATTCTGATTGGACATATCCTTTGCAAAGCGGTTGACGAATCATTTTAACAAATGAAACACAATATCGAAAAAACACTCCTCGGCAAAATATGCGACCTTCCTGGACTGAAATCGCTGGTCTCTTCGTGGCAAAGTGAGGGGAAGAAAGTTGTGTTCACCAACGGTGTTTTCGATTTGCTGCATATCGGGCACATCACCTATATGGCGAAGGCATCGGAACTGGGCGATAAACTGATTATCGGTCTCAATTCGGATAGTTCTGTTAAAAGAATCAAGGGCGACGACCGCCCGGTAAACGATCAAAATAGTCGCGCGGCGTTATTGGCGGCCTTGTTTTTTGTCGATGGCATTGTTGTATTTGAAGAAGATACGCCGCTGAACCTCATTTCTACGCTCCTCCCGGATATTTTGGTTAAAGGGGCCGATTACGCAATTGAAAACATTGTTGGCGCAAAAGAGGTGATTGCCAATGGTGGTGAAGTGAAGACTATCGATTTTGTTGAGGGATACTCCTCCACTTCCATCATTAAAAAAATACGCAAACAGATAACTTAAACGGCATGAAAATATTGGTTATCCGTTTCAGTTCGATGGGCGATATCATCTATACCACGCCTGTGGTACGTTGCCTCAAAACGCAATTGCCGGATGCCGAAATTCACTTCCTCACCAAACCTGCGTTCAGGTATATTTATGATGGCAATCCCTACGTTGATAAATTACTGCTTTTAAAATCAACGCTGTCAGAAACTATCGCTGAGATCAAAGCTGAAAAATACGACCATATTGTCGATTTGCACAACAACCTGCGTACATCGATCATCAAACTCAAAACGGGGATCAAATCATCGACCTACAAAAAGCAGCCGATCCGTAAATGGCTCAGCCTCAAATTCCGCTTAAAACTGGTTGAGCCTATTCACCTGGTTGAACGCTATATGAAGGCGGTTAAGGTTTTGGGTGTAAAAAATGATGGGAAGCCTATAGATTACTACATCAAAGCTCAGCACGATCTTGGGAAATTGCTTCCAGAATCGCATCAGCAAGGTTATATCGCTTTCGTCATCGGGGCAACGCATTTTACCAAGCGCATGCCCAATGAGAAGATTGCCGAAATTTGTAGCAACATCAAATATCCAATCGTTCTATTGGGCGGTGAAGATGTAAAAGCTAACGGAACCCAAATTGCAGGAGCCGTTGGATCAAGTATCTACAATGCATGCGGAATCACCAAGCTGGATGAATCTGTTTTCCTGGTCTCGAAGGCAAAACGGGTGCTGGGTTTCGATACTGGCCTTACCCACATCGCGGAAGCATTCGATGTCCCCATCGGCTCTATCTGGGGCGGGACTGTTCCTGAATTACTTGGTGTACAACCATATATGGTAAAGGACGCTGAGGTAATCGGCATTGAGCTCTCATGCCGACCCTGCTCAAAATTCGGACTGGAAAAATGCCCTCTCGGGCATTTTAAATGCATGAAGGAAATTCCGGACCAATGGGTTGTGGATTTCGCTAATAAATCCTAATTATTATATTAGCATCCAAAACCTTATCATTCATGAAAAAAATCTTACTGCTGTTTTCTTTTGTTTTCTTGTCAATATGCGGCTTTGCTCAATCTGTTTCGTTTGGCGTCAGAGGGGGTATAACATTGGCAAACAACCAAATTAGAGCCGCCTCACCTGATTATCACCCTAATACCAGTCCAATAACCACATTTTCAGTGGGCGGATTTGCTGATGTCACGCGTGGCGATTTTTCGCTCGAACCGGGGATTTTCTTTAGCGGACAAGGCGGGGAAAGTAAGACGTCGCCTGGGTCGTATCAAACAGGTTATTGGCTTTCTGACTCCAAAGAAAGGCTATGGTATATTGAGATCCCAATTGACATTATTTATCACCTGCCTGGCCTTTTCAAAAATGTCTATGTGGGAGCGGGCCCTTACATCGCAACAGGTATATCCGGAAATGAGTCAATAATTGTAAGCGAAGTTTTTCCTAACAATCCGGCTCAAAACACCCGAACGACTGTTGACTACAAAGTTTTTGGCGCAGAGGGCTACCGGCGTTTTCAACTCGGGGCCAATGCTATCACTGGCGTACGGTTCAAAAATCATTGGTTAATCAATATCGGTTATGATCTGGGCTTAACATCGATAACTAATCCCGGAGAGGCCAATATTAAGGACAGCCAGTTCACGTTAAGTCTCGGTTACGCTTTTAAATGAACTTAATTTTAATTCATTAAAAACAAGTTACCATTTCTTCTCTTTAAATTTATATATGAAGAAGCTTCTATTGATCCGCCATGCCAAAGCCGTACATGATTTAAGTTACGATGATTTCGAGCGACCGTTGAAACATTCGGGCTTTAAGGACGCTGAGTTTATGGCCGAAAGGCTGCTTTCGGAAAAGATCGTCCCGCAACTACTAATTACAAGTCCCGCATTGCGCACCACAGGTACGGCAAACATCTTTGCTCAGCACTTGTCGCTGGCGAAAGCTAAAGAAGATCTGCGAATATATGACGCAAGCCGGCTAACACTGTTGGATGTGATCAACGGATTTGACAACAAAAAAGATTTTATCGGACTGGTAGGCCACAACCCAACGATGGAGCAAATCATACACTATTTAACAGGAAATATTGTTGATTTTCCGACCTGCGCCATAGCCCTCATTGAATTCGAACTTAATGATTGGGCCGCAGTGAGTGCACAAACCGGCACCATGAAATGGTATAGCGTCCCCAAGGACCATCATTAATTAAGGCAATACGTCTTACCGGGCAGTGAACGGATATAGCCCTGCATTTCCATATTCAGCAAATTCATTGCCAATTGACTCATGGGCATATTGGTTTTAATAGTCAGATCGTCAATAGCCAGGGGCATTTTATGCTGATGAATGATATCAAATATCATTCTTTCCTCCGCCGACAAATCCATCGGCAACATTAATTGTTCCTTTTTGGGCTTTTTCACTCCGCTTCCTTCCCATCCAAGGCTATAAGCCAAATCGGCCGCACAGGTTAGCAAAGCAGCTTTATTATTCCTGATCAGGAAATTGCAGCCTTCTGAAAATTCATCGTCAACCCGGCCCGGAAATGCAAAAACATCGCGATTATAGCTATTGGCTATTTCGGCAGTAATTAACGCCCCTCCTTTAATACTTGCTTCAATAACTACCGTTGCATCTGCCAAGCCAGCAACAATGCGGTTTCGCTGCGGGAAATTTTCGCGATCAGGCGTGGTTCCCGAGGGATATTCAGTTAAAAGGCCACCGTTGGGGAGCATCTTTTCGGCGGTGGAGTAATTATGATAAGGATATATTCTATCGAGCCCGTGCCCTAACACCCCAACTGTTTGTAATCCCTGTTTTACACTCTCCTTATGTGCAGCCACGTCTATACCAGCCGCAAGCCCGCTTATAATCAATGCATCATACTGCTGCAGCTCTGCCACCAATTGCCGGCACAATTCGCGGCCATAGTCGGTGGCGTTGCGTGTACCCACAATACTTACCACATGCTGGCGATTGAGGTCAATGTTACCTTTAGCATAAAGCAGTACCGGGCCATCGGCACAATTCTTCAAACGTTTGGGATAATCGAGATCGGTGTAAAAGATAACCCGGATATTGTTCTTTTCGATGAATTCCAATTCATGTTCAGCAGCAGCCATGGCATCGTCAAAATCAATTGCCCCGGTACGTTTCTCTTTGATACCGGGCACTTTCATCAATTTTGATTTTGGTGTTTTAATAATTTGTTCGGCATCGCCAAATTGAGCCAGCAGAGCTTTGGCATAGGTTGGGCCTATGCTTCTGATCATGGTTAAGGCGATTTGATGCTGTAGTGACATAAGGTAATTAGTATGCCGAAAGTAGGCAATTAATTGCAATGCTCAAATTTTTAGCAAAACTTTTATTTGGCTTAGCGGCCAGCCTTAACATAAATCACTTTCTTCGTCTCGAAAAACTCCTCGCTGAAATAATCGCTTAGATCAAATTGCTGAACCGATAGTTTTGATTCGGCAATTTCCTGTTCCAGGTCTCCACCTTTGAGGTAAAGGATGCCGTTGGTTAATTTATTTTTTGATTCTTTGTTGAATTTGTCTTTCACCCAGGGATAAAAATCTTTTAGCTGCGTTACTGCCCGAGATACCACAAAATCAAATTTTCCTGGTACTTGTTCAGCACGGATATGTTCGGCTTTGAGGTTCTTCAGACCGATGGCTTTAGCAACCTCAGTTACTACTTTTATCTTTTTGCCTATGGAATCAACGAGAAAAAATTGGGTTTCAGGGAACAGAATTGCCAATGGGATGCCTGGGAATCCACCACCGGTACCTACATCGAGAACACATTCATTGGGCAAAAATTGAATGACTTTAGCTATCCCAAGCGAATGAAGCACATGGCGTTCGGGCAAAAGATCGATGTCTTTGCGGGATATTACATTAATTTGCGCGTTCCAATGGCTATAAAGCTCCGGCAATTGCTCAAATTGCTGCTTTTGATTGGCGGTTAGATCGGGAAAATATTTGAAGATGATATCAGATGTCATCCCGGTTAAAACGGTTTATGATATTGCCCAGCAGGTATCTTGCCCTGAAAAGCTGCGCTTTTACTGTACCCAGCGGCAGATCGAGCTGTACGGCGATTTCCTCGTAAGATAACTCATCGAAATAACGCAAGGTGATCAGATTACGATAACGTGGCGGCAATCCTTCTATTAATACTTTTAACTCCTGCGTTTGCTGTTTTTTGATCGAAGTTTCTTCGGGGTTCAGAACGTCGGCTTTGATTTGGAGGGTTTTTTCTTCGCCATCATCGTCAACCATACCATGAATGGACATGGTATTTAATTTCTTTTTGCGGATGAAGTCGATACAATTGTTAGTGGCAACGCGGAACAACCAGGTGCTAAATGCATAATCGGGTTGGTATTTTTCCAGCTTTTCGAACGCTTTGGCGAAAGTCTCCACTGTCAAATCCATCGCGTCTTCCTTGTTGTTAACCATTTTGAGGGCCATAAAGTAGATGGAATCCTTGTACCTATGCATCAGGTCGGCATATGCTTTCTGGTTCCCTTCGCGAGCCTTCACCACAAGATGAAAGTCGTTTTTAGCATTCTCAGTAAAATTTGCGTTTATTTCCACTGGGTCGTTTTTATAAAAGTACCTATCAGTCCAAAAATATTCAAATAAACATAATAAACAAGGTCAAAGGCAGGCAAATACCATATTAAATTTTTGCCGTCCAGTTTCCTGAATATTTTATAGTATAAAATTAATTCGGTAATTATCCGGAACAGAAGCAGGCCCACAGCCAAAAGCGGGTCATGTCCGAATATCAAACAAAGTATTACTAATATATAAAATAAAAATCCAGTTAGTGCATCAAAACTCAACATTCTTCGATGTTTGTTTTTGTACATCTTGCCAACGCCCATATGGCGGCGCTTCTGCCGGTAGTACGTCGAAAAAGATGTTTTAGCAGGGCTATAGGTAAAAGCTTCAGGATGAATTTCGATAGCTGTATTATCAGCAGTGGCATTCTGGTTTACAAAGAGATCGTCGTCTCCAGACATCACATGCATGTGCGCAGCAAAACCTTTGTTTTTAAAGAACAGTGTCTTTGTATAAGCCAGGTTTCGCCCAATTCCCATATAAGCACTCCCTGCCAAAGCCGCCGACAGATAATTAATGGCTGTACGGATTGTCTCGAATCTAATAAAGTTGTTTAAAAAACCAGCCGTACTAATATAAGGTGAATAACCCAGGACAATTTCGGCTTTAGTTGTAAAGTTCATCGCCATTCGTGCGATCCAGTTCCTGGAAGCAGGCTGACAGTCGGCATCAGTAAATAAAAGGTATTCGTTTTTGGCGGCTTTGATGCCCATCGTTAATGCGAATTTCTTCCCGGTTTTAAAACGGTCGTTTTCGGTAACATTAACAATTTTCAGGTGTGAGTATTTGGCGCAAAAAGCCTTCAAAACCTCTTCCGTTTCGTCAAGGGAGCAATCATTCACCACAACAACTTCAAAATCCGGATAGTCCTGCTCTAAAATAGAAGGAAGATTATTGGCCAGGTTTTGTTCCTCATTCCGTGCGCTGATGATCACCGATATTGGTATTCCGGCAGTTTTCAATTCGTCCAGCGGTGCGTATCTCGACAACCTGCGGTGATAGTTGATCAGGTAAAAAAGCTGTGTTATAAAGCAGGCAAATAATAATGCGAATAAGATCCCGGGTAAATAAGCTTCCAAATCGTACTGTTTAATCGGGCAAAGTTGTTAAAAATCAGTGGGAAATTTAGGGAAAGTTGAAAAGTTGATTGAGTTGATTAAGTTAAGTGGTTGACTGACGTTTAAAAACCTATTTACCACGCTAATTCAACTTAATCAACCCAATCAACCGCTTAACTTAATCAACTTAAATAACTATTTTTGCCCCCTCATAATGAAGTTTAATTTAACAGCCGAGGATCCGTTATCAAAAGCCCGTGCGGGCGAGATCACTACCGATCACGGCACGATACAGACCCCCATTTTTATGCCCGTCGGCACTGCGGGGACGGTTAAAGCCGTTCATCAGCGCGAACTGGTAAATGACATTCACGCCCAAATTATCCTGGGTAATACGTACCATTTATATTTAAGGCCAGGGTTGGATACGCTGGAGAAAGCCGGCGGTCTGCATAAATTTAACGGCTGGGATAAACCAATCCTGACCGATAGCGGTGGCTACCAGGTGTATTCGCTGACTGAGGTTAGAAAGATTAAAGAAGAAGGGGTTACTTTCCGCTCACACATTGATGGGTCGAAGCATCTCTTCACTCCCGAAAATGTAATGGATATTCAGCGTATCATCGGCGCCGATATTATTATGGCGCTGGATGAGTGTACACCCTACCCGTGTGATTACGGCTACGCCCGAAAATCGATCGAAATGACGCATCGCTGGCTTAAGCGCTGTTGCAATCGTTTTGACAGCACAGAACCGAAATATAGTTATAGCCAAACTTTATTCCCGATAGTACAGGGATCTGTTTATAAGGATCTGCGTATCAAATCGGCCGAAGTAATTGCCTCATTTGAACGTGAAGGAAATGCTATTGGCGGTCTTTCAGTCGGTGAGCCTGCAGAGGAAATGTACGCGATGACGGAGGTTGTATGCAATATATTGCCCAAGCAAAAACCACGTTATTTAATGGGCGTTGGTACACCTGTAAATATTCTGGAAAATATTGCCCTTGGTATAGATATGTTTGATTGTGTAATGCCTACCAGGAACGCACGCAACGGTATGTTATTTACCAAAAACGGCATCATTAATATCAGGAACGAGAAGTGGAAGAATGATTTTTCACCAATCGAGGCTGATAGCGAGCTGTTTTCCGACATTAATTACTCAAAAGCCTATCTTCGCCATTTAGTTCACTCGGGCGAGATACTTGGAGCGCAGATTGCAACGTTACATAACCTGCACTTTTACCTTTGGCTGGTTAAGGAAGCGCGCGAAAAGATCATCGCCGGCGAATTTTATGACTGGAAAGAAAAAATGGTTAAACGCCTCGGGCAAAGATTATAAATGAAGGCCTGGCTCGATAGATATCTTAAAGTAATAGACTGGTATATCATCCGGAAATACCTGGGTACTTTCGTATTTACCCTGGCTATTTTCACTGTAATTACCGTGGTATTTGATATTGCCGAGCATATCGACAACTTTCTGAAATCTGGCGCTACTTTAAAGGACATTGCTTTTCAATATTACGCCGGATTCATCCCCTTCTATCTTAACCTGCTTGAGCCACTGATCAATTTTATCGCCATTATTCTCTTCACGGCCAAGATGGCCAACCAGACGGAGATTGTACCGATATTGTGTTCGAAGGCCAGTTTTACCCGCTTCCTGCGACCTTATGTTGTGTCTGCTACGCTTATATTTATTATATCGCTTGTGGCAAACGTCTATATTATTCCGTATACCAACCGCCTGAAGGTCGATTTTGAAAACACTCATTTCGGTGACAATAACGACCCTTCTAAGAGCGAGGTACACATGCAGCTGGACAAGCACACCTTTGTTTATGTGAAGTCGTTTGACAAGCAGGCAAAAACGGGCTTTGAGTTCATTATGGAGAAATTTAATGGCGACGTAATGACCGATAAGCTGGTTGCTCAAAGCATTTCGTACGACTCCGTAAAAAGAAAATGGTCTATAAAAACCTTTACCGACAGGCATATCAACGGCATGAAGGAAAGCATGATGTGGCATGGCAGCAGTAAGGACACCGTGCTGGACATGAAACCAGAGGACTTTGAGATCAGGGATAATGCCTACAGCGCCATGTCGATGAGCATCCTCAACAAGAATATAGAGAAGGCAAAACTGCGTGGCACGGGTGAATTAATGGATATGGAATACGAAAAATACAACCGTTTTGTATACCCATTATCCACCTATGTTTTGATGATTATTGGCGTATCCATGTCATCACGGAAGGTGCGCGGAGGCATCGGCTTACCGCTTGGTTTAGGCATTTTACTATGCTTTGCCTACATCGTTGTGGAGCGGTTTGCCCTTGTATTTTCGACCAAAGGCGGGGCGCCGGCGTTGATATCAGTCTTTGTACCTAACATTATATTTGGCATATTTGGTTATTATCTGCTGCTAAAAGCGCCAAAATAATGCCCGAAAAGTCGCCTGTTTCGACCCTCAACAAGAACTTAATTATCCTCCATTTTACCGTTTTTATCTGGGGCTTTACTGGCATTTTAGGCAAGCTCATAACCGTATCTGCGGTGCAGTTAGTGTGGCATAGGGTGCTTATAGCGTTCGTCACGTTGTTCCTTTATTTTCGGTTTAACCGCACGGACTTTAAGGTAAGCAGGAAGGTATTTCTGCAACTGATCTTTACCGGTGCGCTAGTGGGTGGACACTGGATTCTGTTCTTCCTTTCCATCAAATTGTCGACGGTTTCAGTCGCTCTGGTATGCTTCTCATCGCTCACGTTATTCACCGCTGTCTTTGAGCCACTCATCAATAAAAAGCGCATTTCCGGTCTCGAAATCCTATCGGGACTGCTGATTATTTTGGGGATATTCATCATTTTTAAATTCGAGCCACAGTACACTAAGGGCATTATAGCCGGCTTGTTGTGCGCCGTTTTTGCCAGTCTTTTTTACATCATTAATGCCCGGCAAGTGAAGCTCTATGAGGCTCCCGTCATTGCTTTTTATGAGCTCATCGGTGCCTTCATTTGGATATCCATCTTCATAATTTTCACTCAAGGATTCGACCGATCCATGATCTTGAGCCGCTCAGATATCGGCTATCTTTTGTTGCTTGGCACCGTCTGCACGTCTCTCGCTTACGTCGCCGGCGTATCGGTTATGCGCGAGCTCTCCGCCTTCCGTGTCGCCTTGGTCACCAACCTCGAGCCTGTTTATGGTGTCGTCATGTCCTTTCTTTTTTTTGGTGAAATGAACAAAATGACGACCGGATTCTGGGCCGGCGCCATCATCATTTTGTCAACTATTTTTCTTTTTCCGGTCGCCCAGCGACAGGTTGAAAAAAGAAAATCCAGGGCCTAAGATTTCATTTTTGTATACATTCTACTCACCCCGACGGGGTAGGGAAGGGTTTAGACACCCTTATTTTGCACCCATTTTAAGACCTCAGGAGTCATTTTCCCTTTAAAAGATAACCAGTTGTGCCTGTGGTAATTTTGATCAAATACAGGCAAAATCCCAAAATCAGCTACTGTGTATCGAGTACTCCATTTTGCCGCCGGGATATTGGCCATTGTTCACAGCAATTTACATGCATAAACACGTCAATAAAAAACATAAATTCAGAAAATATAAATTTTATAAATCTTTAATACTCACATATTTTATTAGATTAAATAAATAGATAGTTTAATCAAAATCAAACTGGCGATTTATGTAAATGCTAATATTTTTAGCATAGGCACTATTGCAGACATTAAATACACAGCAATTATTTGTTAATCAGAACATTTATACATTGTTAAATAAAGTTTTAATTCACGTTAGGCTTTTCTGCCAGGTTAGTGTACTTAAATAGGGGTTTTTTGATCACCTTAAAATTTGAGAAAATCGACTTAGGTAGGCGAGTCAAAAAAATGTTCCGAAAATCATCACGCCAAAATTCATTTCTTAACCCTTGCACACTTCTTCAATTTTTCGGGAGATAGAAAACGTGGGGACATCTACGAGGTCCAGAAAAAGAAACGCACCACTCCCCTGCTGATTTTGTACATTAGTATTACATTGGTCATTCACATTTTTGGATAGTGGAAACCGAAACATTTAATCACTGTTAAACCAAAGTCGCCATGAGAA
>Ga0068856_100002059_pt1 | contig 20854 bp, 16 predicted proteins | sample KBSCornC62_FD_66595 | JGI IMG/M metagenome (GOLD analysis project Ga0068856, IMG submission 66595) | Corn rhizosphere microbial communities from Kellogg Biological Station, Michigan, USA - KBS Corn C6-2 | ecosystem: Host-associated > Plants > Roots > Rhizosphere > Soil ... | reverse complement strand
GTCACGCGCGTGACGCAGCCGTCGGACTGGCAGAAGCGGCACGAAGCGTTCTCGCGCCGGCAGCAGGAATTGCTCGCGCATGCGCAGCATGCCAAATAGCGGGGCGGACGACCCGCGCGCAGTGGCGTTGCCGGCCGGTGCGGTGCGGCGCGCGGTCGAGCGCCGCCGCGGCGCGCGGCACGAGCACGTCGCCGACGCGATCGCCGAAGAAGTGCCAGTCGCGTTCGTCTACAACGGCCGGCCGCACGCGGTGATGATGGCGACGCCGGCGGATCTGCCCGATTTCGCGCGCGGCTTCACCCTGACCGAAGCGATCGTGGAACGCGCGAACGAAATCGGCGCGATCGTCGTCGAGCCCGCGCTCGCCGGCATCGAGCTGCGCATCGACATCCCGGCCGCGCGCGGCGCGAAACTCGAGGATCGCGTGCGCGAACTCACCGGCCGCACCGGCTGCGGCCTGTGCGGTGCGCAGACGCTGGAAGCGGCCGTGCGCCATCCGCCGCCGGTGTCGGAGCCGCTGCCGCTGGACGGTGCGGCCTTGCGCCGCGCGCTCGACGCGCTCGCGCGGCAGCAGACGATCAACGTTGCGACCGGTGCAACGCACGCTGCCGCCTGGGTCGCGCCGAACGGCGATATCGTCTGCCTGCGGGAAGACGTCGGGCGGCACAATGCGCTCGACAAGCTGATCGGCGCGCTCGTCGCGCGCGGCACCGATTTCCGCGCCGGTTTCGTGCTCGTGACCAGCCGAGCGAGTTTCGAAATGGTGATGAAGGCCGCGACCGTCGGCATCGGCGCGGTGGTCGCGATCTCGGCGCCGACCGCGCTCGCGATCGCGCTGGCCGAGCAGGCGAACGTCACCTTGATCGGCTTCGCGCGCAGCGCGGGCTATTCCGTGTACGCGCACGCCGCACGCGTGCGCGATGTTCCGATCCTTCCGGGAACCGTGGCATGAATGTGGAACGTCTGATCGACATGGCGAACGACATCGCCAATTTCTTCGCCGGCGACCCCGACCGCGAGGCCGGCATCGACGGCGTCGCCAACCACCTGCGCAAATTCTGGGAACCGCGCATGCGCAAGCAGTTGCTCGCGCACGTCGCCGCGCACGGCCCCGCGGGACTGAACGAGGTGGCGCAGGCGGGCGTGGCGAAGCTGGCCGCGATGTCCGCCGCCGCGGCCTGAGGCGGACGCCGCCAGGTCGCCAGCCGGCGGGGTCCGGTCCCGATTGGCTTTCGCCGTCGGGCGGGCTAAAGTGGTGTTCGGGGTGCGTGCCGGCACTCGTTGGGGGAAGCATGAACCAGCCACCGCCACTGCCCGAAGCGAATCCGTACGCGGCGCCGGCCGCGCGCGTGATCGATCCACTGCAATCCGATACGCAGGAACTGGCCGACCGCGGTACGCGGCTCGGCGCGGCGATCGTCGACGGCCTGATCTACGGCGCCGTGATCGGCGTGCCGGCCATTGTGCTGCCGCTGATGATCGGACAGACCGCCAGCAACCGCAGCCAGACCGCTGCGATTGTGCTGTTCAGCATCATCGGTGTGGCCGTTATCGGACTGCTGGTGGTCAACTGCGTGCTGCTGCACAAATACGGGCAGACCATCGCCAAGCGCCTGTTCAAGATCAAGATCGTGCGCAGCGACGGCTCACGCTGCGGACTCACGCGCGTAATTTTCGCGCGCTGGCTGCCGGTCGGCCTGCTCGGCGCGATCCCGTTCGTCGGCTACATCATTTCCCTGCTCGATCCGCTGCTCATCTTCCGCGAGGATTACCGCTGCCTGCACGACCACATCGCCGATACGGTGGTGGTCAAGGTCTGACGACAGTGGGCGCATGCTCGATACGCTGACGCCGGTCGAAACGCCGGAAGGCATCGCCCTGCAGCTGCGCGCCGCCGGCGCGATGCCGCGTGCTTGCGCCTGGGCGATGGATACGCTGATCCGCACCGCCGTGCTCTGGGCCTGCGGCGGTGCGCTCGCACTGCTCGGCACGAGCGGTATCGGCCTGTACCTGCTGCTGCTGTTCTCGCTGCTCTGGCTCTACCCGGTGCTGTTCGAAGTCCTGCGCGACGGCCAGACGCCGGGCAAGAAGCTGATGAAACTGCGCGTGATCAACGCGAACGGCACGCCGGTCACGTGGATCGCCTCGATCGTGCGGAATCTGATGCGCACGGTCGATTTCCTGCCGGCGCTGTACGCGTTCGGCGTGTGCGCGTCCCTGATCGATCCGCGCTGCCGCCGGCTCGGCGACATCGTCGCCGGCACGCTCGTGGTGCACGCCGACGCCGCCGCCGGTCCGAGCGCCGCGCCGATCGTGCCGGCGGTGCATCCGCCGGTCGCGCTGCAGCTGGGCGAGCGCGCCGCGATCGTCGAATTCGCCGAACGCGCCGCGCAGCTGACGCCGGAGCGCCAGCAGGAACTCGCCGCGCTGCTGCCGATGCTGACGCAGGCACACGGCGCGCTCGCGGTGCAGCGCCTGCACGGCATGGCCAACGCGCTGCTCGGGCGTCGCGCATGAAACAGGAAGCCTTCCAGGCGCGGCACGAAGCCGAATGGAGCGCGTTCGCGCAGTGGCTCGAGCAACGCCAGCGGCCGGCGGCGAAGGTGCGCGCACGCGACGCCGAGGGCGCGTTCGCCGACGCCGATTTCCCGCCCGCGTACCGGCGCCTGTGCCAGCAGCTCGCCCTGTGCGAGCGCCGCGGCTACAGCGCGCAGCTGACGCGCCGGCTGCGCGATCTCAGCGACCGCGCGCACCTCGTGCTCTACCGCCCGCGCACGCCGCGCTGGCGCCGCGTGCTGGATTTCTTCGCCGCCGACTTCCCGCGCCTGGTGCGCGCGCAGAAGCGCGCCATGCTGGCCGCGGCGCTGCTGTTCTACGTGCCGCTGTTCGGCGCCATCTTGCTGCTGCACTTCCGGCCGGAGCTGGCGTATTCGATTTTCGACCCGCACCAGCTCGCCAATTTCGAGAACATGTACGACCCGCACGCGGATCGTCTCGGGCGCGAGAGCGGGACTGACCTCCAGATGTTCGGGTTCTACATCCTGAACAACGTCAGCATCGGCTTCCGCACGTTCGCCAGCGGCTTGTTTGCCGGGATCGGCGCGGTGCTGGTGCTGATCATGAACGGCGTGATCATCGGTGGCGTCGCCGGGCACCTGACCGAAATCGGCTACGGCGACCCGTTCTGGCGTTTCGTCGCCGGCCATTCCGGGCCCGAGCTGACCGCGATCGTGATCGCCGGCGGCGCCGGATTGCAGATCGGCATGGCCTTGATCGCTCCCGGGCGGCGCTCGCGCGCACGGGCGCTGGTCGACGCCGGACGCATCGGCGCGAAACTCGTGCTCGGCGTGTTCGCGATGCTGGTGTTCGCGGCGTTCGTCGAGGCGTATTGGTCGTCCATCGCGTGGATGCCGCGCGAGGTCAAGTTCAGCGTCGGCGTGATGGTCTGGCTCGGCATCGGACTGTGGCTCTGGCGCGGCGGCCGCGGTCGCGCGCCGTCGGCGGAGGAAGCGCTGTGACGCGGCGAGGCAGTCATGCGGCTTGACGCGATCACCGTCGCGCTGCGCATGCGCACACCGTGGGAAGCGACCGACCTCGGCATCGCCCTGGTGCGCGCGCACGCCGGGCGCGTGTGGAGCGCGTGGTTCCTGAGCACGCTGCCTGCGTTCGTGCTGTTCAACGCGTTCGCGCTCGCACTGGATGCGCCGTGGCTCGGCGCGCTGCTGATGTGGTGGGCCAAGCCGGTGTTCGACCGCGTGCCGTTGTTCGTGATTTCGCGCGCGGTCTTCGGCGCCACGCCGAGCCTACGCGACACGCTCGTCGCGCAGCGCCGCTGGGGCTGGCGCGCGATGCTCGCCTGGCTCACCTGGCGCCGCTTCCACCCCGGGCGCGCCATGCTGCTGCCGGTGGACCTCCTGGAAGGCGTGCGCGGCGCGCAGCGCAAGGATCGCGTGTACGTGCTGAGCCGCGCGCATGCGTCGCCGAATGCACTGCTGATGCTGATCGGCGCGAACATGGAAACGGTGTTCGTGTGGTCGGCGCTGCTGCTCGTACTCATGTTCGTGCCGATCGAGTTTTTCCAGCCGTCCGTGCGCGCGATGTGGGACACGCTGTTCGACCACCCGCCGGCCTGGGCGCAAGTGCTGGGCAACGGCGTGTACTGGGGCGCGATGTCGATCGTCGAGCCGTTCTACGTCGGCGCGGGGTTCGGCTTGTACCTCAACCGGCGCATGCAGCTCGAAGCCTGGGACGTCGAACTCGCGTTCCGTCGTCTGGCCGCGCGCCTGACGCCGGCGCCGTTTGCCGCTGCCGCGTTGCTGTTGCTGTCCGCGGTGGCGTTCGATGCCGGGCACGCGCGCGCGGCGACTGCGCCGCAGCCCGCAGCGTCATCGCTGCCGGACGGCTGGCAGCGCTTGCCGCAGGCGAAGGACGAGCGCAGCGCGCCGTCGCCGGACGTGCGGGAAGGCGATTTCGATGCGCGCGACGACGACGGCGACGACGATGAGAACGCGCCGAAGAAAAAATTTGCCGGTGCGGCGGAACCGGCCGGCGACGCGGCGACGCCCGCGCGTGCGAAGCCGGCGGATGCCAAAACGGCAGAGGCCAAACCGGCAGACGCAAAATCGGCAGAGACGAGCGACCCCGCCAAACCGAAACCGACGCGCGACAACGGCGTCGTGTGCCGCATCACCGACGCGCCGAAAGACCGCGGCACGCCGCTCGACAAGCTGTTCGCGAAAGGCTTCCGCAAGGACGGCGCGGACTTCGAGGCGGCGGTGAAGAAAGCCTATGCCGAGGCCGATCTCGATCCGAAGATCAAGCAATACGTGTGGAAGGCGCGTCATCCGGAAAACGCGGATCGGGACGAGAAGGAGCCCGGCTGGGCGCGCGGCCTCGGCGGTGCGTTCGGCTTCGTCGCGGAATACGGGCTCTGGATTCTGATCGGCGTGGCGCTGCTCGTGATCGTGCTCAACCACCGCCGCTGGCTGTCGTGGTTGTCCGATCGCGCCGGCGCCGCGCCGCCGCCGATGCCGACGGCGCTCGGTGCGCTGCCAACGGCGCCCGAGCCGTTGCCCGACGACGTGCCTGCCGCGGTGCGTGCGCTGCTGGCGCAAGGCCGCGTGCGCGCGGGACTTGCGCTGTTGTACCGCGCCGCGGTTGCGCGCCTGGTCGAGCGACTCGGCGCGCCGCTGCCGCCGGGCGCGACCGAGGCCGATTGCCTGCGGCGCGCGCGCAGCCTCGCGGACGCGCGCTACGCGGGCTTGTTCGCGCGCATCGTGCGCTGCTGGCAGGTCGCGGCGTACGCGCAGCGTCCGCCGCCGGCCGGTGAGATCGAGGCATTGCTCGGCGAATGGAGTGCGGACGGGGTGACCGCGTGAACCGGCGCTCGCTGGTCGGCATCTTCCTCGCGCTACTGCTGGTCGGCGCATTCGCCGCCTGGTGGTTCGCGACGTTCGAGCGCGTGCAGCTAGAAGTCTCCGCACCGCTCGCCGGCGAAGCGCGCTACAACCCGCTTTTCGGGCTCAAAAAGGTGCTCGAGGCGCGCGGCTACAAGGTCGATTCGCGCGCGAATTTCAACGCGCTCGCGCTGACGCTGGGGCCGAGCGACACGCTGATCCTCGGCGCCGATCCGCGCACGCTGAGCCACGAAGACGTCGATGCCTTGCTCGCATTCGTCGAATCCGGCGGGCAGCTGCTGTTCGGCATGCCGCGCGGCACCAACGGACGCGACGGCGAGCTGCTCAACCGCCTGCGCCTGGTGCCGCAGCCGCAGTACGAATGCCTGCGTTGGCCGATCGGCGATGTGGACAGCGGCACGCAATGCATGACGACGTTCAAGACGCTGGAAAAGCCCGCGGCATTCGAACAGCTGCTCGGCGCCAAGGAAGGCGAGAAATACTGGCTCGGCCGCCACACGCGCGAAGACGGCGCGTGGACCGCGCTCGGCACGCTCTCGTTTCTGCACACCAACGTGTTGAAGCAGCCGGGCTACGCCGCGTTCGCGTGGCAGGTGCTGGCGCCGGCGCTGCAGAAGGACGGCACGGTGCACCTGATCTACTCGACCGAGGTGCCGCCGCTGCACGTGCTGCTCGTGCGCTACGGCTGGCCGGCGCTGGTGCCGGTCCTGATCGCGCTGCTGGCGTGGCTCTGGCTGCGCAGCCAACGCCTCGGACCGCTGCTGCCGGTCGCCACGACGCACCGCCGCGCGCTGCGCGAACACATCCACGCCGCGGGCGAATTCACGTTCCGTCGCGGCCGCGGCCTGGCGCTGTACGCGCCCTTGCGCCGCGCCTTCGACGCGCGCCTGCGCCGCGACGATCCCGCGCTGGCCGCGCTCGACGTCGACGCGATGGCGCAGGAACTGGCCAAGCGCAACGGCTTGTCGCCGGCGGTCGTGCGCATGGCGCTGGTGCCGCAGGCACTGGCCGATCCGGAACGTTTTCACCTCACGATCAAGACCCTGACCCAATTGAGAGCCCGACCATGACGCACCCTTCGGACACCGCGCCGCCCGCTGCGCCGCCACCCGCCGCCGCGCCACCCACGACGGCGCCGACGCCGCTGACCGGCGCTGCGCTCAGTGCGCGCTGCGACGCGATCCGCGGCCAGATCGCGCAGGCCTTCGTCGGCCAGGGCGAAGTCCTGGATCAACTGCTGATCGCGCTGCTCGCGAGCGGCCATGTGCTGCTCGAAGGCGTACCCGGGCTCGGCAAGACGCTGCTGGTGCGCGCACTGGCGAGCGCGATGCAGTGCACGTTCTCGCGCGTGCAGTTCACGCCCGACCTCATGCCGAGCGACGTCAGCGGCCACGCGTTCTACGATCCGAAGACGGAGAGTTTCAAGATTCGCCGCGGCCCGGTGTTCGCGAACCTGCTGCTCGCCGACGAAATCAACCGCGCACCCGCGAAGACCCAGGCCGCGCTGCTGGAAGCGATGCAGGAGCTGCAGGTCACGATCGAGTCGCGCAGTTTCACGCTGCCGCCGCCGTTCCTGACCGTCGCCACGCAGAACCCGATCGAGCAGGAAGGCACCTATCCGCTGCCCGAAGCGCAGCTCGACCGCTTCCTGCTCAAGGTGCTGATGCCGTATCCGCCCGCGGACGAGGAAGTGAAAATGGTCGAACGCGTGAGTCTCGGCCGCACGGCGAGCGATTTCGACCTGTCGCGCGTGCGCGCCGTCGCCTCGCCGCAGGACGTGCTCGCGATGCAGCTCGGCACCGCGCTGGTGCGCGTCGATCCGGTCGTGGTCGATTACGCCGTGCGCATCACACGGGCGACGCGCGAATGGCCCGGCATCGCGATGGGCGCGGGCCCGCGCGGCAGCCTGTCGCTGGTGCGCGCCGCGCGCGCGCAGGCCGTGCTCGATGGCCGCGATTTCGTCACGCCCGACGACGTGCGCAGCGTGGCCAAGCCGGCGCTACGGCATCGCCTGAGTCTCGCGCCGGAAATGCAGATCGAAGGACGGCGTGCGGACGACGTGCTGGAAGCCTTGCTGCTGAAGATCGAGGCGCCGCGGCAGTGAGCTCGGCGCTTGCCCGCTCTTCTTGCCCGTCATCCCAGCGCAGGCTGGGATCGCTCTCCGGCGTTGTCGAAAGAGCGATTCCGGCTTTCGCTGGAAAGACGGGAAAAGCAGGGCGGACGGCGTTTGATCTCTCTTTTTGCCCGTCATCACAGCGCAGGCTGGGATCGCTCTCCGGCGTTGTCGAAAGAGTGATTCCAGCCTGCGCTGGAACGACGAGCAAAGAAGGAGAGCGCCTCGCATGACCCCGGCGCCCGCCCTCGTCGTCGCCTTGCTCGCGTGCGGATTGCTCGGCCTCGCTGCGGCGTTCGAGCTCGTGCCGCTGGCCGCGTACGCGGCGGCGTGTGCGGTGCTGCTTGCGCTGCTGCTGCTCGACGCGCTGCGCCTGCGTCGCCTGCCGACGCCCGAGGTCGCGCGCGAGTTGCCGCCGATCGTGCCGGTCGGCGTGGAGCGCGGCGTCGGCCTGGCGCTGCGCCACGCGGCGCGGCGCGCGTTGCGCGTCGACGTGCACGACCTGCATCCGGGCGACTGGCCCGTTTCTGGACTGCCGCGGCGCGTCGATGTGCCACCCGGACGCACGCTGGAATTGCCGTACGCCGTGACCCCGGCGCAGCGCGGTCTGTTTCGTTTCGACGGCTGCGCGCTGCGCCTGCATTCGCCGTGGCGCTTCTGGCGCCAGCGCCGCATCGTGCCGCCGCTGCAATCGCTCCGTGTTTATCCCAATTTCGCGCCGCTGGCGCGGCTCGCGCTGGTCGGTTCGGAGCAGGCGTCGCGCGTGGTCGGCGCGCACCTCAAGCGCCGCCGCGGCGAAGGCACCGAATTCCAGCAGCTGCGCGAATACCGCGTCGGCGATTCGCTGCGCCAGATCGATTGGAAAGCGAGCCGCCGCGCGCAGAAACTGATCTCGCGCGAATACCAGGACGAACGCAACCAGCAGGTCATGCTGCTGCTCGACACCGGCCGACGCATGCTCGCGCGCGACGACACGCTGGCGCATTTCGATCACGTGCTGAACGCCGCGCTGATGGTGGCGTACATCGCGTTGCGCCAGGGCGATGCGGTCGGCCTGCTCGCGGCCGGCGGCGCCTCGCGCTACATGGCGCCGCGGCGCGGACTGGGCACGGTCGATACGCTGCTCAACACCGTGTTCGATCTCGAAGCGCAAGCCGTGGCGACGGATTATCTGGAGGCCGCTACGCTGCTCGGTGCGCGCCAGCAGCGCCGCTGTCTCGTGCTGCTGATCACGAACGCGCGCGACGAGGACATCGAGGATCTGCTCGCCGCCGTCGGCCAGCTCAAGCGCCGGCACCTGGTGTGCGTCGCGAGCTTGCGCGAAGAAGTACTCGACCGCGCGCTGCTCGCGCCGGTGCACGGCTTCGACGACGCGGTCGACGTTGCCGCCACCGCGCAGTACGTCGAGCAGCGTGCGCGCACGCATCGCGCGCTGCGCGCTGCGGGAGCGGACGTGCTCGACGTCACCTGCCGCGAACTGCCGAGCGCGCTGGTGGAACACTATTTGGCGGTCAAACGCGCCGCGCGCCTGTAGCGCGACGCCCACGAGAGGGGAGAAGGCGATGGCGGTCGAATGGTTCTATGCCGATGCGCAGCATCAGCAGCAAGGTCCGGTGCCGGGTTCGCGCCTCGCCGAATTGTTCCGCAGCGGCGCGGTGCAGCCGGAAACCCTGGTCTGGCGCGATGGACTCGCCGGCTGGGTCGCGCTGCGCAGCGTCGCGGCGCAGCTCGGCTTGATCATCGTCGGCAACGCGCCGCCGCCGCCGGGCGCCGCGCGCACCGGTGCGGTGCGCTCGCCGCAGGGCGCGATCGTCAAGCCGACCGGTTCCGGCGGGGGCGCGGGCGTGATCATTGCCGTCGTGTGCGTGGTCGGGATTGCGGTGATCGCAATCCTGGCCGCGATCGCGTTGCCCGCGTATCAGGACTACACCTTGCGCAGCAAGGTCGCGATGGCGCTGGTGCAGGCGAGCGCGCTGAAGATCCAGATCAGCGAATTCCGGCAGAACGAGCAGCGCTGCCCGAAGAACGACGACGACGGATTCGGCAAGGCGAATTCGTACTCGCTCAAATACGTGTCGTCGGTGGAGATCGGACCGCTGAAGGAATCGAAAAACTGCGCGTTGCGTCTGACCCTGAACGGCACCGGCTCGAGCATGCTCGACGGCAAACGCATCCTGTTCAGCCTGGGCGAAGGCGAGGACTGGCGCGTCAGCACCGACCTGCCGCAAAAATACCTGCCGACGGCGTTGCGTCAACACTGAAACGCGACGCCGCTCGCCGCGCCCGGCGCGCGCACTTTAAGCTCGCGCCATGAGTCACGGCATCGTTTGGTTCCGGCGCGACTTGCGCCTGGCGGACAACCCCGCACTCGACGCCGCATGCCGGGCGCATGCGAGTGTGTCGTGCGTCTACGTGCATGCGCCGCACGAGGAAGCGCCGTGGGCGCCGGGCGCAGCCAGCGATTGGTGGTTGCATCAGTCGCTCGTGGCGCTCGATGCGTCGCTGCAGCAGCGCGGGACGCGCCTTCACGTGTTTCGCGGCGACAGCAGCAAGGTGCTGCTGCGCCTGGCGCGCGCGAGCGGCGCCGAGGACGTGTACTGGAATCGCCTGTACGAACCGGCGACGATCGCGCGCGACACGGCGCTGAAGGAAACGCTCGCACAGCACGGCATCGCGGCGCACAGCACGAACGCACAGCTGCTGGTCGAACCGTGGCAGGTGCAGACGAAACAGGGCGGCCCGTACAAGGTGTTCACGCCGTTCTGGCGCGGCGTGCGCGCCGGCCTGAGTCCGACGCCGCCCGTTGCCGCGCCGCGGCGCATCGCCGGCCTGCCGCTCGAGGGCAGCGTGCCGCTCGACGCGCTCGAATTGCGGCCGCGGATCGCCTGGGACGCCGGCATCGCGCGTGCCTGGCGGCCGGGCGAAGCCGGCGCGCGCAAGCGTTTCGGCGCGTTCCTGCGTCGCGGACTGGCGGAGTATCGCGACGGCCGCGACCGGCCCGATGCCGATTTCACGTCGCGTCTGTCGCCGCACCTGCATTTCGGCGAAATCGGCCCGCGCCAGATCGCGTGGCGCCTGCTCGCGCCGCAGGGTGAAGCGGTGGGCGAGGCCGCGCGCGAAGCCTTCCTGCGCGAGCTTGGCTGGCGCGAGTTTTCGGTGCATCTGCTGTTCCATTTCCCGCACACCGCGGAGAAAAACCTCAATCCGCAGTTCGATCGGTTCCCGTGGGCGCCGCGCGACGCCGAGGCGCTGGCGCGCTGGCAGCGCGGCCGCACGGGTGTGCCGATCGTCGACGCCGGCATGCGCCAGCTCTGGCGCACGGGCTGGATGCACAACCGCGTGCGCATGATCGTGGCGAGCCTGCTGACCAAGAATCTGCGTCAGCACTGGCTCGAAGGCGCGCGCTGGTTCTGGGACACGCTGGTCGACGCCGATCTGGCCAACAACACGCAAGGCTGGCAATGGACCGCCGGCAGCGGCGCCGATGCCGCGCCGTATTTCCGCATCTTCAACCCGGTCAGCCAGGGCGAGCGTTTCGATCCGGACGGCGCGTACGTGCGCAAATGGGTGCGCGAATTGCGCGGTGTGCCCGCGCCGCTGGTGCATCAGCCGTGGCGCGACGCGGACCTGCTGCGTCGCACCGGCTATCCCGCCCCGGTGGTGGATCTTGGCGAGTCGCGCGCGGCGGCGCTCGAGGCGTATCAGCAGATGCGGGCGTAGGCTTCTCTCGCCAGTCAATCCGGCTAACGCAAAGCTTTTTACGAGGAGTTCGCGCGCGAACGTCGCTGGATCACGCCGCGCGCCGGCATGACTTCTGCGTTAGCGGCACATCGGCGCCGGCGCAGTGCTTTCCATCGCGGCGCGGAAGATCCGGTCGTATGTCTCGCTGCGCGCGCACGATGCGCCGCCGCCGGGCAGCGTGCGCAGCGCCGCGATCATGTCCACGATCGCGAGATGGCTGTTCGCGCTCGGGTCGACACCGAATGCCGGGTTCGGCTGGTACAGCATCGCGATGCCGAACGTGTGCGTCGAAAAATCCACCCAGGGCGCGAAGCCGAACAGGCCGATATCGGAAATCGTGGGGGCATCGATCGAGACGCCGCTCGGCTCCAGCCACACGCCGATGCCGTATTGCGTGCTGCCGTCCGCCGCCGGCGGGGCGTAGCCGAGGATCGCGTCGCCCGTCTGGTTGTGGATCAAAGTCTGGATCGCGGCGGGACTCAGGATGCGGATGCCGTTGCCGACGCCGTCGGCGGCGATCATCGCGAGCACGCGGGCGTAGTCTTCGAGCGCGGCTTCGGCGCCGCCGGCGATCGGGTAGTTCGCCGTCGGCTGCGTCTTGTCCGTGACCAGGCCCTGCCAGTCGATCGACGACGCGCACAGCGGCGCGCCGATCGCCTGCTGCCAGCCGAGCTGCCAGTCGGCGCCGCTGCGCCATTGCACGACTTCGCCGCCGACCTGCATGGAAATCCCACCGTACGCGAACTGGCTGCCGGCAGGCGCATAGTTCTGCGGCGCGAGGCCGAGGTAATCCTTGGCGATGTCCTGCACGCTTTGTTCGAGGGTGATGTGCTGGTCGTACATCAGCGGATTGTTGCGATCGTCACCGTAGCCCGCGGTGTGCGAAAACATCTGGCGCAGCGTGATCCCGGCGTTGCCGGGCTGCCATTGGAAGGTCGGCGCGGGCAGCAGGGTCGAGACCGGCGCATCCAGATCGGCCAGTCCGGCGTCGTCCGCCTGCAGCACGCGCAGCCCGGCAAGCAGCTTGCTCGCCGAGGCCAGCGGAATGACGGTCGAATCGTCGTAACTGCCGTAGTATTTCTTGAACAGCACGCCCTGCGCCGAACCGATCAGCAACCCGCCGTCGCTGACGCCGTTGCGCGCCAGCAGCTGCTGCATGCGCTGGTCGACGGCGGAAAAATCGCAGGACGTCGCGGCCGTGCAGGGCAGTGCCGCCGCCGCGGCGCACAGCGCTGCAAAGAAGCGGAACGTGCGTGTCAGCCTCACGGCAGCTGCACCGTGCCGGGGCAGGACACGACCGGCGCGCCGTCGAATTTGTCCGCGAACAGGTGATCGTAGACCGTCATCGACGGGCACATGCCGCTCGCCGGCACCTGCGCACGCACGCCGGCAACGGCGTCGGTGATGATGCGCTGCATTGCCGCGTGACTGGTGACGCTGGCGGTGTTGGATCCGGTCTCGCCCGCGTTCGCGGTGTCGTAGATCATCAGGATTCCGTACGTGCCGGAGGCGTAGTCGACCCAGGGCGCGAAGCCGAACTTGCCGATGCTCGACACGACCGGCGCGCCGGACAGGCTGGCGCCGCCGTCGGCCGCCTGCGGTTCGATCCAGGCGCCGACGCTGTATTGCGTGTTCGCGTACGTGCCGCCGCCGGGCAGGGCGAAGGTTTCCGCCGTCGGCACGCAGCCGTCGCTGCAGCCGGCGACGGCGCTGCCGGATTGCGACGCCTTCCACGTCGCCACCGCGCCCGGGGTCAGCAGGCGCGTGCCGTTGCCGACGCCGTTGGACAGCAGCATGGCAAGCACGCGCGCGTAATCCTCCAGGCTCGCTTCGCCGCCGCCGGAAATGCGGTAGTTCTGCGTCGCGCCGAGTCCTTGCCAGTCGATCGTCGCCGCACACAGCGGAGCACCGAGGTCGTGCTGCCAGTCCGCCTGCCAGTCGCCGCTTTCCGTGCCGCCGAGCGGCGAGGGCTGGCCTTGCGACGTCATCTGCACCACTTCGCCGCCGATCTGCATCGCCACGCCGCCGTACGCGAATTCGGTCGGCACCGGCAGGTAGGGCTGCTTCGCGACGCCCGGATAGGTCGCGATATTCACCACGCTGTCGAACAGCGTGCCGTTCGGGTTGTTGATGAACGCATCGTCTTCGTCGTTGCCGTATCCGGCGGTGTGCGAAAACAGTTGGCGCAGCGTGATCGCGGCGGCGGCGGGTTGCCACGGAAACGTCGGCGGCGGCAGGTAGGTCGACACCGGCGTATCCAGATCCGCCCAGCGCAGGCCCGCGACCTGCAGTACGCGCACGCCGGACAGCAGTTTGGTCGCGGACGCGAGCGGCAGGATGGCGTTGCGGTCGTACGGCAACGTGGTCGGGCTGCCATTGACGTCGCGCGTGAAGCTGCCGGTGAAATACTCGTGCAGGATGCCTTTGGCGGAACCCACGATCAGTGCGCCGCCGGCGACGCCGTCGGCGGCGATCAGATTGTCGAGCGCGGCGTCGGCACCGGCGAAATTGCAGCTCGCGGCGGCATCGGCGGCGAAAAAAAGCGCTCCCGTGACGGCGAGCGCGGTTCGCAGCGGGGCAAAGCGGCGGGGTGTGTTCATGCCGCGCAGCGTGCCCGCAGGCTGTAACGCCAGTTTGTCGGCCGAAACATTCCGTTACAACGGCGCGCTGGGCTCGCGTTTGCGCAGCAGCCAGGACAGCACGTGGTGGCGTCAGCGTCGCCGTGAACAGCGCTGCCGTGGGGCATCGGGTGCGCCTCGCTGCGCGGGGAACGCGGGCGGCGGCGGCGCGCCGTTGCGTTTTCGTTGGCTTCCTCGGATGCTACAGGTCAGGTCGGGTGGGCTGAAGCGCCATCCGTTCACCTCCCGCTCCTGCAAACCCAGTTTGGGGGAAGGGAGTGAGCGTCGCGGGGTGAGGGAGTCTGAAGCGCCACCCTCACCCCGTGCCCTCTCCCGCCAGCCTGAGAGGGGGAGTGATCGTCGCGCTGTGCGCGACACCGGTGTTTTATTGGAGCGGGGGAGTCTCATGCGCAAAGCGGCGGCACCGGAACGCGAGCCGATGTCGAAGGTCGACACGGCGTGGCTGCGCATGGAAAGCCCGACCAACCTGATGATGATAACGGGCGTGCTGACGTTCGCGCAGCGCGTCGACATGGCGCGCCTGCGCGCGCTGATGTCGCAGCGTTTCCTGGCCTACCGGCGCTTCCGCCAGCGCGCGGTCGATACCGGATCGGCCGCGTTCTGGGAAACGGACACGGGATTCAAAATCGAGCGTCACGTGTTCGCCGCGCGCCTGCCGAAGAATCCCGGCAAAAAGCCGGCGGACAAGCGCACGCTGGAGGACTTCGTCAGCACGCTCGCCTCGACGCCGCTCGACCATGCACACCCGCTGTGGCAGTTCCAGCTGGTCGAGAACTACCAGGGCGGCAGCGTGCTGATCGCGCGCATCCACCATTGCTACGCCGACGGACTGGCGCTGGTGCAGGTCATGCTGTCGCTGACGGACGCCGCGCCGCGGCTGGAAAAACGCGCCGAGCTGGCCAAGGTCTGGTTGCCGCAGGAGCGCGACGGCGTGCTCGAACGGCTGTTGCAGCCGGCGCGCGCGGGGCTGGGAAAAGCGCTCAAATACGGCGAAATCGCGCTGGAAAAAGGCGTCGAGATGCTGCGCGATCCGCGCCTGGCGGCCGCCGTCGCACGCGAAAGCGGCGAGATCACGCGCGAACTCGCGATCGCGCTGAGCTTGTCCGACGATCCGGCGACCACGCTCAAGGGCCCGCTCGGTTCGCGCAAGCGCTGCGCCTGGGCCGACCCGCTGCCGCTCGCCGACGTCAAGGCGATCGGCAAGGTACTGCGTTGCACGGTCAACGACGTGCTGCTCGCCTGCGCCGCCGGCGCACTGCGCAGCTACCTGCGCGACGCCGGCGAGAACGTCGACGGGCTGACCATCCGCGCGACCGTGCCGGTGAACCTGCGGCCGCTCGAACACGCGAAGAAACTCGGCAACCATTTCGGTCTCGTCTTCCTCGAGCTGCCGGTGGGCGAGGGCAATCCGCTGCGCCGGCTGGAACGCGTGGCGCAGTCGATGCGGGAGTTGAAGCAGTCCAAGCAGGCGGCACTGACGTTCGGCCTGCTCGCGGCGGTCGGCATGGCGCCGGTCGCATTGCAGCGCATGGCGCTGGACCTGTTCAGTCGCAAGGCCAGCACCGTCGCGACTAACGTGCCCGGTCCGCAGATGCCGCTGTACCTGGCCGGCTGCGAAGTGAAGGAGCTCATGTTCTGGGTGCCGCAGAACGGCACGATCGGCATGGGGCTGTCGATCCTGTCGTACAACGGCCGCGTGCATTTCGGCTTGATCGCGGACGAGCAGCGCGTCGCCGATCCGGACGCGATCGCGCAGCGGTTCGCGCGCGAAGTGGAAAAACTCACCCTGATCACGCTGATGGAAGACTGGGACGCCGAGATCGTTTCCGGCGACGCGGCGGCGACGATCGAGCATTTCTCCGGCTGACGTCGGAATCGGTCGGCGCGAGGGGAGGCCGGGCAACCCGGTGCGCGGCATTTGGATGGCCAGCCGATATTCCCGGCAGGCGCGGCCGCAACCGCTTCGCGTTCGAGCCGCCCGGGGCGGCTCCGCCCGGCGACATACGACGCCATACGTAGAAATTCCGCGCGGAATCGGCTAGCGTGGGGGCTCACGTTGCGCCTTAGGTAGGGAAAATCCATGAGCGAGCGCTTGCGCCGGTATCTGCCGGCAGGGATGGTATTGGTCGTGGGTCTGGCAAGCGCTGCGCTGTGGCGCGCGCACGCGCCGACACACCGTTTCGCCGCCGGCGAGTCCGACGAAGCCGGGCAGGGCCATTCGCCATCCGACGGCGATTTCTGGGCCGTGCACTACGGCTACCACGGCGACCCGCAGAACCTGCATTACGAATCGCGCTGGCTGCTCGACGCCAAACGCCAGGATCAGCGCATCGCCAGTGCCGTGCCCTCCGGCCGCAAGGAATTCCGCGCGAAATCCGCGCTCGGCAGCGGGCTCAACCCGAACGCCTTCACCCTGATCGGCCCACGCCCGCTGCAAGGCGAAGGGTTCGGCGCGGGCAACAACGCCGGCCGCACCAACGTGATCCTGAGCGATCCGGACAACCCCAACATCGCCTGGATCGGCTCCGACGGTGGCGGCGTGTGGAAGACCACCAACTGCTGCAGCGCGGCGACCACCTGGACCGAGAAGACGGACCTGCCGGAAATCTCGACCATCGCCATCGGCGACATCAGCATGGATCCGCACGATCACAACGTGCTGTACGCCGCCACCGGCGACCTGCGCTACGGCTCGTACTCGTTCGGCACCGCCGGCGTGCTGAAAAGCACCGACCGTGGCGAGACCTGGGCGCTGCTCGGCACGAGCGTGTTCAATCCGCGCTACACCGGCGCCAGCGGCTTCCCGCAGTACCAGGCGATCAGCAAGGTCGTGGTCGACCCGAACAACGCGAACACCGTGATCGCCGGCACCAAGACCGGCGTGTATTTCTCGTTCGACGCCGGCAGCAACTGGACCGGGCCGTGCTACACGAACAATTTCTCGAGCCAGCGCCAGGACATCACCGGCTTGCTCGCGATCAACCGTTCCGGCACGACGTACCTGTACGCCGGCGTCGGCACGCGCGGCATCGCGACGCCGGTGCAACCGGATCTCGCCAACAACGGCGCCAACGGCGTGTACCGCACGACGTTGCCGACCAACGGCTGTCCGGCAGTGGCGTCCTGGACGCTGCTCAACTCAGGCTTCCCGGCCGGCACCGGCAACGGCACGCCGAGCACCACGAACGGCCGTGGCCGCCTCGAACTTGCGGCTGCGCCGAGCGATCCGCTGACGCTGTACGCGATGTTCGCGAATGCCTCCACCAAGGGCATCCTCGGTGTGTGGAAGACCATCAACGGCGGCGACACCTGGGCCCAGGTCGCGACGCCGTCCGGCGCCGGCACGCAGATGTGGTACGACGCCGGCATCACGGTGTCGCCGACCGATCCGGCGACGCTGTTCATCAGCGCAGTGGACCTGTACCGCTCGACCAATTCCGGCGCCAGCTACGTCAACCTGACCGACGCCTACAGCGGCGGCCCGGTGCATCCCGACAACCATGCGCGCGCGATCGTCGGCGGCGATGCGAACCATCTGCTCAACGGCAACGACGGCGGCGTGTACTACGTGTCGAACGCGCTGACTGCAACCAGCTCGAGCACGGCGACCTGGACCGCGCTCAACGACACGCTGCCGACGATCGAGATCTACCACGGCGACATCACGGCGAACTTCGCCACGTCGGCCAGCGGCGGCGCCACCGCGGGTTTTCAGGACAACGGCAGTGCCTCGATCCTGTTCAGCGGCGTGCCTTCCGCGGGCGGCTGGACCGCGACCAACGGCGGCGACGGTATCGTTTCGCGCATCGAACCGGTGCTCGGCAACACCTGGTACACCTCGATCTACAACGCGCAGATATACGCCAGCACGACCGGCGCGTTCGGCAACCAGAACAACGTCTCGCCGCCGATCACCGCCAGCGATCGCGCGAGTTTTCTCACGCCGTTCGACCTGTACCGCTACGGCGACGTGAACACGGCCGGCAGCGGCTGCGATTCCGTCAACGGTTGCCGGCACATCATCCTCGGCACGCAGCGGGTGTGGGAATCGACCAACGGCGGCTTGGTCTCGTGGACGGCCAAGACCGGCGACCTGACCAAGAACAACCTGGTGGTCGGCAGCGACAACCGTTCGTACATCAACCAGATCCATTACTCGGTCAGCGACCCGACCGTGGCCATGGCGGCGACCAACGACGGCAACGTGCAATACCTGTTCAATCTCGGCGGCGCCGGTTCCGCCACCGCGGTCAACGTGACCGGCAGCAACAGCGTGCTGCCGAACCGCCCGATGCAGGACGTCGCCACCGACCCGACCACGCCGCTGGTCGGCTACGCCGCGGTCGGCGGATTCAGCGCCGGCACACCGACGACGCCCGGCCACGTGTTCCAGGTCACCTGCACGGCGCTGTGCGCCTCGTTTACCTGGGTCGACAAGACCGGCAACCTGCCGGACCTGCCGGCGAACGCGGTGATCGTGAATCCGAAACTGCCGCAGCAGGTTTTCGTCGGCACCGACTGGGGCCTGTATTTCACCAACGACATCACCGTGGCGTCGCCGACCTGGCTGCGTTTCGACACCTTGCCGCGCGCGATGGTGTGGAGCCTGAGCATCGATCGCGGCTTCACCACGCTCGCCGTGTTCACGCGCTCGCGCGGCGCCTGGGTGTGGCCGCTGCCGTCCGCAGCGATCGCCAGTGCCGATCTGGAAACGACGCTGACGCCTTCCGGCAGCACGCTCGAACCCGGCCGCGCGATCAGCTATGCGCTCAGCGTGACGAACCACGGCCCGAACGTCGCCAACAACGTGACCCTGAGCAGTGCGCTGCCTGCCGGCGTCACGTTCGGCGCGAACAGCGGCGACTGCAGCACGGCGTTCCCGTGCGTGTTCCCGTCGATCGCCGTCGGTGCGACCGTGAACGTCACGACGACGCTGTGCGTTCCCTCGGGCTACGCCGGCCCGAACCCGATCCCGCTGCTCGGCGCCGCCGGTTCCGACGTCAGCGACCCGTCCGAAGCGAACAACAGCGTGAGCGCGAGTCAGCTGCTGTTGACGGACTGGGTGTACGGCAACGGGTTCGAGGGCTGTCCGTAATTCTTTAGGGCGGCTTCGCGTGTCCGACGTTGCGATAACGTTCGCGCCGCCCCCTCACCCCGACCCTCTCCCCCGAGCGCAGCTCGGGGGAGAGGGAGATTGGGCGTCGGGCAAGAAGCTACTCTCGCCTGAGCAACGCTAGGCGAGAGAACCCTCGTGCGAGCCGGCGCGCGAGAGGTAGGTTATGCCTCGGGCGAAGCTACTCTCGCTGGAGAATGCTCGGGGGAAACAGAAATCACGCGAGCCGCGCGCGAGCGGGGAAGGTCTTGCATCGGGCAAGAAGACTTCTCTCGCTGAGCAACGCTCCCCGAAAGAAAGATCATGCGAGCGGAGCGAGCGGGGAGGGTCTTGCATCGAGCAAGAAGACTCATTCGCTGAGCAACGCTCCCCGAGAGAAAGATCATGCGAGCGGAGCGACAGTGGGGTGTCTCGCGTCAGGCAATAACTCCTCTCCCCTGAGCGCAGCTCGGGGGAGAGGCTGGGTGAGGGGGCGGCGCCGAACGTCGCGACGGCGCCCGGTTTTCGCGGAAAAACTACGCCAGCTGATCCGCGGCCCAGGCCGCATCCAGCGCTTCCATCGCGTCGCGCGGCTTGAGTTTCGCGGCCTTCGCATATGCTTCGGCCACGTCGTCTTCCTTTTTGTCGCCGTAGAGCAGCAGCAGCGCGTTGCCGTGCTCGATCCACGCGATCGGAGAGTCCGGCGTGAGTTTCAGCGCTTCCTTGAACTGTTTTTCGGCCTCCGCGGCGCTCGCGCCGTAGGTCAGTTTCGCCAGCATGCCGCCGACCTTGTTCACGATTTCGGCGTGATAGAGCCCGAGCGCGGTGCGCGCCTCGGCGTGTTTGGGCGCGAGCGCGAGCGTGCGGTCGAGCGCCTGCTTGACCTTGCCGGCCACACCCTGCGCCAGCGCCTTGGCGATCGAGATGCACTGGCTGTAGCGGCCGAGCGCGAACGCGCGGCGGTAGTGGCTGTTGGCCTCGTCCGGCAGCGCCGCGACGGCAGCATCGGCGAGCTCGGCCAGCGCTTCGTAGCGCGCGATCTTGTCCTTGTCGCTCTGCACCAGATACGTCGCGTGGATGCCGCCGGCCTTGATGGCGACCGACGCGCCGAGCGCTTTCAGCGCCACGCCGGCGTCGTACGCCGCGTGAAAATCGCCGCGATGAAACGCGCGCCAGGCGTCCTGCAGCTGGGCGGCGAGTTTCGCCGCGTCCTTGCCCAGGCCCGGGTTCGCCTTGAGCAGGCGCGCGACGTGTTTTTCGTCCGGAAACGGTTCCTGATCGCCCGCGTGCAGTTTCGGCCACGCCTTGGCGAGCTTGTCGCCGGCATAGTCGTAGGCCTTGTTCGGCGCCGGGAACGGCGCCCAGGTCGATTTCGCCATCGGATTCTCCCGCGTTCCGGCACAGCATCGGACATGCGCGGCGGGACTGCAAGCCGGTAAACTGGCGTCGACCGGAAAGGACTCTAACGTCGCATGACCCCGCCGATTCCCGCCGCCATCCGCCGCCGCGCCGACGAACTGCGCGAGCGCCTGACCGACGCCAACCACCGCTACCACGTGCTCGACGAACCGGCCATCACCGACGCCGAGTACGACGCGCTGATGCGCGAACTCGAGGCGCTCGAAGCCGAGCACCCCGCGCTGAAAGCGCCGGATTCGCCGACGCAGCGCGTTGGCGCGGCGCCGTCCAGCGCGTTCGCCGAAGTGCGGCACGAAATCCCGATGCTGTCGCTGGCGAACGCGTTCAGCGAGGACGAAGTGGAGGATTTCGCGCGCCGCATCCGCGACCGCATCGGCGAACGCGAGCTTGCGTTTTCGGTCGAGCCGAAATTCGACGGTCTCGCGATCAGCCT
>Ga0068856_100002057_pt1 | contig 20856 bp, 22 predicted proteins | sample KBSCornC62_FD_66595 | JGI IMG/M metagenome (GOLD analysis project Ga0068856, IMG submission 66595) | Corn rhizosphere microbial communities from Kellogg Biological Station, Michigan, USA - KBS Corn C6-2 | ecosystem: Host-associated > Plants > Roots > Rhizosphere > Soil ... | reverse complement strand
CAAATCGAAGAGATCGCTTGAAGCGTAAGTCTCCGCCCGGATGAAACCCTTTTCGAAATCCGTGTGAATCACGCCGGCGGCCTGCGGAGCTTTCATCCCGCGGCGAATCGTCCACGCGCGAACTTCTTTTTCACCTGCCGTGAAGTACGTGTAGAGATCGAGAAGTTTGTAAGCTTCAAAGATCAAACGGTTCAAGCCCGGTTCGCTTGCGCCAATCGATGCGAGGAATTCGGCCTGTTCTTCTTTCGGAAGAAGCGCGATCTCGGCTTCGAGCGCTGAGCAAATAACGACAACGCGGTTGTTCTCAGCGTCGGCGATTTTCTTAACGGCGTCGACCCACGCGTTTCCGCCTTTAGCCATGTCTTCTTCGTTCACGTTGCACGCGTACAAGACCGGCTTTGAAGTCAGCAAATGGAGGTCTTTCAAGAGCGGCTGTTCGGCTTCAGTGATTTCGACCGAGCGAGCCGGCTTTCCCGCTGAAAGAGCGTCGTAGATTTTCTTGTAAAGGCCGTATTCAAGTTGCGCTTGTTTATCGCCCGAGCGCGCCGTCTTCTCGACTTTTTTAACGCGCTTATCGACCGATTCGAGATCGGCGAGCATGAGTTCGGTGTTGATCACGTCGATGTCGCGAGCCGGATCAACCGAGCCGCTCACGTGAATGATGTTCGGATCGTCGAAGCAACGAACGACGTGCACGATCGCGTCGGTTTGACGGATGTTGCCGAGGAATTGGTTGCCGAGGCCTTCACCTTTCGAGGCGCCGGCGACGATGCCTGCGATATCGACGAATTCCATCGTCGTCGGGACCAATGACTTTGGTTTAATCAATTCGGAAATTTTGCGGAGGCGCTCGTCCGGAACCGTCACGACGCCGACGTTCGGGTCGATCGTGCAAAACGGGTAGTTCGCCGCTTCGGCTTTCGCCGCCGTGAGTGCGTTAAACAACGTCGATTTACCTACGTTTGGGAGACCGACGATACCGACCTGAAGTGCCATGACTTATCCTTCTGCCTTCGCCTGCGCGAGTGCGACGGGCTTACGCGTATATTTGGTCGCTGTTTTGTCGTAACCGTCAAAAATCAGCGATTCCACTGCGTCTCCCGCGACACCCAGGAAGTCGTGGAGATGCGTTTGTTCTTCGGAGCTAAAATCTTGCAAGACATAGGCGGCGACGTCCATCCCTGGATGCGAGGGACGACCGACACCTAACTTCACGCGCACGTAATCTTGCGTGCCTAATTTTTCGTTGATGGATTTCAAACCGTTGTGCCCGCCGGGCCCGCGGTTTTTCTGAATTTTGATCGCGCCGAAACCGATGTCGATTTCATCGTGAAGCACGATCAAACGCTCGACCGGAATTTTATAGAAGTGCATGAGCGCCTGCACCGACTCACCAGAGTTGTTCATGTACTTTTGTGGCTTCACGAAAAGAACGTCCACATCTTCCATTTTAAGACGGGTAACGAGGGCCTGCTTTTCATCTTTCCATTTGGGGAAACCGACGCTAGCGCAATACGAATCGAGTGCCATGAAACCGACGTTGTGACGGTTCATCGCGTACTTCGCGCCAGGATTTCCGAGACCAACTACGATCCACATGAGCAGAGCCTTTTAAAGGAAGAATTCGTGAGCGCTCGACGCGAACGAAAGCGAAGGCGGAGCCGTAGCGTCACAAAAAAGAAGGCCCCTCGAAACGAGGAGCCTTGAGCGTGGACGCGAGCTGAATCAGCTCGCGATCAACCTTACTTCTTCGCTGGAGCTGCTGCTGGAGCCGCTGCGCCCGCTGCCGGTGCTGCTGCACCCGCCGCTGGAGCCGCGCCCTCTGCTGCCGCCGCCGCTACTGGAGCCGCTGCTTCTTCGCGAGGAACCGCAACAGTTGCGATCGTGAGAGTTGGGAGCGAAATGATTTTTACGCCCTTGCCAACTTGCAAATCCGAAACGTGGAGAGCTTCGTTGATGCCGAGGTTTGTAACGTCAGCTTCGATGAACTCTGGGATTTCGAGTGGAAGAACTTCGATTTCGAGATCGCGGAGCAAGTGCTCAAGCAATCCACCTTCCGACAAACCTTGCGCTTTACCGACGAGACGAAGCTCGACGTTGACGCGAACTGGCTTCGTCATGTCTGGAGCGTAGAAATCGACGTGAAGCGGACGGCGAGTCACCGGGTGAACTTGAACGTCACGAAGGATGACGTTGAGACCGTTTGTTTTGCCTTCACCTTTCAAAGTGAAAAGCGACGATTCAAATTTCGAACCTTGGTATTTGCGAACAACGAGTTCGTCAGCCAAAACGTTCAATGGCTCTGTCTTTGGGCCGTAGATAACAGCTGGGATTTTGCCTTCGTTACGCGAAGAACGCGAGTGGTGCTTACCCGAATTGCGTGCTGTTACTGGGATTTCAATTTTCTCTCTAGCCATGGTCTCATCTCCTGTACCCCATCGGGCGGAATTGCCCTACTCAGTACGTCTGTAACTAATTTGTCGCTCCGGCACTCAGTCGAAGAGTGAGCTGACGGAGTCGTTGCCGTAAATTCGACGGATCGCTTCAGCCACCAAAGGGGCCACCGAGATCACTTCGATCTTGTTGCAGGCCTGAGCTTGAGGGCTCAGTGGAATCGTGTCGGTGACCAGCACCTTCGTGAGACCGCTTTCGGTCAGGCGGCCAATGGCCGGACCCGAGAAAAGCGCATGCGTAGCAACGGCAAACACCTTGTTTGCCCCATTCTTTAACAGGCTGTCAACGGCCTGAGTCAACGTTCCCGCCGTATCGATCATGTCGTCGACGATAATAGCGGTTTTATCCCGAACGTCGCCGATCAAGTGCAATGCTTTGGCTTCGCCTGGCTTCGAGCGGCGCTTATCGATGATCGCGATCGGCGCCTCAATGCGTTTGGCGAACGCCCGCGTCCGCTCAACGCCCCCGGCATCCGGGCTGACGGCCACGAATTCCTCGCCAATGCCGTATTTTTCACGCCAGGCGCGGGCCATGGTCGGAGTTCCGAACAAGTGGTCGACCGGAACGTCAAAGAAGCCCTGAATCTGCGCCGCGTGGAGGTCGACGGCCACCACCCGGTCGGCGCCGGCGGTCTGAAGTAAATCAGCCATCAATTTCGCGCTGATCGGCGCCCGGGGGGCGACTTTGCGGTCTTGGCGGGCGTATCCGAAGTAGGGGATGACCGCCGTGATTTCCTTCGCCGAGGCCCTTTTGAGAGCATCGAGAAGGACGAACATTTCCATGTAGTTTTCTTGAACCGGCGGGCACGTCGACTGCACCACGAAGACCGAGTCTCCGCGAACGCTTTCGTGAATTTCGACTTGAATCTCGCCGTCGGCGAAGCGGTTGATTTGGCAGTGGCCGAGCTCGACCCCGGCCGCTTTCGCCACCTTTTCCGCAAACGCTTGATTCGAGTTCCCAGAGATGATCTTGAGACCGGCCGTGTGCGTAGGAGCAGAGTTCATATTCGCTCGCTTGTTGGGGTTCCCTCTTCGTAGCGACTACGACCCAAAAAGTCTAGGCAAACAGGGCCTTTTGCCGGGCAATTCTGCACTGCTTACGCAGGCGAGTTCACGACCGACGTGTGGCTCAGTGCAAAACTGGATTGCGACCGCCTTCATCAATTCTTTAACATTAAGGCATGACATCCACTGAGGCGGCTCAAAACCTGAATGAATTGGCTCCGGAGGCGGTTGACGCTGGAGCTCCCGCTCGAACGATGGCGGCGGTGCCCGCACCCGTTGAAGGGTCGGCTGCCGATGCCTGGCAGGTGATCAGTGTTCGTACGCGTCTCGACGCTGAAACCCACGCGGACCTTATGACGCAGATCCATGAAGCTTTGGCGGAAGGGTGTAGCCGCATTGCCCTCGATTTAAGCCAAAACCAGTTCTTCTCGTTAAATGCCATTCAACTTTGCATGGGCTTAGCCCGCGATCTCGCCAACGACGGCGGGTCACTCGCGCTCATCGGTTGCAGCGAGCGCACGAAAAAGCACTTCGACGTCTACGGAAGTCTCAAACAAATCAAAGTCGTTAGAACGATTGCGGAGTTAGTCTCCGGCCGGAATTCGTCGGTCGTTATTCGCCCACGCTCTTCTCAAGCGCCTCGATAAACGGAGCCGTCGCCTTCGCGCGATGGGAGACTTTGTTTTTGAAAGCGAGGCCCAACTCCGCCAACGTTTTCATTTCACCATTCGGTTGGCCTGGTGGAATGAACACGTTGTCGTACCCGAAACCTTGCGTGCCCTTGGCGGCTTTCGCGATTTCTCCCTCGAGTTTGCCTTCGAAAATGTGCTCGGTTCCTTGCGGATCGAACGCCACGATCGTCGACACGAAAGCGGCTTTGCGATTCGGCATCGGTCTTAGCGTCATCATCTTCAAAAGTTTGGCGACGTTCTCTGCGTCTTGCGCTTTCGGGCCTGCATAGCGGGCCGAGTGAATGCCGGGAAGACCGTTGAGGCCATCGACTTGGAGGCCGGAATCTTCGCCGAAGACCCAAGTGCCGGGCTTCATCGCTTTCAGGGCTCGCGCTTTGATGCGCGCGTTCTCAATGAACGTCGTTCCGTTTTCTGGCGGAGCCGAGAACACCGGGAGTTCGCCTTGGTGATGAAGTTGAACGCGCCCATCGTTGATGAGTTTGTTCAAAAGCATTTTCATTTCGTTGATTTTACCGTTGTTGCTCGAGGCGAACCAAACTTCTGTCATGGCCTCGGATCTTAGCGCCTCGCGGTCTTTGGCGGTACCAGAATCTCGAGCCGTTTTTTCAGAACCTCGCGAATATACGCTTTGGGTTCGTTCACATCTCGAACCTTCGGGACAATGAGTCGCTCGCCTTCCAGTCTCACGATGAATTGAGGCATCCTGGTTTCGGCATCGACGCCCATCGCGACTTCGGTTTGATCGAGAAGAGCAAGAAAGAGTTCGCAGGCGGAGACCTCTTCTTCGTGAAAGAGCTTCGTGTCTTGTTCGATGTTGGCGGCGTCAGCTTTCAACTTGTGAAAACGCAAAATTGCCGATTGGCGGAGTCGCGCTTCGTATTCGTCTGCGCGAAATCCTTTTTTATATTCGCCGTAAAGTTTTGCGCTAGAGAGTTGAAACCATATGGCGCGCCCGATCGCGGTCGTGGACGCGTTCGGTTTGAGTTTGCTAGTCACCGTCGAGTGATAGATTTCGTGGGCGAACGTGCCGACCGCGCGAGGATATTTCGCGTACGCTTGATCGACGGCGATCGTGCTTCCAGTCGATTGTCCGAGATTTCCCGCGAGCGCTTTGATTTGCACGTAGACCAAATTTTTCTCAAACCAATTGGTCACGAGATCACGCGCGGCCGGGGTCACGGATTTTACGGCGCGCTGGTTTTGCTCGATCGCCCATCTGTGGGCCGCTTCGCGCGTCAGCGGAATCATCGATTCAAGATAATCGGCGAGAGCATCATCGCTTGCGAGAGCGCGCGCGGGAACAGCGATCACCGCACTAGAAAGTGTCGGGTAGAGTCCTTCGATTTCTTCGGACGCGTCAGGACCGGTTGCGCTTCGGTGCAAAGAAATATGTAGGAGTTTGTTAAGCGTCACGAGCGCGGTTTGCACGCGTGGATGCGGATGAGCATCGAGATAAAGTTTAACGGCGTAAGCGCCGCGGTCGTCGTCCTCTAAGATTTCTTTATCGGCACGAAGGGACGATTGACGCGCGAGTGGATTCAAAAGCGATTCGACCGTAGCGAGGCGGTTTCCGGGAACGCGCTTGAAAAGGTCGCGGCAGGTGTCGGCACTGGCAAACGCACTCCGCCCAAATCCAACTAATAGCAGTAGCAAAACCCGCGCTGCGAGTGTCGAAAATTTCGTCACCAAGACCCTCTGTGAGCGATCTGAAAGGCTCACGAAAGAGTGTCTTGAAAAATCGGGACCAGACGCAGTTAAGGGAATGTTCCATCGGTGGCCGCACCGTCGATGAAGACGGCACTCAAGATGGCGCAGCGATAAGCGTCGACGCTGGGATCGCATGCGCTGGCTTCGCGCCTCATGGCGGCGGTGATGATGCGTTGAGAAGCTGCGGGTGCGATGATGTCGCTCTTGTAGGCGTTTCGGGCAAATGATCCGCCAGCCAGGGTTTCGTTCGTGTGGCAAAAGCGGCAGTCGGTGCCGACACCGATCGTGGCTGCAAGTGATGAGAATGCATCTTCAGTGACGACGTTGCTTGTGATCGGAAATTTGAGTTCGGCCTTCACTGACTGCGTGCTTGAAACGAGTTCGCTCATCTCAAGAAGCGCGGCTGCGGGGCCCGCGGGGACAACCGAGAGAAGAAGTGGCGTTTTGATAATAAAGATACGCGGGTTTTGCGCGTTGATGGCGGGCTGTGCGCTGGCCGTGTTGTTGACGTTGTAGACGCTCAAAGGCGCATCGATATTGTAAAGGAAGCAATCGAGTGTGAGAGGCTTTGGAAGCGCATTGATGAGGGCAATCGCATCGTTGATCGATTGCAAGTGCCGCTGGGACGCGCTCGCGCGAGCGCACTTCACAGAGAGTGAGCTCTGAGAGACTTCCTGCGATGCGGAGCTTGGTTGAAAGCCGCTGCAGTTCGTATAGAGAACGGTCAAGGCACAAGCTAAGGCCGCGAGACCGATCCGAGACAGAAGGCGCATGACTAGTAGTGTACGGGTACTAGGGTCACAGCGCCTAACGCGTTCTCAATTTGAAACACGCGCTTTGACCAAGCCTGATTTAATTTTGCGGCTCAGGACATTTTCAGAACGTGGGCGAGGACTTCTTTTTGAGCGGCAATGAGTTCGCGGCAGCCTTTTTCAGCGAGCGCGGTCATCTTTTGCATCTCGGCTTGCGAGAAAGGTTCGGCTTCCGCCGTGCCTTGAATCTCGACGAATTTGCCTTCGCCGTTCATGACAAAATTCATGTCGGTGCCGATGCGTACATCTTCTTCGTAGCAAAGATCGAGTAGCGCTTCGGTTTTACCGTCTTGATGGGAAAGGCCGACGCTGACTGCAGCAACGGGTGCTTTCAAAGGGAGAGTTGTGAGAAGGCCCGCTTGCTTGAGTTTGCCAAGTGCGAGCGCGAGAGCGACGTAACCGCCCGTGATGGCGGCCGTGCGGGTGCCGCCGTCGGCTTGGATGACGTCACAATCGACGGTGATCTGCTTTTCGCCGAGAGCTTTGAGGTCGACGGCTGCGCGCAAGCTTCTTGCGATGAGACGCGAGATCTCTTGCGTGCGCCCGCTTGAAGCGGCTTTTTCGCGCGACATGCGTGTGTGCGTTGAGCGAGGAAGCATGCCGTACTCGGCGGTGATCCAACCTTTATCCGCGCCCGCGAGCCACTTCGGAACGCTTGTCTCGACGCTGGCAGTGCAAAGCACTTTCGTGTTGCCGAATTCGATCATCGCGCTGCCTTCGGCATAGCGAGTGATGTCAGGCGTGATTTTTACTTTGCGGATTTGGTCGGGAGTGCGGCCGTCAATTCTCATTGTGCAGGGGAATGTAGGGCGCGCTCCGGATCTTTGTCCATCGTTTCTTTGAATTTCACGAGGCCCTCGTAAAGACTCTTCGCGAGAGCGGCCTGATAGCCGGGCTCCGCCAATTTAGGGCCCTCGACGGGATTGCTGAGAAATCCGAGCTCACAAAGAACGCTCGGAATGTTGACCTGCGACACGACCCGGAACGGCGCTTGCCGAATCGACCGGCTCGCGATTTTTTTTCCGTTCGCGACCGCCCAGTTTTCGAAAAGCACTTTCGAAAGATCTCCTGAGCTGCGGATGCGGTGGTTGCGCCCGAGATCTTCCAAGATCACACGCACGTCGTTTTCGCTTGAGAGCTTTTCGTTGCCGGCTTTATTCGCGCTTTCGTCTTCGTCGTTTTCACGGCTCGCGAGAAAAAACATGTCTTCATCGGCCGGCAACTGGTTTTGGAAATAAAATTCCTCGCCGTGCACGCGGGGATCCGTATTCGTGTTCAAGTGAATGCTCAAAAGGACGTCGGCTTTCACGTCTTTGGCGATTTGCGTTCGTTGATCGAGTTCGATTTTGCGATCTGATTCGCGAGTCATCGTGACTTCAAAGCGACCATCTTTTTTCAGCATCTCCGCGAGGTTCTTCGCGACTTTGAGCGCGATCACCGATTCTTTGAGCGGGCCGCGAACGGCGCCGGAATCCGACCCGCCATGACCGGGATCGACGAGAATATGTAACGGGGTCGCGTCCGCGGCTGTATGTGATGGCGCCGCATCCGCGGCGACACACGCGAAACCGATCGCGAAAAGAAGAGCGCACGTGAGCGCGCGAACAACTGTGAATGACATACTCTCAGTGTCGCAAGCGAAGCGAACGCGCACGAGGCCAGAGGGACCAAGGGCCATCGGCAAAGATTGCCGGGTCCAAGAAAAGCGCACGGAATCCTGAATAATTCCGAAAACCGAATTATTCAGAATTCAGCCTACAGCCTCCGGCACTCAGGATTCCGAATTAGTTCTTCACTTTTTGATTAGGGGAAATAAAAAAGGCGGCCAGGTTTGAACGGGGGGACCTGACCGCCGAGGGGGGGTGCCTTCCTCTAGAGCAACCCTGGGGCCAGACTTTCGTTGGGCTGGAAGCGAATATAACGGTCGTTGGCCGCAGGTGCGACTAAACGAGTGCCGTTGTTAGTCACCGGTGGGCGGCGTTTCGGCGTCACTTGGGGAGTGTTTAGAGAACTGGCGTGAAGTGTCTTGAAACTGAACATCTGGGCGCGAGGGTCATTTCGCTAGGGAAACGGGTGTCTAACTGTCAGCGGATTAGACACTCAAAACTTCGACGTAATGTGAAGTTTGCGCCGAACCCGACTTAAGTCCTCAAGCTCAAAGGGGGTTCTGGCCGAAAGGTTAGGTGGGCACAGCACTGAGGCGGCTCTTGAAGGGGGACTTTTCATGAAAGCATTCAACACGGTTTTATCAGGCGCACTCGTTGCCGCGACTCTGATGGGCTATTCATCGATGGCGCATGCGGAATATGACCTCGGAATTGAAACGGAAGCCGCGTTCGTCGACTCCGAAGGCGCTCTCGCCGCGGAAGAAGAAGCCCGTCGTACGGCGGAAGATGAAAAGCGCAAGCTCGCGCAAGAAAAAGAAATCGATGCGCGCGAAACTAAAAAGGCGCGCGAGATGGAAGCCAAAGCAAAAACTCAAATCGCCAAGTGGCAAGATCAAATCAAGCAATACCGCATCGACCGCAAAGCCGCGGAAGCGCGCGTTGAAAAAGCGCACCGCGAACAAAAGAAAGTTCAAGGCGAACTCGCGGCGAAAGAAGCAGAGTTGACGGCTCTTCACGACTCGGTTGAGCAAATCGTCGCTGAGCGCGATCAAACAGAACTTATGGTCGAACAGGCCCAAGAGAAGATTGCGAAAGTGCAGCAGCGAATGGCCGAAGAGCGCAAGCGCCGGGTCGATGCTCAAGCATCTCTCGCAGCCGCGCAGAAAAAACTCGCCGACGTGAAAGCGCAGATGAAATCGATGCGTAAACCGGCGTCGAGAGCCACACCTCAAGTCGCAAACGCCCACTAAACATGTTACGGTTCGCGTGTGAACTACCGCGACGTCGTTGAAATTCTTAAAGTCAGTCAAGACCGGCCCGCTCGCGATGAACGATTTGATACGTTCAAGCGGGCGGTTTCATTTTACGGCGTGCAACCGACGTCCGAAGTGATTTTGGTCGCGGGAACTAACGGCAAAGGGACCGTGTCGGCCACGCTCGCGAAGCTCTTGGGCGGTAACGTCGGTCTCTTTACTTCGCCACATCTCATTGAGCCCACCGAGCGGATCTCAACAAACGGTCGCGACCTTGAGCCCAGCGAGCTGGTTCGCGCCTATGAGCTCATTGAAGAGACGGTGCGCAAATTCGATCTTTCGCATTTCGAAATTTTAACGCTCATGATGATCGAAGTCTTCTGGGGTGGCCGCATCCGTCCACCGGTCGATCATGCCGTCGTTGAAGTCGGAGTCGGCGGAAGGCTTGATCCGACCCGCGTGATTCCTCATTCGACGGCGGTGATTGCCCGTATCGGTATGGATCACGAAGCGATTCTCGGCCACACGCTTTCGGCGATTGCGCGCGAAAAGCTGGCAATCGCCGAGGATGCGGAGCGGCTCATCTACATGAAACCTCAATCCGAACTGCAGTCCGTGTTCGACGAAGCGCGTTCTCTCTACGCACCTTGCGAATTTATCGAAGCGCTTCCATTTGATAGCGCCGTCGGGAGGGAGCCCGGCTCAGGGGTTCCGGTCTGGTCGGTTCAAACACCTTGGGGCGAGGCGCCGCTCGCTCTCAAGGGAGCGCGTGCGGTTGAGAATACATCGCTTGCGCTGGAAGTGATGAACGCCTTGGGCGCGCCGATTGAATTGAATCGGCTTCGCGAAGTGAAGTGGCCGGGCCGCATGGAATGCATTCGGGAGCGCGTTTACTTTTCGGGCGATCACAATGAGCAAGGAGTCGAAAGTTTGCGCGAAATTCTCGCGCATTTCGATTACGAAACTCTTTGGCTGGTCGTCGGAATCGGGAAGGGAAAGCCGGCTGAGGCGATGCTTGAGCACTACCGAAAAATTCCGCGCGCGAAAATCATTCTAACGAAAACTTACTTTCGCCAAATCTCGGATCCTGAGTTCGCGCAACTTAATGGCGATCTTAAAATTGACGACGCCTACGAAGCTTTGCAACAAGCTCTTGCGCAAGCGAAACCAAAAGATCTCGTTGTCGTCAGTGGCTCTCTTTATCTCGTCGGCGATCTGAAACGTCTTATGAGTGAACGAAGTCGATAATGTGAAGTGTTTTTCCGGTGAGCGGCCAGAGTGCGACTTGCGGCGTGCGCCCCTCGGCCAGCCAAGTCGTTTCGTGATCGATCACGTCTCCGCCCGCGAACACGTCTTGGGGATTGCGCGAAGGGAGCAGCGATGCATCCGCTGAAGAGCCCGAATATAAATCATGATAGCTGGCCCATGGGCGGCCCTTAAGAGCGCTGAGAAACTCGTCGCGTCCCGTCGAGCGAGAGGCGACGAGAGGAATTTGCCCGAGCACGTTCGCAAATAAAACAGCGGCGCCCGGATGGCTTTCCAAGAAGCGCGTGAAATTACCGTCGGAACCGGTCCACGGTAAGAGATCAGAGCGCGAAATGAATTCCGCTTTGAGTGACGACGGGAGACGCCGACGCAAAAGAAAACGTGCGGTGGGATCAGGTTCAACAAATAGGACTCGCGAGAAGCGTGCGAATTCGTCGAGCGGAAGGGTCCAACCCGCGCTAGGCCCGAAGACAATCAGCTCGCGTGCTTGAAGCGAGTCAAACCAAGTCTTCAGCCACAAGCGCACCGCCGCACGAAACGGCGCCCATGTGGTGCGGGCCCGGCGGCGTGCGATCAAATGGTAGGAGAGACCTCCCGAAGGGGAGATCAAATAACGGAAGGGCATGAATCAAAGCGTATCAAGCTTGCCCGCGTTTCGCGCGGATCGGGGCTAAGGCGGAAATAAAGACGCGGCCTTGGTCGGTAGCTAGCGCAACCGAAACCCCGGGAGCGCGCGAAGCTTCGGAAGCTTTCGCTGCATCCGAAAGATCGACGAACATGACTTCCGCCACGCGCGGAGGTTGACCGAAGATGGTAACCAGGGAGCGCTCGCCCCGTTCAATGAGAGCGGCGATCGTGTGGCGCACCAGCAACTCCAAGTTCATCGAAGCCCACTGACCGCGGCGCGAAGCGAAGTACTCGTTTTTCATTTGCAGCAAGAATGAGCGTTCAAATGAGAACCCCACGCGAGCTTGCATCATGCCTGTTGTTAACGTGACGGCGGCGAAGAGATCGCCGTCGATTTTTTCACCCGAACGGCGAACCGAAGGTGCTAAGACTGCAACCGTGGAAGAGCCTAAGTGCATATCGTCGACTAAAATCGTGCGCATCGCTTCCGCAAACGGGTTCAGCATATGAACGGGCACGCGCTCGTCGAGACGGCCGAGTTTAATTTCGCGTAAAACCATTTGCGAAAGGGCGACGGGATCAAACGGTTTCGGAATCGAACGAACGCCCTGGAACGACGACAAGAACTCGTCATCGATTCCCGCCGAGACGACAACTGTCGGGGTATTGGCATTCATTGCATCGCTTAATAAGACGCGGATCAGTTCCTGACCCGTGGTGCGTGGCATATTGAGATCGGTCACGACACAGTTGAATTCTTGGCGACCTGCAAACTGAAGGGCTTCGCGACCATCTCGCGCTTCGACCACCGTCAAGTGGACGTCAGTGCTCTCAGCTTTTAATGACGAGACGATCATGTTCCTGATCTCATCATCATCTTCGACAACCAAAACGAATTTGGTTCCGCCCATTTTAACCACCACTAGTTGCGTAAAACTATTTGCCGGAATCCTTAAAAATCATCTCACGCTAGAGTGTCCGCTTCTCGTCATAAACTACCAGATCTCTGGACTCTGGCGCCTCAACGTGAGACCAAATTGGGAAAAGCACTTGCACTTTCATAGGTTGAACAGATGAGTAAAGCTTTTGTAAATGAGAACGCCGAAGTCCCAGAGGGAGACGAAGAGGACGGTCCGAGTCTTCCACAGGGCAAAAAGAACTACATCACGACCCGCGGGCTTGAGCGTCTCAAATCCGAACTTCATGAACTCCTCAACGTCGAACGACCGAAAGTAGTCGAAGTCGTCGCTTGGGCGGCTTCAAACGGCGATCGTTCGGAAAACGCCGATTACCAATACGGCAAACGCCGCCTCCGTGAGATTGATCGCCGGATCCGCTTTTTGAATAAGCGAATCGATGCCGCCGAAGTCGTGGAACCTACGCAGCAAAAGGGCCCGAAGATTCTTTTCGGCGCGACCGTGACCGTCCTCGACGAAGATGAGAGCGAGCGCACTTACAGAATCGTCGGCATCGATGAGACTGATGCGAAAACAGGCAAAGTCAGTTGGATTTCACCGATCGGGCAGGCGCTTCTTCAGGCGTCGGAGGGTGACGCCGTCACGCTCAAAACTCCGCGTGGAAGTGAAGAGCTCGAAATTGTGAAAGTGCGTTACACCGCGATCGATTGATTAGACTTAGGGCCCGTCGACGGCCGATCCAGACGGGTGCTAAAATTTCCAGGTCATGTCGGCATTCACTGTCAAATTCTGGGGTGTGAGAGGTTCGCTTCCTTCACCGCAACATCCATCGCAGCAAGAGGCGAGGCTTCGTCACGTTCTTGAGCGTTTCGCGATGGATCCGAACGCCGACCCGCGCACGTTCATCGATGGTCTGCCTCGCGAAATCAAAAGCGGTTACGGCGGCAACACCGCATGCGTCGAGGTGCGCAAAGACGATCAGCACCTCATCATCGATGCCGGAAGCGGCCTTCGCGAATTAGGTGCGGCGTGGATGGCGAATGGATTTGCGCAAACGCCTCGCGAAACGCATCTCTTCTTTACGCACTTTCATTGGGATCACTTGATCGGTCTGCCATTCTTCACGCCGATTTTCTTAAAAGGCCAAACGGTTCATCTCTATTCGGTGCAATCCGACTTGAAAGATGTGATTCGAACGCTTTTTAAGAAGCCGTTTTTCCCGGTGCCGTTTGAGCAGCTGCAAAGTTCGGTTGTCTTCCACAAACTTGAACCGCGAAAGAAAATCCGTGTCGAAGGTTTTGATCTGACGCCGTACCAACTCGATCATCCAGATCCCTGCTGGGGTTACCGCGTCGAGCGCGACGGTAAATCGTACGCGCATTGCGTAGACACCGAGGCGACCCGTGTAACGCGAGAAGATCTCGGATTAGATGCCGCTCTCTATGAGAACGCGGACCTCATGCTCTTCGATGCTCAATACACGATGTTGGAAGCGGTCGAAAAGATGAACTGGGGTCACTCGGCCGCGCCCATCGGGCTTGATATCGCGCTTCGTGAAAACATCAAGAAGGTCTTTTTTGCGCACCACGATCCGGGTGCTACCGATGAGAAGATCGTCGATGCCGAGCGACAGACGCGCGATTATTTAAGCGCCTATACAGAGCAGCAGCGTCGAGCGGGGAAACAAGTGCGCGCCATTGAATGGGGTTTTGCGCACGAAGGCCAAGAGGTCTCTCTTTAGCTCTAGCCACGGCTAATCGCGCGCGATACCGTGGGCCCTCATGGATCAAATTTTAGAGCTTATTCAGCATTTGCCCGAACATCTCGCGACTTGGACTCAAACTTTGGGTCCTTGGGTTTACCTCCTCCTTTTCGCGATCGTTTTTTGTGAAACCGGAGTTGTCGTTTTTCCGTTCTTGCCGGGCGACTCGCTTTTATTCGCAGTCGGCGCACTCACGGCGGTCGAAGGCGCGCTCGATTTCAAAATCGCCGTGGTCACGCTCATCGCGGCGGCGACGTTAGGTGATACGAGCAACTACTGGATCGGGCGTCTGATCGGTCGAAGGCTTTTCACCGATCCAAATTCGCGCGTGTTCAATCCAAAGCATCTCGAATCCACGCACGAGTTTTATGCAAGACATGGCCGGAAGACGATTTTCTTGGCGCGCTTTCTTCCCATTTTCCGCACGTATGCGCCTTTCGTCGCTGGACTGGGGCGCGTGCCTTATCCGCGCTTCTTCGGGTACTCGTTCTCGGGTTCCGTCGTCTGGATTTCGCTCTTCGTTTTCGTCGGCAACCGTTTCGGAAACATCGAAACCGTCAAACGTAATTTCCATCTCGTCGTGATCGCCATCCTGGTGATTTCGGCTTTGCCGATCGCGCTTGAGTTCGCGAAAAAGTTCGCAGCTCGCGGCAAGGGAGCCACATGAAGTCGTTTTTCAAAAATATTCTTTCGACCGTCATCGGAATGATCGTCGCAACGGTCATTACGGGTCTAATTTTTGTCGCTTTCATCGCTCTTCTCATTCAAGGAGCGGGGCACGGCGCGAGCGCTTCGGTTGAGAAAAACTCGATTCTTCATTTGAGAATGCGCGGCGAATTGATCGATAAGCACCGGCCGCTCGATTTCGAAATCTTCGGTGACCGTTCAATTTTCAAAGAAGACCGTACGCTCGGCCTTTGGGAGATGACGCGCGCGATTGAAGCCGCGAAATCCGACAAACGTATCGACGGCATCTATCTTGAAATCCGCGACTTCGATGCGGGTTGGGCGTCGTTAACGGCTCTTCACGATAAGATCGAAGAGTTCCGACGCGATTCGCACAAGTGGGTCTATGCGTACGGTGACACGTACTCAAGCAAAGCTTATTACCTGGCGACTTCGGCTGATAAAATTTTTGTTCAACCGTACGGCGAGCTGGAGTTTCAGGGTTTGAGCATGTCGGAGCCTTTCGTAAAAGGTCTTCTCGACAAACTCGAAGTCGAGCCGAAGATTTTCCGAGTCGGTAAATTCAAGGCCGCCACTGAGCCTTTGTTTCTCGATCACATGTCGCCTGAAAACCGGAAGCAAAACCAAGACCTTCTCGACGACGTTTGGACGGTGATTCGCAAAGCCACGAGCGTGAGCCAAAAGTTGGATGAAAAGCGCGTCGATGAAATCGCCGCGAATCTACTCGGTGTCAGCGCGGCCGATGCGAAGAAGGTCGGTCTCGTCGCCGACACGATGTTCGAAGATGAAGTTGAAGACGCCATGAAAGACATGACGATCTTCAAAGACAAAAAGCCTTCCGACAAAGACAAGGACGATAAAGACGACGAGCTTCGGTTTGTCAGTGCCGGCCAGCTTTTGCATGACTCGCGCGCGCAGGCATCGCTCAAAGGAAAAGGGAAAAAGAAGATCGCGGTCATTTTCGCCGAGGGCGAAATCGGATCGGGCGAAGGAGGCCGCGATTCGATCGGCTCCGAAAGTTTCCGCGAAGATTTGATGGATGCGCGCGAAGACGAAGACGTCGAAGCGATCGTGGTTCGCATCAACTCGCCCGGCGGTGATGCTCTCGCGTCGGATGTGATTTGGCGTGAGATGATGAAAACCGACGAACAGCTTCCGGTTGTCATCAGCATGGGCGATGTGGCGGCGAGTGGCGGTTACTACATGGCTTCGGCGGGTCGGTACATATTCGCTGAACCGACGACGATCACGGGATCGATCGGCGTTTTCGGCCTCATGTTCAACTTCCAAAAGTTTCTCAATCACAAGGTTTATACGAACTTCGATCGCGTCGTAACTCACCCTTACGCCGATATCGGCGATGGAACTCGCCCGATGACGCCGTTCGAAGCGAAACAGATTCAGAGCCAAGTTGAACGCACCTACAAACGCTTCCTTGATGTCGTTCAAGAGGGCCGTGGATACGAGAAGCGCGAAGATCTCGAGTCAATCGCCGAGGGCCGTGTTTGGTCGGGAAGTCGAGCGCTTGATCTCGGACTCGTTGATGAAATGGGCGGGTTAGATAAAGCCATCAAGAAAGCGGCCGAATTCGCGAGCTTGAAAGATCACGACTACTCGATCGAAATCTTTCCGTCGGATTCCGATTCGCTCATGCAGTTCCTTGAACGTTTTTCGGGTGACACGATCGAATCATGGATGGGCCCGCAGATGATGGCGCGCCTTCACTTGCTCCAAGTTTATCTCCCGTCGATGCCGAAACCCGGCGTTTATACGCGCATGATGAAATCCATCGATATTCACTGAGCGCCCAAAACTTCGACGAACGCGCTGTCTACTTCGAAAATGCCGACTAAAACTTAGTCGGCATTTTTCGTCCCGCTCCCAGGTAAAATCATGCCGGCGATCCTTGTTTCAAATCGAGACTAAAAGTGTGTTAGCTGATTCCATCATTTCTCAAGGACCTTCGTCGCAGGTCCGAAATGATCAGTATGAGAAAGCTGAAGTCTAAAACATTAGCGGTTCCGATTTTCATTCTGGGCGTCTGTGCGACGTTTCAAAACTGCGATAGCGGATTCCACTACGATCCTTCGAGCGGGGAGCTGTCCTCGTCGAGCTCGGCTTCCAGCACGGATCTGACCGGCGTCTTCGGCGTCGTCGCGTACGCGCCAGGAGGCACCTCTCCTCTCGACTCAACGACGTCGTTCGATACGGGCTTTGATTACGAAATTCGCGCGACCGGATCGACGACTTCATCGGCTCTTCTTTCATTTACGGTCAATCGCACTTCAACAACGGCGACTTGTACCTTGAGCTCAGTCGGTAACGTCATGAAGCGATCGCTTCGGTGTTCGGCGGCGGGCGTGGTGAAAATCGACGTGCAAGCGATCTGGCCGGATTCGACCGTTTCCGTTGTTTCGTTAACGAAGAATGTTGGCCTTTTCTCCGCAACGCCGACACCGACGCCTTCGACAACGAATTCGGCTGACGTCGTTTCGTTCCGCGTTCGCGCCGGTACGGGCGGGAGCCCTTGGAATACGGCCGCCGATCCGATCGTCGCGTTCGTCGGTCAAACGCTGATCGTTTACAACGACGATACGATCCAACACCGTTTCCATACGAACGGGATTCCGTTCCCGCACCAGCCCGATAACACGGCTCCGAACGCGTCGACGAGCTTCGCGGTTCAGAGCGCGCACGATCCGTCGGCGACGGACACTTACGATCACAACGCGGGAACGACCGCGCGCATTTACATCGCGACGTATGATGGAACGGCTCTTTATTCTAAAGTTTCGGGTCCAGGTTCGTGCGCCGGCTGTCACGGATCGAACGTCGCGACATCGGCGAAGCGAGGCGCTTCGTTCACGACGATTAAAGCAGCGATCACCAACAATAAGGGCGGAATGGGCAGCATCACGCTCACCGACAACGAGCTGAAAGCGATCGCTTACGTTTTGAATAAGTAAGAAGCGTCTGGTCTTGACGCACCGAAGACATCCTTTGAGAATCAGAGGATGTCATTTACTCGACTTCAATTCTTTAAAGCGACAGCTCTCCTCATGGCTGTCGTTTTCATTTTGTCCATCGGCGATAACTCTGAGGCTCGCCGCCGTAGACGTCGTCATCGTCGCGCAAAGAAGCGCGCGGTGATCAACGAGCCTGATCTTTATCAGCGCATGGGTGGCAATAAAGTCGTGACCGATCTCGTTAACCAGTGGCTCACAAGCGCGATGGCGGACGGGCGACTTGCGGGAGCATTTGGCGGAGAGAATTTGAAGCCGGCAGCCGTGGCTAAGATTAAAAAAGATCTCACGACGGAAGTTTGTGAATTGAGCGACGGGCCTTGCAAGCAGGCAGACCCGAAAAAGCTTCCTGACTCTTTCGGAATGCCCGAGGAAAAATTCGTCGTATTTGCCGATCATCTTGTTCGGTCGATGGATACGTTAAAAATTCGCGAGCGCGAGAAGAACGAACTCTTGGGCCGTATTGGCGAAGTTCGTGTTGACGGCCCTAATGACCCGGCCGATTTCGAAGACGACGATTCGGCCGCCGAGTGACGGCCGATCTCATCTCGATTACTTCACGGTAATGTGAATCGTTTGGCTCATCATCTCTCCGTACGAGAGATGAGCGCCATCTGCGAATTGAAGCGTAAGCGTGTGTTTGCCTGGCTTCAGTGTCATTTTCGTTTCCGTTTGACCTTTACCGAAGTGCACGTGCGTGGCATCGCTCGGAACCGTTTGGCCTTTCGGAATCGCATTGCCATCGATAATCAAGTGATGGTGGCCGGTTCCCGGCGTGATCGTTCCCGCGTTTGCGATCTTCATTCCTTCCACTCCGAATTTTACTTCGAAAGTTTGCGGAACCGTTGCGCCGTCTTTCGGCTCGAGAATCATGACCTTCGACATTTTTACGGCGCCGACGTCGTTCGTTTTTTCAGGTGCTGACATCGCCGGCGGCTCGGATGGAACTGTCGCGTGCGGACTTGGCGGTTCAGCGGCAATCGCGGTCGCAATGAGTGCTGCAAGTAACATAAGTGACTCCTCATGGAATGGCTTGAAATGTGGCTTGATGAGATCGCGGGCCACACCAAAAGTCAAAAGCCCAAGGAGACCCTTCGCCGCTCATTTGTGTTGATTTGACCGTCGAAATTTCCCAAACCCCGGTGGGATCTCGGAGCCTTTGCGGTGCTACGAATTGAGTTCGCCGAATTGGCGAGGAGGTTTTATGTCGATTCTTTGGATGATCATCATTGGTTTTGTCATCGGTCTCATTGCACGTGCCATCATGCCAGGTCGCGATCCTGCTGGCTTCATCGTGACGACGCTTCTCGGTATCTTGGGTGCCGTGATCGCGGGTTTCCTCGGTCAAGCTCTCGGTTGGTACGGGCCAGGTGAACCAGCGGGACTCATCGCAAGCGTGATCGGTGCGATGATCGTTCTCGGGATCTACCGCGCAGCGGTGGGCCGCCGTTCGATCGTTTAACCGTCAGCTCTTTCGTGCGGTGGCTTCCTCAGGAGTAAGTACCAGGAAGCCAATCCGACCAGCGCTCCGCCTAAGTGCGCGAGCGCTGAGACTTGGGTCAGGCCTGCGACTTGGTCGTAGGCCAATCGCACCTGCATCACGACCCAAATAACCATCAAAAGATACGCCGGCACGCGAAGCCAGCCGACGATGAAGAAAAACCCGAGCTTTGCTCTCGGGAATCTGAGCATATAAATCATACCCAAAGTTGAAATTCCGCCGCTTGCTCCAACGAGGAGCGAGTAGCCGCCTGGTGAAAAGAGCGCGTGAAAAAGCGCCGCACCTACTGTTCCGGCCAGCAACACCAGAACGTAATTCGTCGTCCCTAATTCATCTTCAACGCTATCGCCGAAAAACCAGAGATAATACATGTTGCCGAGAACGTGTTCCCATCCGCCGTGCAAGAAGAAGTACGTCACGAGCGTTAAACCAGAATTTCGGAAGAGGTCTTCGTTGTCGAGCGCCCAGTGGTCGACGAAAGCGTCGTGATAAAATCCGTAAATTGAAACCAGCATCACGACCGCAATCGTCGTCCACGTTGCAATCGGCTTCGTGGTCAGCCTGTGCTCGCGCTTGGTTGGAAGCAGCAAAAGAAGCGAGAGAAGAGCTTTCCAAAGCGAAGGGACCTCTTCGCCTTCCTTTCGCCAGCCGAATCCGTAATCATTTGCATCGAGACGAAAAGTCGATCGGTTCGCGACGACTTGTCCATGATGAGTTTCGATTTCGTTGAGCGCATCTTGAATGTGGTTGGGAAGATGCATCTCTTTGTCGGCTTCATTGGTCAGCGGCAGATTTTCGAATTCATGCGAATCGAACCACGCGAGTTCGCTGTGACCACAAACATCCACATCTTTCGAGTGACCCAAGATATTCAAAGAGACTTTGCGCATGTGAGCGCCGCAAGCCGGGCACAATCGATCGCTGGAGTTGCGTGAAGATTTGTATCCGCTGACGAGCCTTTTGAAGGTGAGTGGAGAGAGCACTTTCGAAAGCGTCTCGATCGAAATGCAACGACCGCCGCAGTCCAAACAGACGTATTGCGGAGCGCCCGACGCCGTCGGGGCCTCGACGAGCGCGCGTTTGCAAGCGGGGCAAGTGAGCATTCGAACCTCTATCCGAATATGATGGCGGATTCGGCAAGGTTTCTCAATCTCCGCGCGACTTTTGCCTTAAGAACGGCGCGTATAAAAACAGGGTGGAGGCCTCTTTATGAAACAGATGAAACCGAAATTGAAGAAACTGTCTGAGCAAACCATCGTCATCACCGGTGCCTCAAGCGGGATCGGACTTGAAACCGCACGCCAAGCCGTTTTCGCTGGCGCAAACGTCGTTCTCGCATCGCGCAACTTAGATGAATTACGTTCGATCTGCGCGGAGCTGAACGCACAAGGTCCAGGTCGTGCGATCGCCGTTCGTTGCGATGTAAAAAACGCCGACGACGTTCAGGCGCTGGCCTCGCAAGCGATTTCAGAATTCGGGACGATCGATACGTGGGTGAATAACGCCGGCGTTACGATCTTCGGCAAACTCACCGAGGTACCGCT
>Ga0068856_100002052_pt1 | contig 20880 bp, 21 predicted proteins | sample KBSCornC62_FD_66595 | JGI IMG/M metagenome (GOLD analysis project Ga0068856, IMG submission 66595) | Corn rhizosphere microbial communities from Kellogg Biological Station, Michigan, USA - KBS Corn C6-2 | ecosystem: Host-associated > Plants > Roots > Rhizosphere > Soil ... | reverse complement strand
GGGCCGGAAGGTGCGCATGCTGTCGATCCCGGAGCCGATCGCGCGCGCGTTGTTCGGCGTTGCGCGTTTTGGTATGAGAACTCTCTCGGGCGGCCGGCTGAACGCCGTGAGCGACGCGTCGCTCAGCTTTCTCACGCGCGACAATCCGTTCACGTCGGAGCGCGCGAAGCGGGAGCTCGGCTGGCGGCCGCTCGTGCGCCCCGAGGACGGCGTCCCGGCGTCGTTCCGATGGTGGGCCGCGCATGCGGGGGACGAAAAAAAGAGCGCGACGTGAGTCGCGCTCTTTTGAAACACCCGACGAGGCAATCAGCTTAGCCCTTCTTGCCCTTCTTCTTACCACCCTTCTTGGTGGTGTCGGCCTTCGTCGTGGTGTCAGCCTTCTTGGTGGTGTCCATCGACTTCATGGAGGTATCCATCTTCATGCCGGTATCGGTCGCGGCCGGAGCGGGCGCAGGCGCCATCGCGGGCGTGGCGGTATCCGACGCAGCGTTTTCCGACTTCGAGCAAGCGGTTACCGCGAGCACGGCAGCGGCGACGAAAGCCAGGCGCTTCATGACAATCTCCTGAAGAGTAGGTCGAGTGGTTCTTCCGCGTGGTTCGTTGCACGCGATCTGGGCTGCTCGGGTTGAGCGGCGTGAAACTTATGACCCCAGGGATAGGTGTCAAGACCGACGGCAATCGGCAAGTTCGCGCCGATCAACAAGTTCGTCATCGTTTCAGCCCCGCGGGTACACGGGCGCCGGGAGATGTTGCAGCTTCCGGGCCACTGGCTGCGACCACTCCACGGCCATAGGTTGCGCTACTCGCGAACGAGGTGCGTATGTCCGCTGCCGACAGCGCCATGAACACCCGCGTCGTTCGAGGCGCCTGCCCGCACGACTGCCCGGACACGTGCGCCATGCTCGTCACCGTGGAATCCGGTCGAGCCGTGCGCGTCGCGGGCGACCCGGACCACCCGGTCACGCGCGGCTTTCTCTGCACGAAAGTCAATCGGTACGTCGAGCGGACGTATCATCGCGAGCGCGTGCTCCATCCGATGCGCCGCGTGGGACCGAAAGGCGCCGGCCAGTTCGAGCGGGTCTCGTGGGACGAGGCGCTGGGCGAGATCGCGGAGCGGTTGAACGGGATCCGGCATTCCGACGACGGACCGCAGGCCATTCTGCCCTACTCGTACGCGGGCACGATGGGGATGCTGCAAGGTTCGTCGATCGACCGCCGGTTCTTCCACCTCCTCGGCGCCTCGCAGCTCGACCGCACGATCTGCTCGATGGCGGGCACGGTCGGCATGCGCATGACGGTGGGCGCGAATGTCGGCGCGGATCCCGAGGGGCTGCCGAAGAGCGATCTCGTGCTGCTCTGGGGAACGAACACGCTCACCGCGAACCCGCACCTCTGGCCGTTCGTGCTCCAGGCGCGCGAGCGGGGCGCGACCGTGATCGCGATCGATCCGATCCGCACGCGCACCGCGGCGCAGTGCGACGAGTGGATCGGCATTCGACCGGGTACGGACGCGGCGCTCGCGCTCGGAATGATGCACGTGCTGTTCGAGCGCGGCCTCGAGGACGCGGACTACATCGCGCGGCACACGCTCGGCATCGAGCAGCTTCGCACGCGAGTGCGCGAGTATCCGCCCGAGCACGTGAGCAGGATTACCGGAATACCGGCGGAGACGATCGTCTCGCTCGGCGAACGGTACGCACGCGCGCGGGCCGCGTTCATTCGCGTGAACTATGGCTTGCAGCGCCACGGCGGCGGCGGGATGGCCGTGCGCACGATCGCGTGTCTCCCGGCGCTCACCGGACATTGGCGGCGGGAAGGCGGCGGCGTGCAGCTCTCGTCGAGCGCGAACTTCCCGTTCGACAAGCGCGCGCTCGAGCGGCCCGATCTCTCGCCGCCAGTGCGCACGATCAACATGATCCGCCTGGGCGAGGCACTCACGACGCGCGATGCCGGCGTGGGCGGTCCGCCAGTCCGCGCGCTCGTCGTCTACAACTCCAATCCGGCGTCGGTCGCGCCCGACCGCAACACCGTGCTGCGCGGCCTCGCGCGCGACGACCTCTTCACCGTGGTGCTCGAGCATTTTCAAACCGACACCGCGGACTACGCGGACTATCTACTGCCGGCAACGACGCAGCTCGAGCACTGGGACGTGCATCTCGCGTACGGGCATCATTACGTAACGCTCAATCAGCCGTCGATCGCGCCGCTGGGCGAGGCGCTCCCGAACACCGAGATATTCCGGCGCCTCGGCGCGGCGATGGGGCTCGATCATCCGGCGCTGCGCGACGACGACCTCACACTGATTCGGCAGGCGCTCGATCCGACGGCGGCGAAGCTCGCCGGCGTGACGCTGGAGGCGCTGCTCGAGCGCGGGTGGATGCGACTCAACCTCCCCAGGCCTTACCTGCCGTACGCCGAGGGCGGGTTTCCGACCCCGTCGGGCAAGTGCGAGCTCTATTCGCAGCGCATGGCGGACATGGGATTGGATCCGCTGCCGGCGTTCACGCCGCCGTACGAGTTCCCGGAATCGGTCCCGGCGCTCGCCGCGCGCTATCCGCTGACGCTGGTCTCGTCGCCGGCGCACCAATTCTTGAATTCTAGTTTCGTGAACATCGAGCCGCTCCGCCGCGCCGCGCGCGAGCCCGAGTGTCTGCTCCACCCCGCCGACGCGGAGCGCCGCGGCATCTCCGCGGGCGCGCGGGTGGTCGTGCACAACGATCGCGGCGCATTCACGGCGGTGGCGCGCGTGGAAGACGCGATCCGCCCCGGCGTGGTCTGGGCGCCGTCGGTCTGGTGGGGGAAGCTCACCGCGGACGGCGCGAACGCGAATCAGACGACGTCGCAGCGAGAGACCGACCTGGGCCACGGGCCGGTGTTTTATGACAATCTGGTGGAGGTGGGGTTGGCGGACTGATTCGTGGGCGTACGGTGGTGAAGAGGGGAAGGTTCTGGGCCGTGCCGGGTGATTCCGGTGCGGCTTTTTTGCGGCTCATCGGCTTCCGTGTTCGGCAGTGCCCCTCGTCGGCGGCACGGAATACACGGGGAGGGCTGAATGACACGGGAGCCGCAAACCAAGCTGCTGCACGGTGAGCTCACCGCCAAGGTCATCGAGGCATTCGATCAAGTGCACTACGAGCTTGGAGCAGGATTTTTAGAGTCGGTGTATTCGAAGGCGCTGGAATTGGTCCTTCGTGAAAAGGGATTGAGTGTTGCGCGCGAAGTGCCCGTTGACGTGTACTTTCGCGGACAGCGCGTCGGCCACTATCGCGCGGATCAGATTGTCGAGTCCGTTGTCGTGCTCGAGTTGAAGGCCGGGCAATTGCTCGACCCCAATGCACGTGGGCAGGCGCTCAACTGCCTGCGGGCAAGCCGGCTCGAAGTCGGACTCGTGCTGCACTTCGGGCCAAAGCCACGATTCGAGCGGTTGCTGTACACGAACGACCGGAAGCTTCTGCCGTGAGGCCCCGTTCACCCCGTGTTGTCCGTGCCAACAACGTACGGATGCCGGTGGACGACCCCTCCGCGGCGAACCTTGCGCCCGCCCCGCCGAGGCGCCTTCATTGCAGCAAGAGCCACCACGCGGAATCCGGAGACATCGTGCAGGCATATCCCGAGACTCTCGGCGCTCTCAAGCGCTCTCCTCATGGCGTTCCCGAACGCGCGTTTCGGTCGGTCAAAGACGAGATGCGCCAGAATCTGCTCGAGCGGCTCTGCCAGCGCGGGCCGCTGTTCGAGGGCGTGATCGGGTACGAGGACAGCGTGATGCCGCAGATCGTCAACGCGATCCTCTCCAAGCACAACTTCATTCTCCTCGGACTCCGCGGGCAGGCGAAGTCGCGGATCCTGCGAGCGCTCGTGACGCTGCTCGATGACGCGATGCCGATCGTCGCCGGAAGCGAGATCAACGACAATCCGTTCGCGCCGATCTCCAAGTACGCGCGCAATCTCATCACCGAAGCGGGTGATGACGCCCCGATCGCCTGGGTTGGGCGCGAGAATCGATACGTCGAAAAACTCGCGACGCCGGATGTGACGATCGCCGATCTGATCGGCGATCTCGATCCGATTCGCGCGGCGCGCGGCGGGCATCTGCTCTCCGACGAGCTCACGATTCACTACGGCATGCTGCCGCGCGCGAACCGCGGCCTCTTCGCGCTCAACGAGCTTCCGGATCTCGCGGGCAAAGTGCAGGTGGGCTTGTTCAACGTCATGCAGGAAGGCGACGTGCAGATCAAGGGATATCCGGTGCGCCTCCCGCTCGACGTCCAGCTCTGCTTCACCGCGAACCCCGAGGACTACACGGCGCGCGGCAAGATCATCACGCCGCTCAAGGATCGCATCGGCAGCGAGATCGTGACGCACTATCCCACGAGCGTGGAGCTGGGGATGGACATCACGCGACAGGAAGCCTGGACGACGCGCGACAATCGCCCGGTGCGCATTCCGGATTTCATCGCCGAGGTGATCGAGCGCGTCGCGTTCGAGGCGCGCGGCGACCGTCGCATCGACAAGCGATCGGGCGTCTCGCAGCGCATGCCGATCACCGTGACGGAGAACGTCGTCTCCAATGCGGAGCGGCGGGCGATCGTCACCGGCGACGCGGAAGTGGTGCCGCGCATCTCGGACATCTACGCGGCGCTCCCCGCGATCACGGGCAAGATCGAGCTCGAATACGAGGGAGAGCTGGTCGGCGGACCGGCGATCGCGCGCGAGCTGATTCGGCGCGCGTCGGACGGCACGTTCCAGGATCGCGCGGGCGGCGTGAACGTGGACGACATGATCATGTGGTTCGACGAGGGCGGCGCGCTGCAGGTGGCCGACGATGCGCGGAGCGAAGTCGCGCTCTCGGGCTTCGAGATCGTGCCGGGGCTGATCCCGCTCGTGCACCGCGTCGGCCTCGCGCCCGAGGACGATGCCGCGATCACCGTCTCGGCCTGTGAGCTCGTGCTCGAGGCGCTCGTCGCGCGCAAGAAGATCTCGCGCTCCGACGCGGGACAGTATGGCCGGGCGACGCCGGAGCCGCGTCGCCGTCCGAACCAGGATCTCTTTGGCGGCGGGCTGGCGTGACGCCGCGACTCGCGGTGCGCCAAGCCACGCTCGACGACGTCACGATCGTGGTCGAGCTTCGGCTGGCGCTCCTCCGCGAGTACGATGAGCATCCGCTCTACGGCGCGCTGCGCGCCGACGCCGAGGAGCGCGCGTACGAGCTGTACGCGATGCAGCTCACGTCGACGCGCGAGGCGATCTACCTCGCGGAGCGCGACGGACGGGGCGTCGGTATCATGCGGGTCGTCGACACGCCGAGCTCGCCGCTGCTGCATCCGGAGCGCTATTGCTACATCTCGTCCGTGTACGTGCGGCCCGAGGAGCGGCGCCGCGGCGTGCTGCACGCGATGATGGCGGAAGCGGAACGCTGGTGCACCGCGCGGGGGTTGTCGGAGATGCGCTTGCACAACGCGTCGAGCTCGATGATGGCGCAGGGCGCGTGGTCCGCGCTTGGCTTCGAGGTTGTGGAACAGGTACGGCGCCGCCCCGTCGCGGCGAAGCGCGGCCCAGGCACGACGCAGGCGCGCACCGTGGCCGAGGCGCGCTGATGCCGGTCATCACGATCTCGCGCATGTACGGCTCCGGGGGATCGGAGGTGGCCGAGCGCGTCGCGAAGACGCTCGGCTGGCAGCTGTTCGACAACGAGTTGATCGACGCCGTCGCCGCGCGCTCGGGACTCACGCGCACGGAAGTCACCGAGCAGGAGGAGCGCGTGCCGTCGATGGTCGAACGCCTCGCGGCGGCGTTGTCGCTCGGCTCGCCCGAGATCCTCCCGCCCGCCGCGCCGATCGAGACGACCGAGGAGCGGATCGTTCAGATCACGAACCTGGTGATCGAGGAAGCGGTACAGACCGGACCGGCGGTGTTCGTCGGACGCGGCGCGCAATCGCTGCTCGCGGAGCGGACGGACGCGCTGCACGTCTTCTGCTTCGCGTCGAAATCGGCGCTCCGCGATTACGCGATGCGGAAGTTCGCGATGGGCGAGGCCGAGGCGGAACGGACGGTGGCCGAGCAGAACAAGCAGCGCGAGCACTACGTGAAGCGGCACTGGAACCGCGACTGGCGCTCATTCGAGAACTATCATTTGTGCGTCAATACGGGCTGGCTGGGCTTCGAGGGCGCGGCCCAGCTCGTGATCGCGGCGGCGCGGCGGCATTTCTCGCTCGAGCCGGCGTGAGTCTCAGCCGCGATCGCGCTCCTTGAGATCGGAGAGCCGGCGGCGGGTCTCGTCGGCGACGAACATGTCGTCGGCGATGCCGGCGATCTCTTCGGCCTGTTTCCATTCCCGCTCGAGCAGCTCCAATTCGCCCTCGAGCGCACGCCGCTCGGCGTGTTCGTGCGTCGCCATCTCGAGCGCGAGCCGGACTTCGTGCGGCAGATTCGCCAGCGCGTTGCCGGCCGTTTCGTCCTCGTCCGGATTGCGCACCCACGGCGCGCCGGAATAGTCGGCGTACTGATCGAAAAGACGCGCGGGATTCGGCACCTCGCTGACCAGAGCGACGGCCGACGCGACGGCCTTGCGATCGGCGCCGCTCGCGTTGAGCGCCGGGAGCAGTTTGGATGCCGCGGCCAACGCGCCGTCGCCGATCACGATGTCGCACGCCGCGGCGCGCTGAATGGCGCGAAATCCTCCAGTCCACCAGAACAGCATGCCCTGATCGACGCGGAGCGCGTACGGCACGCGCAGGTACCATCCGAGGTCGGCGGACTTCGCGAGACGCACGCGCTCGAGGTGCCGCAGACGAAGCGCGACCGGGTTCGCGTGGCCGGGGAGCGACAATCTCGTGCGCACACGCATGAGATTTAGCATGTTATAACCCTGATGTCCTAACTGCCACGTCGTGAACGACCCCCCAGCGACGAGGCCCGTGAGCGGACCCGCTACGAACACGCCGGCCGCGGCGATCGCCAATCCGCCCGTCCACAAGAGGTAGCGCCTGCGCCGGCGCCAGAACTGATCGCCGTAGCGCCACGCCGCCATCTCGGGGCGCTGCGGCGATCCAATACGCACCAGCTCGAGACCGTCCGCGACGCGTGCGAGGCCGATGTTGTCCGTGGACACGCGGAGCTTCGTCCCGCGGAACAGGCGCTCGCATTCCTCGATCGCCTCCCAGCGCTCCTCGAGCGGCGTGAGATTCCACCGCTCGCACCGCGCGCACACGACCCACAAGCGGCCGCGCGCCGCATCGAACGCGAGGCGGCGGCCAATGGGAAATTGCTCGATGCCTTCGTTGGTGCCGAGGCTCGCGTGACAGAAGATGCAGGTAGAGTACACGCGTCAGCCAACTCGACTACAGGGTGCGCAGTTCCGGTCGCCGCACCAGCGCGGCATATGCAAAGACGAGCATGATCGCCGCCGCGCCACCGATCGCCCACGGCGCTCCGACGACGCCGGCGACCGTGCCGGCGGCGAACGAGCCGAGCACCTGGGAGAGGCCGACGACGACGAACGAGTACGCCGCCATCATGCGGCCGCGCAGCTCGTTCGGGACGAGGTGCTGGAGCGTCGCGTTGGCGACCGCGCCGTTGACGATCATCGCGCAACCGATGAAGAGCAAGAACGGATATGCCAGAATCGGCATTCGAATAAACGCAAACGCGATCAGCAGCACGGCGTACGACAGCGAGGAGCCCGCGAGCACGGCACCCCGCCGGACGCGATCGCCGACCGCGGCGAGTCCGAGCGCGCCCGCCAACCCGCCGATTCCGACGCACGACAGCAGCGCGCCATACCCCGCCGCGCCCAGGCCGAGCTGTTGCTTCGCGACGACGGGCATCAACGTGAGGTACGGCACGCCGAGCACCGAGTACACGGCGACGAGCCACATGAGACCGGAGATGCTCCGCGTGCTCCGCATGTAGCGAATCCCCTCGCGGATCGCCTCGCTCGGCGAGACGGTCTGCGTCGGCGGAATCCACGCGGGGAGCCGAATCAGGTACAACCCGACGAGCACCGCGACGTAGCTGATCGCGTTCACGCCGAAGCACCACGCCATGCCGAATTGCGCGATGATCAGCGCGCCGATGCTCGGACCCACCACGCGCGCGAGATTGAACCCGCTGGAGTTCAGCGCGATCGCCCCCGGAAGGTCCTCACGACCGACCAACTCGATGACGAGCGATTGTCGCGCGGGAATCTCGAAGGCGTTGATCAGTCCGTTGACGGTCGCGAGCGCGAGCAGCCACCCAATCGTGACGCGGCCCGTCCACGTGACCCACCATAGAACGGCCGCCTGAACGCAAAAGAGAACCTGCCCCGCTTTGACGAGCCTGAGCTTTTCCTGGCGGTCGACGAGCGCGCCGGCATGCAACGAGAACAGCAGGATCGGCAGCGACGTGACGGTGGCGACGAGGCCGACGTAGAACGCGTTATTGGTCAGCTCGAGCGCGAGCCACCCCTGGGCCATCGCCTGCATCCACGTTCCGATGAGCGACAGCGTCTGGCCGAGCCAGAAGAGACGGAAGTTGCGATGCCGGACGAGGGTGCGGAACGGATTGAGCGAGGGGGGCACGGGAGAAAGGTACAGCGTGAGGCACGTGAGGCTGCTTCGGCCGCTCCGCGGACTCGCTTGGCCCCGAGTCTCGCCGGTTTCAAGAACCCGGGGTATCCTACAGAATGCGCTTTCACACCTACACCAAGTTCAGCCCCGAGCTCGCCGATGCCATCGACCTCCAGTCGCTGCTCGACAAGCTCGCCGATTTCCTGCTGCAATCCGGCTTCGCCGGCGGCGACAGTCAGTCGTACTACGGCTGGGACATGGGCGACGAGGGCAATCGGTCGCTCGACGCGCTGAAGCAGGCGATCCTCGATGCGCTCATGGAGAGCGGCCAGTTCACGCCCGAGATGCTCGAAGCGCTCCGCGGCGGCGAGGACGAAGCGGGCCAGGCGAAGCTCGCGCAGATGCTCGACCAGATCGTGCAGCGGCTGATCGAGGAGGGGTACCTCAACATCGAGAACGCGCCGCAGATGCCGGGCGGGCATCAACCCGTGACCGGACCCGGAAGCCTCGCCAAGGCGGCCGCGCGCGACGTGCAATTCAATCTCAGCGAGAAAGGCATCGACTTCCTCGGCTATAAGACGTTGCGAAACCTCCTCGGGTCGCTCGGCAAGTCGAGCTTCGGGAGCCACGACACGCAATATCTCGCGACGGGGATCGAGTCGGACGGCTGGAGCAAGCCGTACGAATTCGGCGACGTGCTCAATATCGACGTCAACGAAACGCTCAAGAACTCGCTCGCGCGCACCGGCAAGATCGAAGTGCCGATGGACCTGGACTACAGCGATCTGATGGTGCGGCAGGCGGAGTACCGCTCGTCGTGCGCGACGGTGCTGATGCTCGACTGCTCGCACTCGATGATCCTCTACGGCGAGGATCGATTCACGCCGGCGAAGAAGGTGGCGCTCGCGCTCACGCACCTGATCCGCACGCAGTTTCCCGGCGACACGCTCAAGGTGGTGCTCTTTCACGACTCGGCGGAGGAGATTCCGCTCGCCACGCTCGCCACCGCGCAGGTCGGCCCGTATCACACGAACACGGCCGAAGGGCTCAAGCTGGCGCGGCGCCTGCTGCTCGCGCAGAAGAAGGACATGCGCCAGATCATCATGATCACGGACGGCAAGCCGAGCGCGCTCACGATGCCCAACGGGCAGATCTACAAGAACTCGTTCGGCCTCGACTCGACCGTGATCGCGCAGACGATCAAGGAGGTCGCGAGTTGCCGGCGCGCCGGGATCATGATCAACACGTTCATGCTCGCGCGCGACCGGACGCTGGTCGAGTTCGTGAAGCGCGTGTCCGAGATCAGCCGCGGGAAGGCGTATTTCACCTCGACGATGACCCTGGGACAATTCATTCTCATGGATTTCCTGAAGCGGAAGACGCGGAAAGTCAGTTGAGCATTTCGTGAATACTGCGACACCGCTCGTCCGCGCCGCCGCGGTCACCTTCGTCGTCGCGCTGGCGGCGTGCGGCGCGGACACCGGCTCGATCACGCGGCCGCCCCCGCCGGACACGACGACCACGAGCTTCCTCGGCTTCGACGTGAGCGCCTATCCGGGCGACGCGGCAATGTCGGCATGGAAGTATCCGGCGTCGCCGTACTACTGGTCGGGCTACTACATTCCGGCGCCGTGCCACCGCGACACCACGTGGTCCGGCAAGTACCACACGCTCACGAACATGGGCTGGGGAACGCTCGCCATCTACGTCGGCCAGCAGGACTGGACGCAGATCCCGCAATCGATCGCGGTCCTGGACCGCGCGCAGCCGACGGACCTGCTCACGCCAATGACAGAATACTCAACGGCGTTCGTGACCTGCTCGGCGTCGCTCCTCAGCGCCGATCAGGGCCGCGCCGAAGCGCTCGACGCGGTCGCGAAGCTCCGCGCCGATGGATTCCCCACGCGCAGCACCGTGTATCTCGACGTCGAATACGTGAGCAGCGTGACGCCGGCGCTCGTCTCCTACATCCAGGGCTGGGTCGCCGCCATCGTCGCCGAGGGCAGCTACCGGCCCGGCATCTACATGGCGAAGTCGAACGCGGCGGCGATTCACGCCGCCGCGGTGGGAACGACCGGCGCCGTCGACGCGGCCGACCCCGCGTTCTGGCTCACGAGCAGCGTCGGCTTCAACCCGACGCGCCAACCGACCGACGTGGGGCTGAGCTATGCCGCCGTCTGGCAGGGCGCGTACGATGTCGCCCAATCGTACGGCGGCGTCTCGCTCACGGTCGATCAGGACGTCGCGGCGAAGCGCTCGCCGAGCGCTCCGTAGGGGCTAGAGCTCGCGCGCGAGGATGCGCTGAAGCGTGCGCATGTCCATGTTGCCGCCGCAGAACACGACGCCGACATGCTTCCCGGCCAACCGGTCGCGGAGCGCCAGCGTGGCGGCGAGCCCGATCGCCCCCGCACCTTCGACCAGATTGTGCGTGAGCGAGAGAATCGACCGGACACTCTCGGCGATTTCCGCGTCGGTCACGGTCACGAAGCCGGCGAGTCCGTCGAGGAGCGCCGGGAACGTGACGTCGTAGGTGGCGCGCGTCGCCACGCCTTCGGCGAACGTGCTCACCCGGTCCGTGGTACGACGTGCTCGCGCATGCCACGAGTCGTGGCAGGCCGATGCGCCCGCGGCCTGCGCGCCGTACACCTCGAGGCCGGGCGCGAGCGCGCCAGCCACGGTGATCGCGCCGACGGCCTGCGATCCGCCGCCGACCGCGATGACGAGCGCGTCGAGCTCCGGCTCCTGCTCGAGAATCTCGAGCGTCATCGTGCCGGCGCCGGCTACGATCCGGGCGTCGTTCGTCGAGTGTGCGACCACCCGGCCCTCGCGCTCCGCGATGTCGAGCATCGCGGCCACCGCTTCGTCGTAGTCGCGTCCCGCCTCGACGACGGTCGCGCCCAGCGCGCGCATGGCGGCGGTCTTCTCCGGATTGTTGCCGACCGGCACGCAGATGACCACGTCGACGCCGAGCAGGCGGCCGCCGCACGCGACACCCTGCCCGTGATTGCCGGTGGACGCGGCGACGACGCCGCGACCCCGCTCGTCGTCGCGGAGGGTCGTCATCAGCGCGAGGCCATTCCGGATCTTGAACGAGCCGGTCGGCTGGTGGTTCTCGTGCTTGACCGACACGCGAATTCCGGCGCCGACGAGCGCGTCGAGCTGCGCGTAGCGGCGAAACGGCGTCGGCGACAGATGCGGCGCGATCCGGCGGCGCGCCTCGCAGACGTCGTCGTACGTGATCGGCAGCGAAACGCTCATTTGAAATTTGTAATGACAGGTGTGGTGCGCGGCGCGATCTGGTGTGCGTCGTCCGGCAGCGCGGACGAGACCAGCAACGCCGTGAACGCGAGCACCACCGCCGCGAAGACGAGCTCGATCATCGTGCTCACGCGGAAGCGCCGCGCCGTTGCCTCGTCCCACTCGGGGACCACCGCTTTGCGCCAATGGTACGCGCCGATCGCGAGCACGATCACCACGAACACGATCTTTCGGAACAGCATGCTGCCATACGGCGTCGCGGCGAAGTCGTGCCACGAGCCGATGCGCAGCCACGCCGAGACGATCGCGCTCAGGAGCACGAGCGTCACCGATTCGACGGCGGATTGGTGAAACGACCGCACGAGCCGCGACCCGGCCGCGTCCGCGTCGGCCGCGCTCACATTCCCGCTCCCGCGCGACGGCATCCCGACCACGAGCACGATCGCCAGTCCGCCGAGCCACGCGCCGGCCGCCGCGAGATGGACGAAATCCGTCGCCACGGCGAGCGGCTGGTAGCGCGTGGCGCTCGCCGCGTGGCTCGTCAGCGACTCGCTGACCGACATCGCGATCGCGCCGAGCGTCGCGAGTCCCCACCCGGTCGCCGTCCCGCGCGCGATCGAGAAGCCAATCGCGGCGATCACGACGCCCGCGCCGCCGACGGCCCAGCCGTAGCCCCAGTGCGTGTCACGGATGACGAGCATCATCTTCGTCATGCGACCGTCGCCGAACGGCACGAGATCGGACTCGGCCGACAATCGCATCAACGTCGTGACGACGAAAAGCATCAGCGCGTACTGCCCAAAGCGCCGCGCGCGATCGGATGCTTCGAGCACCGCGCCGTCGCTCCACTCCGCGCGCGGAAGGACGACGAGCCGGAAAACGATCGCGCCGAGCACGATGAAGAGCGCCATGTACTCCGCCCAGCGGATCGCGTTGGAGAGCGTCGCGATGGGCGTCGTCTGCACGACGGTGTTCGGCACGTTTGCCGCCGGCGCGGGCGTGGGCGGCGGCTGTGGCGCCGCCGCCGCGCTCGACGGCGGAGCGATCACGAAGACAAATCGGCCGTCGGAGACGTGGCCATCGTCGGCGGCAGTTTTCCAAACGACGGTGTAGCGTCCCGGCGCCAACGCGCGCATGATGGAGACGGCGAGGTGTTCGCCCGATTCGGTGATCTCGCCGAGCGACATCTTCGCGCCGGTCGAGTCGAGCACGTCGATGCTGGTCATCCGCAGCGCGGGCGCCTCGGAGAACCAGAGATCGATCGAGCTCGGCGAGTGATCGAGCCGCGCGTTGGACGCGGGGGAGCTGCGCAGGAGCTTCGTGTGCGCGAGCAGGAGGGTGGGAGTCGCGAGCAGCGCGGCCAGTGCAACGGCGGCGGTCGCGGTGAGGTTTCGCAGTTGTCTTTGCACACTCATAGATTGATCGCGCCGCGCACCTTCCGCAAACCGTCAGCCGCATTTGGATGCCCGAGCAGACGCCCGTCATCGATCCCAAACGTCGCGCCGCATTCGGCCGCCGGCTTCGCGCCTGGTACCGCCGGAACGCGCGCGACCTCCCCTGGCGCCGAACGCGCGACGCGTACGAGGTGCTCGTCTCGGAGTTGATGCTCCAGCAGACGCAGGTCTCGCGCGTCGTGACGTACTACGGCGAATTCCTGGAACGCTTCCCCACGCTCGCCGACGTGGCGCGGGCCAAGCCGGCGCGCGTGATGGAGGCGTGGGAAGGCCTCGGCTATTACGCCCGCGCGCGCAACCTGCACAAGCTCGCGCATCACGTGACCGACGGCGGCCGCGCGGAAGACCGTACGCTGCCCGCCGACCCCGATGCACTCCGCGCGCTGCCCGGCATCGGCGCATACACCGCCGGCGCGGTCGCTTCGTTCGCGTACGAGCGTCGCGCGCCGCTCGTGGACACGAATGTCGCGCGCGTGCTCAAGCGCGTATTCGCGCCGATGATCGACGTGAAGTCGTCGCGCGGACATCGCGCGGTGTGGCAGATCGCCGAAGCCATCCTCCCACGCACCGGCCGCGCGACATGGACGCACAATCAAGCACTCATGGAGCTCGGCGCGCTGGTGTGTACGGCGCGCGTGGCGCATTGTGAACGCTGTCCCGTGCGAGCGGTCTGCCGCTCCGCGCCGAAACTGACGCGCCGCGCAGCGCGTACGGTGGGAACAACTCAGACGCGCTGAGCGCGAGGAGTCCGCGGTGGATCGAGACAGTGTCGAGGCGCTGGTGGCGCTGATCGCGTTCGTGGTGGGCTCAGGATGCTTCACCGGCATCGTCGTCACGTGGATCAAGTGGCGGCGGAACAAGCTGCCGGCCGCGAGCGAGATCACGGCCCGTCTGACCGAGATCTCGGAGCGTCTCGCGCGACTCGAGAACTCGGCCGACTCCACGGCGATCGAGGTGGAGCGCATCTCCGAGGCGCAGCGCTTCACGACCAAGCTGCTTGCGTCGTCAAAAGAACAGCCAAACGCCGCTCGCTAGACCGATCACGATCACCGCGGCGCGCACCACGCGCTGCGGGACATGCTGCGCGCCGCGCGAACCGAAGTAGCCGCCGGCGACAGACCCTACCGCCATGCTCAGCGCCACCGGCCAGTTCACGAGCGCGCTGAACGCGAACATCACCGCCGCCACCGCGTTCATGCACAGGCCGCCCCAGTTCTTGAGGCCATTCATTCGGTGAATGTTCGAGAGGCCGATGAATCCGAGCACGGCGAGCATCAGAATGCCGATGCCCGCGCCGAAGTAGCCGCCGTAGACGCCGACGACGAACTGCGCGCCGAGCACGCCCGCCGGCGGCAGATGGCTCGTCAACTCCAGATCGTCGGTGGCGGGCGCTCCGCGGCGCATCCAGCGCATGAGCGGGCCGCGAATGATGAACAGCGCGGTCGCGCCGAGGACGAGAAATGGGACGAGCGCATTGAACCGCGCCGCCGGCGTGCGCAGCAGCAGCGCCGCGCCGAGCGCGCCGCCGAGCAGACTCGGAACGGCGAAGCCCGCGGCCCACCTACCGGCACCGGAGAGCTCGCTTCGATACCCCCAGATGCTGCCGAGCGTGCCGGGCCAGATCGCGACGGTGCTCGTCGCGTTCGCGACGAGCGGCGGGATGCCGAGTCCGATGAGGGCCGGAAACGTGAGGAGCGTGCCACCGCCCGCGATCGCGTTGACGACACCGGCGATCGCGGAGATGAGCACGACGGAGAGCAGTTTGAGCGGGGAGTGCAAGCGAGGGGATGGTGGACCGTGGGACGTGGACCGTGGACCGTGGAACGTGGAACGTGGAACGTGGAACGTGGCGGGGCGGGGGACGGGGGACGGGGGACGTGCTGGGTTCTCTACGGACTACGGACCACGTACTACGGACCAGAATCCTACATCGCTAGATTTCCGCGCGACATCTGAGATCATTGGAGATCGAGGCATGAGCAAGACGCAATCGACGTCCGAGCAAACTCCGTCCGGCGAGCTTCGGAATACCGGCACCCTCGAAGTCAAGGACTCGCGAACGGATAAGAGTTATTCTATACAGATCCTGCAGGGAGGCGTCGAAGGCGACACGGCCGCGCGCGCCATGGATTTCCGCCAGATCAAGACGTCGCCCGACGAATTCGGGCTGATGACGTACGATCCGGCGTTCATGAACACGGCATCGTGCAAGAGCGCGATCACGTTCATCGACGGCGACAAGGGCATCCTGCGCTACCGCGGCTACCCGATCGAGCAGCTCGCCGAGAAGGCGACCTTCCTCGAGGTGGCCTGGCTGCTGCGCCACGGCGAGCTCCCGTCGCAGAGCGAGTACGACCAGTGGGTGCACGACGTCACGTTCCACACGTACGTGCACGAGAACATCAAGACGTTCCTGCAGGGCTTCCGCTACGACGCGCACCCGATGTCGATGCTCTGCTCGGCCGTGGCGGCGCTGTCGTCGTTCTACCCGGAAGCGAAGGCGATCCACGATCCGGAGCAGCGCAACATCTCGATCGTGCGGCTCCTGGCCAAGATGCCGACGCTCGCCGCGTTCTGTTACCGCCACATCAAGGGGCTGCCGTTCATCTATCCCGACAACAGCCTCAGCTACACCGAGAATTTCCTCTCGATGGTCGCGCGCATGTCGGAGCCGAAGTACGAGGCGAACCCGGTCTTCGTGAAGGCGCTCGAGATCCTCTTCATCCTGCACGCCGATCACGAGCAGAACTGCTCGACTAGCGCGGTGCGCGCGGTGGGCTCGTCGCAGGTCGACCCGTTCTCGGCCGTCGCGGCGGGCGTCGCGGCGCTCTACGGCCCGCTCCACGGCGGCGCCAACGAGCAGGTGCTGCGCATGATCGGGGAGATCGGACATCCCAAGAACGTCGCGGGCTTCATCGACGAGGTGAAGGGCGGAAAGGGCGCGCGGCTGATGGGCTTTGGCCATCGCGTGTACAAGTCGTACGATCCGCGCGCCAAGATCGTGAAGGCGCTCGCCGACGAAGTATTCAAGCAGGTCGGCATGGACAAGGATCTCGAGATCGCGCTCAAGCTTGAGGAAGCGGCGCTCAACGACGAGTACTTCATCTCGCGCAAGCTGTACCCGAACGTCGATTTCTACACGGGCCTGATCTACCGCTCGATGGCCTTCCCCACGGACTTCTTCACCGTGCTGTTTGCGGTGGCGCGCGCGGCCGGCTGGCTGGCGCAGTGGGAAGAGATGCTCAATGACAAAGAGCAGAAGATCGCGCGTCCGCGGCAGATCTACGTCGGCTACGGCGAGCGGCCGTACACGAGCAAGTTGACGACCCGGTTTCCATCGACGAGCAAGGATGCCTTGAGGAAGTAGATGCTGGACCGTGGACCGTGGACCGTGGTCCGTGGTAGATGGACTACGGACGCAACGGGGAGCGCTATCGCGCTCCCCGTTGCTATTGCCCCCGTCGTCTATTTCCCGGCCAGTTGGGTGACGATCCCCCACTCCGCCGCGGTTACAGGTTGAACGGACAAGCGGCCGATGCGCACCAACGCCATCTGGTCGAGCCCTTTGGTCTTCTTGATCTGATCGAGCGTCACGGGATGCGGCAGCGGCCCCACGGCGCGAAGGTCGACCATGAACCACGTCGGTTCGTCCTTCTTGCTCTTGGGGTCGAAGTGCGGGTCCTTGGAATCGAACGCGCTCTCGTCGGGGTACGCCTCGCGCACCACTTCCGCGATGCCGACGATCGCGGGCGCCTTGCCTGCCGAGTGATAGAAGAAGACGAGATCGCCCTTCTTCATGGCGCGAAGATGGTTTCGGGCCGCGTAGTTGCGGACGCCGTCCCAGTGCGTCGTCCGCTTGGGGCTCGCCGCCAGGGCGTCGAATGAAAAGACCTCGGGCTCGGATTTCACGAGCCAGTAGTTGCGTGATGCCACGGACATCTCTCCCCGCGTGAAGTTGCTCGAGGACGCGCGACCGCGCCGATCGATTGCCGCCATGCGCTGGATGCTCGCGCTGCTCGGCGCGGCGGTTCCATTCGTCGCCATCGCACAGCGCCCGCAGCCACCAACATATCCCGCCACTGCCCGGGGCGGGGAGGTGGACGAGATCGCCGGCGTTCGCGTGCCGGATCCGTATCACTGGCTCGAGTCGATCTCGTCGCCGCCCGTGGCGGCGTGGGTCAGCGCGCAGAACGCGACCACGGAGAGCTTTCTCGCGCACGTGCCGCGCCGCGCCGAGATCCGTGACCTCGTCGGCCGCGTGTGGAACTACCCAAAGTTCAGCGCGCCCTTCGTGGCCGGCGATCGGCTGTTCTTCTTCGAGAACACTGGCCTCGAGAATCAGCCCGTCCTGTACGTGCGCGACAAGCCCGAGCTCGTGCCGCGCGTGCTGCTCGATCCGAATGCGTTCTCGCAGGACGGCCTGATCGCGATCGTCGACCAGGCGGCATCGCCAGACGGCCGGTACCTGGCGTACGCGGTGAGCACCGAAGGCTCGGCGTGGCGCGACGTGCGTGTGCGCGACGTGAAATCGAGCCAGGATCTCTCGGACGAACTGCACGGGATCAAAGATTCGCCGCTCGCATGGACGTTCGACTCGCGCGGCTTTTTCTACGTGCACACCGACGCCGCGCGGAAAGATGCCGCCGGCAATCCGCTCGCGCCTGACGGCCGCCAGCAGGTGATGTATCACCGCGTCGGTCAGGTGCAAACGAGGGATCAGCTCATCTTCGAGGAGCCGCAGCATCCCGACTGGCGTCTGCACGCGGAAGTGAGCAACGACGGGCAGTATCTCGTAATCACCGCGCGCGTCGGCGCTTCGCCGCAGAATCGGCTGTACTTCGTGGACCTCGACAACCCTGGCCGCCCGCACCTCACCGCGCCGCTGGTGACGTTGTTCAGCGACCCGGACGCGGCGTACGATTTCGTCGCCAGCGACGGTCCATTCTTCTTCATCCGCACCACGCACGGCGCGCCGCGCGGCAAACTCGTCGTGATCGACATCAACACGCCCGACGAGAGCCACTGGACCACGCTCGTGCGCGAGACGTACGACCCGCTCGTGGCCGCGATTCGCGTCGACGACCGGATCGTGGTGCACCGGATCCACGACGCGCACTCGTCGCTCGAGGTATACGCGTTCGACGGAACCACGCACGGGCCGATCGCGCTGCCGGGCGTCGGCACGGTCTCGCAACTCTCGGCGGATCCGGCGAACCGGCGGTTCTACTACGCGTTCAGCTCATTCCTTCAACCGCCGACGGTCTACAGTTACGATCTCGAGAATCGGACGGCGACCGCGCAACACGCGCTACCGCCCGATTCCGCGCTCTCCCGATTCGAGACGACGCAGCTCTTCTACACGAGCAAAGACGGCACGCGCGTGCCGATGTTCATCACGACCGCGCGCGACGTGAAGCTCGATGGGAACCGGCCCACGCTGCTCGTGGGCGGCGGCGGCTTCGGCCAGGCTCGGACGCCGGCGTTCTCTCCGCAGGTAATCGCCTGGCTCGAGCTGGGCGGGATTTACGCCGTGGCCAACGTGCGCGGCGGCGGCGAGTATGGGCGCGCCTGGCACGAAGCGGCGACGGGCACGCGGTATCAGACCGCGATCAATGACATCATCGCCGCCGCGCAGTTTCTCGTCGACCAGCGCTACACGCGCGCGGCCGAGCTGGCGATCGGAGGACAGGGATCGGCCGGCCTTCTCGCCGCGGCGGCGATGACGGAACGCCCGGATCTCTTCGGCGCCGCACTGCTCGACGCGCCGATCACCGACATGGCGCGATTCGATCGATTCACCGGCGGCGCGGCGTGGATCTCGGAGTACGGATCGCCGGCGCGGGCGTCCGATGTGAACGCGCTCCTCGCCTACTCGCCATTAGAAAACGTGAAACTCGGCGACTCGTACCCGGCGACGATGCTGACGGTCGGCGCGCGCGACGAGATCGCGACGCCGGTGCACAGCTACGAGCTCGCCGCCGCGCTCCAGAATGCGCAGCGCGGGCCATCGCCGATCCTCCTTCGAGTGGATTATGGCGTCGGCTCCGGTCCCGCGACGCCGATCGGCCGAGCAGTGGCGAAAGCCGCCGACCAGCTCGCGTTTCTCGTGAGCGCGCTGCACGTCACGCGCTGAGTAGACTCGCGCGCGGCGCTTGCTGTGCTTTCGGCGCCCGGTCACCTTTCGGCAATGCAACTGCTGGCTGGGTACGCAAGCTTCATCGGTGCCGCGAAAACGGTGCTGTTGTTCATCGGGGTACTCGTCGCGGCGCTCTGCGCGCTCGATTGGGCGGTGCGGACGCGCCGAATCAGCCCGTTCAGCCGCGCGGCGCGCCTCACCCGCTCTCGCGTCGATCCCATGCTCCGCCCGATCGAGCGCGTGATCGTCCGCGCCGGCGGTGTGCCATCGAACGCCGCCTGGTGGGGATTGGTCGCATACGTCGTGATCGCGATCCTGATCATCACGCTGCTCCAGTTCCTAGGCGGGATTCTCACGCAGGTGGTGTTCGCCGCGGCTGAGCCGCGCGCGATCTTCCCGCTCCTGCTCTCGTGGCTGTTCTCGTTTCTGCGGCTCGCGCTGCTCGTGCGCGTGCTCTCGTCATGGCTTCCCGTGTCGCCACACTCCCGGTGGGTGCGGTGGTCGTTCGTCACGACCGAGTGGATGATCCGACCACTCCAGCGCGTGGTGCCGCGCATCGGGATGTTCGACATCACGCCCCTTGTGGCCTGGGTCGGTCTCTATCTCATTCAGGCCGTGCTCGGAATTCCGTGAATGCCGCTGCGCGTGAGTACGGTGACTGGCCGCGTCCGCTTTCCGGTGCACGTGCAGCCGCGCGCATCGCGGAGCGAGCTGGCGGGAACTCACGGTGAGGCGCTCAAGGTGCGGCTCTCCGCGCCGCCGGTGGACGGTGCGGCGAACAGCGCGTTGATCGATTTTCTCGCGCAACTCTTCGCAGTGAGCCGCCGCGACGTTAGAATACTCGCCGGCGAATCTTCGCGATCGAAAGTCGTCGAGATCGAAGGAATCACCGAGGGCGTCGTGATCGATGCCGCGCGCGAACGCTGAGCAGGAACCCAATGACGCAGATTCTGTTGATCGGCACCGAGCTGCCGCTGTTGGAGGGACTGGCGCAATCCTTCGCCATCCTGGGCTTCACCCCGCACGTGGCGAGCTCGATCGCCGAGGGCCGCGAGGTCGCGGTGCAGCACGAGCCGCTCATCGCGATCGTCAGCCGCGTGCTCGCGGCGAGCGCCACCACGGAGACGCTGAGCATTCCGCTGGCGCCCGGCGGCGCGCTGATGCTCTACCGCGCGGTCGGCGGCACCATCGTCACGCTCTCGCCAACGCTGCAGCGCGCGGTGCTCGCCGATCTCACGCTGCCGCTCGAGCGCAATCGCCTTGTCGCGATCGTGCAGCACGTGTGCGACCGCGCGAAAACCACAGGCCGGTCGTATCCACACCCGCCGGAGTCCGCCGACCGGATTTGAGTGCGGACTCGCCGGCGCCCAGACTGGTCCGCCGTGCGCGACAGGGTTAGACTTGAAGGGACAATAGATCGTGGCGATTTCAGGCAAATTGCGGCCACGTAAAACATTCCGCTAAAGCGCCAGCCCGAGCGCTTGCG
>Ga0068856_100002050_pt1 | contig 20895 bp, 17 predicted proteins | sample KBSCornC62_FD_66595 | JGI IMG/M metagenome (GOLD analysis project Ga0068856, IMG submission 66595) | Corn rhizosphere microbial communities from Kellogg Biological Station, Michigan, USA - KBS Corn C6-2 | ecosystem: Host-associated > Plants > Roots > Rhizosphere > Soil ... | reverse complement strand
CCCTCAAATTCAACCGCAACAGCACTAGCCGAGAATGGAAATGGCGAGCGTGAGCGTGTGTTTGACGCGTTCCGCCATTGGGGATACCTCGAGGCGGATCTTGACCCATTGGGATTTTTGCAGCCGGTCCCGCACCCGGACCTGCAGATGCAGGGGGAGTATGCCGATGAGGCGCGCCGCATTTATTGCGGGACCATCGGTGCTGAGTTCATGCACATCCCTGATCCCGCCTGCCGGCGATGGATTCAAGAACAGCTGGAAGGTCCACCCTCAGCGGTCGATCAGCAACGCGCACTCGATCTACTGACCCGGGGCGAGCTGTTCGAGTTGGTCTTGCAGCAACGGTATCTGGGCACCAAGAGATTTTCACTTGAGGGTGTTACTTCCCTGCTGCCGCTGGTGGACGAAATCCTGAATGGAGCAGGCCAGCACGGGGCAATCGAACTGGTTTTTGGCATGAGTCACCGCGGGCGGCTCAATGCCATGGTCCACGTTGCCAAGCGCATGCCGGAGGAGGTTTTCGCCGGATTTGAAGATGTGGATCCGCGCAGCGTACTTGGCGGGGGTGATGTGAAGTACCACATGGGGGCAACCGGGGAGTACCTGACTCGGGATGGCGCGAAGATTCACATTCACCTGGTCTCGAATCCCAGCCACCTGGAGGCGGTTGATCCGGTCACCGTGGGCCGCACTCGGGCGAAACAAGACCGTACCGGGGAAGGGGGCAGCGAGAAATTCCTGCCATTGCTGGTTCATGGGGACGGCGCTTTTGCAGGACAGGGAGTTTTCGCTGAGACCCTGAACCTCGCAGATATTCCCGCCTACAGCGTCGGCGGCACGCTCCATGTGATCGTGAACAATTTGATCGGATTCACCACCGTGTCGCAGGAACTGCACTCTTCACGATTCGCTGCCCAACTTGCACGGCGACAGAGCATTCCGATTTTCCACGTGAATGCGGAAGATGTGGACGCCGTCGTCCGCGTCGGCCGGATCGCTCTGGAATACCGTTATAAATTCCGCGGCGATGTGGTCATCGATCTGATCGGGTACAGGCGCCACGGACACAGCGAAGTCGACGATCCTACCATTACCCAACCGTTGCTCTACAAGGCGATTCATGAGCACCCACGGCTCTGGGTGATCTATGCGGAAGATGTCGGCATCGAAGACGCGCAGCAGCGTGCCGACGCGATCCAGGCCGAGCTCGAGTCCGCGCAGAAGCACGCCGGCCACATTCGCAAGAAACCACTGATGCGGGATCTGCCGCGGTATTGGGACCACTACATTGGAGGACGCTACAAGTCTCAGTATGAGGTTGAGACTGCGCTGCCGGCGGAAGAAACCCTGGCTCTGACCGAGCGGCTCACATCGTATCCCCCGGACTTTCACATCCACCCCAAGGTTAAGAAGTTGCTGGAACAGCGTGCTGAAATGGGCCGCGGCGCGCGCGCGCTGGATTACGGAATGGCGGAAGCGTTGGCGTTTGCCAGCCTGGTCAAGGCCGGCATTCCGGTGCGGCTGAGCGGGCAGGATTGCCGTCGGGGCACATTCAATCAAAGGCACTCTGTTCTCCTCGACATTGAGACCGAGCAGGAGTACGTTCCGCTTCAACATGTATCCGAAGCTCAGGCGCATTGCAGGATCTACAACTCAACCTTGTCGGAAGCTGGGGTGCTCGGATTCGAATATGGTTACAGCCGCGATTATCCTGAAACGCTTGTGCTCTGGGAGGCACAATTCGGTGATTTCGCGAACGTTGCGCAAGCCGTCATCGATCAATTTGTGGTGGCGGGCGAAGCCAAGTGGAATTTGCTCTCCGGCTTGGTGATGCTGCTACCCCACGGATATGAAGGTCAGGGGCCAGAACATTCAAGCGCACGCATCGAACGATTTCTGCAACTTGCGGCCATGGACAATTTTCAGATCTGCCAACCGTCGACCGCGGCACAGTATTTCCACTTATTGCGGCGGCAAGCGCTCCGCACCTGGCGCAAACCGCTCGTGGTGTTTACCCCGAAGAGCATGCTGCGGCATCCCGATGCGTCCTCTCCGGTTGGGGGCCTGTCAGGGTCGTCATCATTTGAGAGAGTACGTCACGACCGCGAGGTGACAGATGCGCGGCGCATCTTGCTGTGCAGCGGCAAGATCGGCCACGAACTAAGAAGCGAGCGCAAAAAGAAAAAGATTACCGATATTGCCGTCACCTTCGTTGATCAGCTCTATCCTTTCCCCGAGCCTGAACTCGTCGCCGAGTTACAACTCCATCCGAACGCACGGGACATTGTTTGGGTGCAGGAAGAGCCTGCGAATATGGGGCCCCTGAATTACATGCTTCCCAGGCTGCGGCACATCGCGGGTGACAAGCCGGTGATGTCGGTGAAGCGCTCGGCAAGTCCGAGCCCGGCCACGGGTTCCGCAAAGGCGCATGACGTCGAGCAGAAAGCGTTGCTGGCCCTGGCCTTGACAGCGAATGGGCACTGAGACCCCCAACATTGTGGGCACCTTGCCAGCAACCGTAAGGTCGGGACGGTGGCGTATTTTTGCCGTCACCTACATTTGCTGTCTGCTCATGGTCGCGGTTGCCGGCTTCGGCCTAAGCTACTGGATCAAAGACCACGTCAAGCACTCCTTCGAAGACGAGATCACCAGGAACCTAACTCAAAAGGCGAAGTTGGTCGCGAACCGCATCAATGCGGACCGGTCCCATAGCATCGAGGTAATCGCTTCTCAGGAGGGCCAGGCGGCTGGAGCGCGGGCGACTTTCGTGGATAGCAACGGTCAGGTGGTTGCAGATTCGGAAATCTCAGTCTCTTCCCTTGAAAAGGAAGGACGCAGTCCGGAGTTTGCCACAGCCCTCCGCGGAGCTACAGGGGTGGAGATCCGGAATCACAATGGAGCGCATGTCCTGTTTGTCGCGGTTCCGGTCTCCGGGGGAGCGGTCAGGCTTTCGTGCCCCATTTCCGACATAGAGACACTGACGCGCCAGTTGGAGCAGCGAATCCTGTGGGGATGTGTGCTTGCGGCATTGGTCGCGCTCGCCCTGTCCGGTGTCCTCACCTGGACAATCTGACCCGCTAAGAGCCCCTTTCCGGTTCACCCGCGACTATGCAAGTACTTGTTTGCCTTGCACTCGGCTTGTAAGATGCTTGGTTCCTACTTTCCTCAATAATTGCTGGGGGGTCCGAAAGCCGGTTTTAGCGAAGTAAACTACTCCGACGCGGGGCGATGTGTTGAGGACAGGAGAGGGAGGTCTTAATGTCCTTGCGCTGCTTGCGGCTTACCGCTGTTCCCTTCTTAGCGGGGCTTGTTTCCTTAGTTCTGTTTTTGAATCTCCCAGCTGCGGCCCAGGATGAGGTGCCGCAGTACGACCTTTTCATTGGATACCAGTGGCTGCACCCGGGCGCCACGGTAGCGACTTTTAAGAACCCGTTCAATCCCGTGCCCCGAACCCTCGAGGAGATGCCGAAAGGCATCGGTGCTGCTTTTGCCTGGAACCTCAGCCCTCATTGGGCGCTCGAAGGGGACGTAGGGACAAACGGTCACGTCAATGACTTTCTCACCACGTTCTCAGCGGGCCCGCGGTTGATGATGCGGCTGGAAGACTCCGACATCTTCCTTCATGCCCTCGTCAGTTACAGCCACTTGCAAGTCGACAACCTGAACGGCAGCGGAGGAGTTGGCGGAGTTATCGGCGGCGGTGTCGATTTTAAGTTGACGCGTCTGATTACTTGGCGGGTGATCGAAGCCGACTGGCTGCCGTCGGCGCACCACTTCGATGGACTCTTTCCCTCCACTCTCTCGCGTGTCAATGCGCAAAGCGTGCGCTTCCGCACCGGACTCCTGTTCACCATGCAGTATCCAGAATCCAAACCCGTCGGGGCGACGGTAAGCGTGCAACCGGCAGAGGCGATGGTCGGAGAGCCACTTACTGCGACGGCCACGGCAAGTGGCTTCAACCCGAAGCACGCGCTCTCTTACGATTGGTCGAGCAGCTGCGGCAAGATCACCGGCAAGGGGGAGACCGCCAGCATCGATACCAACGGAGCTTCTGGCGGAAGCTGCACGGCAACGGTCAAAGTCACAGATCCCAGGGCGAAGACGAACAATGTCGCCTCGGCGTCGAGCAACTTCACGGTGAAGGAGCCGCCAAAGAATCCACCCACCATGTCCTGCACGGCTTCGCCTACGAGCGTTCAGGCCGGAGCCAGCGTCAGCGTCAGCTGCACCTGCTCCAGTCCAGACAATGTGCCGGTTAGCGTGAGTAACTACACGGCCAGTGCCGGATCGATCTCGGGTAGCGGCAACAGCGCGACACTGAACACCACAGGTGCCAACCCGGGGAAACTCACGGTGAACGCCACCTGCAGTGATCAACGCGGGCTGAATACGCCAGCGACGACGGAAGTGGCGATTGAAAATCCTCCACCACCACCACCGCCGCCGGTTTCACCGGAAGTCCGAGCACTCGAGCAGCGGCTTGCGCTGCACAGCATCTACTTCCCCACTGCCCAACCCACCCCCTCGAACCCCAAGGGTGGACTGGTCAAGAGCCAGCAGGCTACCCTGATCGCTCTCGCTGCCGATTTCAAGAAGTATCTGGAGTCGAAGCCAGAAGCGCACTTGATTCTCGAAGGCCATGCTGATCCGCGCGGTTCTGCAGCCTACAATCAGGCGCTGTCGGAACGCCGGGTGGAGCGAACCAAGAGCTTTCTGGTCGAACAGGGAGTTCCCGCGGGTTCGATTGAGACCAAGGCCTTCGGCGCGCAGCAGCAGCTCACCGCCGATCAGGTGAAGAGTTCGGTCGACCAGAACCCCGATCTGACAGCCGGCGAAAAAGCCAGAATTCTCAAAAACGAGAGAACGATCATTCTGGCCAGCAATCGCCGCGTGGACGTGACCCTCAGCACCACCGGGCAGGAATCGGTTCGCCAGTTCCCGTTCAATGCTGCGGATTCACTCTCGCTGATCGGTGGCCGCGAGAAGCCGGCAGCAGCAAAGGCGCCGGCAAAGAAGAAAGCGGCTCCGAAGAAAAAGCAGTAAAGGCAGTAAAGGCAGTGGACGGATAGACGGAAAAGCCGGTGCGGAGAAGCCCCGGCTTTGTTTTTCTCTTACCGCCTTCATCGGAAGCTGAGTGTCAGCTCCCAGCGCGCACGAGAGCCGCTCCAACTACAATCAATGGCATGGCTTCGACATGGATGGCGTTGCTGCCCAAGGCCGAACTCCACCTGCATCTCGAAGGGACGGTCACGCCTCAGACGCTGGTGGAGCTCCGGAAGCGGCACGGGAAAGCCACCACCCTGGCCGAAGCGCAGACGTTGTATCGATATGAAGACTTTCTCGGTTTCCTTGCGGCGTTCAAGACGCTTACCGAGGATTTGCAAACCCCGGAAGACTACGAACTGATCACTTACCGGCTAATCGAGCAACTGAAAGCGGAAAACGTGCTGCATGCAGAAGTGTATGTTTCGGTCGGCGTGTGTTTGTGGCGCAAGCAAGACTTCGACGCCCTCTTTGAGGGGCTGGAGCGCGGGCGGCAGCGCGGCGAGCGGGACTACGGAGTCTCACTCCTGTGGATCTTCGATGCGGTGCGTCAGTTCGGAGCAGAAGCGGCCCAGAGCGTCTTTGCTCTTGCCGCCAAATATCGTGGCCGCAACGTCGTCGGGATCGGTCTCGGCGGCGACGAGAAGAAAGCACCTCCCGAGCTGTTTCGCGAGCAATACGCCTTTGCCGCTGACCATGGCCTGCGGCTCACTATTCACGCAGGAGAGTCGGTAGGCCCGGAGTCGATCTGGGGTGCCCTGAATCTGGGCGCCGATCGGATTGGGCACGGGCTGACCGCATATCAGGACGAAGAATTAATGGAAGAGCTTGCTACCCGGCAGATTCCGGTCGAGATCTGCATGACAAGCAACCTGCGCACGAGATGCTGCACTAACATAAGCGATCACCCGGTACGACGCTACTTCGACCAGGGGTTGATGATCACGCTGAACAGCGATGATCCAGCCATGTTCGGAAGCACTTTGAATCAGGAGTATCGACTGGCGCAAACGGAGTTTAGTTTCACGGACGACCATCTGCGCGAACTAGCACGGAACTCGTTTGAGGCATCGTTTCTTCCGGCAGAGAAGAAAGTCGCGTTTCTAGACATGCTCGACAGAGCACCGCGCTGAGTCCGCGAACCGGCAGGGAAGCCCAGAAGAGTTCGCTGCGCGCGATTTCGTCTTGGGCGGTTGCGTGTCTGCTCGCGAGCGTGAACCGGGTCGGATGTCCAGGGGAGCGCTGGCCCCGTTCGGTGGCGCGGATTCCCCATACGCTGTTGAGCAGGATGCACTTAGGCATGACGTGTGATTAAATAGACAATCCAGCATGGCGCCGAAACCTTCCAAGCTGCGACACCTACGGGCGGATATTTCGCGGGGCGTCCACGGGTGGAGCAAAATCGCCTGGGGGTTCCTCTCTTCCGAGCACCCGCTTCTCGCCCACATCATCCCCATGCGGCGCTGCAATCTTGCCTGCAAGTACTGCAACGAATTCGACGACTTCTCAAAGCCGGTACCCAGGGATGTCATGTTCCGCCGTGTGGACAAGCTGGGTGAGTTTGGCACCTCGGTCATCACCATCAGCGGCGGTGAACCGCTGTTGCATCCCGATCTGGATCAGATCATCGGACGTATTCGCGAGAACGGAGCCGTGGCCGGCATGATCACCAACGGCTACTTGCTGGTGCCCGACCGAATTGAGCGCTTGAACCGTGCCGGACTCGAATGGCTGCAGATTTCAATCGACAATGTGAATCCCGACGATGTCTCGAAGAAGAGCCTCAAAGTTCTTGACAAGAAGCTGCAGATGTTGGCCGAACACGCGGCGTTTCATGTGAACATCAATTCCGTAGTTGGCGGGGGAGTGCGTAATCCGCAAGACGCGCTCGTCATCGGCAAGCGCGCCATGGAGCTGGGGTTCAGTTCGACCATTGGAATCATTCACGACGGCGACGGCCAGCTAGAACCGCTGGGGGACGAAGAGCGCCGGGTTTATCACGAGATGAAAAGTCTGGAGAAGCGCAGCTTCTCCCGGATTAATTCCTTCCAGGACAATATCGCGCTTGGACGTCCAAACCATTGGCGGTGCCGGGCAGGTGCACGTTATCTCTACATCTGCGAAGACGGCCTGGTTCATTACTGTTCGCAGCAGCGTGGCTATCCCGCAATCCCACTGGAGAAGTACACGATCGAGGACATCCGCCGTGAGTATCTCACCGAGAAATCCTGCGCCTCGCATTGCACGGTTTCCTGTGTACACCAAGTGTCCATCTTCGATTCATGGCGCGCTCCGCAGCGGCCAGCGCCGACGCCAGCCGGCAACCAGGCGGGCGAACTCGTGCAGATTGAATAGTCCAAGCTAGGCCCTCACCAATGGAACACCTTCTGTGATAGCTTGTTTGGGCAGCGTACATCCGGTGTAGCTGCATCCAAGGGTTTCTATTTTTTCCGCCGCCTGGCCGGTTCGGGGTTTCAGGACCGAGCATCGTTGAAAGCGAGTTACGAATGAAAGTTTGCAAAGCGGTATTTCCGGCTGCGGGATTGGGCACGCGCTTTCTTCCGGCAACCAAGGCGCAGCCCAAGGAGATGCTTCCGCTGGTCGATAAGCCAATCATTCAATATGGCGTTGAAGAAGCGCTGGCTGCCGGCTGCGACCAAATCATCATGGTTACAGGGCGCGGCAAGACCGCCATTGAGGATCATTTCGACACCAGCTTTGAACTGGAAAGGATCCTTGAAGAGAAAAAAAAGACCGATCTCTTGAAAGTTGTGCGCCAGATCTCCGACATGATCCACGTGGCTTATGTCCGGCAGAAGGAGGCGCTCGGACTCGGACACGCCGTGCTCACTGCGCGCGAACTGGTCGGAAACGAGCCGTTCGCGGTTCTGCTGGCGGACGACGTGATCGATGCCGAAGTTCCTGTGCTCAAGCAGATGATGCGGGTTTTTGAAAAGGTGCAATGCTCGGTGCTCGCTACCCAGATCGTCGAAGGCGTTGCCATTTCTGCTTACGGCGTGCTTGATGTAAAGCCGGCCGAGGGACACCATGGAGGACGTCTGTACGAAATCTTGAACATGGTCGAGAAGCCCAAGTTCGAGGAGGCCCCGTCCAACCTGGCAATCATTGGGCGGTACATTCTTACGCCTGCGATCTTTGATGTTCTGGGTAAGACCGGAGCTGGCGCGGGAGGGGAGTTGCAACTCACCGACGCGATGCGGGGATTGCTGAAGCAGGAGAAGATGTATGCGTACGTATACGAGGGCCGACGCCACGACACCGGCGATAAGCTCGGCTTCCTGAAAGCCACGGTAGAGTTCGCGCTAAAACGCGATGACCTTGGGGGACCCTTGCGGGAGTATTTACGCGGATTGAAGCTGGATTGACGCGGGGGTGGCTCCAATGAGCCTTAGCTCTCGGGAATCTGACTCCCATGTAACAGCATGGTTTCTTCTAGCTCAAGGCTTGGGGGGGCTATTTTCCGCTCTCCTTCAGTTTCTTCGACTTCTCCTCGACTCCTTTTGTTAGCTTCTCCTTGTGTGCACCGAGGTTTTTCGCGATTCCCGCATCCGAAAGGCCAAGGATCTGCGCCGCAAGGATTCCTGCGTTGGTTGCGCCTGGTTTCCCGATGGCCACGGTCGCGACCGGGATGCCGGCCGGCATTTGCACCGTAGAGAGCAGAGAGTCCATTCCGTTCAAAGAAGTCGAGGGGATCGGTACGCCGATCACAGGCAGCGTCGTGTGTGCCGCGATGACGCCAGCAAGATGGGCCGCACCCCCGGCGCCCGCGATGATGACGCGAATGCCGCGTGTGTGCGCCTGGCGCGCGAATGCTGCGGTGCGGTCGGGAGAACGGTGGGCTGAAGTGATGTCTATTTCGTATTCGATCCCGAGGCTTTCAAGAGCCTTGCCTGCCTCGCGCATGATCTCGAGATCGGAGTCACTGCCCATAACGATAGAAACGAGAGGATTACTCATTGGTTCTCCTGATTATGTGACGTATGGTGGAACTCAACAACAAGTGGAAACAGATCCTCGTCAGACTTTCAAAGCCCTGGCCGCAATGTCCTTCCGAAAATGCGCACCGTCGAAGCTGATCATTGAGACAGCCTCGTAGGCGCGTGTCACTGCGGATTTCAGATCGGCAGCGCGTGCGGTCACTCCCAACACGCGGCCACCCGACGTGTAATACGCACCGTCTCGTGTGGTCGTACCTGCGTGGAATACCTTCACTCCCTCAAGCGCATCCGCCGCTTCAATTCCAGTGATTCTTTTTCCGACTTCGATCGTACCCGGGTATCCGCCTGACGCCATTACCACGCAAACGGCCGGATTCGCCGACCAGCGATAATCTCCATCGCTGACCCGGCCCTCCACCGAAGCCTCAATCGCTTCGAGCAGATCGCTTTCAAGGCGCACCAGAATTGGTTGGGTTTCGGGATCCCCGAAGCGACAATTAAACTCGAGCACTTGCGGGCCGCGAGCGGTCATCATCAACCCGCAATAGAGCACGCCCTTGTATTCCATTCCCTCGGCCTTCATACCCTCGATTACGGGAATCGCGATGTGGTGCAACAACCAATGCGTCATCTGCGCGTCCACCAGACCAGCATACGAGTAGGCGCCCATCCCGCCGGTATTCGGGCCAGTATCGCCGTCGCCCACCCTCTTGTGGTCCTGCGCGGCTGCCAGCGGTGCCACACGCTGACCGTCGCTTACCACCAGGAAGGAAAGCTCATCGCCCTGCAGGCATTCCTCGATGACAACACGCGCGCCGGCTTCCCCGACCATTCTTCCGGAGAGCATCTCTCCGGCCGTCGTTACGGCCTCATCTTTGCTTTTGCACATGACCACGCCCTTACCTGCCGCCAGGCCGTCGGCTTTGACAACTACCGATCCCCCAAACCGGGAGAGGGCATCCTTGACTTCGGTCATCGAGCTACAGATTGCGTACCGCGCGGTCGGAATGCGATGGCGCTGCATGAACTCCTTGGCGAAGCTCTTGCTGGTTTCAAGCTGTGCGGCCGCCCTGGTAGGGCCGAATACCGGCCATCCCCGGCGAGTGAATTCGTCCACCAGGCCGATTTGCAAAGGTAGTTCGGGGCCGACCACGGTCAGGTCGGGGCGGAGCTGGTTGGCTACTGCCACCAGAGACTCGAGACTTTTCTGGTCTGCTGGAACGCAGTCCGCGTCAGCGGCGATGCCGCCATTCCCCGGAGCGCAGTACAATTTCGAGATCCGCGGCGACTGCCGCAGCTTCCAGACCAGCGCATGCTCGCGCCCACCACTTCCGATCACGAGAACTTTCATAAAGGGAGAAGAACAAGGTTAGGGTGTGAGGGAAATGTGTGTCAAACGGTGCAGGGGGATAGCTATTGAGGGTGGGAAAATCCGGCCACCCCCTGGGGGGAAATGTCTAGCACTCCGGTTGGGGCTCCCTCTCAAGCTGAGTACTGGCTCGGCTGATCCTGGTTTCGAAGGGTTGAGATATTTGGGGCATCTTCCCTATAGCGAACGTAGATGTTCCTATCCTTCCAATTGCTGGCCACCAGGCGAGCGGAGTTTTCGCGGAGGCAAATTCTTTCAAACTGCCCGGAGTAGTATTCGCCTGCAACGATGTAGGAGTAGCTCATTTCGCAGACGTAATAACCCATGTAGAACAAGTTACGTTCGCGCCTGCGGGTCACGGTTGTGGATTCAACCTTTCCCTTACACAGAGCCCAGTATTTTGCGCCAAGCAAGCTCGGGAAATGCAGATCGGATACTCCGATGAGCTGCTCAATGGCATGCCTTAGCAATCTAATAGGAAGAGGTTTCCGAGAGGAGAATTGTGGACGTTGATCATCGATGCGAATCGCTGAAACCTCTGGAGAACCAACCTTGTAGCGGACGAAAACGCCCTGTCCTTTTAGCGCATCGATATATTCCCAAGCGTCTTGTTCAGCGGCAAATTGCTGATGAAAATATCCGGAATAGCGCTCTCCCTCAACTGAATAGGAATAGGCCAATTCACCAAGTGATTGCTCAGCAAAGGTGGTCACGGTACAGTCTTCAACTCTACCTTCGGCGATCGGCCAAGTCGCAGCGCGAAGAGCTCGCCACCAACCCGGGATCCTCTTGGCAGAGAACCACGCCGCCACCGAGAGTATGAAAACGGCGCCCACCAAGAGATCCTGACCGATTGATCCCAATCGATCAGCTTTTGCAGACCCCAGCGGCATGTGTGGCGAAAGTATATCTCTTCCCGTTTGATTCGCGACAACATCCTCACGGGTGGCTGAATCGCGGGTGGATTAAACGCTGAGGATCGAATGAGGCGCTATCAGGGGTTCCGGTGGGGTGGGGCGTTTGCACCACTGCTGAGTTTCCGTGAGCTCTGTAGGTCGGCGAAAACGCTATCCTCGTGCTAGACTTTCGGCCAACTAAATGCACCACCCGACCTCGACCGAAATGTGGGTATTTGTCGCCGAAACCGGTGGAGTTTCGGTCCTTGCGACCCTGTTGCTCTATCTCTCGATCAGACGGGCAAGCGTTCCGAGGCTCAAGACTGTTTTACCTTGGGTAACTCGGTCTCTGTGGGGAATGTGGGCTCTGATCGTCATAGTCACTCTGCGTGACATGCTGGCGGACAAAAGGTCGTTCCTGACCCTTGGGGGCTGGATCCTATATTTCCCGCTCATGAATGCTTCTAGCTGGATAAAGAGCAGGCTGCAATTTGCTGATCCGCCCAACTGGAACGCGAGAAGGATGAGTTGGCTTCTCCATATTCCCGGGCCAACTTATGTTGAAATCAAGAATCCTTCAGCCTCGGCCGCATGGTACGTGGAAAAGCTCGGCTTGAGAAGGCTCGCTCCAAGCGAGGATGCCGACAGGAGAACAATCAGACTAACGTTTTCGGTGGATGGGGAAGAGATGAGATTGGGGCCGCACGATCCGTTGTCGCTGGGCGGTACCGTCATGCTGTACAGCAGAAGGCTGAAGCGAGCAAGGGAAGTGCTTCGCGGGCGCGGAATCGATATTGGTCCCATCCAGCTGGATCGGCAAGGCACGTCCTACTTCGAATTCCGCGATCTCGAGGGAAATACGATCGAGGTGTGCACGCCTAACGATGGTGTGCTCAGCTTCACTGACCCTTTGTGAATGGGCCAACAAGGGGTCAAAGCGCAAGTCTTGTCGTCGTGCCACTTTGCAAAAGTACATCTAATTGCCGCGGCACTCCCGTTACGGTTTCAACTGACCTGATCCCCTCTTTCCGCACAAAGCTGAGTATGATTTTTACGAACGAAAGGGGAAGGGTGTATGTCCAGGAGCAGGCACACGGAGGCGCAGATGATTGCCGCCTTGAAGCAAGTGGAGGCGGGGCGAGCGGTAGAGGATGTGGCGCGAGAGGTGGGGGTGTCGAAGCACACCCTCTACGCCTGGAAGGCAAAGTACGGGGGGATGGATGTGAGTCAGGCGCAAGAAGCGAAGCAGTCGCGGGATGAGAACACGCGGTTGCGGAAGCTGGTGGCGGATCTGAGTCTGGACAAAGAAGCGCTGCAGTCGGTGATTCGAAAAAACGGCTGGGGCTCGTAGCAACCCGGAAGCTTCGCTTGGAATTTGGATTTTTTTAGGTGGAACGTCGACTTTAATGATCAGTTCGGCGGCCTTTCGGCCCCAATGGCACTAACTTCACGAGACGGCCATCAGTTGGCGATCTACGATTTGAAGTTGAAAACAAACATGTGGATGATAGAGGATTTTTGACGAGACAACATCGAATAGCTGTACTTGTCAGCCACGAACGTCACGAAAAAGCTATCGGACCTCGATTTGGGAAGGTTCGCTAGCTTCCGTTTCCGGGATGCCCCGATATAGAGTTATTGTTCCGGTCACGCAGACGCGTTTTCCACTATATGTTTGTTCTGGATGCCCAAACTTCGTGCGATCAGTCCCCCAAATGAGGATTGTGAAGATTTGGTTTGGATAAGGTGCGTCAAGGTTTATGAAAGTTGGCTTTCCACGACTGGTCGCTGCATAGTGCGCGCTCGCAACTGTTCCGCATACGGTAGTATCTTCCCCGACGTGGTTTTTCGCCTCTGTCGCTGAAATTGAGGCACGGGCTAAAACTGAATATAGCAACACGAATGCAATGGCTGCACGTTTCATGAGTATTCCACCTGAACAAGTGCCCCCGAAGTCGGATTGATGCGGTGAAACTTTATTCCCCAAACGCATCATAAATGCAATAGTTTGTTGCAATTGTCAATTTTCAACGGCGTAGTGTTTCAATACGTCTTTTCAGCTCATCACGATCATCACGCTTCGGATTTCGTCTGAGAGCCTCTTCGTACCAATGTGCCGCATCGGTGAAGTACCCAAGCCGCACAAGAGAAACGGCTACGTTGTATGCGGCCGAATCATCCTTGGGGTTAAGATCGGCAGCCTTCTCAAAACTCTGCCTCGCGAGTTCCCAATGCTCCGTTTCGAAATAAGAACTACCCAGCGTAAAGTGCATGAATGCGTATTTCCCGTCTGACAGCCTAAGAGCCTCTTTCGAAGCATTTATAGCTTCGTTGTACCGCTGCAGATGGTTTAGTGCATCTGCTTCGGCATTGAAGGCGAAGGCATTAGAAGGATCTAGGACTGTAGCTATAGGCGGGCGAAAATCCGGCCACCCCACCGTACAACGCTTCGCTAGTTCCTGCAGGTTAGCTTCCGGTTAGCCCACCGCCCGAAGTTCCTGGTGAAACGGGAGATTGTGGGTTGCGCCGAGCGCGCATTGTCCGGATCATGAAGAACCACAACAAGGCAAGAAGTAATAGCGGCGCAAGGTTCATGAGCCAACTTTTGGTGGAGTTCCCACCGTTGCTCTCGTACCAGATCTCGACGTCCTTGGAACGTAGTTCCTGAACCAAAGCACCCCTGATCTGTCGGGGTGTTCGCGCGAAAGCTGCCACCCTCGCGGTAGGTCCCTTCAATGATGTTCCCAGAAATTCTGACTCTTGAGACTGCCCCAGAGTCTTGCCTCAGGAGCCGCGTTGACTCGGCTAAGACCATTTACTGCTGGCAGTCCTGACAGTGGGAGGCATGCATTTGGATGCGGCATAAGAAGGAGAACGACTGCGGGAGGGTGCCCTAGCTAAATTCTCGAAATTAGTGTGCCCGCGCAAGCGAGGAGAAGAACTCAATGGCCTTAAAAGAGTACAAACCTGGCATGTCTTTTCCCGGCGTCATTGGCCGGACCATTCAAGAATCGTCACCCGCCTGGCCCGAGCCCTTGCAAGCTAAGCCAGGAGCTCCAAACGTGTTGTTTGTCATCCTCGATGATACCGGTTTCGGACAGTTGGGCTGCTACGGTGGGCTCATTAACACCCCCAACATAGATCGCCTGGCGGGAAATGGGCTGCGCTACAACAACATGCATACGACCGCTCTTTGCTCACCCTCACGATCCTGCTTTGTTACGGGACGTAATCATCATTCCAACGCAATGTCATGTATTACAGAAGGCTCGGAAGGTTATCCGGGGTCGAATGGCAACATTCCTTTTGAGAACGGATTTTTGTCGGAGATTCTGCAGCAAAACGGCTACGGCACCTTCGGTCTCGGGAAGTGGCACTTGACTCCAGCCGAGCAAATGAGTGCTGCTGGACCGTACGACCGGTGGCCCCTGGGCAGGGGCTTTGAACGTTTTTACGGATTTCTCGGCGGGGATACCCATCAATACTATCCCGACCTGGTCTACGACAATCACCGCATCGATCCGCCCAAGACGCCTGAAGAGGGCTACCATCTCACGGCTGACCTGGCCGACAAGGCTATCGAGTTTATTTCGGATCTCAAGCAGCTTGCCCCGAACAAGCCCTTCTTTGTCTATTTCGCGCCCGGTGCGAACCACGCGCCTCACCACGTTCCTAAGGAGTGGGCGGACAAATACAAAGGCAAGTTCGACGACGGCTGGGATGCTTATCGCGAGAAAGTTATAAAACGCCAACTTGAAGACGGAATTCTGCCAAAAGGAACCGTGCTTTCCCGGCACGATCCGGATGTTCAGGACTGGAACAAGCTCCCGGCTGACGAACGCAGGCTCTATGCCAGAATGATGGAGGTCTTCGCCGGATTCTGCGAACACGTCGACTATCACATCGGTAGGTTGATCAATTTTCTGGAGAGGCTCGGCGAGCTGGACAATACTTTGGTGATGGTCGTTTCTGACAACGGGGCCAGCGCCGAAGGTGGACCCCATGGCTCGATCAACGAAAATCTTTTCTTCAACAATGTTCCTGAAACAGCGGCAGAAGGTCTTAAGGCCTTACCGGGGCTGGGTGGTCCCCTGTACTACAACCATTACCCGTGGGGTTGGACCTTCGCGGGCAATACGCCGTTTCGTCGTTGGAAGCGCGAAACGTATCGCGGCGGTGTGAGCGATCCCTTTATCGTCCATTGGCCCAAAGGCATCAAGGCGAAAGGCGAAGTGCGCACGCAGTTTTGCCACGCCATCGATATGGTGCCCACCGCTCTCCATGCGCTCGGCATTGAGCCGCCTGCGCAGATTCGCGGCGTGACCCAGTCGCCGATTCAAGGGGTGAGCCTGAAAGACACGTTTGACAACCCGAAGGCAGAAAGCAAGCACCACACGCAGTACTTCGAGATGTTTGGCCACCGCTCTATCTACCACAATGGGTGGCGCGCTGTGTGTCCCTATCCCGGTCCGTCGTTCAGCGAGGCCTCTGTCGCCCTGGGCACGCCAATTGATGAGAAGAAGCTACGCGAGTTGGACGCTAAGGGCTGGGAGCTGTATCACATAGACGAAGACTTTTCGGAAACAAACAATCTTGCAGAGACGCATCGCGACAAGCTGATTGAAATGATTGCTATGTGGTACGTCGAGGCAGGCAAATACAACGTGTTACCCATCGACAGCCGTTTGACGATGCGGCTGGCGGATGAGCGTCCTCAACTAGCCAAAGCTCGCCAGAAGTACACATATTACCCGGGAACGTCATCCGTGCCCGAGAGTGTGGCAGTGAAGGTTTTGAATCGGACTCATGCTATCTCAGCGCATGTGGAAATTCCCAAAGGTGGGGCCGAAGGCGTGATCATCTCCCACGGCGGCAACACTGGCGGGTATTCCCTGTTTGTCAAGGATCAGAAGCTTCACTACGTTCACAACTACCTTGGAATACAGGAATTTCTGGTGTCTTCGAACGACAATTTGCCAGAAGGGGCCGTGGAGCTCCGCTTTGAATTTGCCCCGACCAGCAAGCCCGACCTGAGAATGGGCAAAGGAAGCGGGGGACGCGTACAGCTATACATCAATGGCAAGGTGGCTGGCCAGCGCGAAATACCTGTAACTATTCCGCTGGTGATCAGCATCTCGGAAGGGTTAGAGTGTGGGCGTGACTCCTGTTCACGCGTTGCGACCCAATATTCCCCGCCGTTCACGTTTACCGGAATCATTCATGACGTTGTCGTCGACGTAAGCGGTGATCTGATTGAGGACAAAGAAGCTGAAATGCGCACCGTGATGGCGCGACAGTAACAACGGCATCTCAATTTGGGTTAGTCCGAAGGTCGTGCTTTTCGGCATAAGCGGAAGCGGACACCAGGAAGCCCTCGAATAGATGTGTTCTCCCAACCGCCCGCATCCAGCCCCCACTGGCTAGACGGGCGTTCTTTTTCCGCCTGACCGGGCTGTACGCAATTTTCGCCCGACTCTGCCAGCCCGCAGTCGTCTCTTTATCGGTAGGTACAAGCTGCCCGCTATCAATGAAAGTGACAGCGACGTACTTCCCGAGCACGATTTCCGGGCACAAGGGATCTGGAGTTTACGGCACACCTTTCCGAGCCTTACCGCAGAAATTCCGTATTTGGCGGCAACTTTGACTTGGGGTTGCTCCCCGTCAAACGGCGCAGGGGGTATTACCTACTGAGGGGAAAATGCTACGCCCCCTGGGGGCCGGGGAGCTGGGAGTGATGCGCGAGCTGGGTCTCAATCCCGACAAGGTCAACGTGAACGGAGGCGCCGTCGCCATCGGCCATCCCATCGGAGCAGCGGCGCGCGCGTGCTTACAACATTGATCTACGAAATGATCCGTTGCGACGTGCACAGCGGAATCGCCGCCTTGTGCCTCGGTTGAGGGAATGAATGGGATGAGAAGAGCACGGGATGCTGTACGCTCCCAAGTTATCGAGGTGCTCTGAGGCACAAGAGATAAAGGAGACTGTCACCTCACAATTCTAGGCTCTCCTCTGAATATGATTTTTTTGCGCAGAGTGCCTGTTTTAATTGCGGAAGAGCTTTTGCACCAAAATATGTACCGATCTATGAACGGCAGGTCCAACGTCAACATCAACGCGTCTCCACTCATCAGCAACGCCGCCTCCGCGCCAACTCCACGCGCGAGCGCTAGTGGCAATGCAAACAGCAACACAAGTTTGACGCTTTAAGCTGGGTCAGTTCTCTCTTCCCGTCAAACGGCACAGGGGATATAAGGGATAGAGAGGAAAATGCTACAGCACCACTTCTGGTGCAGTGGCGTGGCGCGGTGATGGGTCGGCGGCGGGCCGGGTGGAGTGGGCGCGGAGGGGCAGCGTCCTAGGGGACAGTGCGAGTTATTTTGCTGCTACGTGTGCTCAAAGGACGAGGCCAACGTGGAACCGTTTAGGTTGATAAAGAAAGAAAGGCTACCAACGTTTCTGTTGATAGCCTTACGCGGGCCACGGCTCCCCCGCGTTATCGGTCAGCATCAGTCAGATTCCTGAGGGGAGCCTCTGGCCGACCCTTATGTAGCACTTCATTGCACATTGGCGTGATGCTCATCCTTGGGAGTGATGGTTAAATGCATCCAGGGGTGAATGCAGCATTGAAAGCGGGCGGTCTCACCGGGTTTTAGGGTCATTTGCGCGTTGGCCCCGGCTGGAATGAAGATATTGTCCGGGCTCGGTGGTTGTGGGACAAGATTGCCATTAACCATCTGCGCGCATTCCGGTGCAGGCACCGGCGTGCCAGCGCCATCGTTCAGAGGAGCAACAAACCCACCACCAAATCTCTTCACGCGGGTGAATGTGTGAGTTTCACCACCCAGATTCTGCAAATTCAATGTCGCACCTTCCGCAGCTGGTGATTGAGAAGGAGCAAATCGCCAGGCGCCAACGGATTTATCCATACTTAGCTCTGTCAAAAAACCCATAAAGGTTATGGAACCCATTGAGGTGTCGCGGCTACAGGCTCCGTTGCCAAGGGCCGTGTTGAAGCTGGCCGGATCGCAATAATCGCGAATGTGGATTGTGAGATCCGAGGGTTTGGCGTTTTTCTGCGCTGCCGCGGTAATACTGATGCCAGCGATGGCAAAGATAAGCATCGTGATCGTTCTCATTCTGTCCTCCACAGATCGGTTCGGTTCGAGTCAAACAGAGAAACTGCGACATAGATTGCAGTCCAGCTCATAATTTGAGAGGGCAATCGACGAGGGTTGTCATCACGCTGTAAAGAATTTGTCGCTGCCGTGAGAAGTGGTTTGCCGAAGATCCGGGCCCGGCTGCCTCTTTTGGACGCACACAGTCACTTTACCTTTCACGCACAACATCATTAGAATCCAGGCCGGCGCTGTGCTTCGGCACCATAGTTGAAATCGGAGTACCCGACCAGCTCGGGAAGGGTGCGCCAATGCAGAGACATAGCCCGCGAAGCAGGAGTGTCAGAGGATGGGCTCTATCGGTTACTGAGAGCACTGGCCTGATCACTGAAAGCGTCGGCCGTCGGTTCCGCCTCACGGGCATGGCCAGAGTGACCGAGTAGGGCTAGGCGCGAGCGCTGGGGCGGGAAGGGGGCATCTCCTCAGGCGTCCCCTTGCGCTTATCACGACCAAGCAATATGGCCTAAGGACTTTGATCTGTACTGGCTGACTTACTCGGAGTTGGAGGAACGATCTTCGGCTCTTGGAAGGGGAGGTCCACAGTCATGGGGCTATGGTCTGAGATTGGTTCTGGCAAGCAATTGTTCAGATCAGACATGGTTCGGGCAAAGTGCGGCGCAAAAATATACGGTGCATTCGCATCGCGAGGATTCTTAAGCTCTCCCTTCCCAAAGATCCAGTCGAGCTTGAATTTTGCGACTCTGACTTTCTTCCAGATCAATTCGGCTTCGAAAGAGGGAGCGAACCCTTTGCTCCCACGTTCATTCGAATCGCCCAAGGTGCCGGCCCTGCTGTTCGACATGTGCCCTGGAACACCTCTAAAATCAAAAGCTTTTCCATCGTCGAAACGAAAGTTTTCCAGGTCGGAGAAGAACCCTCGTTCGAGGTTAGGTGAGGCGCCTGGAATATTTGCCGATGTGGGATCGATCTGGTACTGAATGCCAGAGAGCTTCCTGATCGTCTTCGCACCCGTATATATCAAGCCGACTCCAGTGGCCCACTGAACGCCCGTCGTAGTCCAAAAATCCACACTGCCATAACGCTTGTAAAGCATGTTCTCTACGCTCGTGGGCGTCGAGTCAGAACCCGTAGTGTTCAGATCACCTGCCACTATGATTGGATGAGGTATTTCGTGCACCTGTTTCAGTAACTCGTTAAGTTGTTGGCGGCGAATCTTAGGTTTGGCTCGGTTCTCAAGGTGTGTCGAGGCAATTGTGAGCCGCTGCCCCGGGATTTCAGGAACATCTAAATCAACGAATAGGGTGGTTCGTTGTCCGCGGCGCACTTCTCGCATCAGATCTTCCCCAATCAGGATCGCCGCTTTCCGCTTCCCCTTCTCCAAGGGACGGATGCCGCTTTCCTTGAACCAGTCATAGCCGATTGTGAACGGTACTAGCCGCACCGAACGGATTGGATACCGCGACAGTACCGCATTTCCATGGAGAGCCCGCAATCGATCTTTGTCTACTTTGAACTCTTCAAGCAGTTTCTCGCGAGACCCTTGATCTTCACCGTAGTCGAAGGCGTCGGTACCTAACTGCTTGGAATCAACTTCCAGAAACTCCACGCCATAGGCCCAGTTCATATTGAGGGTTTCGCCGAGCTCACGAACGACCTCCCGATACTGAGTACGCTTAACTCCCCAATCAACTTCATTCAGAATCCAGACGTCGGCATTTTTCAGCACTTCAATATCATCAGGGATGTTCTTTAAATCCACCTTTCGTATCCTCTTGCCATGTTCAGTTGCGTGTTTGCGCTCCTCGACGACCTTCGACATGAAGCGATCTTTATCCGTCAGAAATAGTTTGATGTCGTCAAGTTCGAGGCCGCGTTCAATGTTCCAAAACGCGACCCTGAGCGTAGGGCCGAGCCCCTCCACCTCAAGAGGGTGTGGTCGGGCCCCGCGATAGAAAGCTTCATTGTTAATGAAAGGTGTCGTCGTAAGCGTGTGTAGCTTCGCCGCAAGCTCCGGGCTCAATTCTTGTGGCGATCCCAGCCTAACCAGTTCGTCGTATGGAAACAGTTCAGGTCGCGAGTCTCGTATGTACTCCTGCGCAAATAAGCGACCGACTAGCCATAGGATCGTACAGATGCCCACAGTGATGCGGCCACGCTGAACTGTCATGGGCCACGTCCTCACGTTTCGTACAGAAGTCTGCGCATCTCCAAGCCTTTAACAGGCATGCCCAGCACGAGGGAGCACACTAGTGGATAGCTAGGCGACAAATTCCACTTTGCCGTTGGTCAGGTCGTACATAGCACCCACAATCTTGATTTTTCCTTGCTTTTCCAACTCCTCCAAGATCGGACTCCGACGCTGGATCTCGGCCAGGGCAAGAACCACGTTGGTTCGAGCAATGGCATCCACATACGTGCTGTTCTTGCTGGACTTTTCACCATCGAACTTCGTCGCCGGTATTGCCGGTTTGATCCGAGCGAGCAGTCCTGT
>Ga0068856_100002047_pt1 | contig 20923 bp, 19 predicted proteins | sample KBSCornC62_FD_66595 | JGI IMG/M metagenome (GOLD analysis project Ga0068856, IMG submission 66595) | Corn rhizosphere microbial communities from Kellogg Biological Station, Michigan, USA - KBS Corn C6-2 | ecosystem: Host-associated > Plants > Roots > Rhizosphere > Soil ... | reverse complement strand
ACTTACAGCACTCACGTGAACCTCGGCTTTAACCGCGGTGCACTGCTCCCGGATCCGAGTGGAGTCCTCATCGGCAAGGGCAAGGCAATTCGACACATCACGATCCGCAACGAGGAGGAGCTGGAACGGCCATTTGTCCGTCGTTGCCTTCAGGCCGCGATCGAACAGGTAGGTGGCCCTCCCATGTCGGCTGTAGTTTCGAGTCCAGGGTCCAAGCGGCGAAGTCGAAACCCGCGTTAACTGCGCACCTGAATGGACGGGTTTTATCGTCCGAGGGTTGGATTGCGGTCCTACAATGCCGCGGCTTTATCGGCTCTCCCACAGAGAATGCATACGATCGGTGGCGGGTTCCGACCGGTTTCGCGGGTGCAACCCATGGTGGCTGCGAGTCGTTCGGTAGTGCTCCACGCTTCAATCCGATCAAGAGGGCGCACCATCCCGAGACGCTTGGCGTCTACCCTCAACCAGCCATTTTCAACTCGCGGATGGCTTCTCCGGCGCCGTTGAGGTCGGCGAGACGCATCTCAGAGTACTTGCGGGATAGAATCACGCCCGGGGCGCCAGCCCGGAAAGCTGCCAGAACTGCTTCCTTAACGCTTTCGGGCGTGCACTTGCTGTGATTGGGCTCGGTTGGAATGTCGATATCAATGCCCGGCCAAATCAAGGTTTTTGTTCCAGCAACACCCTCGAGGGCGCGTTTCGTCTCGCGATAGACATAGTCTGGGGACAGCCCGGTGTGAGGAATCTCATCGTAGCTGCGCTCTCTGAATCCCATGAATGCATAGTTGAGATCGATCACGCTCTGCTTCGAGAGATCTCCATAAAGCGTCGAGCCGATGTTGTTTGCGTACAGCGCCATTCGCTCGCCCCCGCAGTTGTTGTACATGACGACCTTTATGAAATCCGAATAATTCGAAAGCTCATGCAGGTCTTGTTCCGCGCGATAGATGGGATTAAAGGAATTGTTGTGCCAAATGTGCCAACCTACGGGAACTGCCGGGTTCGCTGTTTTTACCGTCTTGTAGATTGCGGCGTAAGTCTCGCGAAGGCTCTCGGTCCAGAACATCTCCCAGGCAGCCAGTTCGGGATACCGTAGTAGAAGCCGCCAAAATTGAACGTAGTAGCCGTCGACGGGGCGTATGCCCCTTCGCGCCGAACGGACGAATTTTTCTAACTCCAGGAATCCCTGCCGGGCCCGTTCCACATTGATGCCCTGCGCCTTGGCTTTGCTCTGACAAAAACCGCAGAAGCATGTAACGTTACCAGGATCGACTGGCGGTACGTCGTGGGTCGCTCCCAAAGCGTCTGACAGTGCGCCCTGCCGCTCCGATCCCCACATAATTCCGTCAATATCATAGGAACGGGCATAGTCCTCGACTAAGCCAGTGAGAAAGTTCCGGTAGTCCGGATTGTTGAGGCATAGCGTCTCGGCATTCCGTCCATACAGATCCCGCTCTTGAAGTTTTTCAATGTTTGGCAGGTCAATTCGAAACACATCCTCTAGCCAGCAGATCACCTTCATGCCGCGGTTTTTTGCAGAGGGAAGTACTTCGGCGAGGATGTCCAAGTTGCCGTGATCGGGGGCGCGGGTGTCTTTTAGAACCGTATTCTTGTAGTACTGGGGATGAGGAGTAGCAAAGTTCCCGCCGTGAAAGTTGAGATCGTACTCCTGCTTGCCGTGATCGGGCAGCGGCTGGCCCGGAATCTGTCTGCCGGCAATACCTCGCCCGTAGGTGAATACGGCAAGAAAGATGGTATTCACAAGAGCGCGTTCCTGAAGCACATCAAGCACCCGCTCAGTACCTTCATCCACAAACGAAACTGCGCCGGCTTGGATACCGATCGTTTTGGACGAGGTAGCCGCTTGCCCGGAAGCAGGCATAGCCAAGGCAGCGCCGGCTCCGGCAGTGATTTTCAGAAATTCTCGGCGATTGACGTCTGGTTTCAACACGGCATAACCCCTAGTCTCGTGACGGCATTACCCCTTTTCAACAGTTTCGTGCGATTGTGCCTCAATTCCGGCATACGCAACGAACGACATAAATGGTAACAGTTCGAAGGCAGCTAGCGGCTAGCCTCGTGAGAGGAAATGCCAAACGGAGGTAAACTGGGTCTCGTTCAAGTGAAAATGAGGTGCAGCGGCCGAGCACCGAGATACGCGCTAAGCCTGATGCTCCTATTACTGGTTTCTCGCTGGTCGCGAGCGTCAGAGACTTATTGAATCCTTCTGGCTGGCTGGTTCATGCCGTTCTGGTGCAGGATCAGTCCAGTCGCTTTACCTTGGCTGTCGGTTTCGAATGTGATCTGCGCATCCACCACCTTGAGAAAGTAGTCGTGCTCGCTCTCTGGGAAAATTTCCAGCTTGGGTTGTCCGGTCGCCTGCACGAATAACTGACCTCCATCGCGAGGGATGGTTAGTACGAAGTTGGGGGCAAGTTGGTACTGTCCAAGGTAGCCGTCGAAAATCTTGGGATCAGCAGCCTCCTTGTGCTCTTTCGGAGGCTGCCACAAGGGAGAGCTGACATTGAGATGACGTTGTCCGATGTCATCGAACCCGGCTGGAGTTTCAGCGTTTGCAAGCACGACTATTCCCGTGGGGGTCTTTCGTCCAAAGCTATGGACGACCTAAAACCACCCGTGCCGCCGTTGTGCCATACAATCTCGTGTCCGTCGCGGGTCAGGATGTGCCATCCGAGACCTAACCCGGAGCGCCAGTCGAACGACGGACAGCGATCATTGCAGCCATAGCGGGCGCAAGCGGTGATTTCATGTATCCAAGATTGGCGGCAACGAAGGTCAACATGTCATTGACCGTAGACCGTAACGCCCCAGCGCCAGCGAGGGTCGGCAAGTCCCAATAGGCGGCCGAGATTTCCTCGTCCTACTCACGCCGTAGTCCAGTACCGGTTTTGTCCGGAGAAATGACGTGCTAGGGCGTTTCACAACGAATCAGGGAGTCGAGCCTTGGGACGAACCTGAGGCGGCGGTTGTTGTTGTTGATGTGGGTTGCCCTCCGCTCGAAGGCTTCTTGAAAACCTGGACAAGATCTACTCCGATACCCACTCTGAAGTAGTCGCGATTCAATGGTTGCACACCGAACCTGAAGGTGTTCGAGTCGTTGTTTGTGCCAGTCGTCGGCGTGTTGATTGTGTACGAGTTAAAGGGTTGGGTTGGCTTATTGCCCTGCAAGCCAGTGTACATCGATGCAAACAGGTGAACTCCTGGGTAAAAAGGAAGGGGGTAATTCGCATCTAGACGAAACAGCCAGGTGCTCAATTTGCCAGCAGAGACGGCCTCATCTTTCCCGACTGTAAGATCTATGGTCCCGGGGAAAATGTCGTATAAGGCATCACAGTCACCTCGGCTCTCGCCACGTTTTACCGGAGGATTACACTCGGATTTGAGACTTGGATTGAAAAAATAGGTTTTCAGGCGTATGCCTGCATAAAACTTGCGGAAGAACCGTGACCGCTCGGGAGTGAAGAAATTTATAAACGCCCTAGTGGTGCCATCGGGTGCCACTATGGCGGGAGATGTCGATGGACTTGCGCCCGGAAGGCAATATAGACCTTGGTTGCTACTCCTAGTAATTGTGGAAACCGAAGGCGATGGTCCATTGATGCTAAATGCATCACAAATGCTCTGGTTGACCTGCGAGACTACATCTGTTTTGTCAGTGGAAAAGGGGGTACTCATTCCCACTCCCGCCAGCAAAGACGGAGAAAGCCTTGCTTGCGTGTTTGTATATTCAGACCACCATGGGATGCCATCCCTCGGCTTAACAAGTGCGATTTCGAAGCCGCCATTAACGTCTAAACCCTGAATGTCTCCAGCCGTGCCCTTGCTCGTTTCGGGAGTTAGGAACGAACCTGTGGCGTCAATTGTAGACAACGCGCTGAAATTTGCAGCTTGTGGCAGGCTCGTAATCCGTGGATTGAACCATAGCCATAGTCTGTTCTCTACCGGATCTTCGTTCTTGGGCAGCAAATGCGGCAAACTAATCGGGGCAAGGAGATCAAAATCAACGAAGAAATCTTGCTTGATAGATAGCGAGCTTGCAGCTGATAAGTCTATGCCGACTACGGCGCGGGTGAGAGGATACTTCCAATGGTCAGGAGTACCACTCAACGAGACAACCTGAAATTGCTGCTCCAGATCCAGAATGGCGGCACCTCTTTGTTTTTGTTCTTCCGCAAGATTGGCCGTCAACTTATCAAGGACAGAGCCAGTCCCTCCGGTCTTAGGCGTTTTTTTGGCGGTGCGATTGGATTCTTCGATATCCAGGAGCAGCTTGTCTTGCGCTTGCCTGGAGTCGTTGAGTTCCTTCACGATTTCTTCGTATTTTTGCCTGGCGGCCTTCGGAACGATAACGAGGAAATCCTGTTCAGCAGCTCCGGCGCGAGAAACGCGTGTTGGCGCGAAAGCCACGTTAAATGAACAAGAACCTTTTTTTGCTATTGTTCCGGCGCATGAATTAGACGTGATCCTGTAGTTCGCTGAGGTCACCGTTTTGGAACAATCTTCGATGTCAACATCATTGTCGGTCGAGTTTGTGATCGTGACCTGTTTGGAAGTACCTGTTGACCCCATTGCCTGATGCCCGAAATCTAGAGCAAGCGAAGAGGTGGGAATCGTCAACTTGAGATTTGTAGTTACGTCGGCAGCCTTGACGATAACCTTTCCCGTTGTGGGCTGGGATTCGTTGCCAGGAGGAGGCGGAGCCGACCGAATTACCTCAACTGCGTCGTATTGGCTCAGCGGATGAAGATTACTGAACGTAAACTTTTCTTTCTCAAGCTGACCTGACATGTTTTCAAGTTTTGTGCCATTTATGATTATTTTGACAATACTGCCATCGGGAGGGGTCGGAGAGAGGCTGCCGGTGACCTTAGTGTCGCCTTCCTTCGGTTGAGTCAAGCAAGGCCTGGCCGGCTTATCGCATGTATTTCCGGACGTCGAGCCAGCTAAAACTGAGACAGGACCAATCATTCTCGTTGACCCCCCTGGTGGCGAAATCTGGACACTAACCTTATCGAACTGACTTAGAAAATGGGGCAAGGTAAAACTAAACGCCCCATCGACTGTAATCTTGCTGGAAATCGCAAGAGTCGTGTCATTAACCTTAATTTGCAACGAAGAATTTGAGGCGGCTTTAGGCAGATGGCCCGTAACTTCTACTTTGTCGTCCGTGGGCTGGTCCAGGCACGGTGGCGCATTTACGCTGCAAGTCTGTGCTAACGCTAGACTTGCGCTTCCGCATGTCATCACTATATTGATTAACACCCTTGCACAAATTGAAAGCATGTACGACTCCTGAAATGCGCGTAAAAAAGACCAAATTCCCACAGTCAAAAAAGGTGAAAATTAGCCTCTGAGCAGAACGATACCACTGTAGATCTGCTTTTGTTATTAATAGAAAATTGTTTAGTGCCTTAAATGCCAACTGGCATTAGACAGTTACCTACCTAAAAAGCGTGTTGTGATGAAAAGTCTGCCGGACAAGAACTTACTTCTATCCCAGTAGCAGACGCTAAATTATCCGAGGCAAGCGAACTAATTAATGCGCCCGCTTAACGTGTTGCCACGTTCCCGTGTTCCAAAGTCGTAACAAAGTCTGAATCTGACCTAGGCGCCATAGAGGAAACTCCGCCCGCTTAGTCAATGGAGATCCACAGTGAGTTACGTTGAAGTGTAAGCTCCTATCAAGTGTATAACTGATGCCCATTTGATGTACTGCATCGAACACACAATCCCCACCCTCATCTTGCGGATGTTCGTTCAAACCTATCTCAATCAATGCCGGCCCGCGGTTTGGTCGTAAGGCTTGGCTTCAGAACTCTCAACAGTAATCTTTGCTTTAGCATGGGGTACGCGTACGCGGTTCCGGCTGAGATTGTCTGACCGCGTGAACCGGTTCATGCTCTTTCATTTGGCCACTCCTTGGAGCCGTAATTGTCTCCTTACATGACTGACTCCGTGCGGCTTCGCAGATGCTTACGGAAATAAGCGCGACCGTTGCGATGGTTCGAAAGCTCATCGTGTTGCTCCGTTCGCTTCGTTGTTCTCTCTGAGTTAAGCCGTTCTGACAACATTCCATTGATGATCCGATTGTCGTAGTTGATCTCCAGGCTTCCAGTAGCCTGGCTGGGGTGCAAACGCCGAGACTGGTCTTGCATGTACCGGTCGGTGGAGCCCTCGAGTGTTGAAGTCCCCCGCTAAGATCTTTCACCATGCGCTGACGGTGGAAACACGCTCACAGTCTGGTGGCGGTCGTCTAGTCAGGCACTCGCTCCTTCAGGATCTTCGCTGCCTTGCCGCGCGTGTAGATCACGATGGCAGCATGAATCCCAATCGCAACCGCGATTCCAGCGGCGTGGTGAATCCGCTCCACGCCTTGGTACTTTTGCGATACGGAGCAGGGCCAGGGTACCGAGAGGCACGAACAAGATAACCGCCGTCCAGAGTCCGGGATTGCATTTCCGCCACAGAATGGCGGCCACAATGTGGGCCACGGCATTCACTAGCACGAGATAAACAATGCTTAAACCCCAGCCAATACCCAGAAAACCGGCCGCGTAAATTGAGAACAGGCCGATGCCCCACACTCCCGGCAAGTTAATCCATAGCACTGCCAGTGGTAGCAGCGCTTCGATCCCGTGGAAAACGTGCTGGTTGACAAATACTCTGAAGCGGTCGCCCGCATGCTCCTCCGGATGGAACATGTAGGCGGGCAACCCGGACGATACACTCCCCTTTAGACCGGCACCTGGTCAAGGAACAAGCCCGAGCTGACAACGGGAAAGAGGCACGGGAGAAAGCCAAGGAACGCTGCAGGGCGCATTCAAAGACGACTTAGCCGGGGTCTCCGAGATAGCCTACCTTTGTTTTCCGCTCAGTTGCTCGCGCGTGACGATCATCAAAGCTTCAGCTTCTTATTTCGCCTGCATTCAGCCCCGCAACGACTGCAGCAAGTTTATCGAGTATCTGGTCCCAGCCCTCTAATTGACCGCTATTTTTCGCGCTCTCCATGGGTTCATTTCCAATGAAGGTGAGTTTCGTCTTGCCGTTTCCTAGATCCTCAAAGATGGTCACGTCGTACGCACCCTCTATGGCCTCATGTTCTATTCCTAGCTGCGCAGGATCAATCTTGTTTCCCTTCGAGTCCGAAAAGTACATCAAGGAAACGATCTTCTCGTGCGGAACAATTTCGTGGTATTCAACCGCATTCCAGAACTCCTGCCCATCCGGTGCCTTCATGCAGCAGAGAAATTTCCCCCCAACGCGAAAATCCATTTGGCAAACGGGCGCAGTAAAGCCCTTCGGCCCCCACCACTGCATCACATATTTCGGGTCTGTCCACGCCTTCCAAACCAATTCGCGCGGGGCATCAAAAACTCTGGTGACAACCATCCGCTCCGTCTCATTCACCGTGCTTTTTGTCATCTCCGATCTCCGCTTTTTTCATTTGATTCACAACCACATCCAGCTTGTCGAAACTCTCTTCCCAGAATTGGCGATAGCTAATTGCCCAGTCGCTGACTGTCTTTATAGCCTCTGGCCTAAGGGTGCAGATACTCTCTCGTCCACGCTTCGTCTTGATCACCATCCGCGCCCGCACCAGGTAGGCAATATGTTTTGAAATCATCTGCTGCGAGAGTGCAAACGGTTCCGTCAGGCCGTGCACAGAGGCAGGCCCACGGGAGAGCCGCTCGATCATCGCCCGCCGGGTTGGATCAGACAAAGCCGCAAATGTTGTACCGAGCCGATCCACAACCATATGGTAGTGGATTTCAGCCAAATGTCAATTGGTATTCTCGCGAGCCCATATTTCTGGTCCCCGGTTGAGCGGCATGTACAGCAGCGCTGATCGTCGTCGTGGCGGCTATGTTGATGATTTTGGCCGTAATTGTAGGGCTGCCGAATAATGATTTGGGCGATTGAAGAACGTCCTGAAGGGGCGGCGATAAAGGCCAATATTTGGCCGCCATTTCAACTAGATAGCATAATATGCTTGAATCGGAACAGCATAATAAGCTTGTATATATGCAGCGTAATGTGCTTGTAATGACACGGCATTATATGCTTGTATTAATACGACATAAAATGCTTGTATTGGTCCGAAATAAAACCTCCTTATTATGCCTACTCCGAACGAAAAACTCGCTGAATCCCTAGGCGTCCTGCACGACCTTCAGAAGGGCGGCCGGCGGGTCTTCAAGTCTGATGACCTAAGCCGCACAAACCGTGAGCGGCTGGTCCAGAATGGTTTTCTCCAGGAAGTCATGAAGGGCTGGCTGATCTCCTCCAGTCCGAGCGTCCGTGCCGGCGACAGCACCCCCTGGTACGCCTCATTCTGGGAATTCTGTACGCGGTATTGCAACGATCGTTTCGGAAATGAATGGCATTTGTCGCCGGAGCAGTCACTGCTCCTGCACGCCGAAAACACGGTCATCCCGACGCAGGTCGTCGTGTACAGCCCGAGCGGCACCAATCACACGACGGAGCTGCTCTTCGGCACCTCCCTCTATGACCTCAAGCAGGCCGATATGCCGGGTGCCGCCGATGTCGTCGTGAGGAATGGGCTACACCTGTTCGCGCCCGCGGCGGCTCTGGTGAAAGTGCCGGAAGCTTTCTTCACGCGGAACCCGCTCGAAACGCAGGTGGCGCTCTCAGGCCTCGGCGATGCAGCCGACGTTCTGCGCCATCTTCTCGATGGCGGCCGCACTGTGAAAGCCGGTCAGATCGCCGGTGCTCTTCGCCGTATCGGCAGGCCGGAAATGGCCGATGAAATCGTTAAGGCAATGAAGAGGGGGAGCTATGACGTTCGCGAGTCCGATCCGTTTGCGCCTCAGCAGATATTCGGAACATTGCCAGTCGCGGTGTCGCCAATTGTGGGGCGCATGCAGGCGATGTGGGAAGCGATGCGCGGAATAGTCATTGAGAATTTTCCGAAGGCGCCGGGTCTCCCGAAAGATAAAAGAGAATATCTCGGATTCGTCGACGATATCTACAAAAGCGACGCATATCACTCGCTCTCAATAGAGGGTTATAGCGTCACGCCGCCATTGATCGAGCGCGTGCAGCGCGGCGACTGGGACCCCGACCACCATGATGACGACCGCAAGAACCGCGACGCCCTGGCGGCCCGTGGTTACTGGCAGGCTTTTCAGCTCGTCAAGGCATCAGTTGCAGAAATTATCGCCGGTGCAAATCCTGGCACGATCGTCCGTGCAGCGCATAAGGACTGGTACGGCGAATTGTTTCAGCCCTGCGTAGCCACTGGCCTGATTGCAGCGAAGGCGCTCGCCGGCTATCGCAATGACGCCGTATACCTACGGACCTCCCGATACGTACCGCCGCGGTGGGAAGCGGTACGCGACGCAATGCCGGCTCTGTTCGATCTGCTCGAAAAGGAGACCGATCCAGGCGTTCGCGCAGTCCTCGGCCACTGGCTATTTGGCTACATTCATCCCTACCCGGATGGCAACGGCCGTATGGCCCGCTTTCTGATGAATGCGATGCTGGCGTCCGGCGGATATCCATGGACAGTCATTCGCGTGGAGGATCGCGACGCGTATCTGGCAGCGCTCGATCGTGCCAGTATCGATGCGAATATTCAGCCGTTTGTGACTTTCATCGCGGAGCGGGCGCAGTGGTCACTTGACCAGTCCAACGCTCGAATGCGGGCAAGATAGTTTGAGAGAAGGTTAGTTCCAGATGATCTGCTCTGCGGGAGTTGTGGATGGACGAAGCCCGAAAGCGCCGAGATCTTGTCCCAAACTACTCCGGACGACATCACGCCCATCGTTGAGGCTGGCGGGGGGTGTGCCCCGACATCTCTGACGAGGCGCTCATGTTCTTCACCTTCGGGCGGAAGAGGCGCAAAGGCCAGAACGTGCCACGGCGCGACAAGAACTTCCTCAAATGGCGAATCCATCCAATCGCAGGAACGAGATGGCTTTTGGGGCACGCTACTGAATCCTCAAAAGCAGGATATAGCAGTGGTGTGCGCCAAAAGTCAATCCTGTGGCTCTTTCGCTGAGTTGCACCCGTTTCTTCCAGGAAAGAGAAAGGGCACGTTCTGCGTGCTCGGATGTTATATCGACGATAGTGCGGATCACGGGCGAAAGACAAGCAAATCCATCACCCCCACATGACATGTAATGAACTGGTATGGACGGCGCCAGGAATCGAGCAATCCCTGAAGATGAGAAGAACCAGTCTCATCTAACAAACGAGATGGACCCTTGTGGGCTGATGTGATCGCGCTCCAAAAGGTACTAACGTCGAACGAGGCCTCCCGCGGGATTATGTTCAAAGCATCTGGTACACCGATGCCCGCTTCGCCCATTCACTTTGGGGGAAGTCCCGCTTCAGATGCTGAATCGTCTTCTTCAGTTCTTCCGCACTATGGGTGCGCTTGTAGCGACTAACGCCGAGATAGTACGCTGCTTCCGCACTGGAATCGCTCTTCGGATACTCCACCAAAAGGCGCTGGAAGGTATTCTCGGCTTTGTCAAACTCATCGTGGTCGAAATGCGATTTTCCAATCCCTAGCAGGAGCGACGGCAACAACTCTTCCGGCGGAAGAAATCCGACCGTGCGGTTGTGCTCCTCGCCTTCAGCGTCTAATAGCACCAGCGTAGGCGTCCACTGCACGCGAAATTTCTTCGGCAGCGGCTGCGAGTCGATGAGCACTTTCACCGCGATCAGATTATTTTCAACAAATTCAATCACTTTTGGGTTTGGATACGAAACCGCATCCATCTGTTGACAGCCGATTCAAAGCGGATTATGAAAATCCAACAAAATGTTCTTGTGTTCGCGCTGAGCGAGTGTGAGAGCGGAATTCAGATCCTCGCGCCAGTTAATTTGACTCATAATGGTTCCTCCCTGATCGGGCGTGGTCTGTTAGATGGCGGACCGTCAGGGCCCGGTGACCCAAAACCGCAGCCCAACATGTCATTCCCTAGGTTAGGCGAGAATTGAACTACCTTGTTTTTTGGACGGGCCCGCGTGATTCATGGCTAAGACCCGAGAACCGGCAGTCTCGGGCGCTTCGATGAGATCAGCGGTCTGCCCGCGAGCGGGCGAGGATTGCAGTTTCCGGCTGATCAAACGGCCGTGCGGGTTCGTTCAACACCCCAACACTCAGTTCGGTAGCTTACCCAGGAACACTCGCATCACGTGTGAAATCAGCCGCTAGCGCCTATCGCCCTCGCCGGAAAAGATGTTTGTAGCGAGCCGCCGTGACGTTCTCCTCTTCGGCTTACGAAGTTCCTTCGTGCGTAGCCGTCGAGTCGTAGGAGGCCGAGCATCGGAGCGCGGGAGCGCATCTGCCTTAGGCTTACGCGGTCGACCAAGGATTGCTCCCGATCCGCGCAGATCATTTATCAGTGCTTTGTCAAAGCCCTCGACCTTCTCCAAATCGCTCCACTTCCGGAAAGGGCGGTTTTGAACGATCCGTGTTGCCATGATTACACCAAGGCCGCCGACCCTGCTAATCTGGTAAGGGCTGTCATTATTCAGATTAATGCCGTTCGCGTTTCCAAGTATCATCGGTCCAGCTTCGTGGATTTAATCCCGTGCCCGAATTTATCAGGAGAATCCTGCAGGCTTGCTGAATGAACGTGCTTTTATGCAGCCTTTCGTTCATTCCGCGCTTGAGTCGGAGTTTCACTTCTCCTCCTGTCGTCGCGAAACACCATTCCGTCCTTCATCACGAAGTCCACTTTCTCCGTTGCGGCAATGTTCACGATCGGGTCGCCCGACATTGCACCGATGTCAGCGAGCTTACCGGGAGCGAGCACGCCCAATTCCGCTCGGCTGAGCAGCTCAGCGGCCACGCTCGTACCAGCCTTCAGGGCTCGAGCTGGACTCAGTCCAGCTTCAACCATAGCCTGGAATTCGCGAATGCCATGATTGAACGGAAACATCCCCCAATCCTTTCCGTAGGCGATCTTTACTTTGCTTCCGGCAAGCAGCTTCTGGGACCCAATAATTTGTTCGTTGTCACGGCGAAATTTCCACACGGCCTGGCACGGTAGCGTGCCAGCTTGCAACTGATGAAGGTCTTCTTGAGTCATTTGCATTGTGGGAACGATGTAGGATCCTGCTCGTTCTGCCATTTTGATGCCCTCGGCATCGATCAGGTAAGCATGCTCAAGGCTGCGTGCGCCAAAAAGAATCGCCTGCTTACAGCCTTTGGGAGCGCCGGTGTGCACCGCTACGGGCATTCCGAGTTGGTGAGCCGTAGTCGCTAGGGCTTTCATTTCGTCATCGAACCAGGTCACACGAGCTGGATCGTTTCCCCTGCTGAAATAGCCGCCCGTGTTTGTGGTTTTGATCCAGTCACTGCCGAAGGTGTGTTCACGTCGTACTAGGGCTCTAATGCTTCCCACGTCGTCGGCGATGGCCGACATCTTTAGATTCCAACGGGGATTGTAAAAGCCGCGTAGGTCGCCATGGCCTGCGCCCGCACTCAGAATATGCGCAGCTACCACGAGCCGAGGTCCTTCTACCTGCCCTGCATTGATGGCGTTGCGAAGATCAACAGTCGGCCATTCCGGATCGACGGTGCCTAGGTCGCGCAAAGTAGTGAAACCATAGCTCATGTACTCGCGAGCCAGGCTCAAGCCTCTAAGAGCTTTGCTGGCTGAAGATTCGAGAGTTTGCTGCGACAGGTGTGTCGCATCCATTGTGAGGTGCACATGGGTATCAATGAATCCAGGACTCATTGTCCGATCCGACAAATCGATTAGGTGCGCTCCGGGTGGCCGTTCTACAGATCGTCCATCTTCGTAATATGGTTGCCCTCGACTAAAATCTCTGCCGGCCTAATCAGCTCGTCGGAGGTGCCGTCAAAAATCCCTCCGCACACGAGCACAGTCGCAATCATCGGTGTCTCCTTCCAATTCTTCCGATTTCTATCGGATTTGCGATCAGCACTCACTGATCCGATTCTTCTGGTGGGTCCGCCGTAGGAAGCTGCCAGCCTTGCCGCATGGCTACAAAACGGAGTCCAAAGCAGAGCACTGCGCCGGTTATTCCCGCCACCGACGGAGGAAAATCTAGCATCATTCCCGCTACCATCACGGCCGCGCCAGTGAGAGCTGCGACCGCATACAACTCGGTTCGCAACACGGTCGGGATTTCCATCACGAGAATGTCGCGAACCATGCCGCCGCCTATTCCCGTCAACATGCCGAGCAATATCGCGGCTACCGGCCCGGCATGGAAAGCCAGCGCCTTACCCGCGCCAGCAACAGCGAAGAGTGCCAGTCCCGCGGCATCGAATACCAGCACGGGACTGCTCAGCCGGTTGATGATTCGGTGCCAGGAGAACGTAACCAGCCCCGCAACCATCGACACTGCGATATATCGCCAATCTCTTATCGCTGCGGGCGTATGCGCTCCCATGATGACATCCCGGGTGATCCCACCCGAATTGCCAGCAGCGAAAGATAAGACCAGAACTCCGAACAAGTCGAGCCTGTGCTTGATCCCGGCCGTTGCTCCGCTGAGCGCGAACACGAAAGTTCCGCCAAGATCGAAAGCGACCAGCAGCCTACTCACAACGATTTGTTCATTGACGATCAATGATCCTACTCAGCCGAACGTTCTGATTCGATTACACCTCAGGATTGACAGTGTTCTCCCTCTGGCGAGTCCGACGATGCTGCCGCTGGCGTGGAGCGTTTGCGTGAGAAAAACTGGCAAGACGGGTGGAGCATCTCTGTCGAGACGTCGGCGAAAGGCTGCCAAATCCCAGAAGGGCGGTGCTCCTGGATATTCCAGCGAAAGTGCCTCTTCGCGTTTCGATTCGGCCATAGAGTTGTTTGAAAGATGATTTCTTATTCTGCGATCTACGATGATAGCGCCTTCTCTTGTTCTTCCGTCCTGAGCACACGGTCGAGTGGGTACTCAGATCCAGGCAGCCTTACCTCCTTAATCGAGAGATAGTGAGGCGGTCTGAACTACTACAGAAGAAAATGCGCGGTATGTAGCACTCTTGAGATGCCAAGCCGGATTCTCCAGTTGATCAGGTTGACTCCTGCGCCCCGTATTCGCACCAGCCGTCAATCTATTTCAATCCGGCAACTCTATCGGTCGGCTGAAAATCCCAATCTGGCCAGAACTCGAAAAGGTAAACATCACGACTGGAAGAGAGGAGTGGCCTGCCCATCGACATACCAGAGAAGACCTTTGTAGCCAATGACTCTCGAATCGGTTGCCGTCTACGAATCACCGAATCGACACAAACAACATCTCCTCTCCTTTTGCCATCTCTGTGGTTACTGCATCACAGCTGACTACCCGGTCGTGCGCGTAGCGGTTGTCTCGCGGAAAATAACACAGTTCCTTTCAGCAGCTCAGTTGGTCCACCTGTCGAATCCGGATGCAACCACATTCGAGAGGCATATTCATGCCCGAGTAAAAGGTCTTTTACGGAACAAATCAGGCAGGTAGTGCCATATATCGAAAACCGGTGAGCCAGCCAGAGGGCTCGAAGCGGTAGGCCGCCCTGCAACCGCGAGAATCCGCGGTATTGGAATCAAGGATAAGGCAATGATCAGTAAAGTAACCGCCGAACAAAAGAATTACCTGAACACAGAATTCGGCATCCGCTCGTGGCTGTTCACGACAGACCACAAACGTATCGCTCTCCTTTATCTACTATCGATCACTTTCTTCTTTTTTATAGGTGGCTTCTTTGCATTGTTAATCCGACTGGAGTTGCTGACTCCCGCAGGTGATCTGCTGACCCCAGATATGTACAACAAGGCGTTTTCCATGCATGGGCAGATCATGGTGTTTTTTTTCTTGATCCCTTCGATCCCCGCGGTGCTGGGAAATTTTCTGATTCCCATGATGATAGGAGCGAGAGACCTCGCCTTTCCTCGCATCAACCTGTTGAGCTGGTATATCTACGCTTTTGCCGGAATTCTCTATATCCACTGCCTCATGACAGGCGGCATCGATACTGGATGGACTTTTTACACGCCGTATTCAACCGTTTTCAGCAATACACGGGTCGTTGAAGCCGGATTGGCCATTTTCATTGTTGGATTCTCCTCGATCTTGACAGGCCTGAACTTCGTCGTCACCGTGCACCGCATGCGAGCTCCAGGTATGACTTGGGGACGCCTGCCGCTGTTTGTTTGGTCCCTTTACGCAACCAGCATCATCTTCCTGCTTGGTACCCCGATCATTGCCATCACCCTGGTCTTGGTAGTTCTCGAACGCACGCTGAACCTTTGCATCTTCGATCCTAAGTGCGGCGGTGATCCCGTACTGTTCCAGCATCTTTTTTGGTTTTACTCCCACCCTGCCGTCTACATTATGGTCCTGCCCTCAATGGGGGTGGTGAGCGAGATTATCCCGTGCTTCTCGCGCAAGCGCATCTTCGGGTACAACTTTGTGGCGATGGCCAGCATTGGCATTGCCGTGATCGGATTCTTGGTATGGGCTCACCACATGTTCGTTGCTGGCATCTCGCTCTATTCTGCTTTGATATTTTCGTTACTATCGTTTCTCGTCGCAGTGCCTTCGGCAATAAAGGTTTTTAATTGGACAGCCACGATGTACAAGGGCTCGATTTCCTTTTCGACTCCTATGGTGTATGCGCTCGGCTTCATCGGGCTTTTTACGATTGGCGGGTTGACGGGCTTGTTCCTTGCCACGTTGGGTATAGACGTGCACGTGCACGATACTTACTTCGTCATCGCGCACTTCCACTACATCATGGTGGGTGGGGCCGTCTTAGGATATCTAGCAGGTATTCATTTCTGGTGGCCCAAGATATCCGGACGCATGTATCCTGAATCTTGGGGGCGGTTGGCGGCCATCATCGTTTTTATCGGTTTTAACCTAACCTTTTTCCCCCAATTTATTCTCGGCTACCTCGGGATGCCACGCCGCTACTGGGACTATTCACATATGCCTGAGTGGCAGGGGCTGAATGTCCTTTCGACCGCCGGTGCAAGTATTCTCGCAGTAGGATACCTGCTACCTATGGTTTACCTGTTGTGGTCGCTGCGCTACGGAAAACGCGCGGGCAACAACCCGTGGATGGCAACCGGCCTCGAATGGATGACTGGAAGCCCGCCGCCAACCTTTAACTTCGATGAGTTACCCGTGGTGACCTGGGAAGCTTACGAATACGGCAGGATGCCTTTGCCTGAAGAGGTGACGCTTGAGCGATAACCTGATCCCGAAGCACATCGCGGTGGCCATCTTGCCTATCGCTCCGCAGGGCCCTTTTTACGATGGCTTCTTGCCAGCAGGGATCGTCAGCACAATGGACAAGATCGCGAACGCTACCATTAATATGTTGAACATAAGGGCAATCATCGCCGCGGCACGAACTGCCAGATTGTCATGGCGACCGTAGAAGGTAATAACCCCTTCCATCCAACGTGCGCTATCGGTACCGCTGCTCAGCGAAGTGAAGATCGTCGCTGAGATCGCGACCCCGAACGCTGCCCCGAGTGATGAGGCCATCTTGTAGATGCCAGACCCGGCTCCGGCTTGCCCCTCCGGCAGGCTGGACAGTGCGGCGTCGGTCGAAGGCGTAGCGTAAAAAGCCAAGCCCACTCCGTACAATGTGTAGCCAATGACCGCGAGGGTTTTGTAATGATTCAGCAGCAGGTTTGCTGGCGAAAGGAGCAGGATCGACAGGCCAGTGATGAGACAACCCCAGACCATGGGCTTCCGCGCACCAAAACGTTGCAGGAGCTTCTCGCCCACCCGAATGAAAGAGATTATCGCAACAGCGTAGCCGAGCGTGAGCATCCCAGCTTGCTTCGCAGTCATGTTACCGCCAAGCTGGACTAGCTCCAGGGACACGATCATTGTGCCGGCTGCAGCGTTGAGCAGGAAGTTGGATAGGAAGGCGCCTGTGTAGGTCGAATTGGAAAAGAGTGAAAAATCAACAAAGGCCGCGGAAGTTCGTGTCTCGATGCAAACGAATAGCGCCCCCGTTGTCAGACCGACGGCAATCAGGACCAGAACTGGTCGACTGGTCCAACCAAATCTGTTCCCCTGGGTCACAACAATCTGGAGTGAAACCATTGCGACCATAAAAGTGACTACACCGGGAAAATCGAAGCGATAGCTCGCTTCGTTTCTCGCCCGGCTCTCGGGAGTGCCACGGATCAGCACAAGACCGAGCAACGCAGCTACAACAGAACCGAAGAAGATGTAGCGCCACCCGAGGCTCTGGGTCACTAGTCCACCGAATAGCGCACATACACCCGATCCGCCCCAGGAACCGATCGACCAGAGGCTGACCGCCCGCTGCCGCGCCTCCCCTTCCCAGTAGGTTTTCACCAATGCCAAGCTGGCCGGCATGATGCATGCTCCCGACAAGCCCTGCACTGACCGCCCAGTCAGCAGAAACGAAGAGGCCCAGCGACCGGAAGGGGCCAGTCCTACCAACAATGAGCCAAGGATACTCAGATAAAAGCCAATCCGAACGATACGAACACGTCCGACGCGGTCGGCGAGGCCGCCGATAACCACGATAAAGATGCCCGAGAACAGTGCGGTGATCGCTACCGCGGTGTTCATCGTGCTGGCGCTGAGGCGCAGGTCGTGCCCCATATCAGGAGCGATGTTCAGCGTGGTTTGAGCGAACAGCCAGAACGTCAGGACGCCGAGGATGATACCGAACAGAATTCGATCGTTGCCTCGGAACACGTCGACTTGGCTAGGTGTGGATACCATCTCGGTCTCCACCGCCATCAGAGGTATTCTGCCTGGCCCGTTCAAATTGCCACATGGCGGCGCAGTGGACTCCTCTAATGTTGAGCAGGGACTCGGTTCTTTCAGATTTCTTGTACCAAGCTTCCCGAGCACTCGTGCGATGGATAAGATTCAACACGGCGTCAGCTCGACCCTTATGCTGCCAGCCAGGCCTGAGCGGCAACGACCATCGCTTCCACCCCCGTTTCCAGAGTTGGATGGATCACTGGTGCGAAGCGTGGGTTGTGGTTAGTTGGGAGATCGGCAATTGTGCCGGACTTCTTCGCTTTTGCGTACGTATCAGGATCAGTACCTCCTACAAACCAGAAGACCGAAGGCACCTGCCACTCAGTTCCAAAGGAGCCAAAATCTTCGCTGGCTGCAGTTGGCGGAGTCTGTTTCACGCGGTCCGCTGGAAAGTAGCTCCGAAATGCTTCGACTGTCCGTCTTGTCACCTCTGGGTCATTCTTTACAAGCGGATATCGATCGAGCGACTTGATCTCCGGCTTCTTAGGCGCGCTCGATGCTGCGGCTTCGGCATTGACGATGCGTTCGATTGCTGCAAGGACTCGTTTTCGGACGTCCTTGTCGAACGTACGCACGTTCAGCTTTATCATCGCTTCATCAGGAATCACATTCTCCTTTGTTCCGGCTTGAAGTGAGCCGACGGTCACGACGGCAGCATCAGTGGGAGCGAGTTCACGGGACACAATCGTTTGAAGGCGGAGGACAGTCGAAGCCGCCATGATAACCGGGTCGATGCTCGCCTGCGGCATCGATCCGTGAGCTCCTCGGCCGAACATCCGGACTTCGAAGCTGTCTCCGGCAGAAGTGATCACGCCGGACCGGGTGCCGATCTCGCCTGAGGATCCGACCATGACATGCTGTCCCAAGATCGCACTTGGTTTTGGAAAACGCCTGAACAATCCATCGTCAATCATGGCTTGCGCGCCAGCGCCCGTTTCTTCAGCAGGTTGAAAAACAGGCATCAGCGTACCGCGCCATCGGTTTCGATTCTTAGCCATCAATGCGGAAGCTCCTATCAGCCAAGTTACATGCATGTCATGTCCGCAGGCATGCATCACCGGTACAGACTTCCCGCTTTGATCGGCAGTCACTTGGCTCGCATAAGGCAGATCTGTCGCCTCACGAACTGGGAGCGCATCCATATCGGCGCGAAGCATGATGTTCGGGCCGTCGCCGTTGCGGAGTACACCGACTACTCCGGTCTTGCCGACACCGGTCGTTACCTCGTAACCGGCGGCCCGGAGATGATCCGCAGCAATGCCTGCGGTTCGCTTCTCCTGCATAGATAGCTCGGGGTGAGAGTGGATGTCTTTGTAAGTGGATTCGAGATCGGGAAGCTGCGTTCCGAGATTGGCGAGTACGTCCTTCGCTTGCTGTGCTTTTTCGCTCATGATTCAATGCCCCTCGTTCCATGCCCCTCGCGATAGCTACGGAAATTTGGTATTGCCAGCGTTTGCCGGGTTCTAGATTATGGCTGTCCCTTCCCCCCTCCCGCTCCGTAGATATTGCCTGTCGCAAAGCTCGCGTCTTCGGCCGCAAGTTGGACGAAAATCGACGCTAATTCCGCGGGTTGCCCGGGGCGCCTCAGAGGAGCATCGCTACCAAAGGTTGTGTAGCGCTGCACCGTGGCGCCGCCTGAGATTTGAAGCGGGGTCCAGACCGGCCCTGGAGAAACGCCGTTTACGCGGATGCCTCTTGATGCGAGTTGCTTCGCTAGCGACTTGACGAAGTTCATTGTCGCCGCCTTGGTCTGTGCGTAATCGTAGAGAACAGCATCCGGATCGTACGCCTGTTGTGACGTGGTCGCGATGATGGCGGCGCCCGGCGGTAGGTGCGGCACCGCAGCGCGGATGATCCAGAACGGGGCATAGATGTTGGTTTTCATGGTCCAATCGAACAGTTCTGTCGTCATGTCGAGGATACTCGCGACAGCGTGCTGCCGGCTGGCGTTCGAGACCAGAATGTCGAGGCCGCCGAGATCCTTCACAGCTTCGGCGACGAGCTGCTTACAGAAAGCTTCCTCGCGCAGATCACCAGGAATTGGAATTGCTTTGCGTCCGGCCGCGTGGATCAGATCTACAACCTCTTTGGCATCGGGTTCTTCAGTGGGGTAATAGTTGATCGCGATATCGGCCCCCTCACGCGCGTAGGCGATAGCGGCTGCGCGACCCATACCGCTATCGCCTCCAGTGATAAGTGCTTTGCGCTCGAGCAAGCGTCCGGACCCTTTGTAGCTCGATTCCCCATGGTCAGGTCGCGGATCCATCTTGCTGGCTAAGCCCGGCCAGGGCTGCGGCTGCTCCTTGAAGGGTGGTTGCGGGTATTTCGTCCGCGGATCAACCAGCGGCTGGGCCGCAACGTCGACCAGCAAGGTCCCTGGGCTCTCTGCTTTTTCCCTCATAACTCAATACCTCTCGCGGTAGCTACTGACAATTGATATTGCCAGGATTTCGAATGCTCAAGAAGGTGATGCTTACGGGCGCAAAGCTTACGCGGCCAGCATTGACCGGCTCGCCTTCCAATTGCGGTAAATCGCCGCTCCTCGTGAGCCGAAGCGGCTTTCCATTAAGTTCAATAGTCGTGTCTTCAAGTTGTTTCGCGGTTAGCGTGTACCGGTGGCTGGGTGTGGGTACATTTAGATCGAAGGTGTGCTGCTGGTCAGCATTGATGACCAGCAGCGTTACACCTCCTTGCCCTACTCGGCATTGAGCGTACACATAGGTGTTAGGTGCGGCAGAAACATAGGGATCCAGCACAGTCGTGCCCATGAGCTTGTGCCACAGAAGCGTGGCCCAGTAGTTGGGCCGAGGTTGCAAAGTATTCTGGTCGAGCAAACCGTAATCACTCGACGCTAGCGTGTTGTGCAGGATTACCTTTACTCCTCGACGTGCCAAACTGGCATGTTCGACCAGGTAACGGAAGGTATCGAGGAACGTTGAAGCCCAGGGATTGCCCCCACATGCGGCATCCGCCGTTTCGGTGATCCACAGTGGCTTGCCAGGTTCAAACCGGTCACGAAGACCCGCATAATACTGGCTGATCTTCTCAGGGCGGGAAAGCCATTCCTCCGAGAGCACGGCGGCCGCTGTGGTCTGTCCCGCCTCACCCATGCTTGCGCATCGTTCAGACGCAGCGGCGTACAAATGGTAAG
>Ga0068856_100002046_pt1 | contig 20931 bp, 21 predicted proteins | sample KBSCornC62_FD_66595 | JGI IMG/M metagenome (GOLD analysis project Ga0068856, IMG submission 66595) | Corn rhizosphere microbial communities from Kellogg Biological Station, Michigan, USA - KBS Corn C6-2 | ecosystem: Host-associated > Plants > Roots > Rhizosphere > Soil ... | reverse complement strand
CGAAAAAGCGTTCTGCGGCAATGTGCGGTATGACTTTTCTCATGAAAACAAGCTTGCGCGCGTGAGTTGGCAAAGAGAAGAGTGATCGCCGGCCGTGAGGACACACTATGCTTACCAACTTTTTGCCAAACAGATCTAATTCCGGGCAATTCCGGGCCCAAAAGCTGGGAGAGTATCGCAATAATGTTGCTCTAGCGGTCCTCGCTTTGCCGCGTGTTGGCAGAACATTTTCCTCTCCCGCACGGATCTTCTTGTTGTTCTTGATAGTCAGCGGGGCTGGTTCTTTCGCGTTTGGTCGGACACCGATCAAGCCATCCCCGGATATCAGCGCCGAGGAACGTCGTGAGGCGGAGCAACTCCTTTGGGCACTGGGTTACTGGGCCGGACCAGTCGATAGCAAGTTCGATTTAGCATCACGTCACGCGCTGATAGCGTTTCAGAAGGTCGAAGCCAGGCCGCGAACCGGCATTCTTACAAGGGCCGAATTAGATGCGTTAAGGCATGCTACTCGCCCGCGAGCCAGATTCGAAGGATACCCTCATATCGAAATTGATCTGAAGAGACAAATCTTATTTGTCATCGATGAAAGCGGATCCATCAGTCGAATCCTGTCAGTATCCACCGGCAGTGAGAAACGTTACGTGGACCACGGAGAAGTTCACCGGGCGCACACACCCCGCGGCACGTTTAAAGTTCAACGGAAGATCAAAGGCTGGCGGTTAAGTTCGTTGGGCCTGATGTATTACCCGAGTTATATCTTTAACGGAGTTGCCGTGCACGGCAGTCTATTCGTTCCTGCCTACCCCGACAGTCATGGATGCATACGCGTACCTATGTATGCTGCAAAAGAGTTAAGTAGTTTCATGCCGGTCGGGATTGAGGTAATCGTTTACGATAGTTAACTGTTCTCGCGTATGTTTTGAGGGAATTTTGCGATGACTAAACATAAAACAGTGATGTGGCTCTTTATGCTGGCAGGTCTTCTTTGGATCCTTGCTGGGGTACGCGATCTTTTAGCGCCGGGCTTTTTCAACATGAGTGGGCGTACCGTCACTGGTACCAGCATCGCGCTGAACTTTGTTATCGGTATAGTCTTTCTTGTCATCGGCTGTTCCCAGTCAACTAGAATTCGGAATCTGAAGAATAGAGGCTAAAAGTCGGCACGAAGCCAATTACTCCTCTTGTAGACTTCGATGTTCACGGTGTGACCAATCTAGGTCTAATGTTTAAGCAACAGACAGCGATCCCGGCCATTTCCAATCACGAATTTCAGGCATGTCCTCCCCATGCTTTGAAATGTAACGCTTGTGCTCCAAACGCTTGTCGCGCATCTGCTGTAGAAGATGGGCCCCTACCGATTCCAACTTCGGGACCCGATCAATAACGTCCATCACCAGATGAAACCGATCCAGATCATTTAGCACTACCATATCGAAGGGCGTTGTGGTGGTTCCCTCCTCTTTATCTCCGCGCACATGAAGGTTTCTGTGGTTCGTTCGCCGGTAGGTCAGGCGATGAATTAGCCACGGATAACCATGAAACGCGAAAATGATCGGCTTGTTCGTCGTGAAGAGTGAATCGAAATCCTTGTCCGACAGCCCATGTGGATGTTCGCTTTGCGGCTGAAGGGTCATAAGGTCGACAACATTAATAGACAGGCATTGAATTATTGTTGCGAATGAATACTCAGTATTAAAGCGAGTCTGGTTAGAATGCCCTGCTCAATTTCATTTTCTCCAGGATTGATATTTGAAGGGTCCATTTCATCCCGGAAAGAAAGATGATGCTCTAAACTAAAAAACATGCCGCAGCAGTAGGTAATTCTTTGGTTGAGATATAACAGGCTAGAGGAAAAGGCTATCGATCATTGCGGCCCGTGCTCAGTTCAATGGCCGATATGATTGAAGCATCTTCATGTAGTTGGCCCGTTCGAACGCCGCCGGCTCAGCACAGTGCTGTTGGCTCATCGCTCCGATCATCTGAGCGACGCTTTGATATTCGTGCTCTGACATCCAGTTGAGTAACTCGTCTCGCACTTCCCTTACCCGCCGAATGCCGCGTTGCAGTAACTCTGACGCCATCATCGTAACTTTGGCGCCTGCGAGTAATCCCTTGATGACGTCCTGAGACGTGTGAATGCCGCTCGTTATCGCCAGATCGGCCAGCACTCTGCCGTACAGAATCGCAACCCATCGCAAAGGGAGACGGACCTCATTTGAATTACTCAAGACGAGCCGCGGCGCCACTTCCATGTTCTCGAGATCGAAGTCAGGTTGATAAAATCGATTGAACAGAACCAGAGCGTTGGAGCCACGTTCAGCCAACCGACTTGCCATATTCGCGGTAGAACTAAAAAACGGACTCAGCTTCACAGCCAAAGGAATCGAGACTACGCCCTTCACGGCAGAGACAACATCGAGATAGATCCTTTCTACCTCGAGACCGGAAATCTCGGGATTGGTAGGAACATAGTAAATATTCAATTCGAGAGCATCAGCCCCCGCATCTTCAATCAATGCCGCATAATCGGTCCAACCGCCGATTGAGGCGCCATTCAAACTGCCAATGATCGGAATATCAACGGCCTCCTTGGCCCGGCGGATCAGTTTCAGGTATTCGTCAGGCCCAACGTTGTACGTTTGCATGTCTGGAAAATAGCTGAGCGACTCCGCATAACTGTTAGTACCTTGCGTCAAGTGATAGTCGAGATAATAACTGTCGAAGCTTATCTGTTCTTCAAACAACGAATGCATGACAACGGCTGCGGCGCCGACATCTTCGAGCCGCCGTATGCTGTCGACATTGTGCGACAAAGGCGACGATGAGACGACGATCGGGTTCTTTAGAAGCAAGCCAAGGTAGTTGGTGGTTAGGTTCATGTTGATCCTTCTTCCGTATACTCCGCAGCTACTCAATTTTCTCTAGTCGCGTTGCGAGGTGTTTGTACTGTTGCCAACGTCTCGAAACTGCTTTCTCGGCCTGGCCCAAAAGAAACCTGGCCACGACCGGGTCGCTTTGCTGCAGCATGCGATAACGACCTTCGGTATAGATGTAGTCCTGTAACGGAATCTTCGGATCGCTGGAATCGAGCTGAAACGGGTTCTTGTTTTCGTCAGCCAGTTTTGGATTGTATCGATAGAGCGGCCAATAACCTGATTCTACCGCCAGCTTCTGGTGCTGCATTCCCTTTGCCATGTCAATTCCGTGCGCGATGCACTGACTGTAGGCGATGATCAATGACGGTCCATTGTGCGCTTCTGCCTCGAGAAATGTTTTGATCGTATGAGTATCATTTGCACCCAGGGCCACTTGGGCCACGTACACATCACCGTAACGCATGGCAGTCACTCCGAGGTCCTTCTTGGCATTTGGCTTTCCGCCTGCTGCGAACTTCGCGACCGCCCCAAGCGGCGTTGCTTTCGACGCCTGTCCACCGGTGTTTGAATAAACTTCGGTGTCGAGAACGAGAATGTTCACGTTTTGACCGGAGGCTAGCACATGGTCTAAACCACCATAGCCGATGTCGTAGGCCCATCCATCGCCGCCTACGATCCAAACGCTCTTTTTGACGAGTGAGTCGGCGACATTGAGCAGATCGCGAGTTCCCTTTTCGCTACGCTCCGCCAGCTTGGCTCGCAATGCGGCGACAAGTTCACGCTGAATATTGATCCCTTGATCGCTCGATTGATCTGTGGCGAGTAGTGCGTTGGCCAACGTTTCACCAATTGCTGTACGCATTGAATCGACCAGCATGCGAGCGTAAGCATTCTGCTGGTCCAGAGCGAGTCGCATTCCCAGACCGAATTCTGCATTGTCTTCGAAAAGTGAGTTGCTCCATGCAGGACCACGTCCTTCGCTGTCTTTTGTGTACGGAGTTGTCGGCAGGTTTCCGCCGTAAATACTCGAGCATCCGGTGGCGTTTGCAATGATCGCCCGATCGCCGAAGAGTTGTGTCAGCAGTTTGATGTAAGGGGTCTCACCACAGCCGGCGCACGCGCCCGAAAACTCGAATAGCGGTTGTAACAGCTGGACGTTCTTCACGGAGTTGAACGCAACGAGGCCATTCTTATGAAGGTCGGGAAGCGTCAAGAAGTAATCCCAATTCACACGTTCGCTATCGCGCAGCGGTAACTGTGGTTGCATATTCAGCGCTTTGCGCGAGACGTTGCTCTTGTCTTTTGCAGGACAGATCTCGACGCAAAGACGGCAGCCAGTGCAGTCCTCAACCGCAACTTGAATCGTGTACAATTTATCCGGAAACTCGCGCCACTTCGCGGGCATCGTTTTGAAGCCCGCGGGGGCGTTATTGAGGTCATCCGAGGAGCAGACTTTTGCGCGAATAGTCGAATGCGGACAAACGAGCATGCACTTGCCACATTCTATGCACAGCTCTGGCTCCCACACTGGAACTTCCTGTGCGATATTGCGCTTCTCCCAGCAAGCCGTGCCCACTGGAAAAGTCCCGTCCTCTGGAAAAGCACTGACAGGCAGCTGATCACCACGGCCGGCAATGATTTCAGCCGTCACGTTGCGCACAAACTCGGGAGCGCCGTCAGCAACTTTTGATTTGATCTCCCAGGTGCTCGTTACGGTTCCAGGAACAGCAACCTCGTGCAGGTGAGCAAGAGCTGCATCGACTGCGGCAAAGTTCTGCCGAACGACTGGCTCGCCTCGCTTGCCATAGCTCTTTCGAATGAACTCCTTGATCTTCGTCAATGCTTCCTCGCGTTCCAGAACACCACTTAGCGCGAAGAAGCAGGTCTGCATGATCGTATTGATACGGTTGCCGAGCTGACTTTCCGTCGCCACGCTTGTCGCATCGATGCAAAAGACTTTCAACTGTTTGTCGATGATCGTCTTTTGCACAGTTGCGGGGAGATGATTCCAGACCTCAGTTGCTCCATAGGAACTGTTAATTAACAAAGTCGCGCCGTTGATTGCAGCGTTCAGTACGTCATACTGTTCGAAGAAAGAGAATTGATGCACTGCGATGAAGTTTGCTCGTTGAATTAAGTAGGTGCTCTTGATGGGATGTGGGCCAAAGCGTAGGTGAGATACCGTCATCGCTCCTGCCTTCTTCGAATCGTAGACAAAATAACCTTGCGCGTAGTTAGATGTTTCTTCGCCGATGATCTTGATCGAGTTCTTGTTGGCGCTGACCGTTCCATCAGAGCCGAGTCCCCAAAACACCGCGCGCACTTGATCGTCGGGTTCAGTGTTGAATGATGTTTCGAACGGAATACTCGTGAAGGTAACGTCATCTTCAATTCCGATGCTGAAGTGATTTTTCGGCTCTCTCTTCTTTAACTCATCGAAGACGGACTTAATCATTGCCGGTGTGAACTCCTTCGATGACAGGCCATAATGTCCGCCGATGACGCGAACCCCATTTGCGAATCTGGTTGTTTCCGTCAGTGAAGTGACAATGTCCTGGTAGAGTGGCTCGCCGGTGCTACCCGGTTCTTTCGTTCGATCTAGCACGGCGATCGCTTTTGTGGTGGACGGTAGGGACCCGATGAAATGGGATACAGAGAACGGACGGTACAGTCGAACCTTCAGCAACCCAACTTTTTCGCCGCTGCGACGAAGTGCTTCGACAGTCTCTTCAGCAGCTTCGCAGCCTGAACCCATCATTACCAGCAGACGCTCAGCGTCTGGATCACCGACGAACTCAAAAAGTTTGTAATGGCGGCCGGTGAGCTCCCCGAACCGAGCCATCGATTTTTCAACAATCGCTGGAGTATTGAGATAGTAGATGTTTGCACGTTCACGCGACTGGAAGAACACGTCAGGATTCTGGGCAGTTCCTCTCACAACGGGTCGATCCGGAGTGAGTGCCCGCGCACGGTGTTGTTCCACCAAATCGGGATCGATCATCGAAGCGATCTCATCGTCTGAGAGAGCTGTGATCTTCATCACTTCATGCGAAGTGCGGAACCCGTCGAAAATATGAAGAAATGGCACCCGCGCTTCCAATGTGCTGGCTTGAGAGATGAGCGCAAAATCCATCACCTCCTGGACGGAGTTGGCAAACAACATTGCCCAGCCCGTCGCTCGTGCTGCCATGACGTCGCTGTGATCGCCAAAGATTGAAAGACCGTGCGTGGCGATTGTACGGGCCGCGATATGGAACACCGTGCTCGTTAGTTCTCCAGCGATCTTGAACATGTTTGGAATCATCAACAACAACCCCTGACTTGCCGTGAAGGTTGTTGTCAATGAACCTGTTTGCAAGCTGCCGTGAACCACTCCAGCCGCGCCACCTTCCGATTGCATCTCACGAACAACGGGGCTCATACCCCAGATGTTCTTTTCGTTCGCGGCTGCCCACGCATCAGCCGACTCACCCATAGCCGATGAGGGGGTGATCGGATAGATCGCAATCACCTCGTTTGTTTTGTAAGCGACAAAAGCAGCCGCTTCGTTACCATCGATTGTTACTTGCTTTTTCATCTACTGAGGATTCCTTCGCACCTGAAATGATAAAACGCGAAACATTGCTCACATTTGGCTAAAAATGGAGCTATCACTGTTATTCGCAAACATGAGTCCACAAAAAAACCGCAGGCGGTTCTCAACCGCCTGCGGGTTAAGGTGGGCTCTAGGAGTGAGCCGGCACCTAAGTTATTTGACCTTCACCTCGATCTGTTTTGGGACCGCAGTTGCGTTCTTCGGAAGGGTCACAGTTAGCAACCCGCCGTTGAATTCGGCGAAGATCTTATTGCCGTCTACGAAAGTAGGCAGCGTGAAGCTACGAAGAAACTCTCCGTAGTTACGTTCGATGCGGTGGAAGTTCTCACGCTCGACTTTCTCTTCAAACTTACGCTCACCGCGCAATGTCAGCACGTTGTTTTCGATTGTCACGTGGACATCTTCCTTTTTCATTTCAGGCAATTCCATCTTGAGTACGAGTTCTTTCTCTGTCTCAAAGATGTCGCACGGCGGAGTCCACGTGAAGGGCATTGTCTCTTCCGTGGGAAGGAAGGGTCGGAATGTGGTGAAATCTTCGAGCAAACGCATCGGATTCATTTGAAACAACCGGAATGGATCCAGTGGTAGAAAAGTTCTGGTCCTGTTTGGGACCAGCATTCCCGGCGTCATGACTAATCTCCTTTCTTTAAAATTGGCCCACCCGAGCAACTTACCCTATGGACGACGTGACACAGACGAGCCGTCTGCGTCTCCGTGGATGCCGTTCTGCCATGGTCTATAGACGACCAAATCAGGATGATCCAGGCGAAACTCCTGCGTGATGTAACAGTTCCAGCAAACTGCTACGTACGTTTCAAGCACATTGCGGAGATCCTCCAAAACAACTTCTTTCCAGGTCACCAGTTTTCCGCTGGCATTTCTCAGAGCTGGTCGATGGTCGATCCAGTTAAGGTCCTGAAAAGTATGTCCGCAATACACGCACTTTTTGCCTTGGTACCATCGCATTAGCACGCCGCTAACCAGGCATTCATCGGACGCTACGTCGAGATCCATTAGGCACTCTTGACCGCACTGCCGCTTGATTGGCCAACGTGAACAGTCCTTGAGTCGGATATTCGGAAGGCCCAAGGTCGACGTCAACAACGCATGAGGCGCGTCAACCTCGACGATCGTGGGCCTCCCCGTCTCGGGACAAGTAACGATACGAGAGCCTCGATATTTGGAGAACGACCGAACTAACCAGCGTAAGCCGAACCAGAGAGCCGCAGCCAATGCTGCTATGGCTATCAATGAGCCTACTGCGGTGTCCATGTTCTTAGTCCCTTTCGGCGGTTAAAACGCTCGCCACTTGATCGCGTTCCTCTTCGATCTCCGTAATCTTTCTACGAAGCCAGGCAATTACCTCCTGCTCGATTTTTGTTTGATTGTCCTGTAGCTCTAATTCCTCGATGGTATCTCCATCAGTATTTAAAGGTATGTAGTGACAGGGCACTTCTTTGGTCCGATATTCAGCACCTACGAAATCGAGCAGATGACATTCGTTGCACGGGTGGGCCCGATATGGGTAACCGTAATTAAGGCAGGATAGCGAGTCCTGGAAGGTTGACGTTCTGAGCCACGACGGAATCGACTGACGATATCCTCCGGTTTCAATGAACTCCAGTTCGTTCCTGAGGAGTTCGAGGAGATCGCGCTGATCTGTTGCCATGGTTCTCAACCTCCAGTCACTTGATCCTGGTTCCCGAAACCTCTTTTCGCAAGAAGCATGCCGCTCTGCTACAAGCGATTTGATTGCGATTCTTTGAGTGGTTTGTCGTGCCGGGTGGGTGACGTTGCCCAGTGCCTGTGCAAAACTTCCCAACTTCTTGGCTTTGCAGAAAGTGTCTTATTGAGAAGTTGTTTTTACGGAAAGGCGCGAAGTGCAGTTGTTCTAGACGTTGGTTCCGAGGCCATTTATTGTTCTAATTTTCAAGAGTGCCTTGCGATCCAAAACCGATCGTGGACTCGCTTGGCCCAATTCCAAAAGCGGCCCTGTTTTACGACTGAGGGTTCGTCGTCCCAGAGCCCTTTATGAAGGTAGATAGATTCGCCTCCGCCTTCGTCTATCACCAACATCAATTCGTGGTTGTACACTTTTGACGGTTTCTGGCCCTTTAGCTCCGCGGTAAGATTCGCAGCTGCGACAAACGCTTGTTGAACTGCCATGTGTCCCATTTTTGGGCCGCTGAAGTTGACACAGTCTCCAACTGCGTATACGCGATCGGCACCTTGAGCTTTCATCGTCGCATCGACCTCTACGTAACCTTCCTCATCGGCAATGTCCAATCCCGTAATTGCGCCTGGTCCACGAAATGGTGGCAATAACATCAACAATGCGTAGTTTAACGAGTGACCATTGACCGAGAGCAATTTACCAGCCTCAACCCTATCAACAGGAAAGTCCGGAAAGTATTCAATACCGTGTTCATCAAGCGCTGACCTAAGTGCGCGCGCTGCGTCTCCATCGCCGAACTGTAGGCCTGGAGGATCAGGACTTACGATGCTGATTCGTATTTGATCGCGTGCACCTCGTTCCTCGAACAAACGCGAAAGAGCAAAGGCAGTTTCGTAGACCGGCACGGGTAAGCGCGAACCTGGGCATTGACCGATAACTGCCCTTCCCGTCTCAAAGTTCTTTATCCGTTCGCCAAACTTGATAGCCGATTCTACCGTCAGGAGGTGATTCGCGTGTTCGAAAAATCCCGTAACTCTTTCAGTCGCTAACCGACGACCAAGAGCAATAATCAGATAGTCGTAGGACAAATCACCATCGATTTCGCCATGGGCCAGTCTTACTCGTTGGGAGTCAACGTCAACTCGAGCGATCTCTCCCTGAATAAATCGGACCCGGTGACTCAACATTGCTTCACGCAGATCAAACCGAATGTCGTCCGGCTGGCACTTGCCGAATGCGAGTCGCACCAGCTCGGGATAGAAGATGAATTCGCGATTCCGGGATACAAGGGTAATCTGGTGCTCGCCGCCAATTTCTCGTGCTAATGATTCGGCAGCTATCACACCGCCGAATCCACCGCCTAAGATAAGAATGTTTGACATAGCCCACCTTTAATTATCGTGCCACCTAAAGCTTTACCACTTTGTGAGCGCAAAATTCATACCCCAATCTTGATATCGAAGATACCCTATTTGCAAACTTATCGATGAGATGCGCTGCGGATTCTCTCCCACGATTACTCGGATAGTGCGTGGCTTTTCGCAGCCATAACCATGGTCCAGATTCGGCCGTCATTTCTAGCTGGATACCGCCGCATTTTACTGGCAAAACTGCGAATCCCGACGTTTCAAGTCAATCAATCGAGTAGCCGTCTTAGGCATACTGATTGCCGTGTGCACAAGTAGAATTGAGGTCTGTCTAATGAATATCCCGAAAGCACCTATCATCTTATTCGCTCTGCTCCTGACTTGCTTTACTTGCGGGTACGGTCAAGAGATTTCACAAAGCGACAGCGTGAAAGTCACCACCAACCTTATAACAATGAACGTAATTGTTACTGATGGACAAGGAAGGTACGTAACCGGATTAACGCAGGAACAGTTTGCAATCTACGACGAAAATGGCAAGCAGAAGATTGCACACTTTTCAGTCGGTGATGCGCCCCTTTCGATCGGTATCATTTGCGAGATTCATCCAGATTCACCGAAACAGGTCGAGGCAGTCTTAGGGGGTATCCGCCAATTTGTTCTGACGCTTAGAGACCGCGATAGGTTCTTCTTTACCGCATACAGCGCGGACGGCAGCGTAACCGTTGAATTCGTCCCTTCAGCAAAACAAATTATCGATCACTTACAAGCGGTGAAACCGCGCGGCCCTTCCTCACTCTACGACGTTGTCTATGCAGCGAGTGACCGACTTCGCAACTCACGAAGCTTAAAGCGCGCATTGTTGATCATCTCGGATGGTAACGACAATCAAAGTAATTGCACTTACGATGAGATGCGGAATCGTCTGCGTGAATTTGACGCTCAAATCTACACAATAAGCCTGGCCGGCCTAGTCATAGATGACCCGCTGGGTCGTCGACACTGGATGTTTGAGGACTTCACTAAACAAACTGGACGGCGTTTGTTTGACTTCAACTCTGAAGAAGAGGTTGGGCGTGCGGTACTCGCCGAAATGTCCCGCGTCAGTGGCGGCTCTACCTTTTCTCCTGAATCGGAAAATGAACCTGAACTCGTTGCAATCTGCACCCAAATAGCTTTGGAACTAAGACAGCAATACACACTTGGCTTCTATCCGACTGAAACGACAACTGGCAAGTGGCATCGATTAAAGGTGCGTCTCGAGGCTCCCACGTTGGATTTCTCTCTGTCGTATCGCAGCGGTTACCAAATCCCTGCCCAAACGGAATACATAAACTTCTGAGAAGGAACTGAATGCTATGCAAAGCTCAACTTTAGACAATGTAACTGACTCGGCAATCAATCTTGCGCACCTGACACATCAGGTCTCGAAGGCGAAAGTACTCTTGGACGACGCAATTGAAGACGGCAAACGCAAAGCCGAACGCGCGCTGAAGCGCAGCATGAACGCGGCTGAGGATTGTTTGGTGGACACAACTTACTTTATCAAACGGCATCCCTGGGAATCGGTAGGAATTGCTGTCGGGTTAGGTACGATGTTCGGATTGTTTATCGGGTGGGTGGTTGGCGGGAGAGGCGAGCAAAAAACCGTAAAAGGAACCTAAGCGAAAGCCTCGACGGTTCGTTTGTTTGCGGATTTGCAGAGGGTCAAGAGAGTGTTCACGCCTACACCGTGGAACGCGACCGTTGAGTGGAAAAGGAGAAATGATGGAAGACAAGTATTTCTACACTACAGAAGTGGAATGGACTGGCGAACGTCACGGTGACCTGCGATCGCCCGTGCTGCCAGAGCTGCAAATCGATGCGCCCCCGGAATTCAAGGGACATACCGGTGCGTGGACGCCGGAGCATCTTTTTGTGGCGTCCGTGAACTCATGCTTCATGACCACGTTTCTTGCGATAGCTGAGAATTCAAAGCTCGACCTCATCAGTTTCAAAGCGGGTGCTACAGGGAAACTGGAGAACCTGGCTGGCAAAGGCTTTGTAATATCGGAAATCATGCTACAGCCGACGCTCGTGCTCAGACATGCTCGGGACTTCGAACGCGCAAATCGAATCTTGAAGAAAGCGGAGAAGCACTGTCTCATTTCCAATTCGATTAAATCAGAAACTAAATTAAAGCCAGAGATTAGGTTTGATGGTCAGCACGTGAACGCTACGAATAGCATCAGCCAGACGTGAACGCGGCAGAATGCTTATTCGCTCACTGGATCAGAGGAAAGTTTGAAGTCAGTGCTCAAATCTCATGATCGTAAGTCGATTTGCTGCGTCTTCGATCTTTAACTCATCGTTTTCCACATCTAATCGCTTCACCCCGGAAATTCGCTGCGTAAGGTGGTTTCGTGCGCTCTCCCCAGTCGTCTGTAGCATGATGTCAACTGATAGACCTCGGCGCGGATCTTCTTCGAGGTCTATTCCCGACAGCAGCATGCCATCTTCGATCCAAAAATCAGATTCGAGTCCCGCTGAGGGATCCACAACCTCGATCCGGGTGGGCCGAAGGTGGTTGCGTCTACCAAATTCCGCAAGACTCACTCGCCAGGTTCTGAGCACGTCTTCGCTTTGCATAAACTCTTCATCCTCTCTGTTAGTCGGACCGACGTTCTCGGACTATTTCAACCGAACATTTCGCATGGTGTATTACACCACTTGAAACAGAACCCAACAGTAAGCGATTCCAGGCTCCGAGTCCGCGCGATCCCATTACGATCAAATCGGCATTCCAGCGCTCGGCTTCTTCGACGATTACCTGTCTAGGTGGGCCTTGAATGATCTCGGTACTGACTTTCAGAGTCCTGTCTGGATTAGCCTTTAGCTTTTGCAAAGCACCATCAATTACTTCTTTGGCGGCGTCACGAATCGCCATTTCCAGTTGCTCGAAATACTCCGGAGATGTTGCCCAGGGTTCCATGCCGATCACAGTTGGCATTTCGACCGCCATCACGACTTTAATCTCAGTGTTCCGAGGCCATGGCCTCAGCGCCACGCTTTCTATCGCCGCATTGCTGTAGCTGGACCCGTCTATGGCCAATAGGATCTTCATTGTGCCTCCTTTCATGCACTGCGAGTGCGGACTGATTAGGAGTTAACACTGGCAGTTACTACAGGTCACTGCACGAGCCATGCCGTTGATTTCACGCGATTTTGAGAAGGAATTAAGAGAGGCGATGCGAAGTATCTCGCAGTGTTGCGGATTTTTTTCCCGCAAATCCACCGACGAAGTGGTCAGTATTCCGTAGAATACGTTCAATAGGTCAAATCGATCCTATAGTGAGTGATCATGGCAACGACCAAGCTGATCACCGTCGAACGCCAAGCAATGTCCGTGGCTCAATCGTAGTAACCCGGATACGGGCGTCGAGAATCGTCGCGCCGTGTTGGTGAACTACAAACGGATTCAAATCCAACTCTGCAATCTGCGGCAGATCCTCGACCATTGCACTGACGCGCAGTAATCCTTCGGCAAGCGCAGGAACGTCATAAACTGCGGCGCCGCGAAAACCGTTTAGAAGGGGGAATGTCTTCAGAGTTTGGATCATTTCTAAAGCATCGTCGTCGGATAAAGGTGTCAGGCGAACCGACACATCTCGCAACAGTTCAACTTGAACACCACCTGCACCGCAGGCGACCACTGGTCCGAATTGAGGATCGTGAACAACTCCGACCAACATCTCCACACCTTTCGGGATCATGCGTTGCACGACGAATCCGCCAACGCTCAAGCCTTGATCCTCTAGTCTCCGCGTCATTGCCTGCGCCGCGCTCTTTACTTCTTGAAAGCCTCGCAAATTAAATTCAACAGCCCCAACCTCAGTTTTGTGAATCAATGAGGACCCAAAGGCTTTGAGCGCAACTTCTCCTGCTAATTGCTCCGCAGCACTCGCAGCCTCTTCCGGCGTTGATACGATGCTTTGCTCAACGACGGGTAGCCCGTAACATCGTGCAAGTTCAGCGGTCTCTCTTGGATTTAGCCAGCCTTCACCACGTCCAAGAGCAGAGGCAACAATGCCGGCCGCTTCATCGCGTTGAATCGATTCCAATGTTGGTCGCACGCTCTCGGGTCGCTCTCGCCACTCCCGATAACGCGCCGCCCGTGCTAACGCAATCGCCGCAGTTTCAGGAAAATCAAAGCACGGAATCTTTGTGCCTTCAGATCGCATCTCTTCTGGTGGACCTTGCGCGGACAGAAATACAGCCAACACCGGCTTGCCCTTATTAGAGTGGTTGACGGCGCTCACTATCGCCCTTGCCACATCTTCGGATCGAGTAATAAGTGGCGGAATAAAGATCACAATCAAAGCGTCGATGTTCTCATCGTTTGATAAGACCTCCATAGCCCGCCGATAATCATCAGCCGAGGCAGATGCAATCATGTCAACAGGATTGATGACACTTGCTCCCGCTTTCAGAAAACTCCGCAACTCAGCCTGACTTTTTTGGCTCAGAACCGGCACATCTAAACCGCGAGCTTCACATGCATCAGCGCAGAGTATGGCCGGACCTCCAGCATTGGTGATTATGCCCACGCGATTTCCGCGTGGTAGTGGCTGATTGGCCAACACCGATGCGACATCAAAAAGTTCTGCGAGGGTATCAGTGCGAATCACTCCGGCCTGTCTGAACAAGGCATCAACCGTGACGTCCGACGCAGCAAGCAATGCGCCTGTGTGCGACGACGTTGCCCTTGCTCCTGCTTGTGAACGCCCACTCTTGACTACGACGATCGGTTTCTTCCTGCCGACTCGTCGCGCAATTTCGGAAAACTTCTTCGGGTTGCCGAAAGATTCGAGATAGAGAAGGATTACGTCAGTACCATCGTCGCATTCCCAGTAACGCAGCAGATCATTGCCTGAGATGTCTGCCTTGTTGCCCACCGAAACAAAGGTCGAAATACCCAAGGCGAGGGAGTTCGCGTATTCCATAATTGCTAAGCCCAATGCTCCGCTCTGTGATGAAAACCCGACCCGACCGAATGGCGGAACTGCAGGAGCGAAAGTAGCGTCGAGCGAGACAGCCGGATCCGTGTTAGCAATACCCATGCAGTTAGGGCCAATCAAGCGCATGCCCGCGGCGCGGCAGACTCTTACTAACTCCGTTTGTCTCTCTTGACCTTCAGCTCCTGTCTCTGAAAATCCCCCAGAAACGACAACCAGTGCTTTGACACCTTTGCGCCCACAAGCGACAGCAACTTCCACCACTTGATTTGCAGGAACGACGATAATGGCGAGATCGACTGGGCCAGGTGTGACTTCGATCGAAGGATACGCGAGAACAGATTGGACAACTTCCGCCGCAGGATTCACCGGGTACACAGGCCCTTTGAATCCATAGCGCAGAAGATTGTGAAAGATCTCGCCTCCAATCGTGCCACGTTCGCGAGATGCCCCGATTACAGCAACGGCTTGTGGGTTGAAGAACAACTTCAGCGCGTTAACCGCAGCGATGCTCTCCCGGTGCTCGAATCGATTGATGGCCTCTTCACTGAACGAAGTTGGAAACGTTAAGTGAATTTGACCTGCAGCTGCTCGTACTTCGAGTGGAAACCCAGACGATCGAAACACGCGTAACATCGCCTGGTTTGATGCGACTACTTCCGCTTCAAAAACTTGAATACCGCTTGCGGCTGCCACCTCAGCGAGCTGGCCGAGAAGTAGCGAACCGAGTCCGCGACCTTGAAAGTCATTGGTAATCGTAAACGCTACTTCAGCTCGATGAGCATCAATTGCAGCGTAGAACGCATGTCCAACAACCCGCTCGTCACCGCCACTGAATGCCAGCAGAGCGAACGTGCGATCTAACGTAGCTTCACGATGTGCTTCTGAGACGAGAGCAGTTCCACTTGCCGTCGAGTAAAAACGAAGCCAACGAGATTCTTCGGAAAGCGACTGAAGCAAAGAGAGCAAGAATGGTTCATCCGAGGAGCGCATAACACGAATGCGCACCGTTGAGCCGTCTCGCAATACGACGTAACCGTCGCGACGTGCACTGATGTTAAATTGATCGTTTGCTGGAGGTGTAGTTTGCGTCAGTTCACCTTCCATAACAGCCTCTGCGTGCGCCTATGTTTCTGGGTGACTCCTGTCGTGAAGCACTATACATTACCACCGACGCACAGAACGGAAACCAAGTGAGAACTAAGCATGAGCTTATACTAATTCTTCTTCCGGTCTCCTTGATTTGTCCCATGGGTCTTGAAAGTAAGGGTCGGCGGCATGGTTGTGTGTATCGAGCGTGAGCATTCGCTTTACGCTTGGAGAATGTGCTGATTCAAACGCATCCGGAGTACCATAGAACGCGACCTGTCCCGAGTCGAGGAGCATGATCTTTGCCCTCGGTACACTTTCAAGAGGAGCTTCGCATATAACGACACCGGTTTCTTCTGACCCCGACGCGATGAATTTCGTCAGATAAAGAATCTCATGAGGTTTTTTTGTGACGTAGATTGAAGTAATACCGTTGATGTCTCGAGCCCGAATCATCAGGTCGAGGACTTGTGCCGCCACGATTGGATCAAGACTGTTAGTTGGCTCATCAAACAGCATAATGGATGGCCAGCCAATCAAAGCACGTGCGATTTCAAGTCGACGCTTCATACCGCCGGACAACTGTTCAGGTAGTTTCTGTGCGTCGCCATCCAATCCAACAAAGTGCAGGACTTCCGTCACCGCTTTCTCGATCTCCTCTTGCTTCCATCCATGTTCTTCCAATCGATACGCTGCGTTCTCGAATACGGTCAGGCCTGTAAACAAAGACTCCTCCTGAAAGACAATACCCATAAAACCACCGCGCACCGCTAACAATTCCGACTCGTCCATCGTGTCGATCTCTTTACCGTGGACGAAGATTTGTCCCGAATCCGGTTTCAAGAGACCGATCGCAAGGCGAAGTAGTACTGACTTGCCGGAGCCTGACTCGCCGGTCAGTAAGAGCATCTCGCCTTTTTGAAGTTTGAGGTTTACGTCGTTAAGAACTTGCTTCCCATCAAAGTTCAGGCAAACGTTTCGAAATTCAACAGCGGGTGTTTGATAGTTTTCAGAAGACATTGGTTTGTGATCCCAAGGATTCGAGCAACTCAAGCTCTGTCGCTTCGCCTTCAGATACCCCGGTGAGCTTGTCGATCTTGATTCGAAAGACAACAACTTCGGTTGAACCAGCGTCCAGGGCAATTGTTGATTCAACCGGAGTCAAGAATGGGAAGCGATACAACAGTTTGTTGATGATCCGGTGCCGCTCTTCGTCATTCGTCAATTCTTCAAAAGTCCCAAACGCCAGAACACTCGTCCAACGCAAAGCGGTCTCTATCTTGTCCACCTGAATACAGACTCTCGGGTTCTTCCGCATTGCACTTATCTTTGTGCCCGCAAGCGAATGGCTATAGATACTATTCCCCTCCACGATATAACTGATCGGCACAACATAAGGCCCGTCCTCAACTATGCAAGCCAACCTGCCTACGGAAGCCGCCTGAAGAAGATCTCGTGTCTGCGATTCACTTAAAGCCTGAACCATATAACCACCAGTCTCGCGGTTTACGCGTGTTTCTGTAATCAAGCGGATCAATTCCAACTCGCCCGTGTGAGCTCAACATATTCCGGAGTCCACATCTTGTTGTTGATTGCGCACTCAATATCGTCAGGGCTGATCTCGCTTAGACCCAAACGGACCGCTTCGGTTGCCACCGCGAGGGCAACTCGGCTTGAAATATTTCGCACATTTTCTAAGGCCGGATACAAGGGTGCGTCTCGATGCTTCAGCGCAGGGGAGAACTCACTCAGTACTCGCGCGGCAACTACAAACATCGAATCAGTCACGCGCCGCGCACCTGATGCGATGACTCCCAAACCAACGCCGGGGAAGATGAAAGCGTTATTGCATTGACCCGTCCCAATCAATCGATCACCTAATCTCGTTGGCTTAAATGGACTACCGGTAGCAACCAACGCTCGGCCCTCAGTCCATTTGAGAAGATCGTCGGGATTAGCTTCACTCTTTGAAGTTGGGTTTGAGAGTGGGAAGATGATTGGTCGGTCGGTGTGACACGCAACTTCGCGCACGAGTTCTTCGCTAAATGCACCGGGTTGGGCCGAGGTACCAATCAGAACGGTTGGATGAAGATTACTAACGACGTCGGTAAATGTAATGTTGTTCGAGTTCGTGAGCTGCCACGTGGAAGTTCGTTCGACCGGTTGCGCGTAGCGCTGCTTATTCGCCTCAAGAGTCTCTCGTCCTATGTGTACTAACCCTTGACTATCGACTAACCACAACGTGTCTCGAGCATCTGCTTCCGAATAGCCCGCGTGAAGCATCGCCGCCTTGACTTGATCACAGATCCCAATGGCCGATGAGCCCGCGCCAAGGATCAAGATTCGATGTTGGTCGAAGGTCGTATCAGTAATATTCATGGCCGCCAATAGTCCAGCCACTGTCACCGCACCAGTTCCTTGAATGTCGTCATTGAAAGTACAAAGCCGATCTCGATAACGATCGAGGAGCCTGGCGGCATTGTTTTTGGAGAAGTCTTCCCACTGTAGGAGCACGCCAGGGAACTTCAAGTTAACCGCTTCAACGAAGGCCTCAATAAACTCGTCATACTGTTGGCCGCGAATTCGCTTATGCCGCCAGCCCAGGTACAAGGGATCTGCAAGGAGTTCCTGGTTGTCAGTGCCAACATCCAAAAGAATCGGCAAGGTTGAAGCCGGGTGAATTCCGGCGCACAATGTGTAAAGCGATAGCTTTCCGATTGGGATTCCCATGCCACCAACGCCAAGATCGCCGAGACCGAGAATTCGCTCTCCGTCCGTTACTACAATGACTTCAACCTGGCTTGATGGCGCATTTTCAAGGAGCAGAGCAATCTCGTCGCGATGTTGATACGAAATGTACAGACCGCGAGGGCGACGAAATACGTGACTATATTGCCGACAGCCCTCACCAACTGTCGGCGTATAGACGATGGGCATCATCTCGCTGATGTGTTCATGTAACAGTCGGTAGAAAAGCGTTTCATTGCGATCCTGGAGCGCTGTCAAAAAAACATAGCGCTCCAGGTCGCTTTCTTTCTGTTGAAAGTTTCCGTACGTTCGGGCTAGTTGCTCATCAATGGTTGATGAATGCTGCGGCAGAAGTCCGAGGAGATGTAGCTCACACCGTTCACGAGGAGTAAATGCACTTCCCTTGTTAAGCAAGGGATTATCCAAAAGAAGTTGTCCAGTCAACGAAGTTTCGACTTCAGTCTCGTTTCGGACAGAGGCATAAGCCCCGATCTCTGTTGTGCTCATACGATTCGTCCCGCTCAAGGAATAACTATGGCGCCGCCTGGATGGTCACTGTAACCATCGGCACTGTCGTTCCACTCTGGTTATATGAGACCCAGAAGCCGTCGCTTTCATAGCGGACCATTTTGTATTTGGAGCCGTTAGGTCTTGTTTCGAGCTCAGTACCTACGACGGTTCGATAATCAGGAGCCCCGACACCACCAAGATAGTCTGTCGAAATACAAGTCACCTTGTGTTTCGCGTTATAGACAATCTGAGTAGTTTCGCTTGCCGAGAACATGTAGACATCTTGATCGTCCGACTTGAATACCGGATCACCGAGTTTGCTTCTCGTCTCTTCGATTGTCATGCCTAGACGAATGCCACGATATTCTTTGTAGATTGCCTGGACGTCTACGGATTTGGTTTTCGTGAACTTCATCGGCTCGGTCTGCTTTTGGGCTTGCGCACTGGTTCCTACAATTACACCAAAGGCTAAGCAAAGCCCCAGACACATTAGGTCAAACCTGCTGGTTTGGAGTTTGGTTTTGTGTTTCATCTTTCTGCACCTCTGCTGAATTAAGTGTCGGGTCAGACGTACTATCGTCATCATCCCAGGGGAAGACGATCATTCAACTGTGAGTGCAACGGACGTGCCCGAATAGTTGTCGTTATAAAGTGCAAAGAACGGCTAGTTCACTGTGGAAACTTCACCAATAAACGGGCGAAAGCTCGCAGCTCCGACTCGATCGAACACCAAAATCTTTAGAATCTTTCACTGAAATTGAGGAACACAGTTTGCCGCCGAGTAGATCGGAATTTATCTCGTGAGGTGAACATAAAATGGATGACGGACTATTACTTCAAACGGTTGAGGGTCTCGAATATTTGCCATTTTCCAACGACGGAGCCGTGTGGAATTGCTTGCAGGAACTGAAGGAAGAAGTCTCTCAGGAGCTACTCTCCGAGGGACCAATGTGCCAGTCAGATGCGAATGGCTCCCTCGAAGACGAGGTGTCGGAGGCAACTGCGCTGGAAATAAACTTTGCTCATCGACACCAATTGGAGGAGCAGCTTTGTGCGATCACTCGCGCGCAGGATCGATTAATTGATGGCACCTATGGCAAGTGCGAAGAGTGTGGAGAGCGGATAGATCAAGCAAGACTAGTCGTAAATCCTTACGTAACTCTCTGTCGCGACTGTCAAAGAACAGCGGATGGCGAGCGCAACTTTCGCAGTCTTTAATCGAGAATGTTGATCGATTTACGAGAACGACGATTTCGAAAATGGAGCATGAACACACACCGGCGGCAATCAGTGAACGACTCTCTGACGGACCACGACAAAATTACTTGCGCGACTGGATCTACGGAGGCATCGACGGCTCAGTGACGACGTTCGCGGTCGTGAGCGGCGTTGTTGGTGCCCGCCTCTCAACATGGGTCATCGTCGTCATGGGCTGTGCGAACCTGGTTGGTGACGGCTTCTCGATGGCGGCCAGCAACTTCCTTGGGACCAGAGCTGAACATGAAGATCGTAAGCGGCTCGAAGCCATCGAAAACCGTCATATTGAGCTCGCACCCGACGGCGAGCGCGAGGAAGTTAGACAAATCTTTGAGAACAAGGGATTCAGCGGAAAGGATCTGGCCACCGTAGTCGATCTAATCACAGCCGATAGATCGCGATGGGTGAAGACAATGTTGACCGAAGAATACGGGCTACCACACAGTCTTCGTTCTCCCTGGCTGGCAGCGCTCACTACATTCACCGCCTTTTCAATTTGCGGTGTGGTGCCTTTGCTTCCGTATCTGTTTGGACTGAGCGATGCGCTTCTTCTTTCGATATTGCTGACTGGTGTTGTGTTTTTTGCGATCGGCTCGGTCAAGAGTCGTTGGTCCACAGCTTCGTGGTGGAATTCAGGTTTATTAACGCTGGCTGTCGGGGCAATTGCAGCCGGTTTAGCATATTCGGCCGGATTAGTCATAGATGCGTTGTCACATCGATGAGGTACGCCACAACTGCTCTCTAATTGGCCGTAACAGATGGAGTTGAATATGGAAAAGATGAAAGCAAATGTTTTTCACGGCAAGAATGATATTCGCGT